>ENA-OWPN01001930-OWPN01001930.1-human-gut-metagenome-genome-assembly--contig:-NODE-1930-length-15220-cov-5.140785_pt1 | contig 15220 bp, 10 predicted proteins | sample MGYA00248266_ERZ651850 | MGnify/ENA primary metagenome ERZ651850 (study PRJEB26924, sample SAMEA4378296) | human gut metagenome | biome: human gut; feature: human-associated habitat; material: faeces... | reverse complement strand
TTAAACAAATTATTAATATGAATTCCGTTGCATTTGTAACTTGAATTCAGCTTTTTTTACACTGATCGGTTGTTAAAATCATTAAGTGCCTGATAAAACGCCTCGATATTCTCAGAGGGAATATGAGGGGGAACATCACAACCTGTCGATAAAACGAAATTCTTCCACTGGCTGGTATTCTTTAAGAGATTCATCGTCTCTGCATATACTTGTTCTGACGATGCCTGTTTGAAAAGTCCGACCGGGTCCAGGTTACCCATAACCAGCCGGTCTTCCGGACAATTAGCCAACGCATCTGCCATATCTATCTTATTGCCGAAATGAAGTCCGACAGCTCCCGACTGAACCATAGCTTCCGTACAATGCCCGGCGTTTCCGCAGTTATGCAGGATCACCACAAAGTTTTCATCCTGCACCGCATCCACGATCTGACGAACATAGTCCGTCGAATACAAGATACAATCTTCGTTTGAAATCAGACCAGCCGCCGGTTCCGCCATGATCACCCCGTGAACGCCTGTCTGTTTGATCGCACGGGTATAGTCGATCAGAAAACGGGTGCACTTTTCGAGCAAGACGGCTATATTCTCCGGTTCCACATACAGGGCAATCATCAATTCGGACAAACCGAACAAACGTCCTGCCAACGAAAACGGGCCGATACAACCGGCAAAGACAGGCTTATCCTTTACACGCTCAGCCGTCAGGCGGTTTGCTTTCAGGTATTCGGGTACACGTCCGGCATCCAGCGAGGGGATCTGTAAATTATCTATGGACTCTTTGTCGGATACCAACGGTTCCGTTACGCTGGGTACTTCATCTTCCGGAAAAATCACTTTCGCACCGAAAGCTTCTGCCTCTACCGTCAAATCCATGATGACCGTCGGGGCTGCCGCCGGATATTGCTCGTTCAACCGGCAGATAGCCTCTGCATGTACTTCGCCGCTGGTAACTGCATCTTTCACTGTTTTACCGCATAGTTCGATACCGGGATGCGTCATGATAGGAACGGCCCTTCTCTCCTGCCGGCTCATTGTTTCCTGTAACCATTTCTGTATTTCCATTATTTCTTCAATCTTTTTCGTTTATAACAGGTTTCTAACTCACAAAACTGACAACCATACTTTTTCTCATCCACTTCAGGTCCGATACCGATCACGCCACTGATAGACTTAATCGGCGTCATCAAACAAACCTCAGACAAACTGATGCCGCAAGGATGCTCGCCCATCAACCGGAAGAGAGTCTTCTGACCGGACAAATGCCAACCGCAATAACCCGGACTCATACGGTTGGTATGCCGTTCGCCGCCCAGTTTTTTTTCGAGCAATCGCTCCATGTAATCTCCGGCCTTTTCGGCAATGCAACTTCCGATTACATCGGCTATAAAACATTTCAGAATATCGCCTTCCGCCTTCAAACGATCCTGATAAGCCTGAAAAGCAGCACCAGCCGTGGCCGCAAAAAGAACAAAACGTTGAGAGCTCTTCATTAGGGTAGCGATGGTAGCCCCTACCTGCAAGCGTTCACCGCCGTTTATTACGACCTCCTCACCTTCTATCCGTCCGCCAAACAGACCGAATGTACAACGCGGCTTTACCCAAGAGGATATATCTTCCAGCATGGAAACAACCAATGTCTCCACAGGTTCTTCCGGTTGTTGCGTCTTGCTGTATCCCATTTCCACGAACAACTCGTGTGGCGTCAGGGACAGCTGACTGAAATCCAACTCGTACTCCTGCATACGATCAGGCGGATAATAAGGATTTAGCAAGCGTTACGGCGGCATTGGCATTGTCGCTATAACCGTCTGCTCCGATCTGACGGGCAAAGGATTCAGAGACCGGTGCACCGCCTACCATGACTTTCACCTGACTACGAAGACCGTTTTCTTCCAGGGCTTTGATAACCTCCTGCATATAGTTCATCGTTGTAGTCAACAGTGCTGAAAGGCAAAGTATCTGCGCCTGGTTTTCTTTCAAAGCATTGATGAACTTTTCCGAAGAAATATCGGTACCCAGGTTGATCACCTCGAATCCGCAACCTTCGAGCATGGAAGCTACCAGGTTCTTTCCGATATCATGCAAATCACCTTTCACCGTTCCTATCACCACTTTTCCCAAACTATGGGAAGCAGCACCTTTCATTTGCGGTTTCAGCAGGTCGAGCGCACCTTTCATGGCACGAGCTGCCATTAATAGTTCAGGGACAAAGGCTTTTCCTTCCTCAAAACGTTTACCGATGTCTTCCATGGCCCGCGACATATAGTTATTAATGATCAAATGCGGGTCGATATTCTCTGCAATAGCCTCGTTGGTTACCTCCTTGGCTACATTCAGTTTTCCTGTCAAAATAGCTTCATACAATTTATCTAAATCTGCCATAACTTTATTCTTCTTTTAGTATTTAACTTCGTAACTCACGCAATGTCTCTATCATTGCCACTACATTCCGTACCGGTGCGTTGGCCTGTATATTATGGACGGCATTAAAGACGAAACCGCCGTCTATCCCCAGTATCTCACATTCCTGCATGACGTGGCTCCGCACCTCTTCGGGTGTTGCATTCGGCAGGATACGTTGCGTGTCGATGCCTCCGCCCCAGAAAGTAAACTGGTCGCCAAACTCTTTCTTCAAAACGCGCGGATCCATATCCTTGGCATTGATCTGTACAGGGTTGAGAATGTCGAAACCAGCCTCCACCAATCCTGGGAGAATAGGAAGGACAGCCCCGCAAGTATGTTTGAATACCTTCCAGGTAGTATTCGCGTGAATCCAGTCATTCATCCGTTTATAGTGAGGGAGCCACAACTCGCGGAAGGTATCGAGGGAGCAGAATTGAGAATCCTGTGTACCGAAATCGGTTCCGCAGGTAAAGACTACATCGACTTTTTCACCCACTGCATCCCAAAGACGTTGATAATTTGCTATCGCGATATCGGTCTGCTTTTCAAAGACGGTTTGTACATAGTCACGGCGCATGGAGGTAGACATATACCATTCCGCCACATTCCGGATTCCTTTCGGATCTTTCAGTCCCATACCCGGAACGAAAGCAATATCGCCCAGTGCCGTACCGCCGAAGCTGGCTACGACCGCTTTTCCCGTGGCAGCAGCCTTTTCGACTGTCTCCTTATAATACTGAAGATCTTCTTCTGAAATAGGACCGAATTCTTCCAGGTTATCTTCCGGCTGAATCGCATCATCGTCGACATACTCCTGACGTTCGGTTGCATTGATAAAATAGCAGTCAGCCGGCATCACGGCACTGGGGGGATAAGAACGGTCGCCACCCGCATAGATATGCACGTCTCCCTCTGCATCGGTCGTCAGGTCGATACCGGAGGCGATCATCACTTTCTGTCCCCAGGGGGTTATTTGTTCGTGAAGTTGAGTTTCATCGATGTCGAACATATCCTTCCGCCCGAAAACAGGGACACAATCTACACCGATAATCTCCTGCAGGTAACTCTCGATCTCTCCCAGCATCTGAAAAGGTTCGATGACTCGGACAGGATGCGGGTCCAATCCATAATGTTGCCTCAAAGCCTCCACGACCTTGCAATGGATACCGGTAACTGAAGTTGCTCCGAAGTCGACCGGTACGCAATCGGGCATACGATGGGCTAGTGCGCTTTGCACACGCTGTTTAGATGTCATGTTCAATAATAATTTTAGATTACCATACTTTTATTCTGATCTCGCCGTCTTTGATGGATTCCAAAGGCCCCGGTTTGGGCTGGTTTCCACGTGCATTCCCCAGATAGTCGGTCGCTATTTCAATCGGGCTGCCGTCAGATTGCTCATAGGCTTGTCTAGGGAGTTTAGCTTTTCCCAGTCTCTCCGTATTGACACGGCTGGTCTGCAAATCGCTCAAACCTTTTACGGATAAAGACAGATAAACGCCGTCAGCCGTTTCTTCGATCTTCACATTCGGGTTGAAGTCAGGAAGCACAACTTTGTTCTTTTCCCCATCAAAAGGCAAAGCACCGTTATAATAAACGTTTCCATCCACCATCATTGGGTAAGCCGTTTTATTATAGCCAGCCAAACCATATTTCCGTTTATTCTCTCCTTCCGGAAGAGCCGTAGCAAAAAGGTTATTGATATAACGGTCGTCCCCACCTGGGATAATGGACAGACCGGCAACCTCCGTCGAATGAGGTAAGAAGTAAGGCGTGTACCGTCCATGTTCTACATAGTTATAAATATCCCCTGCAATCAAATTGTGCACATAAGCACCTCCTTGGGATTGTTCCAAGATACTCTGAGATGACAACATTATATTATTGTCAACCAAGAAAGGACCATGATTCACTTCAAAAAATATGTCTTGTCCATCATTATCATAAAACAAATTTCCGGAAACTCGCGTTCCCTGTGTCATCCAATCCAGCCAAATACCTCTACCGGCATTATGAATACGATTATGAATAATACGCGTATCGAGTGCGGCATGAAATTTAATTCCTCCCATTTCTGCTCCAGAGAACTGACGTTTTTCCCATATATCATGGATATGATTATTTTCAATCAGACTGAAAGCGGCTCCCATACTTCCACAGATACCGGTCTGTTCGCAATGGGATATTTCATTGTTGCGAACAATATGAGAACCGATGTTTTCCTTATTCCAGCCATTCCGAATCGTATTGAAAGTCACTTCAATATAATGTAGAGAACCATCAATCGTCTGATCATTCAACCACGTATTATGTCCGGTCTGACGTTCTTTTCCCAGTGTTATGCCCGAACATTTGGAGTTACTGATCACATTATTCTCAATGATCCAACCTTTGTTCCAGTGGGTAGCAATCATACCGATCTGCTCTGCCGTAGGAGCTCCCCATTGGGTGGCCGCCTGGCTAATATGAAAACCTTGTAGGGTCAGATAGTTGATTCCTTGTTTTTCCGGATAGAAGCAAGTAGGACGAATACTGATTTCCACCAGTTCTTTATTCGGATCATATTTATGGAAATTCGCCCAGATGATCGTATTCACGCCGTCATTCTCGCAATACCAAGTGTAGGTGGAACCTTCCTTGTCTTCGCAATTTTCATTCGGGACGGGATGAAGAACTTTCTCCAATGTTTCCTTTTCATAAAGCGATTTGTTGTTCAGGAACACTTCACCGGTATGATGCTTACGTCCCATATCATTAAACCAGTCACCATAGATCAAGTCGATATAGGGATTATACTCTCCGAAGAACGCATTCGGTATCGTTACTTTCCAGACACCGTCTTTCTCTTTCGTCCAGTTGGAGATTCTTTCCGAACCTTTTATCTCGACTTTTTCTCCCGGAGCCGCACGATAGACAATCCGCTTCTCGTCGCTTTCGCCACCTCTCGGAGGATTGATCCATTCGCGATATGTACCGGCATGTACGGTAATTATATCGCCCGGGAAGGCATATTCTGCAGCTTTTCCTATTGTCCGGAAAGGAGCTTTTTCGGTTCCTTCATTCGCATCGTTTCCTTTGACGGAGACGTGATATTCTTTCGCCTGCACTGCCGCACAGCATATCAGAAATAGTATAAAAAGTAACTGCTTTCTCTTCATGGTATTTCGATTGTTATTGTAACATCAATTATAAGAACAATGCAAATATAGAGGGTCCTTTTCCGATATAAAATAGCAAAAAACTGCCTATTTTGTGGACTATTATTGCATCCACCGCATTGCCGTCCACAAAACGGCATTTTGAGAAGCAGAAAACGCCGTTTTGACATTCTTAAAACGGCGTTTTGTGAAATATAGGAGAATCAATCCAAGAGGAGCACTTGTCCCGAAATCGCTTCCTGCCCAGTATTCTCTATTTGTAAATGTAACTCTACTCCATTGTTACCTCGAATATCACCCGACAAGGTAACCGGATAGACCGCCCTACGCTTCTCGTTGTTCAACACATTGCCTGCGGCTTCATCTACCAACACATTGCCATCCATCACCAACGTTAAGCGGGAACAAACCACCGTCCCCTTGCCCGCTTTCTTCTCAATCCGGATAGCAGACAACTTCTCCAACCAATTGGCAGGCACTTGGAAAGAAAGGGTTTCTGTCTTTCCAGCTCCGACTGTCCATGAACCTAATTGTCCCTTTTCCTCATTCGGAATCAAAGCAGGTGTAATAAATGCCGTATAATCGACCAACGAACGCGCTGTATTGACAATATCGATCGGCGGTGTCTGCGGAGAACAGCCTTTCGACTCCTCTACCCAAGCCTTTTCCCATTTGGCAAAATCAAAACGAACTTCTGTTTTCCGGCTCGCGAAATAATGTTTCCAACGCGGCAAATAATAGTCACGGATCAAACCGGACCAGACACGGGCGGAGTAATCATCTACCGGAGGTCCCCAGATCGTGACGATACGTTTCGCATTTCTTTCATATTGTTTATGTTGTTCAGGAGTCGCCGCTTGTTTGTGGGCGAAGTCGATCCAACGCTCCAAACGTAATGTAGGATGAGCAGATAGCAGAACATCCATTCCCTTCAGTATATATTCAAAATCCTTTTCAAACTTTGCGGCACGCACCGTATCTCCTATTTCATATTGCCAATCTATTGCCTTCACCAACAATTCAGCCTTTCCTCCCAGGTAAAGGGCTGTAAACTCCGAAAGGTCAGCCAAATAAAGAGGGTTATCTTTCAGCTGACCAGAAGCACTGACAAAAGATTCCAATGCCTTGAAAAACGATTCACTTATATTGATTGAACCGTTCCGAACTGTCCCCGGACGCAACTGCCAATTGTAACGAGGATGGTCGGTAAATGTCCCATAAACAGATTCTAACAACGCATCCCAACATTTACGAACGGCTGTCGGATAGCCTCCATAACGGTTATAAGAATACTCCTTCAACCATTCATGAATATTAATCTCTTTATCCGACCAGCCTGCATCGGACAATAATTCATAGATGACTTCATTGTTTTCTATTCCTTCAGGTGCCATTCCATGTGCTACCAAACGCCCTTTATTTGGAGAAGACAAGGCTTCCAAATGACCGTTTGCATAAAAGTCCAATACTCCGGTCATACCGGTTTTTCCTCCCATATTCGGAATGACACTATATACCCAAGGCTTGTTATAGAAACCTTTATAGAACTCCCAGTTCACTTCCGATTTCCAAAAATGCTTATTATAATCTACTGCTAAATCCAACAAAAGCATTTTGTTATCCGGAACTTTAGAAACCAAAGCTCCTAACGTTTCATAATCCCAAATATCCCTTTGGTAACCAAACATCCAACCCTGCATCGTCCAAACCGCATTCGGATTACCTTTGCGAATAGACTGATACACTTTGTCGCCGTAAGAGGCAAGCAGTTCGTAACGCTCTTTAGAGCCTTTAGCCGGGAAAGGAATATCCATCTCGTTAAAGCTGTCCACCAGGTAGTGTTCATTAGCTCCAAATTCTTTTTCCCATTCACGAATAAAGGCTGTTCCGATCTGAGAGAACAAAGGTTCTTCCGGAGAGATCATCCAGTTACAGAAAGCACCTCCCCAATGCGTCTGGATAATTTCCAGATCAGGATAGATACGTTTAAAGGCTTCCGGTATAAACCCCGGGAAACCGGGACAAATGGGTTTCATACCCAACTCTTTCATCCGTTTTAATATTTTGTGCTGCAAAGCGATTTGCTGACGATGCCAGTCCTCATTCAACGGACCGTCAATACCACTTATATTCCCCATCCGCATCCAGGGTAAATGAGCCGGACCTACAAAATAATGATTTATCTCATCATCCGTCAGTCCCATCTTTTTCCATACACGGGCTAAGATCGCTTCATAACCAACCAACGCCAAGGGCATATCAATACCATGCAATGCCATCCAATCTATCTCTTTCTCCCAACGTGCCCAGTCCCAGTAAGGCATGGAATATCCATAAACTACCACATTACACATAAAATGGTTTTCAAAAGGAGAAACGACTCGTTTCAAGGGACTCTCTTTCAGCTCCTCAGGAAATCGAACATTATTTCCGGACCAACTATAAATACCGGACCGGTTACTTTTAATAAAATCATAAAAGCCCCGACACAAGGCAACCGGGCTACTTCCCTCAACCATCAGCGTACCCTTATCCACCTTATATTGGAAATAAGTACTCCCCTCCTCTTTCTCTTTATTCGGCTTCAAAGAGAACTTAACCGGTAACCCGGATTGACCGGATACCCGTTCAATCACTTCATAAGCAGCTTCTGTCTTTTGTTTTTGGGCTGACAAAGGTTGGCTTCCGAGAAACAACAGGCTGCTGATTACAAATAACAAAATCTTTTTCATTGCTTTATAAATTGTTTATACTTTCAAAAATAACCGTTGCTTGTAACATACCCACAGAATAAACCAAACAATCGCAACATGAGCTGCTTCAAGCAAAACAAGATAAAAATCACCTATAAAGGATTCAAATCCATGTAGCCAATATTGGCGGAGAGAATCAGTATTTAAAGTAAAAAAGAGCATATAAGCCAAAATAGAGTTCATTCCATATATTTTAAGCCATCTAAAACAACCCCATTGTTTACGCATGTCGACATAATAGTAAAAAACGAGCATTAACAATATTGAAATACCTGACGATAAAAACATCATCGAACTTGTCCAAAGTCTCTTTATCACCGGTTCTGCAAAAGATAACCCGAATGCAAGCATCAAAGAAACTCCTCCTCCGAAAGCTAAAAATCTCATTTTGTTTTTAGCTGATATTTCCGACTTCAGCACACATCCTGTCAATACACCACTCATCACGGTTGCTGTAAAATTCAAAGTACTGTAAATCCAACTAATGTGATACCATTCGGCAAAGATAATATTTCCCGTCTCGGAAACTGTAGCCCCATATAAAAAACGTCCTAGTATTATTTGATCTATCTTTTCAGCTAGATTATCTCCCGGTGTGTAGCCACCCATCAATATCATTCCGGTTGTATAAACGATCGGTAACAGCAAAAAAGCTATGAATAGGAATTGAGTGGGAAGTAAAAGAAACAAAATAACGGAAAACAAATAACCCATTGCGATTGCTTGTAAAGTGTCGGTATAGAGATAAAGCGTATCTATATTTAAATCAAGCAAATTACCCTGTACAATTGCTCCGAATATCCAAAGTAGAATGACTCTTTTCGACACTCTCCAAATCAATGATCCGATTTTGCCTTCCCCCCGTTTGTATTTCGAAAGAGCATAAGGGATAGAGGTTCCTGCCATAAAAAGGAACAAGGGCATTATCTGATCCCAAAGATGAAACCCTTCCCATTCTACATGCGTAAAAACAGATTGATAAATTTCACCAACCCAACTATCTTTTCCTAACGCTTGTGCCAAACGCATAAATACAGGTTGAAAACATACCAACAAAAAGAGATCTGCTCCCCGCAAGATATCAAGAGATTCTAACCTTATTTGCTTATCGCTCATATTATAAGTTTATTATTTACCTTACAAATATAAAAAATAGAAATCCTAACAATGTATAAACTAATATTACAGCACTATTTCAAACTATTACCAATAAAAAACGAGTAGCCAAAATCAACTTAATAATGACTATCCGCTTTTTCATAAGAAGTTAACTATTTCATTAAACTCATTACTTCTATTGTCCAATTTTTCCTGGTTCCATTTGCAGCATCTACCACATATGTATTGGGCTTACTCCAATCACCGGGAACACCCAAAGTCGGAGAACCATTTAACGGACTGATTCGTGCCGCGGTAGAAAGCCCTACTGCTACCATGATATTAGATGTAGATAAATTACCCAACTCTGCCTCCGGGAAATTTTCCGGTACAGATACAGTAATCTTTACGGTTGCAGCATCAGTATCAATATCTGAAGTAAAAGTCAAATTTACCTCCTTAACAATATTTTGACCTGAAGCCGGAGACTTTTCATCACTTATATAGCGATAAGCCACAGCACTAACCGAAGTGATATCTGCCCCATCATACACATCCAGTTCGTCTAAGCCACTGGTCAGACAAGATGTAAATGAAAACATCATCAATGTCAACAACAAATTATAAATCACTTTTTTCATATTCAAAACAATTAATTATTACCAACCTTCATTTTGTTTATCAATAATTCCATCTGCCGCACGTTTATCTATTGCGCCTTGCGGTATCGGAAATAAATAACGACGTGTCGTAAAATTGCGGTTCCAGCTATTCAACAAAGTAAGCTGTCCTACACAGAAAGATTTCCGGTCACTGGTAATTCCTATTTTATATACAGGCGCATTTAAGTCTTTAATTACATCACCTGAAGCACGACCATAATTACTAGCACCACCATATTTACCCCAACGCAAATAGCTGAAATAAATATCTCCGTTTTCATATGCCATCTCAACACGACGTTCCCTCAAATAATCAGTCCAGGCATCATTCAATGTTGTCGCATTCGAAGGAGGTAAACCACCATGCTTAACACGAGTTACATTCAACATTTCTACAGCTTTTGTCACATCACCTTTCAATAGATATGCTTCTGCCATATTCATATACATCTCACCCAAACGGGCTATCACATAATGGAAATTGATTTTTACAGAAGCAAATGCACGAGGATCTGGCTTCACAGTGTTTTTCCGCCAATAATAACCTGTTGTCGTTGTGTACCATCCACCGTCTTCTTTTGATCGAACTCCTTGGGAAGCGTTTCCACCCATATTTAACGTCATTGTCAACCCCCAAAACTCAGACATATCACGGATAACAGTAGCATCCATACGTTTGTCTCGGTTGTTGTACATGATATCTGTGACTGTTCTATTAGAACTACTTTTTACTTTACCTACTTGCTTGAATAGCGGGTAATCAGTACGTCCGGTAATCAAATCATTAGCAGTCGGCAAATTACGGGTTTCTCCGTCAAAACGTTTGAACACCTCAACACCTCCTACTCCTAATCCTTCAGAAGGAATTGTTTCTATATTATCCAAATACTGAGAGGTTTCATTCCAAATTTTTGCTTCACCCGTTTTTTCATCAATAGCCAAGTATTGATCTACTAAATCCTGTGTTGGCCAGTACATACCCCATCCGTCAAAGGTTTTTACATTTGGATCCAATGTATTCTCTCCATTACTACTACCATTTTTCACATCATCGCCAGGCAAATTAGGTAAAGCTAAAATCATCTCCTCAAAAGAGCCCACTGTAGCATCTTTATCCAAATAATAACGAGCTAATATAATCTCATTGTCATTGGGTGAGTTCTCATCAAATATATCACCATAATTATCAGCAAGCGTATATTTACCAGAATTGACCACTTCATTGGATGAATTAATCACCACATCCAAATATTTACTATCTTTTGTATAAGCGTAGGCCTGAAGGGCAGCACGACTACGTAAAGCTAAAGCAGCATATCTGTTTGCACGTCCTTGATCCGATGTTTCGGGAAGACCTTCAACAGCCTGATCCAATTCATCCATCACCAAACGATAGCTCTCCTCAACACTGGCTGTAGCCGGGGTCTTGAAAGCTTCCGTATCATTCTGATCGAGAACTTTGTCTATCGGTACAAAACGTCCCATTTTACGAGTCATATCAAACCATAATGCGCCTCTCAAATAATGCGCTTCTGCAGTCAATTCCTTTTTTTGCAACTCGGTCAATACTGTAGACTCAGCCACTTTTTCCAAAACCATATTGCAACGACGCTGTTCACCAAAACGCCCGAAACCATAATCTGTATATGCATCGATTCCTGTTTCTGTTGCTTTGGTATTAATCGAGTTACCAACCTGGTCGCATTGTGCACCATTAGGTGTCAAAGACTCCCAACTACCACATCCTCCAGCAAAATTATTGGCAATCGTACCCGGATAAGTCTCTATCACAAAAGCATCTACCGTTTCTTTTGAACTCCAAACCAAATCTTCACTATATGTTTCAAAAGGTTCCGTATCCATCACGTCGCAGGAAGATAAAATACTCAATCCTGCTAAACATGCGAAACCTATTTTTTGATATTTATTCATAATTCATACATCATTAAAATCCAACACTCAAACTAACCGCATATATTCTTTCATTTGGATAACCGTACCGTTCAGTTGATGACTCTTCCGGATCAAGTCCATACTTGATTGCTTCCGAAATCGTAAATAAATTCTGTCCGGAAATAGCCAAATTGGCTTTTGAAATCCAATTCACATTTTTCAACAAACGCTTAAAGTCGTATCCGAAAGAAAAGTCTTTCATACGTAGAAAGGCACCATTAACCAACCAGAAGTCACTTGCTTCGTAATTGTTATTTCCATTCAAACCGGCACTCGACATCAAGCGTGGATAACGGGCATCCGTATTATCCGGCCGCCAATAATCTGTCTGGTAATCATAGATAACCGGAAATTCACCGGTTTGTCCTCCATTCATGGCAGCTGTTCCCGAAATATACATGTCAAAACGACTAGCACCCTGGAACAACATATTCAAGAAGAATCCTTTATATCCTAACTTTATATTGATACCATAGTTCATACGTGGAAAACTGTTTTTCCCCGAACGAACCATATCTGAATCATCAATTTTGCCATCTCCGTTAAAATCTGCATATTTCAAGTCGCCAGCAGTCAGGTCATAAGAACCTAGACGTTTCACACTATTCAATACATCATTCGCATCCGTATAAAAACCTAAATTCCGATACAAATTACCATAATATCCTTTCTGCTGCGAACTTCTCTTATAGGGATTCATTACATTCGATACGGATTCCGACGGATCAAAAGCCCAAAGCTGATCAAACTTTGTCAAGTTGGCAGACACATCATATGTAAAATCACCGGCATTATCACGCCATCCCAAAGAAAAATCAAACCCGGCACGACGATGTTCACCATTCGTAGATATACGCGGTAAAGACATACCAAGCGGATCAGTATATCCTACATCAACTTGATTCGGAGCATACAAAAATCCATGCGTTTTATAAAAGAAATAATCTACAGACCCATATAAACGATTATTCAAAGATGAAAAATCGAATCCTGCATCAAATTGGTCTGTAGTAAACCAGGAAATATCAGGAGAAGGTATTCCTCCTTCTGTGAAACCCGGAACATAAGCACCATTCAAAACATACGCTTTATTGTTTAATGAATAGGATGTCAAATATTCAAAACGTCCGATATGAAACGGATTATTTTCATCTCCCCAGTTGTCCAAACCGACCTGACCGTAAGAAGCTCGTAATTTCAACTGATTGAAAATATTCTTTTCTACAAGTGATTCCATAAAAGCCTCATCTGCAATTGACCAGCCTAAAGAAGCAGAAAAGAATGTTCCCCACCGGCGATCTGCAGGGAAATTATCAGATCCGTCATAACGCAAACTACCTTCCACGAAATATTTATTGTCATAATTATACTTCACCTGACCAACCCATCCGGCACGTCCGGCTTCACTTTCACTACCTCCATTTTTTTGAGTATCTTCCGGTCCTACGTTAATTTGGTCAATAGGGAACTTATAATTTTCACGTTGCAACCAATAAGAATTTGAATATCCGTAAGTCGCTTCATACCCTGCCAATGCACTAATAGTATGTTTTCCAAAAGTATTAGTGTAATTAGCGAAGAACTGAGTCGTCCAGGTATATCCATAATCTGTCTTGTTATACAACATAGGTAGTCCCGCATATTTCGGTTCTTTCGAATCCCAATCGTATGCAGCAGCATCCTTACGCCATTGTTTATAAGTCGTTAACCCATAACGATAATTACCTGTAGCACTCAAATTCAAACCCTTTACCCAAGGCACAGCCCATTCTAATTTCAAATTACCATTAACTGTTTTTTCATCCTTATTTTTATATCCATTATCTTTAGCAAGCTCAACAACTGAATTTCCTGGAGAATCATAAGGTAATCCGTATTTATTTACAGCAGGTAATAATGGAGTTGAATTCTGAATATGACTAAAATATGCCCAAATGTCTTCACAACGAGAAGAATATGGCTCCGTCTCTTTCTGCAAGTACCCATCTAATGTCGCCGTAGTCTTCAAACCTATTGATTTTATCAACGAACTTTGACTCAAACGGAAGTTTGTACGCTGCATATTGTAATTATTATTTTTAAATAACGACTCTTGATCCAAATGATTCAACGACACATAATAATTATTGGACTCTGTTCCACCAGTCATGCGGATTCCATGAGAACTTTGAGGTGCAAAACGACGAAGTACCAGATCCCGATAATTTGTATTGTTATTCTGTAACGGATCACTACCATCACGCATCTTTTGAATTCGTTCGGCACTAAATGAATCCGGCAGTCCATCATTTCTCTTCGCAATATTAGCATATTCCGCACGATCCCATGAGTCCAAACGTTCTTTCCAATAAGCAGGTTCAGCCATACTCATATTGAAATTATATTCAATATACGCCTTACCGCTTTTACCTTTCTTTGTTGTAATCTGAATGATACCATCGGCTGCACGCGAACCATACACCGCTGTGGCCGAAGCATCTTTCAACAAACTAAGCGATTCGATATCTTCCGAAGGCATTTGGATAAAGTCATCATAATTACGAATAACCCCATCAATAACCACCAGCGGCGTACTCCCCCCACGGATACTGATCTGTGCCTTATTATTGATACCACCACCGGATGTTTTTACAATCAAACCGGGAGCACGTCCGGCCAACCCCTTCGACATATTCGCAATCGGAAGTGTTGTAAGTTCTTCTGAGTCAACAGAGGATACAGAAGCAATCATTGAACGTTTGGTAGTCGTACCATATCCGACAACAACCACCTCATCCAATTTTTGAGTATCTTCTTTCATCACAACATCCAAGGTTCCTGAGTTAACAGCCAATGTCTGTTTTACATACCCGATACTTGAAAACACCAGTTCTTCACCGGCAGGAACCGAGATGGTATATTTCCCATCAATATCCGTAATCGTTCCTTTTCCCGGATTTCCTTTCAAGAAAATGGTTACACCAATCAATGGTTCTCCATTAGCATCAGTTACTTTACCCATAACCGTCTTACCTGCTTGATCAATCCTTGTCACACCTTCTATTTCCAACGATTTACCATTATCCGCTATTGACGGAAGTACATTGGCAAAAAGTAAAGGTAGACAAACACTTAACAAAGTCGTCTTTCTCATTACTACTTGAGTTCAAGTTATAAATGCAACTTTTTGGTACAGGATTAATAGCTGCATA
>ENA-OWPN01001923-OWPN01001923.1-human-gut-metagenome-genome-assembly--contig:-NODE-1923-length-15259-cov-4.788279_pt1 | contig 15259 bp, 16 predicted proteins | sample MGYA00248266_ERZ651850 | MGnify/ENA primary metagenome ERZ651850 (study PRJEB26924, sample SAMEA4378296) | human gut metagenome | biome: human gut; feature: human-associated habitat; material: faeces... | reverse complement strand
CCGCCCAGGCGGTCTGCCGTGAAACGGCTTAAATAAAATGATGAAATCATTTTATGAAGAAATCGTATTATGTGCAACATTTGCTTCTTTTGCGGATAAGGTCGCAGGATGTAGTTTCGTCTTGCAGAAAGGATGATGAAATGAAGATAGCAGAAGTACAGGTCAGCGGGTGCCGGTGTGAGACTGTGCGTCTGGAGCCGGTTCCCAGAGGGATCGTGGGCGCGGTGGTTTCCATCGCATATACGGATCCCGCGTGGGATTCTCTTCGGAAAACCGTGGTTTTCCGGGGGGCGGTGACGAAGGATGTGCTGGACGCCGGAAATGAGGTGGCGATTCCGACGGAAACGGTCAGCAGCGCGGGAGTGACACTCTACATGGGCGTATACGGCGTGGACGCGGAAAACAATGTGGTGATCCCCACCGTCTGGACGGAGCTTGGGGTGGTGCAGGGCGCGGCGACACCCTCCGGTGACGCTTCCACCGATTCGTCCCTGCCGGTCTGGGCGCAGGTTCAGGGCATGATCGGCGATTTGGATGCTCTGAACTCGGAGGTCAAATCCAATCTCGTGGCGGCAATCAACGAAGCTCTGGCGAAGAGCGGTGGCGCGGTGGACGCGGAGACAGTGCAGAAAATTGTGGAGGAGTACCTGAAAGCAAATCCGTCCGAAGCCGGTTCGGGTGGCATTACCCCCACCATCGGCGAAAACGGGAACTGGTACTTAGGGGACACCGACACCGGAAAGCCCAGCCGGGGGGCGGACGGTACGGTCCCGAACATTCAGATCGGCACGGTCACGACCCTTCCCGCGGGCAGCGACGCGACGGCCAGCATGGGCGGTACGGCGGAGAATCCGCTGCTTGACCTGGGCATTCCCAAGGGCGCGGACGGGCAGAAGGGCGACACCGGAAGCACAGACATTTCCCTTGGCGTTGCATCGGCCGAGGTGGGACAGCTGGTGCGGATCAAGGCCGTGGACGCCGACGGAAGGCCCACCGAATGGGCGGCGGAGAAATGGGAGAAGATCGCAGAGATCGTCATTCCCGACGGCGCGGAAGAAACCAACGTGCTGACCATTGACAAGGATCTGAGCGGACAGCCCTTTGCCCTGCTGAAAGCCCGGCTCTGCGGGAAGTTCCCCAAGTATACCGGCACGAGTACCATCCCGACCAACAGCTTTGCCATGCTCAACGGGAGAGCCGAGGAATGCCCCCGGCCGACGGCGTATACCGGCCTCTGGTCGAAGGTCAAGACCGGAAGCTGTGCGGGCAGCGTCTACGAAGTGGACGTTTCCGGCGTGCAGATGGTGGAGTGCGTGCTTCGCGCGCCGGCGGGCGGCTGGAGCGACGACACCGACAAGGACTACAACACCTACGGCGCTACCAGCAGCGTCTATTCGCGGTACTATACCGATTCCCTTTGGGCGAAGCCCATTACCTCCATCGGCGGAACCGGTATGCTGATTTATCCCGGCTGCCGGTTCGTGCTGTATGGCGTAAGAGCGTGAGGTGCGGCCTTTGACGGCGAAGCAAAAACAGCATCTGCTGGGGTATCTTGGGTACTATGCAGGGGAGATTGACGGCGCCTGGGGAGAGATGTCCCAGGCGGCCACGAGGGCTTTCCAGCGGGATTACGGGCTTACGGCGGACGGGATATTCGGCGTCGGGACGGAAGCGCGTATCCGGGAGGTGGTCGCCTCCGGGGAGACGCCCCGGCACACCCGGGATGTCCCCGAGACAGGCGGCGCAGACTGGTGGAAGGATATCCGGTATTTCAAGCGTGCCGAATTTCGCTGCCCCTGCGGCCGCTGCGGCGGATTCCCGGTGGAGCCGCAGGAATCCATCGCGCGTACCGTGGACGAGATCCGCTACAGGCTTGGCATCCCGATATCCATTGTGGACGGTGGCGGTTCCGGCGTGCGGTGCGCGGCGCACAACGCGGAGGTTGGGGGTGTGTCCGACTCCCAGCATCTGTACGGGCTTGCGGCGGATCTGCACAGCGCCGCAAGCCCGGCGCAGATGCTAGCCGTGGCGGAGGATGTCATGGGACACACAGGCGGAATCGGCCTGTACAGCTGGGGCATTCATGTGGATAAGCGATCCGGATATGCCCGATGGAACGGATAGGAGAAGTGGAATTTTCAATGGATTTGGAACATGAGCAGAGACTGACCGCCGTGGAGGAACGGTCGAAATCCAACAGTCACAGACTGGATAAGGTGGAGGCGTCCACCGCAGCGATAAACCGGCTTGCAACCTCCATGGAGGTCATGGCAAGCAGGCAGGAACAGGTCGCGGATACCGTGGACAGGCTGGACGGGAAGGTCACGGCGCTGGAAGGAAAACCCGGAAAGCGCTGGGACGGATTTGTGGAAAAGCTGATCTGGGCGGTTGCCGCCGCTACAGTGGGGTTCGTCCTGGCGCAAATCGGGCTGGGCTAATTTTTCAGGAGGGATGATTATGACGAGGGAAAAAGTGATTGCATGGTTGAAGGCCGCAGGGGTCCGCGCGCTGAAAACGGTTGCGCAGACCGCCGCTGCGACCATCGGCACCGCCGCGGTGCTTGGTGACGTGAACTGGGTCATGGTTGGCTCGGCTGCCGCTTTGGCGGGAGTTCTGAGTCTGCTGACCAGTGTGGCGGGGCTTCCGGAATTGAAGGCGTGACGGCGAAATAGTTGTCCCCACCCCGGACGGTGCTGAGCCGTTTGGGGTGGGGATTTTTTCTGGTTGGAGAACGGTAGCTTGGAACGAACTGCGGCGGTAGACGGATGATTTCAACCCACAGCCCTACGGGCTGCGTCTTGAAATCATGGGACTCTCCCACGGCCTGAAAACATGCCACTGGCATGTTTTCTTAACGGCCTTTCGAGTCCCAATCCACCCCATAAAAACAGCACCATCCAAAGGATGGTGCTGTTTTTATGGGGTGGATAATGGGACTCGAACCCACGATCTTCAGAGCCACAATCTGACGCCTTAGCCAACTAGGCCATATCCACCATATTCTTTTCTGCTGAAAAGCCATGTCAAGAGAAACCCGGCATATCGAATTCAACTGTTCGAGTCCAGGAACTCCCAGGAGCAAAGCTGGCACGCCAGGAGGGACTCGAACCCCCGACCTACTGCTTAGAAGGCAGTTGCTCTATCCGGCTGAGCTACTGGCGCATTTCTATGGAGCGGGTGACGGGAATCGGACCCGCGTATCCAGCTTGGAAGGCTGGTGTTCTACCATTGAACTACACCCGCAAAAGCCCATGACCTGACTGATTCAGCCATAGGATTTTACCATAATCACGCCAAGATGTCAAGGGCTGGTTCGCAGAATCTCCGGGATTTTTTCATAAATCACGTCCGCAACGGCTCCATCGGCGCAGGGACACACGTTCGGGAACCGATCGGCCACGATGCCGTCCGCCGGACAGAAGCTCCAGTCCGCGCCCTCCAGCATGGAAATGTCGTTCTCCGCGTCGCCCATGCAAACCAGAATTTTCCGCCCCAGCCGCTGCTGAAGCTCCCGGGCGGAGCGGTTCTTGCTGACGCCCTTGGCGTGAACGTCGATGATCCGGGTCGCCGCCCGGAACACCTCGCAGCAACTGCCAAAACGAGCCTTCAGCTGCGCCTCGGCGTCGTCCATCCGGCGAACCTCCTCCGGGGTGCCGTCAAACATGCTTGCCACCGTTACGTCCCGGAATTCCCCGTACAGCGTAAATTTCAGAAACGGCCCAAGGTCATCCCCGGGTCTGGCGAGGCCGTGGGCGCACTGGTTGTGGTCGCTGAATGCGTCCCAGGCCGGATTTTCCGTAAACCGGTAGTGGGCGTCCAATCCCTGCACCTCCACCGTCAGGTCGGGAAACAGGGTCATGCACTCCCGAACGGTCTGCCACAGGTCCAGCCGGATTTCATGGCAGAACAGCAGCTTTCCCGCCGCCAAATCATAGGCCGCCGAGCCGTTGTACAGCAGAAGCGGCGCGTTTACGGGTACCCGGTCGCGAAACACCTGCGTCATCGGTACGCTCCGTCCGGTGTTGACGGTGAACGCGCCGCCGTTTTCCATAAAGTAGCGAATGGCCTCCAAATTCCGCTCCGGGATGGAGGAATCCGGCGCCGTCAGCGTCCGGTCGTAGTCCGCGGTGAGCAGGATATCCGAAAATTTTCCCATAGCTTTCTCCTGATTTCTATGGAACCTCTGAATAAATCGTCTTCGGCTGGTGAAAAATCTCTCGCTCACAGCTCTTGCCGATTTCATCAGAGCTTCCCTATTTCATCTTTTCCAGCTTATCCAGCACGTCCCGGAAATAGGGGGGCAGCTCAGCGAAAACCATCACCGGATGCCCGTCTCTTGGGTGCTGAAAGCACAGCGCCCCGGCGTGGAGGCACTGGCTGCTCTGGCCAAGCTCCGGCTTTTTGCGGCCATAAACCGTGTCCCCCAGAATGGGATGGCCGATGTAGGCCATGTGTACCCGAATCTGGTGGGTACGGCCGGTTTCCAGCTTGCAGCGGATGTGGGTATAGCCCTTGTAGCGGCGCACCACCTCCCAATGGGTGACGGCGCTGCGCCCGCCCCGCTGGGTGACGCACATTTTCTTCCTGTCCGTGGGATGCCGCCCGATGGGCGCGTCCACGGTGCCGCAGTCTTCCTTCATAACGCCGCAGACGACGGCCTCGTAGGTTCTGGCCATGGTGTGGTCTTTCAGCTGAGAGGCCAGCATGGTGTGGGCGTAATCGTTTTTCGCCACGGCCAGCAGTCCCGACGTGTCCTTGTCGATGCGGTGGACGATTCCCGGGCGCAGCTCGCCGTTGATGCCGGAAAGATCGTCCCCCAGGGCGTAGAGCAGGCCGTTGACCAGGGTGTCGTCGGCGTGTCCGGCGGCGGGATGCACCACCAGCCCCTTGGGCTTGTTGATGACCAGCAGATCGTCGTCCTCATAGACGATGTCCAGGGGCATTTCGGTGGGAACGATGTCCACTGGCTTTGCTTCGGGGATGGTGTACTCCACCCGGTCGCCGATGTTTAATCGGTCGTTTTTCTTCCCGGGGACGCCGTTTCGCGTGACCCTGCCCTCCTCAATGAGCCTTTGCGCCGCGCTGCGGCTTAAGTTTCCGGGCTGTCTCGCCAGAAACGCGTCCAGACGCTCCCCGGCGGTATCGGCAAACAAGGTCATTTCTTTTTGTCCTTCCAGAAGCCCTTGTTGAACAGCACCAGATGCCCCATCAGCAGCACGCAGCCGCAGGTGATGAAGCAATCCGCCACGTTGAACACGGGGAAGTCCATAAAGGCCGTCTCGATCATGTCCACCACATAGCCCATGCGGAGCCGGTCGATCATATTGGCAAGGCCGCCGCCGTAGATCGCCGCAATGCACCAGCGCTCAAAGGTCGTAAAAGCCATCTTCTTTTTGAAATATTCCCAGAGGATCAGCCCGGTAAAGAACAGAAAAATCAGGGCAAACAGCCACTGCTGCCCCTCAAAGGAGGAAAAGGCCGCGCCGGAATTCTGCACGTAGGTCAGATTCAGAACGCCGGGAATCAAGGGAATATCCGTATAAATGGGAATGCAGGCAACGGTAAAATATTTGGAAATCTGGTCAACCGCCACAATACCGGCGGCGAAGAGGGCATAGTATAAAAACTGCATCGGAACGCCTCCTGTTGAGATAGGGCTATGATATCATGAAGCGGATGGATTGTCAAACCGTCCGCCGCCGAAGGGGTAAAAAAACCCGCCCCGAGTATTCCCAGGACGGTGCTGCTAGAGCCATATTTATTTAATCAGGAACTTCTCGACATCACCGCAAAAGGCGGCAAGCTCCTCCTCACTGCAATCCGCATCCACCCGCAGAGGGCCGCACAGATTCAGACAAAACATTTCCATAAAGCTTTTTCCGTTGACCTTGTTGTTGGTGTCCCGGATAGCGACGGGAAAAGAACGCGCCGTGGACAGCGAGACAAACTCCTGAACATCCTGAACCGACTGAAGCCGAATCTGAAATTCCCGCACAAAAGTACCTCCTGCAACTGTACAAACCTGTTCTTTTCGTGTATAATTGGGGGGATCGATCCGGCAGCGGCACTCACTTCCCCGTATCATCGGTGGATAGCCATTATTATAGCAGTTTCCCCCAAAATTTCAACTGTCGGTTTGGACGATTAATACAAATTATTAGCATCTTTATTGGTGGAATTGACATATGAAGTTTGCGTTCTATACCCTTGGCTGCAAGACAAATCAATACGAGACCCAGGCTATGGAGCAGCTGCTGACCGAGCTTGGGCATGAGATCGGGCAGTTTGACCGACCCTGCGACGGCTATATCATCAACACCTGCTCCGTCACCGCCGTGGCGGACAAGAAAAACCGGGCGGTCATCCGCCGGTGCCGCCGGGAAAATCCCGACGCCGTCATCGGCGTGTGCGGCTGCTACTCCCAGCACGCCCCGGAGGCGGTGCGCTCCCTGGGGGTGGACGTCATCGGCGGCAGCGGCGGCCGCCGGGAATTTGTGGAGCTGATGCTCTCCGCCATGGAAAGCAAAACCCAGGCGGAGCGTCTGGACAACGCACTGCGCCGCCGGGAGTTTGAGATTCTCCCCGCCGGCGGGCTGGAGGAACGAACCCGCGCCATGCTGAAGGTGCAGGACGGGTGCGTAAATTTCTGCTCCTATTGCATCATTCCCTACACCCGGGGCCCCGTTCGTTCCGCGCCGGTGGACGTAGCCGTCAGCCAGGCGCAGGCGCTTGCCCGGCGGGGCTACCGGGAGATCGTGGTGACAGGCATTGAAATCGCCGGCTGGGGCGCAGACCTCCCGGGAAAGCCCGCGGTCACGGAGCTGATCGAGGCGGTCTGCACCGCCGTCCCGGCGCTGCGGGTGCGGCTGGGCAGTCTGGAGCCGAGAATCGTGACGGAGGACTTTTGCCGGCGGCTCTCCCGGCTCCCCAACCTCTGCCCTCAGTTCCACCTGTCCATGCAGTCCGGGTGCGACGCAGTCTTGCAGCGGATGCGGCGGAAGTATGATACCGCGCGCTACTTTGAAAGTGTCTGCCTGCTGCGGAAGTGGTTCCCGGATTGTGCCGTTACCACGGACATGATCGTGGCCTTCCCCGGGGAGACGGAGGAAGAGTTTGCCCAGAGCCTTGCCTTTATTCGCAAGTGCGGCTTTGCGGAAATGCACATTTTCCCCTATTCCCGCCGTCCCGGCACCCCCGCGGACAAAATGCCGGGGCAGCATAACAACGCGGTCAAGGAAGCGAGAAGCCGGGCGGCCATTGCCGTGGCCGAGGAAATGAGCCGCGCCTATCGGGAAGCGCTGATCGGCTCCGTGCAAAACGTCCTGTTTGAGGACGTGGAGGACGGCCTGTTCACCGGCCACGCGCCCAACTATGTGAAGGTCTATGTCCCGGGAGAGGGGCTGCACAATCAGGTGCGCCGCGTCCGCATCACCGGGCTTTACAAGGACGGCTTGACGGGACGTCTGGAGCCGTAACGCCGGATAGAAACGTTTTTCCAATCTCTTGCGTAATTCGCTATTCCGTGATACGATAGACGGAATGGCCGCTGCTGCGGCGTATTCTGTCTGCCATAGGAGGCTTCCATGAAAACCCTGATGCACATTTGCTGTGCGCCCTGCGCCAACCGGCCCATCGAGGTGCTTCGCACCGACGGCTTTGAGGTCACGGGCTTTTGGTATAATCCCAACATCCACCCCGTCACCGAGTACCGCGCCCGGCGGAACTGCCTGCAAGCCTACGCCGAGGAAATCGAGCTTCCCCTGATCCTCCGCAACGATTACGGTCTGCGCCCGTTTGTCCGGGCGGTGGTGGAGGACATTCCGGGGCGATGCGTCAAGTGCTACGAAATGCGCCTGTTTGAGACCGCCCGTCAGGCCGCCGAGGGCGGCTTCGACAGCTTTACGTCCTCCCTGTTCATCAGCCCCTACCAGAAGCACGAGCTGATGCGGGAGGTAGCCGAGCGGGCGGCGGCGGCGTACGGTGTGCAGTTTCTGTACCGGGATTTCCGCCCCTATTTCCGCGCCGGGCAGGAATATGCCCGGGAACACGGCTTTTATATGCAAAAATACTGCGGCTGTATCTTCTCCGAGGAGGAGCGGTACATGAAGCCCAAGAAAATTCTCCCCTGAGGTGGAATGTTATGTCAACTTACGAATTTTCCGTCCCCTGCCTGTTCGGGCTTGAGGGCATTGCCGGCGACGAGCTGCGGCGGCTGGATATCCCCAACGTCCGGGTGGAAAACGGCCGGGTACTGTTTTCCGGAGAAATCCGGGACATGGTCAAGGCCAATATCTGCCTGCGCACCGGGGAGCGGGTGCTGATCGTGCTGGCGGACTTCCCGGCGAAGACCTTTGAGGAGCTGTTTCAGGGGGTCTACCGGACGAACCTGGAGGATTTTATCCCCAAGGACGGCAGCTTCCCGGTGAAGGGTCACTGCTTAAACAGCCAGCTTATGAGCGTCCCCGACTGTCAGGCCATCGTGAAGAAAGCCGCCTCCCGGCGTCTGGGGGAGAAATACGGCGTCGGCTGGCTTCCGGAGACCGGGGCAAAATACCAGCTGCAATTTTCCGTTATGAACGACCGGGCGCAGCTGTATCTGGACACCTCCGGCCCCGGCCTTCACAAGCGGGGCTACCGCGCCGTGGGCAACGACGCGCCCCTGCGGGAGACCCTGGCCGCCGCCATGGTTCAGCTGACCCACTACCGGGGACGGGAATTTCTGTGGGACCCCTTCTGCGGCTCCGGCACCATTCCCATTGAAGCGGCGCTGATCGCCCGGAACGCCGCCCCCGGCGGCCGCCGCCGGTTCGCGGCGGAAGCATTCGCATGGATCGACGGGAAAGTCTGGGACGAGGTTCGGGAAGAAGCGAAGGCAAAGGAATTCCACGGGAAATACCAGATCCTCGGCTCGGACAACGACCCCAAGTGCGTCTCCCTCGCCATGGCCAACGCCCGGAAAGCGGGGGTCGGCGACATCCTCCGCTTTGCCGACGGCGACGCCACCAAAATGGACCTGCCCGCCCAGTCCGGCATTCTCATCGGCAACCCGCCCTACGGCCAGCGGATGCTGGAACAGCAGAGCGCCCAGCGGCTCTACGCCGCGCTGGGGCGGCACCTGAAATACGCCGACGGCTGGAAGAAATTCATCATCACCTCGGAGCCGGAGTTTGAGCACTACTTCGGCCGCCGCGCCGACAAAAAGCGCAAGCTTTACAACGGCATGATCAAGTGCGACTATTATATGTACACCGACAATTCCCGGAAAAACCAGAAAAGGGATGACAAAAAATGAAACACCTGTTCATCATCAACCCGGCGGCAGGCAGCTGGGATCACACGAAGCAGTACACCGCCGCCATTGTGGAAAGCTGCAATGCCCGGGGGCTTGACTACCGCGTCGAGGTATCCAAAGCCCCGGGAGAATGCCGCCGCATCACCCGGGAAGCGGGAGAATCCGGGGAGGAGTACCGCGTCTACGCCTGCGGCGGCGACGGCACGTTGAACGAGGTCGCATCCGGCGCGGCGGGATTTTCCAATCTGGCCATCACCGCCTATTCCGGGGGCAGCGGGAACGATTTCGTCCGGCTTTTCAGCGAACCCGCCGCCTTTTCCGATCTGGAACGGCTGCTGGACGCCAAAGAAGTCACCTTCGACATGATCCGCTGCAACGACGACTACGCCCTGAATATCTGCTCCGTGGGTCTGGATGCCCGGATCGGCACCGACGTCGCCCGGTACAAGCGGCTTCCCCTGCTCCAGGGCTTCCGCGCCTATGCCGCCTCCGCCGTGGTGAATGTGGTGCGGGGCATTGCGGAGCATTATGTTGTTGAAATTTGCGGCGAGACTATCGACGCCCAGCAGACCATGATCTGCGTGTGCAACGGGCGGTTCTATGGCGGCGGCTTCAACCCCGTGCCGGAGGCCGATCCCACCGACGGGCTTCTGGACGTGCTTCTGGTGAAAAAGGTGAGCCGTTTGCAGGTGTCCACCATCATCGGCAAATACAAAAACGGCAAATATAAGGACTACCCCGACCTCATCCGCCACTTCCGGACGGACAGTCTGAAAATCCTCTGCGACAAGCCCACCGCCATCAACTTAGACGGCGAGCTTCGCACCTCCGACGTGGTGAGCATCTCCGTGGCGAAGGAGAAGGTGCGCTTCTTCTATCCCAAGGACTTAAGCTGGCAGGCAAAGGTTCCGGCACACTGCTGAAAATTTACAGAAACGCGGACATTTTTGCAGTTTTTCATGCAAAAATGTCCGCGCTTTTTACGGCATATAAACGTTGATATCCACGTCCCCATTAATACCGGGGACTCTGCCCGTGCAGGTGTACTGCCACATTTCCACCTTCCAGGGGTAGCGCATTCTGTCCTGATACAGCGCCAGCCAGAAGGGGAAATCCTCCAGCTCGCTTAAATAGTACAGGTTTTCCGACTGGTGCCAGTTGAAGTAGACCATGGGCTGATAGCCAAGCCCCTTCATTTTTTCGCAGAAGTACAGCTGGATGTCCGTCAGCGTCCGGGCGTCCATGTTGGCCGTCCGGGCGTCGCTGGCGGGAATTTCCCAGTCCAGAATGATGGGCATGTCCAGCCGGTAGTCCCCCAGAATGTTCAGCATGTATTCGATCTCCTGGTCGGCCTCGTCCATGCTCAGCGCCTGGGAGAAGAAGTACGCGCCGATGGGAAGCCCCGCCTCCGTCGCCCCCGCGAGATTCTTCTTCGCGTACTCGTCCTCCACCAGCTTGCCGCTGCCGTAGCCGCGATACCCTAAGCGAATGATGGCAAAATCAATGCCGGAACGGGCGACCTTCTTCCAGTCGATCTCCCCCTGAAACGCGGAGACGTCCACGCCGGAATAGCTGTCGGTGCGCAGGCAGGTGAGGTAATTGTGTTTGTTGTACTGGAAATCCAGACGCCCGTAGGGATTCGGATCCGGCGGGACGGTCGGCTCGGCGGTGGGTTCCGTTTCCTCCGGCTCCGTTTCCGGCTCCGGGGCAGCCGGCGGCTCCGTCATTTCCTCGTGATGCCGGCGCACCACCAGGGCTTCCGGGTCGTCCGCGGCTCTGTAATAGGGACGGCACAGGATCGCCACCCATGCCAGTGCCGCCGCAGCCAGCAGAGCGATGGCGGCCAGGACCCACTCCGCCCGAATTCGTTTTTTCGGCGGGGCGGGCAGCTCCGGCGGGTAAATTTCGTCTAAAATCACCGTGGACGTTTCGATGGAAACGTCCTCCTCCGGGACGGGCTCGCCCGGCCTGAGCGGCGGCATGCCTTCCGACGCCGCAGTCTCGGCAGATTCGTCCTGCAAATTGTCAACGGTTTCCATGACACGCCTCCTTTCCCGCGTTCTTTCGCTACAGTATACCACATTTTTCGCGCCGCGCCAAGAGGAATTATCCGGTTTTGGGTGCTAAAGGCAGCACCGCACAATTGCGTCTGCGAGTCTCAGCCGTCTTTTTGCTCCACTTCCGCAGTTCCGAAAGTGGGAAATACATACAGTATTCCTCCATTTTCGGAACTTTGAATCGGAACAAAAATCCTGACCGAGACTTCTTGCCGAATTGTGCGGTGCTGCCTTAAAGCAATCTTAAACATTCCGTTAATTTTGGCCATAAGCTGTTGCATTCGCCGCTTTTTGCAATATAATAGGGAATAAGCATTTCTCTGGCAAAGGTGATTTTTATGATGAATGGAATCAGCAGCTGGTTTCGGCAGTTTTCCGCGAGGCTCTCGGCGGGACTGCGCAGCTTTATGGCCGGACGCTACGGCACCGACCGGCTGAATATGGTCATTTTATGCACGGGTCTGTTTTGCAGCCTGCTGTCGGTGTGGGTCAAGGCGATGCCGGCGAATATCATTTTCTGGGCGCTGAGCTACGGCCTGATGATCTGGGCGATTTTCCGCACCCTGTCCCGGAACACTTACAGGCGGTACCAGGAAAACCGGAAATTCCTCCAGTTTTTCACCCGCCTGAAGGACAGACAGAACCGCTACTTCGACTGCCCCAAGTGCCGTCAGCTGGTGCGCGTCCCCAGAGGAAAGGGGAAAATCGCCATCACCTGCCCCCGGTGCAAGGAAAAGTTCATTCGCAAGACTTAAGGAAGCTCTGGATATATCGCCTTCGGCTGAGCAGCGGATCTTTTCCCCCAGCCGTGCGGTTCCAAAAGCGGGAAATACACAAAGTATTCCTCCGCTTTCGGAACCTTCATCTGGTGAAAAATCTCTCGCTGTCAGCTCTCGTCGATTTATCCAGAGCTTCCTTGAAAATTGCCGCCGCAAAGTTTCACTTTGCGGCGGCACATGTTTCCGGTCATGACGCAAACAGTTCCTCCACCGAGGCGAAGCGGTAGCCCTCTTCCTCCCACTTGGTCAGCAGCTCGTCGAGAATCTCCGCGTTGGTTCTGGACGTAGAGTGCAGCAGCACCACTGCGCCGGGGTGGGTCCTCGGCAGCAGCTTGGCAAAGGCCTGCTCCCGGGTGGGCTGGGAGTCGTTATTCCAGTCCACGTAGGCAAGGCTCCAGAAAACCGTCCGGTAGCCCAGCTCCTGCGCCATGCGAAGGTTTTCCTCACTGTATATCCCCTGCGGCGGGCGATAGTATTTGGGCATGTCCTGACCGGTGGTGTCCTTGTACAGCGCTTCCAGATCTTGCAGCTCCTTGGCGAACGCCGCCTTTTCGGAAATCCTGCTCATATCGTAGTGGTGCATGGTGTGGTTGCCCACGGTATGCCCTTCCTCCGCCATCCGGCGCACCAGATCGGCGTTTTTCTCGATGTAGTTGCCCACCAGGAAAAAGGCGGCCTTGACGTTGTGCTTTTGCAGGGTGTCCAGAATTTTTTCCGTACAGCCGTTTTCGTAGCCCGCGTCAAAGGTGAGGTAGATGGTGTTCTTGCTGGTGTCGCCCACATAGTAAGCGTTCCATTGCAGCAGCGTGTCGGCGGGCACGTTGCCGATCGGCGGCTGGCCCTCGGTCTGGAAGGACAACCCCCAGTCGCTGATGGACGTGGGCACGGCCTGCTCCGTGTCGGCGGCGGTTTGCGCCGTCGTGCCTCTGTCGTCCTGCGGCACAAGGAAAAACAGCGCGGCAAGCAGCGCGCATACGCCCGCTGCCGCACCGATGCGGTACAAGGTATCCCGGGTGATGGTGATGAACATAAGTAAACGCCCCCTTGATGATACGGTATGCGGCATGCGTCCGGCGTATGCCTCTGGACAAAATGACAGCTTTTTCGCCCTAAAAATGGAGAAAACACAAATAGACCGTGTGCTGTTACAGGAGTACAATAAGAATAAGGACAGGGAAGGGGGCATGAAACATGAAACGGAAAATGAAATGCTGGCTTTCGCTCGTTTTGGCGATGGTGCTGCTGTGCGGTACACTGCCCGTGGCGTTTGCGGCTGAGACGGGAACGCCGCTCTATGAGCAGATGGGCTACGAATCGGCGGATGCATTCATGCAGGACTGGTATTTTGACCGGGTCGATTACGACTGGGTCTGCGCACGGTATGAAGCGCATCTGTCTCAACTCGCAGCCGACCCGGAAAAGGCGTTCGAGCAGGCCTATTATGGCTGGGACTGGGCGATGGTGGACGAGTATTACGACAGCCGAGAAGCGTTCTTGCGCGATGCCGCCATGCAGCTGGTGCAGCTCGATACTTATGAGTATGTCCCGCCGGTTTCCGTGCAGCTGAACGGAGAGACGGTCGCTTTTCCAGACGCGCAGCCGGAAATGGTCCATGACCGCACCATGGTGCCGTTCCGCGCGATTGCGGAGACGCTGGGCGCGGCAGTCGATTACGACAGCGGCGCGATTACGGCTGTGAAGGACGGCACTCGCTGTGATTTTGCGCTCGGCGGCGATACGCTGACGCTGTCCGACAATGCGACTGGTGCGGTGCTGGAAACGGTAACGTTGGATGCCGAGCCCTATGAAAAGGATGGGCGCACCTATGTGCCGGTGCGGTTCTTTGCCGAGGCCTTCGGACTGACTGTGCAGTGGGACAACGATGCGCAGACGGCGGTGCTGTATGATAGAGATGCGCTGGTGGAGCAGATTGACGCGCGGTTTACCGTGGTGAACCAGTGGCTTGCCGCGCAGCCTGTGCGTGACCCGGCGCAGACCATGCGCACCGCGGCCGCGCTGCGTGTGCTGTACACGGCGTTTAATACGATTGACGGGGACGAGACCACGGTGCTGCTTGACGGCACGCTGGAGGTGGTTGACGGCAGCGGCGGCCTGACAATGGATGTGCAGGTTGATTTGTACGGGCTAGCGGCGCTGTTTGCGCGGGAGTATGATAAGTATACATGGGATGATGCGGAAAAACTGTCCACACAGCTTGCCCAGTGGCAGGAACAGCTGCAAAACGCCCGTCTGGAGATGGTCTGGGATGCGGAAAGCGGCATCCTGTACCTGCGCTGCCCGCTGTTGATGAAGCTGCTTGCGGAGACGAGCGGCGTATCCATGCCGCAGGATAAGTGGATTGCCTTTTCGGATGGATTGGATGACCCGTTGACCGGACAGAATATACTCGCCGGGACGGCGCTGCTGCCGGAAACAGCGTTTGATACAAGCGGCGCGACCATCGGCACGGTGCTGGTTACGCAGGCGGAGCGCAACTACGCCTATTCGTACAGCGATTTGTGGGGCGAGGTGCAGCAGGCGGCGGACCTGTTCGCCGCGTTTGCGGGCGACGACTGCTTTACGCAGAGCGGCGCGCAGTATAGCGCGGATTTGTCCACGCAGCTGCCGGATGAGGACGGTTATGTGACGGCCTCCTATACGCTCGATATGTCGGACGGCAGTATTGAGGGCGAGGTGGAATGCCGCCTCAACGACTGGAACGGCGAGACGCTGGTGACGCTGACCTTTGCGGGTGATGCCGACCGTAGCGATATCGCGTTGTCTGTGCATGTAAAAAATGAAAGTCTGACCGAAATCACGCTGACGCTGACGCAGCAGCCCGCTCCGGCGGGCAGCGAGACGCGGGTACCCGCGTCCGATGAGGTCATCACAAGTGAGGAAATCGAAGCTATGCTGCAAAACGCGGTATAACGGGAAGCATAAAAACGGCGGGCGTTTGCCCGTCGTTTTTATGAGCCGTAATCCTCGAGCAGACGGGCAAGCGCCTGCGCATCCGACAGCAGAATGCCGTCCTCGAGCGCTTCGCGGTCGGCGGCGGGCAGGGTGCGGACATCAATATCCGTGCGGATGACGATTTCGCCGCCGCGGGAGACGACCAAACGGCCCTCCTC
>ENA-OWPN01001922-OWPN01001922.1-human-gut-metagenome-genome-assembly--contig:-NODE-1922-length-15270-cov-3.004666_pt1 | contig 15270 bp, 10 predicted proteins | sample MGYA00248266_ERZ651850 | MGnify/ENA primary metagenome ERZ651850 (study PRJEB26924, sample SAMEA4378296) | human gut metagenome | biome: human gut; feature: human-associated habitat; material: faeces... | reverse complement strand
CTATCAAAACGGAAACAACGACCTCAAAGTAGCGGAAAACGAATTGCTTTTCAGTCTTAAAAAGTCTTATGACTTATATCATTATTTCCTTCTTCTAATTGTCGACGTCACAAATTTACAAAGACGCATCTTGGATGCCCGTAAGAACAAGTATATGCCGACAGAAGCCGAGTTGAATCCAAATACCCGACTGGTAGACAATCGTTTTACTGCACAAATAGCCGAAAACGAAGCGCTTCGGAAGTACGTGGCCGAGCAGGGGCTTTCATGGGATAACGATGGAGATTTCATCAAAATGGTACTCGACATGATCTTATCGTCCGAACAGTACGGGGAATATCTGAACAACGAAAACGATTCATACGAGACAGACAAGGAATTTTGGCGCATCGTATTCAAAAAACTGATCTGTGGCAACGAAGCGATCGACGACTACCTACAAGACAAAAGCATTTACTGGAATGACGACATCTCCATCGTCGAAACATTTACGCTAAAAACGATCAAACAATTCGAGAAAGCAGCCGGAAGCAAACAAAAATTGTTGCCAATGTTTAAAGATCTCGAAGACCAGTCTTTCGCTATCAAATTATTCCGCCAATCATTAATGAAAGGAAGCGAATTCCGTGAACGTATCAACAAACATATGAAAAACTGGGAGACCGAACGCATAGCCAATATGGACCTTATCATCATGCAGGTTGCGCTGGCTGAAATCATGACGTTCCCGACAATTCCCATTAACGTAACACTGAACGAATATATTGATACGGCCAAATACTACAGTACCCCGAAAAGCGGAACGTTTATCAACGGTATTTTAGATTCTGTAGTCAACGAGTTAAAAAAAGAAAAGTTATTGCTCAAAGATTAATTATTATCCTTACATTTGTGTCTGTATCGAATTGATATTAACTTATTAATGTTTATAGTTATATGAGCTTACTTACTATTTTACTTCAAGCCGCCGGCGGAAGCCAGCAATGGTCTGGTATTTTGATGATGGTTGTTATTGTTGCGATCTTCTATTTCTTTATGATCCGTCCGCAACAAAAGAAACAAAAAGAAATTCAAAAAGCCCGTGAAGCCTTGAAAGCGGGGGACAAAGTGATCACAGCCGGAGGTATTTACGGAAAGATCAAAGAAATAGGTGACACATATATGTTGATTGAAATTTCTGATGGTGTACGCATCCGTGTAGACAAAACATCTGTGTTTGCATCTGCAGAGGACGCACAGCAAAAATAAACAACAGAATATATGTCACGACTTGGACAAATCAAACAAACATTCAAGTCTGTCCGGATAGAGATTAAGGCTTTTCTTCGCCGTCAACAGTGGAAAGAAGCCTTGATCTTTTTCTGTTTTATACTGTTGGCTTTCGGCTTTTGGCTTCTCCAGAGCCTCCAACAGGAGTATGAAATAGATATCAAGATTCCGGTCAAGTACAAGAATGTGCCACCGGATATATCTTTCACAGAAACACCGCCCGAAGCCATTACGGTCAAAGTGAAAGACAAAGGGAGTGTATTGCTGAACTACTCCTTCGGTCGTTCGTTTGCCCCAATTGAGGCCAACATGAAGACACAGCCAGAAAAAACCGGTAAACTGGTCATCAGCCGGAAAGATATCGAAAGCGAAATAAAGAAACATCTAATTGCGACTACATCCCTGCTTAGCTTCGAGCCCCAACATATCGATGCAGCTTACAGCAAACGCATCAAGAAGGAGATACCGCCCATGTTCGAGGGAACCATCCAGACAAATGCCGGCTTTAAAGTCTCAGGCGACATATCCTTTACCCCCCGCAGCATCAGCGTCTACGCCAGCGACGTCGTTCTGGATACCTTGAAAGAGATAAAAACAGTCTATACCGAGATCAAGAAAGGAAACAAGACCGTCACGCGTACCGTCCAACTGGAAAAAATAAACGGAGCTACTCTCGAACCGACAAGTGTGACCGTTACGATCCCGATAGAAGAATATACGGAAAAGACACTGGAAATACCGGTTATCTGTACCAACCTACCACGCCATTACACCTTGCGCACATTCCCGTCCGTCGTGAAGGTAAGTTGTAATGTTCCCCTTTCACGCTTCAAGGATATCTCGGCGGATGATTTCGAGATACGGATCTCTTTTGCAGATTTGGAGCAAAGCACTTCGGGAACATTACCTTTGCAGCTGAACAAAAAACCGAGCTGGGTGGATATTGCCAAAATTTCACCAGACCGGATCGAATTTATATTGGAACAAACAAAATCAAATGATTAAGATTGGAATCACCGGAGGGATCGGAAGCGGTAAATCAGTGGTAGCCGCTCTACTGGAGTTGTCGGGCATTCCCGTGTATATCGCCGATACGGAAAGCAAGCTTCTGACGGCTACTTCGCCCGTTATTCGGGAAAAGCTAGTAGCCTTGTTCGGCGAAGAACTTTATACGGCTGACAGCTTGAATAAAAGACAGCTTGCCTCCCATATTTTCGGAAACCCGGAACGGCTTGGACAAGTGAACGCGATCATTCACCCAGAAGTGAACCGCCATTTTCTTGCTTGGGTCGAAAGACTGAATACCCCGGTATGCGCCATCGAATCAGCCATTCTTTTCGAATCGGGCTTTAACCGGATTGTCGATACGACGCTGATGGTCTATGCCCCGATGGAAATACGCATCAGACGGATACTCGAACGCGACTCCGTTTCCCGAGAAGAAATTATACGTCGCATCGAAAGCCAGTTGCCGGACGAAGTGAAAAAAGAGAAATCGGACTACGTGATCTTCAATGACGGAGAACAAGCTTTACTTCCGCAAATAACCGCTTTTCTTGCAGGACTAAAGATAAAAAAACATTGACTTTCAATTCTATAATAAGCATAAAAACAAAAATATCCGGTAGATAGAGATATTTACGCTTAGTGAATAATCATTAGAAACAAGAAAATATGTTCAAAACTGCCGAAAATTTCCGACAGTTATACTACATTTGCAGCACAAAAATTAAACACTATTAGAAAACAAAGTATTATGTTGAAGACGATTTTGTCTATCTCGGGTAAACCGGGATTGTTTAAATTGGTTTCCCACGGGAAAAATATGCTGATTGTTGAGTCGTTAGCAGACAAGAAAAGAGTTCCTGCATACGCAAAAGATAAAGTAATTTCTCTGGGAGATATCGCTATCTACACAAATGAAGCAGAAGTTCCATTGCATGAAGTTCTGACCAACGTCAAAAATAAAGAAAACGGGCAACAAGCATCTGTTTCCACATCCGCCAAACCAGACGAACTACGTGCTTATTTCGCCGAGATTCTTCCCAATTTCGACCGTGAACGTGTATATCCGAGTGATATCAAGAAATTGATCTCCTGGTATAACATCCTGATCGGCGCCGGCCTCACAGAGTTCACCCCAGAAGAATCGGCAATAGAAGAAGCTTCGGTTAAAGAAACGAAAAAAGAGGAAGCTTAACCAATTACAGTCGAATCAAATACAAAAAAGAGATGTACCGGATAGTCCCGTACATCTCTTTTTGGAGACATTTACTGAATATCCCTATATAAAGATACAAAAAAGCCAACTAATTCGCAACATTTTGTGTATGAATTAGTTGGCCTTTTTTATGATATTTAATGAATGTCCCTATTTATTTTCAGAACAACGGATTAGCCACCTTTTCCTTCAACAAGGCCAAATCGACCACTTGGCGGATATCATCCACATAGTGGAAAGCCAGCCCTTTCAGATAATCGGGCTTAATCTCTTCGATATCTTTCTTATTCTCTTGGCAGAGGATCAGTTCCTTGATTCCGGCACGTTTAGCAGCCAGTATCTTTTCCTTGATACCACCTACCGGAAGAACTTTACCACGCAACGTAATCTCGCCGGTCATAGCCAAGTTACTGCGCACCTTACGCTGCGTAAAGGCTGACACCAATGAAGTGACCATCGTGATACCCGCACTCGGACCATCTTTCGGAATCGCCCCCTCAGGCACATGGATATGGACATTCCAATTTTCAAACATACCTTCGTCGATCCCGAACAGTCCGGCATGCGAATGAATATATTCGAGTGCCAACATGGCAGACTCTTTCATCACGTCACCCAAGTTACCTGTCAAAGTAAGCTTTGAGCCCTTTCCTTTGCTCAAGCTGGATTCCACAAACAGGATTTCACCGCCGACAGCTGTCCAAGCCAATCCGGTTACGACACCCGCATAGTTATTTCCCTGATATTTATCACGGGTATATTCGACTGCACCCAAGTAATCATGCAAATCTTCGGGACGTATCTGTGCCGGGAGTTCTTCGCTGGACGCCAGCTTGCGAGCCAACTTACGCATGATCTTGGCAATCTTTTTATCCAATTCGCGCACACCGCTCTCGCGGGTGTAGGATTCGATGATCGCCTGCAGCGTCTTTTTCGGGAACTTCACTTTTCCTTTCGACAAACCGTGAATCTCCAATTGCTTCGGAACTAAATGACGGGCAGCGATTTCGACCTTCTCCTCCATGATATAACCACTCACCTCGATCAACTCCATACGGTCCAACAACGGCTGGGAAATCGTGTTCAGATTATTGGCAGTCGCGATAAACATAACTTTGCTCAAATCATAATCTATATCCAGATAATTATCATGGAATGCATTGTTCTGCTCCGGATCCAACACCTCAAGCAAAGCAGAAGCGGGATCGCCCTTGAAATCATTCGTTACCTTGTCGATCTCGTCAAGGATAAACACAGGGTTTGAGGTTCCAGCCTTCTGAAGGTTCTGAATGATACGTCCGGACATCGCACCAATGTAGGTACGACGATGGCCACGTATCTCCGCCTCATCATGCAAACCGCCCAACGAAACTCGGACATACTTACGGTGCAAAGCTTCTGCAACCGATTTTCCCAACGAAGTCTTACCAACTCCCGGAGGTCCATACAGACAGATGATGGGTGACTTCATATCACCTTTCAGTTTCAACACCGCCAAATGTTCGATGATGCGCTCTTTCACCTTCTCCAACCCGTAGTGATCGCGATCCAAAACTTTCTGTGCATGAGCAAGATTGAAATTATCCTTGCTGTATTCGTTCCAAGGCAGATTGACAATCGCCTGCACATATTGCGTCTGGATAGAGAAATCCGGAGATTGCGGATGCAGGCGCTCCAACTTGCGCACCTCCTTCTCAAACGTTTCAGCTACAGCCGACGACCATTTTTTCTTGGCAGCTTTCTCTCGCAATTCCCTTATTTCCAACTCATTGATATTTCCTCCTAGCTCTTCCTGAATTGTCTTGATCTGCTGCTGAAGAAAGTATTCCTTCTGTTGCTGGTTAATATCCTCGTGCGTCTTCATCTGGATGGACGTTTTCAGTTCCACCAACTGATACTCCCGGTTCAGGATGAACAAAAGACGGTACGCACGGTCTTTCAAGTTACCAATCAACAACAAATCTTGTTTTTCAGACGATCCGTTGGGAACATTGCAACAAGAGAAATTGATTAGGTAGAGAATATTTTTATTATTCTTTATTGAAAATATCAAGTCGCGAGGCGGTTCAGAGGCAGCTCCGAGCATCTTGATCGTCAAATCCTTGATAGTCGAAACAAGCGCCTCGAACTCACGGTCGGACTTGTCCGGCATGACGTCTTCGAGCAATTTGATCTTTCCGATCAGGTAAGGATCATAAGCAGAAAGCTCTTCCAATTGGAAACGCTTCTTACCTTGCAGGATCACGGTTGTCGTTCCGTCGGGCATTTCGAGCACGCGGACAATATCGGCCACAACTCCCGTCGCATACAAATCTTCTATCTTCGGATCTTCCGTATTCATATCCTTCTGGCAAACCACTCCGATCAGACTTTTCTTGTGGGCGGCCTCCTTGATCAGGCGCATAGATTTAGGGCGGCCTATCATCACCGGCATAGCTACGCCCGGAAACAGCACCATATTCCGAAGCGGAAGAATGGGCAATTCCTCTCCCACTTTCTCCATTCCTTCAGTAAAATCTTCATCAACATCGCAATCTGTGAGGATAGGCATTACGATACCAATATTATCATCCAAGTCGTTATACGACTCCTCGGCAAACATCGTTACTTTGTCTTTCTTCATATATTCTTTGTCATAGTTGCGGAATATTCTTATATCGCCCGCAATTCTTCATTTATACAATAAACGTGCCAAAGTTACTATTTTTAACTCAATTCTGACTACTTTTGCACAAAACAATTGACAATGACAATGGACAATTATTCAGTCCACTCCAATTGTCAATTATCAATTATCAATTGCTATGTCAAATCCTTTTTTCCAATTCAAACAGTTTACCATCCGTCATGACAAATGTGCGATGAAAGTAGGAACCGACGGAGTTCTGCTTGGCGCATGGGCCGGAACGGAATCGTGCAGCCGCATATTGGACGTCGGGACAGGAACCGGACTGATCGCACTGATGCTGGCACAACGCAGCAAGGCGGTTGTCGACGCTATTGACATAGATGCCGATGCCTGTCTTCAAGCACAAGAAAATGCAGAATCTTCCCTTTTTGCAGGACGGATAAATGTCTTTCATTCCGACTTGGTCGATTTTGCACAAGCCAGCACGCATCTATATGACCTGATTGTATCCAACCCTCCTTACTTCGTCGATTCATTGAAATGCCCGAACCTACAACGGAACACGGCCCGCCACACCGATACGCTGACATTAGAAGATTTGTTGCAGTACAGTCGCAAACTGCTTGCCCCACAAGGACGTATTGCCCTTATCCTGCCTTACGACCAGAAAGATCGTCTTACGGATTGTATTCAAACACAAAATCTGTTTCTTTCGAAGGAAGTCTCCGTCATCCCCGTACCCGATACACAACCGAAACGACTGTTGGCCGAACTGACATCAGAGCCACCCACCTCTCCCACCTTCTCCGATCGGCTGACCATCGAGATTGCAAGACATCGGTATACTGACGAATATATCAATCTGACCAAAGACTTTTATCTAAAGATGTAAGGGAGTTTCTTATCGAAAAAACGGGTTACTTCACCAAACAGATTCTGTACCTCCTCCGTAAAAGAAACAGTTTCCGGAGTCAATACGTTCAATGATTTGGGAAGAACGGAGATTTCGATCCGGCTGTCCGCCATGATCGGCTCTCCGTCCAGATGCATGACTCCTGGATTCTGACGGATGATAGTCACCTCTTTTCCTTTGAATGTCTTGATCTTGCTGTTACGGTCGATCTGTTTCGTAAACAACTGAATAGCCAACGGTGCAATGTCCAGCGGACCGAAAGGGGAAAGGATTGTAATATCCATTTTGCCATCCTGGATATTGGCATGAGGAGCGATAAACGCATTGTTGCCATACTGCGAAGCATTCCCGCAAGCCACCAAAAACGCCTTTTCCTTAACCGTCTGGTTATCGATCAAAAGTTCATAAGGTTCGGGTTTGTAGCTCAGATATTCTTCCACCGTATTTTTTATATAGGTAAGCGAACCGCGGCGTTTCTCCCCGGCAAACTTTTGGCTGACCGCTGCATCAAAGCCGACTCCGCAGGTACAAAAAAAGACACGTCCGTTCGCCTTGCAACAGTCGATTGTCGAGACATGCCCCTTTACAATCAGATCGATCGCCCGGCGTACATCCATCGGAATATGCAATTCACGCGCCAAACCATTGCCGGAACCTTTCGGGATAATCCCCAGCACCGCACCTGAGTGGAGCATGGCACGGGCAATCTCGTTCACAGTTCCGTCTCCCCCGACCGCAATCACGCAATTGGTCCCTTTATCAAGGGCTTTCCGCGTCAGTTCGCTGGCATGTCCGGGATATTCTGTAAAAGAAATTTCCACACAACAATTTCCGCCCGCAAAGGCGGTTTCAATCATTTTCGGAATCTTTCTTTTCGAACCGACACCCGAAATCGGATTTATAATGGCCTGTATATTGATTGTTTGTCCCTCCATTCTTGCTGTTACTTACTTTGAGAGGACAAAAATAATGCTTTTGTAAAACTTTTAAAGCATTTCGGCTACTATAAGTTATTTTTTTACTACTTTTGCAGCTGGATTTGCCGAAACATAAATATTATGTAGTAAGCAGATCTGGGTTCTTTTAGAATAACAACGTAGCGAGAAAATCATTCTCTGTTAATTATAATATGAAACTTTTACAAGAGAAACTATCAAAGTACGATGCACCTCAGCGGGCTATGGCCGCAGGAATTTATCCATACTTCAGAATGATTGAAAGTGATCAGGATACAGAAGTAATGATCAGCGGTAAAAAGGTCCTGATGTTTGGTTCTAACGCCTATTTAGGCCTGACAAACCACCCGAAAGTAAAAGAGGCGGCAATTGATGCCATTAAGAAATATGGTACAGGTTGTGCCGGTTCGCGTTTCCTGAACGGGACGTTGGATTTGCACATTCAGTTGGAAAAACGTCTGGCCGAATTTGTCGGAAAAGAAGATGCCATTGTTTATTCTACGGGATTTCAGGTAAACTTGGGTGTTGTATCCTGCCTGACAGGACGTGAAGACTATATCATTTGGGACGAGCTAGACCATGCATCCATCATCGAAGGACACCGTCTTTCCTTCTCTACCAAACTGAAATATAAGCATAATGATATGGAGTCCTTAGAAAAGCAACTCCAGAAATGCGAACCCGACAAGGTAAAGCTGATCGTTATCGACGGTGTATTCAGTATGGAAGGTGACATTGCCAAATTACCCGAAATTGTTGCGTTAGCCAAAAAGTATAACGCAAGCATAATGGTAGACGAAGCCCACGGTTTGGGTGTTCTAGGCGATCACGGTCGTGGAACCTGTAATCATTTCGGAGTAACAGACGATGTAGACCTGATTATGGGTACATTCAGTAAGTCGCTTGCATCCATCGGCGGTTTCATCGCTTCGGACAAAGAGACGATCAACTATCTCCGCCATAACTCCCGCTCTTATATATTCAGTGCAAGTAATACTCCAGCAGCTACAGCTGCGGCCGGCGCAGCACTCGATATTATGCTGAGCGAACCGGAACGCATCGAACACCTGTGGAAACTTACCTACTATGCCTTGGATGGATTCCGTAATATGGGGTGTGAAATCGGCCATACCTCAACACCGATCATTCCTTTGTTTATCCGTAACAACGACCTGACATTCCTGATCGTAAAGGAATTGTTCGAAGCCGGTATTTTCGTAAATCCAGTCGTATCTCCGGCTGTTGCGCCTGAAGATACACTGATCCGCTTCTCACTGATGGCGACTCACACGATCGAACAGCTCGACTACGCATTAGAAGCAATTCACAAAGTATTTAAAAGTCACGGTCTGGTCAAGTAAATCAGCATGGACAAATAATACCAAAAAGGGCAAAACGGAACATTCTGTTTTGCCCTTTCTCTTTATAATTCATTCTTCATTTGCTACGAACCAAATATTTTGACTACTTTTGTGTAATTGTACGCACTATAAATACATTATATATACCAGACAAATGGATTTCAAATTAAATACAGGAAGTTGCTGCATGGGTAAAAAAGGATGCAGCAAAATACAAAATAATAAACTGAACACATATGACTGGCTTTGTGACGTGCCCGATGCGGCAAACGCAACCGATTACGTGGAAGTACAGTTTAAAAACACCCGCAAAGGGTATTACCTCAACAGTTCCAAGATACCTCTAGAAAAAGGAGATCTGGTCGCAGTGGAAGCTAGCCCCGGACATGACATCGGGACTGTGACGCTGACCGGTAAGCTCGTCCTTCTCCAGATGAAAAAGAACAATGTTCGTACCAGCGAAGGCAACGAACCTAAAAAGGTATATCGCAAAGCCAAACCGACCGATATCGAGAAATACGAAGAAGCGAAGGCCAAGGAACACGCCACGATGATCCGTTCTCGCCAGATCGCTGCTGACTTGGGACTGAATATGAAGATCGGGGACGTGGAATACCAAGGAGACGGCAATAAGGCGATCTTTTATTACATTGCCGACGAGCGTGTCGACTTCCGCCAGTTGATCAAAGTACTCGCCGAAGCTTTCCGTGTCCGCATCGAAATGAAACAAATCGGTGCCCGCCAGGAAGCCGGACGCATCGGCGGTATCGGTCCCTGCGGACGCGAGCTGTGCTGCTGCTCGTATCTGGAGGACTTCCACCCGGTTTCGATCAACATGGCGAAAGACCAGAACCTGTCGCTCAACCCGGCGAAGATTTCGGGTGTGTGCGGCCGTTTGATGTGCTGTCTGAAATACGAGCATGAAGCCTATGCCGAGCTGCAAAAGGTGACCCCCAAGCAGGGCAGCGTCGTCGATACGCCCGAAGGACGCGGCAAGGTCATCACGACCCAGATGCTGCGCGGTACCTGCAAGGTGCAGCTCGATGACAGCCCCGAGCATTCGCTGACCGAATTCCAGTGCACGGATTGCTGCGTGGTCAAGGGCGCGTGCCGCAACCGGCAAAACGCCGCCGCCATGGCGGAGGAGCGCCGCCGCATGGAGCAGGAGGCTGCCAAGCAGCAAAAGCAGCAGAATGCCGTCGAGGATTTGCCGGATGAGGCGCAGGGAGAGCAGGCTGACGAAGGTGCGGCTCCCGCAGAAGGAGCGCCGCGCCGCCGCCGTCGCCGCGGAGGGCGCCGCCGTCATAAGCCGCAGAATGCGGAAAATGCCGGAAATGCGGAGAACGCCCCCGTGCAGGAGCATGCGCCGGGCGCACAGGAATAATCCAAAATTCTGTGCGACAGGGAAAATATGCAAAAATGACCGTCCCCTTTTATCAGGGGACGGTTTTTTGCGCGTGCAACAGAGCGAACGGCGCTGCAATAAAAATGTAATATTGCACGCGCTTATGTCACAAATGTTACACTTTTTCGCCGGCTATTGAGCGGCATGCAGGAAAAGGCTATAATTTATATATCAATTACCCAAGGATGGAAAAAACTATGCTCAAGAAAACCATTTCTGCCCTGTTTGCGGCGTTTATCATGATAATAGGTGCTTCGGCAGCCGGAACAATCTTCCCAGCACAGCGTACGGATATCGACGGTGTAACCCGGTACGGCTATTTGGATGAAGAGGGACGTACCATGCTGTCGTTTTCCTATACGCAGGCCGGGGAATTTGACGTATGCGGTCTGGCGGCGGTTGAGGATGACAAGTGGCGGGCCGCGGTAATCGACCGCGAGGGTCACTTGGTCGTGGATTATACCGACGCGCCGGTATCGGTCGAGTTTTCGGATGACGCGATTGCCTATCGCTATGCCGACCACAGTGTGTACTATACACTGGAAGGAGAAAAAATCGGTTCTTATGCGGGAGCGGTGGGCTTTTTTGAGGATGGACTGTTGCTTTGCAAAAGTCCGGCGTCCGATCTGTATACCTATGTGACGCAGGACGGAAGCGCCGCGTTTGCGGGTGAATTTAAGGATGCGGGCGCCTTTTCCGGCGGCCGCGCACTGGTTTGCACAACGGATGGACAGTATCTTGCCATCGACACCGAGGGACAGACGCTGTACACGCTGGAAAGCGGCATCGAGCCGCGTTATATGACCATTTTCGGAGAGGATACCATCGTCCTGTCCAACGGCATGGCTAAGGCGCTGTATTCGCTTTCCCAGAGCGATTATCTGACCGTGTTCAAATACAGCGAGATCAGCGAATTTGATGACGGCGTGGCAATGGTCCGCGAGGGCAACCGGTGGGGCATGATCGATACATCCGGCAAGCTGCTGACCGAGCCGACCTATTATTATTTGTCTTACATGGGCGAGGGGCTGTATGCCGCCCGCAGCGCGGACGGCTCGGCTGCCGCCGTGGATGCCAATGGCAACGTGGCCTATCGCGTGAGCAGTTACGTCGGCGGCTTCAGCCAGCTGCGCTATGGCCTGTCCTGGCACGGTACGGCGGACGGCAGCCTGATTTTCTTTAAAAAGAACGGTGGCTACTTTGCCAGCCTGAAAAACGCCGAAAATCCGACGTTTTTGAGCGAAAATGTTGTGCGGGTAACGCAGGACGGTACGCTTAAATATATCAATCTGTCTACCGGAAACACGCTGCTGGAGCAGCCGAAATCCTTCGAACTGAGCGGTGGCCTCACGGTAAAGACCGTGCACTATGAAAAATTTATGGGTTATCAGGCGGATGGAACCGAGCACGGCTGGAATGTGAATTTTCCGGAGCTGAGCGGCTTATCCGACACAAAGGTGCAGAAGACCATCAACGATGCAATTCGCGCGTTTTTCCTCAAAGGGCCGTCGGTCACTGCCGAGTATGAAGCGCTGGAGGGCAGCTACGGCGCTTCGATTGAAGGCTCGGTGCTAGTGGTTTGGGCCAACTGTATTAGCGGAAAGGGCGCGGGTGCATCGGTATGGAACGAGAGCTTAGCTTTTGATTTGCGCACGGGAGAACAGTATCAAATCAGCGATTTGCTCGTCAGCGGCTATTTGGATACCGTCCGGCAGCTGCTGCCTGAGGAACATGAGATGTATCTGTACAGCTTTCCGCGCATGAGCACGGAGGGCGTGACCTACTACTATAATGAATATGCAAGCGAGACACGCCGCGCCTATACCGAAAGCTACCTACTGACCTTCGCGGAGCTGGGCGACGCAGTGGATACCAAGAGCGCATGCTATCTGGCGCTCAATACGCCGCTGGTCAAACCGGCAACCACTGTAGCAGGCTTTTCGGATGTAAGAACCAACCATTGGGCGGCGGAGTACATCCGTCAGGTTGCCGAAGAGAAGTTGATGCAGGGAGCGGACGGCAAATTCCGTCCGGAAGAGCAAATCACGCAGGCCGAGGTCTGCGCCACGATTGCGCGCAGCCTGTCATTGGAAACCGGCGGAGAAAGCATGGACGGCATTGACGAAAAAGCATGGTATGCCGAAGAGGTCAGCGCGGTCTGGTCCGCGGGTCTGCTCGACGGACTGGAGGAGGATTTTCAGCCGATCAGCATGATGACGCGCGCGGATGCGGCGCAGCTGTTTGCCAACGTGCTGGTGCAGAAAGGAAGCACGCTGCCGAACGACCAGACGGTGGATGAGACGCTCGCCACGTTCCAGGATGCATCGGAGATTCCGGAAAATCGCCGTGCCGCGGTTGTGCTGTGCATGCAGAAGGGGCTTATCAAAGGCTATACTGACGGCACTTTTCAGCCGGCGCGCGGCTTTACCCGCGCAGAGTTTGCCAAACTCTTGACCATGATTTAAGTAGATTCATTCGTATGAGGAACGGGAGCCGGATGTCATTCGAAAGCAGAGACGCGTCGGATGATGGCAAATTCGGCTTTTTCCCGTAAAATAACAGTACACAAATGACGAAAATGATGGTAAAATAGGAATAATGAAACCAAAGAGGTGATAGCTGTGAAAAGATTTTTATCCGCCATGCTGGCGGTTGCCCTGCTTTTGTGCACGCTGCCGGCGGCGTTTGCTGCTTCCGACATCGAAAACCATTGGGCAAAACCGTATCTGCTGGAGATGAATGAGATTGGGGTTATTAACCCGTCTTCAGAAGGCGAATATACGCCCGATCAGGCGATTCGGCGCTGGGAGTTCATGCGCTATATCAATCGCGCTTTCGGATTTACGGAAAAAGCCTCGATAAATTTTTCCGACGTCAGCAGCAACTCTCTCTATTATGAGACGGTGCAGATTGCGGTCAAGTACGGCTACATCAACGGCGTCGGCAATGATAAGATGGACCCGGACGGCACGCTGACCCGTGAGCAGGCGGCGACCACTCTTCTCGGCCGTCTGCACAAGTATACGCCGAGCGCCGACCTGTCCAAGCTCAACAGCTTTTCGGACAAGGAGAAGCTGAGCAATTACAGCAAGTCCTATGTGGCTGAGGCGGTTGCACTGGGCTATATCAACGGATATACCGACGGCACCTTTAAGCCGCAGGGCAACATCACCCGCGGCGAAATTGCCAAGATTCTGTATTATTTCGTCGGTTCTTCGCTCAACACCTCGGGAAAAGCCTATACCGGGGAGAATCTCAACACCGATACCAAGAATGTGACCATTTCCGCGCCTTGTTCGCTGTCCGATGCAACGATTGAAGGCAACCTGTTCATCACGGAGGGCGTGCTCTCCGGCAGCGTCAACCTGACCAATGTCACGGTCAATGGCGATATTATTGTCAGCAGCGGCAATGTGACGCTGGACGGTACTTCCGCGCTGCATATGACGGTGTCCAATTCGCTCGGACTGACGCCGCAGATTACCTGCACGGGGAACAGCAACGTCGGGGAGACCGATGTGCAGACCTCCGCGGCGCTGACCGAATCCAATCTTGCGGCATCGGCCGGCGGCTTTGCCGACCTTGCAATCACCGGCAGCAATCTGTCGCTGACGTTGGACGCCGCAGTGTGGGATGTGACCACCTCGGGTAAGACCTCGATTCTGACCACGGGCAGCACGTCTATCGGTGAGCTGACGGCAAACGGTGAAACAACCGTCACCGGCGGCGGTTCGATTCAGTCTGCGGTGATTACCGTATCCGGCTGCGAATTGATTATGAAGCCCGATACCTATTCTTTGGGCGGCGGCGTGACCGCAGTCATCGCCGGTCAGTCGGTTTCCGCATCGACGGGCGTTTCTATCTCCCCGTCCAACCTGTCGATTGATATCAACAATCCGAATGGGATTGCGTTTTCCTATGATTTCACCTTCAATGCGGACAAAAATGACCTGATCCGTATGTCCGTGGACGGTCAGGCGCTGGTACTGGGCACAGACTATAACTTGCTGACCGATAAAAACGGCATTCGCATCTATAAGACCTATTTGCAAACACTCAGCGCCGGAGTACATACCGCTGAGTTGGTGTTTGCGGATAATTCCCGCGCTTCGCTTGGTATTCTGGTCGGCGATTCCGCTCTCAGTGCAGTAAGCCCGTCCCAGATTACTTTTGATAAGTATAAAGAGTCTCCCAACTATTCCAATGTAACGGCAACGGTTGTCCTGCCTGCAGGCACGCTGTTGGACTCCATTAAGCTTGGCAGCTCGGTACTGGAGCGCGGAGTGGATTATCTCTATGATTCCGCTACCGGCGTTGTTACCTTCCAGCGGGAAGAACTGGAGAAGAAGAGCAAGGGTACCTATACCATTACTTTTGTTCCCAATAAAGGCACGACATTCTCCTGCACGCTGAATGTAGTGGATACCGCACCGGTCAATGGTATCTCCCCAGCGGAGATGGATTTTGATTCCAACGTCAATTCGGCAGGATACCAGGATTTGACGGTAACGCTCAG
>ENA-OWPN01001920-OWPN01001920.1-human-gut-metagenome-genome-assembly--contig:-NODE-1920-length-15277-cov-4.831428_pt1 | contig 15277 bp, 16 predicted proteins | sample MGYA00248266_ERZ651850 | MGnify/ENA primary metagenome ERZ651850 (study PRJEB26924, sample SAMEA4378296) | human gut metagenome | biome: human gut; feature: human-associated habitat; material: faeces... | reverse complement strand
GCCGTATCTTTAGGTATAAGAAATAAGGAACCATAAAACAATTAAGATATGAAAACTTTAGAAGCACTCAGAAAAGAAGCAAGCGAATTGAAGATTAAGAACTATTGTAAGTATAATAAGATTCAATTAAGCGCATTAATCGAAGAAACTCGTAAGGGTCAAGAAGAACCAGTTCTTTTACCTGCTATAATTTCTACATCTATTGTTGATAAGATCGAAGAAGTTAAAGTAGAGCCTAAGAAAGCTAAGAAGACAGATATCCCACGTTCAGGAACTCAAGCTCGTGAAATCTATGATATCTTCAAAGCTCATATTGGACATAAGAAATGGACTGTATATCGTGTGACTAAGGACTTTGATTTTTCATTAAACAATGTGCGTAGAATCTATAAAAGATATTTTGAGGCCATAAATCAAGAGATTTTCGCCGAGAAAAATGCGCAAAAAGTTTGATCCTAAGGAAATAAGCCGTATCTTTAGATGAACAAAATAAATTAATCAATAAACGTAAAAACAAAAAATTATCAATTATGGAAAAGAAAACAAAAGAACAGTTGCAAGAAGTAAAACTGTTAGAATTGCGTAAAATTGCGAACGAAGCTGGTATCGAAAATTACTCTAAGTATTCTCGTGAACAGTTGATCGAATTAATCCTGCAGAAGCAAGATGGTGTAACCACCTACATCGCCGAAGATATGATTGAATCCGACGAAGATGCCGCTGCTACCGAGAAGGCCGCTGCTGAACATGCAGAAACTGTTAGCCCGAAGGCTGAAGATCCTGATGCAGAAACTGCAAAAGCTGAGAAGAAAGCAAAGAAGGAAAAGAAAGAAAAAGCTCCGAAAGAAAAGAAGGAGAAAAAGTCAAAGGAAAAGAAAGAAAAAGCTCCGAAAGTAAAAGTTGATATCATTGCAAAAGAAGGAGAAAAACCGGAACTTCATGCGACCGCTTCAAAGATTTATGATGAATTGTTGAAGAATGACGGCCGTTCTTATGGACAGATTGCAAAAGATCTCGGAACACACTACAACATGGTTCGCCGCGTATGCGAAACCTATTTCGTACAGATTCCGGCTGATCAAGCAAGTACTGCCTCACAAGAAGCCTCTGCAGAAGAACAGGCTACTCAGACTGTTGCTGAAGAAACTGCTGAATAATAAGTCCGCCACAATTTACGTTAGTTTTAGGTGATGAAAAGTCGAGGTGAAATTAATAGTAGCTTCGACTTTTTTAATTTGTGATAATACGTTTATGCAAGAACTTTTAGAAGAATTAAAGAATTACCTTAATGATAATTTTATCTCTTATAAAACAACTGAAAACGATAATGTACTTGAAATAAACGGACAGACATATGAGTTATATGAACCGTTTAAATGGGATGATACTGATGAAGGAGTTTTCTTTGATCAAGCCTTTCATTGGGCCTGTGATAAAACACAATATGATAACTATATTTTTAACTTCGGTAGTGTTTGGTATTATCTCAAAAAGGGTAACGAAAATTCAGTTAAGCTTGAAAGAGTAAAATGGCTAGGTAAGGTAAATATAGATAATGAACTTCTGATAGATTCCTATTTAGGAGTTCATGGAATGATGGAACTGATGAATGGTGTAAATGCCTATAAGGATTGGTGTAAGAAAGCTAATTTCTTGGGTATTCAAGCCTTAGGTATATGTGAGAAGAATACACTCTCAGCTGCCATGAAGTTCCAAACTGCTTGTCAATCCGCTGGTATACGTCCTATACAGGGAATGGAGGTAGTGATTGCTAACGAAGCGAAGGATATTCGTTACACAGTAAAACTTTTCGTCAAGAACGAAAAAGGGTGGAAAAATCTTTTAGAAATTAATAAGATCCTAAATGTAGAAGGTAAAGGTGTTATCTCTGAGGATGATCTTCTCAATTATATGGATAATAATTTTCTCATTATGGATCCTAAAACGACTGATTTTAATAATCTTCCTTTATGGGTTAAAACTGCTCGTGATATATACTATCAATTAGATACTGTAGAATATGAGAAAGAAGATCGAGATGAGGCTTATCTGAAGAATCTGAAGAAATTTTTTGATTCAAATTTACTTCCTGTCGCTATGTGCGATGCTTATTATCTAGAAAAAGAATGGGCTCCTATTCGAAAGAAATTGAATGCTTTGGCATCTGTGGTTAATTATGAGAGCGAAAATCAATATTTTAAAAATTATTTGGAATATTTTTGTGAACTAGAAAGAATGTTTCCTGAAGAAGATTTTGATTTATTCTATGAATATTGGGATCTTGCTATAAGTAATCTCCAATATATTTCATTAAATTGCAACTTCGAAATCGAGACTCAAGTAAGACATATGCCTAGTTATCATATGACGGATGAAGAGGCTTTGAAATATGAGACCAATCGCCAGTTATTCGAAAGTTTGATATATGAAAATATTGAGAACTATTCTGAGTTGTTAGAAAACTTTACTGATGAACAAATTTGCGATAGGCTAGATCAAGAGATTTCAGTTATCGAAGAAGGTGGTGTAGAAGATTACTTCCTCACCCTTCGTGATATTGTTAATTTCTGTAAGAAAGAAGGAATTTTACTTGGGTCGGGCCGAGGATCATCCGCAGGAAGTTTAGTTGCTTATTTACTTGGATTGGTAAATGTTAACCCTCTAAAATATGATCTTCTGTTTAGTCGTTTCCTTACAAGAGGTCGTTTGATTAGGCATGAAAAAGTTGAGGAAGTCGTTATAAATCAAGAAGATAACAACCCCATTCGTATTAAAAGTAGCGAATTTATTCGTATATTTAGAGGAGAAAAAGAGATGATGATTAAAGCAAAAGATTTACAAATTGGAGATAAATTAATGGATTATGAAGGCTAATTTCGACACAGGTTTAAAAATTTGCAGTAAATGCAAAAGAGAACTTCCATTAGATTCTTTTTATAAAAAGAAGGCATCCAATGATGGGTTATTTTTATGCTGTAAAGAATGTTGGAATTCGAGATGTAGAGTTTATAATCATACAGATAATCATAAAAAGTCTCAAGATAAATATTCTCAATCAGAAAAAGGCAAAATAGCTCGATATAATATAAATCATAAGACTATGGAATATAGAAAGAAATGGTATTATGATAAAAGAAGTTTGGATCAAATTTTTAAAGCAAAATCGAATTTACGTGTAAGATATCATCATTTCTTAAAAGATAGATCCTTCGGAAAGTCTTCGAGTGTTTTAAAATATTTAGGATGCTCTTTTGATTTATTTTATAAGTATATAGAATCTCAATTTCAAGAAGGGATGAGTTGGGAGAATTATGGTGAATGGCATGTTGATCATATTATTCCATTAGCTTATTTTAATTTCGAAGAGAAAGAAGATTGGTTTATAGCTTGGAATTATAGAAATCTCCAACCGTTATGGAAGAAAGATAATTTAGAAAAATCAAGCAGAGTTCCTAATAATATAGAGGAATTAATTAATAATTTAAAAAGAGAAATAAATGGTAACAGTTAAAAACTTAAAAATTGAATATCAGGAAACTACCACAATGGGGAGTCTTCCTGATATTTTCTAGCCCCCTTACCCGAAGATAAGGGGGAGCAAGAACGATACGGATTTTCCTGGCGATGATAGACCCAGGGTTAAAGAATATATGGAAAGCCGTTATGGAGAGCATCAAGTCTGCTCTCTAGGAACATATACAACTTTCCAATTAAAAGCAGTTATCACTGATTTAGCGAGATATGAAGGTATTCCAGTTCCTATTGTAAAGAGGATGACTGCTAAATTAGGCGATGAAGGTGAGAAGACAGTAGAAGATTTTTTTCGAACAGTTTGCGGTGATGACGAATTGAGAAAATTTGTCATGGATCATGTCGAGCTGTTTAACGATGCATTTGTTATTCTTGGTAATCCAAAAGCTGCATCTATCCATGCTTGTGGTACAGTTATTTTCCCTGATGAAAGAGAATCTTATCAATGGGTTCCTGTACGAAGACAAAAGGGTTTAGTGGTTACAGATTGGGAAGGAAATGAAATCGAAGAAACAGGTTTTCTAAAGGAGGATATTTTGGGAATCGAACAGTTGGATAAACTAGCAGAAACTCTCAGATTAATCAAAAAACATCATGGCATTGATATAGACCTCTATAAGGACGTTCCTTTAGATGATCCTACTGTTTTCGAATATGTGAAAAAAGGTTATCTTGGAGATGTGTTCCATTTCGGTGCAAAAGGCTTGTCAAGTTATTGCATTCAGATGAAACCGAATAGCCTAGAAGAGTTATCAGCCTGTGCGGCACTCTATCGGCCTGGTCCTATAGAGAATAATATCCATAATGAATATATCTTACGAAAAGAAGGCCAGAAGGAAATAACCTTCCCTATTGGCTCAGAAGAAATTTTGAAACAAGATTTTGGACTTATGGTATATCAGGAAAGCATTATGAGACTTTGTCAGCAATTGGCAGGCTTTGACCTGGAGAAAACAGACTCTGTGAGGAAAGTTTTAGGCAAAAAATTGGTAGATAAGGTTAAGCTTTATGGAGCTGAATTTATCAAAGGCTATGTAGAAAGATACGGAGATCAAGGGGTTACAGAAGAGTATGCAGAAGAACTTTGGAAGCAGATGTCCGAGTTTGCTAAATACGCCTTCAATAAATCCCATTCTGTAGCTTATGCCCGTAATGGATATAATTGTCTTTGGCTTAAAGCCCATTATCCTTTGGAATTTTGGAGTGTAACCTTCTCGCGTGCAAAGTTAAAAGAATTTCCCTTCTATATTAATGAGATTCAGTCTGCAGGTGGCTTAAAGATTAATCCTGTGGATATTAATAAATCCGATATCAATATCGTTAGTGATGAAAAAACTAATAGTATGTATTGGGCTATTAATTCAGTAAAGCAGGTAGGAGAGAAAGCTCAAGAATGGATAATGAATGAAAGAAAGAAAAATGGTGAATTTTTCTCTTTGGACGAATTTATTGATCGTTGTGTTGAGAAAGGATCTCCTATTAATAAGTCTGTTATTGAGAACCTTATTTACGCAGGTGCGTTTGATTCTGTAGAAAATATCAAAAATGCTTATGAAAGATTAAGGCTTCTTGAAAGATATAGGGTTAATAATAAGGTAAAGATTATCGAGGAAAAGGATCTTCTAACTACTATTAAGAGAGCAAGAAAAGAAGTTAATGAATGGTGGTGGAGGCTGCAGCAGAAAAGAGTCTCAGGTTTTGCTTTCTTTGAATTTGAAGATTTAGTGAATCAATATCTTTTGCCTGATTGTGATTCTTCTCCTAGTTTTTTGAGTGCCATTTCTTTACAGAGAAACAATGGAGACTTCCGTCATGAAGTTGCTATGGGAGGCTACGTTTTAGAGATTCAGGAAAGAAAATCGAAAAAAGGATTATTTGCTAATATAGTTTTAGAGAGTAATTATGAATTTATAAAAGTTTTGATTTTCCCTGAACTTTATGAAGAATATCGAAGCTTCCTAAAAGAATCTGAAGGAAATATTCTATTATTGAATGGATATCCTCAGTATAATAAATTTCATGATAGTTATATTCTGCAAACGACTCTTACGACCCGTTTTGTGATATTAACATAGCCTAAACAGTTGATTATGTGAGGAATAAGTCGTATCTTTAGATAAAGAAAAATAATAAAAACAATGAGTAAATATCCAATTAATGCAGGTGATAAGACAATAGTTCTTATTGCAAATGATTACGATTTAGAGTTTCTCTTAGATGATATTACTAAGATAGATTACTCTAATTTATATGGAGAGGCTGTAACAATTGCTGCTCTTCTTAATAGAGTCGGAATGATTCGTTCTGATGCAGAGGCGGATCTTAGTGAAGCGAAACTAAGTTGTGATATTTATGAAGCGGACCTTCGTAGACGCCTACGCCGTGAATCAGTGATGAATGGTGGTAGAGTGAAAGTTAACGATGAATCTATTAAGCTTACTGAAAATAGCCTGAATGAGATAATTCTTTTGGATAAAGGTTATCAAATGAAGAAAAGGGAAGTTATTACAGCTCAAAAAAATTATAGTTACATTGATAACTTATTTTGGGCGGTGAATGCAAAAAATGGTAAGCTGAATAACCTCCTACCAAAGGTAACACCGAAAGAATTTGTGGATGAATTAATCGTTGATAAAGTAGTGAACACGTTTATGATCAAAAAATTATGAGAATCCAGTTAACAGAAAATTATTTCATTGAACAATGTATTCACGCTCCTTTTTCTTGGGATTTATTTAAAATAAGTCAAGGTGAGAGAAAAGGTGAAATGGTAACTGTAGAAAAACCTATTGCATATGGATTTAGTCTTGAACATCTTATTAAGAAGATAGCCGATTATGAGATAGCAGAGAGCAGTGAAACAGTTGTTTTTGAAGAGTATCTGAAAAGATATAAAGAGATAAGTGAATCAGTAGTAAAAGTATTAATAAACAATCTAAAACATTAAATTATGGTATTTGATAGATCAAAATTCCAAAAATCAAAAGTCGATGAAATCGATGGTGTAGTTAAATCAGCGTTTGCAACAATGAGAAACCCTGAGACATCAGGAGGCTATGCGAAATTCTTTGCAATAAGTGATCCTGGAAAATATTGTTTCCGCATCCTCCCTTCTACAACAGGTAAGGCATATGTACCTTGCAAGACTGTAAAGTTGGAAGTAGAAAAATACATCTATAAAGATGGAGAAAAAACAGATAAGAAAGAACTCAAAATGAGTGATATCTTCACTTCCGATATCCATAGTACAAGAATGGGTGGAAAAGATGCCGCCTTAATCTATCAAGATTATGTTTATGAATTGGCAAGTGAAATTCAGGATCAAGATGAAAGAAAGAAATTCCTTTATCCATTAACAGGTTTTAGAGGTAGAGATGGTAAATGGGTATGGGGTTTATCACCGATGCTGAACTTTGTTTCTTATGTCGCACCATATCCTATTATTAATAATGATATTTATCGTCTGAATCTTCAGCCAAAGTGGTGGAATCGTATGAAAGAAATTTCTCTTGATAAGAGTAATGACGATGTTCTTTCAATCGATGTGTTCTCAGATCCGGAAGAGGGTTATCCTTTGACGATTAAATTCGATATGGAGAATAAGAAACGCTCTTACGTTCTTGACGCATTGGAGATCTCAAGAGGCCAATCATGGGATGACTTTTTTGCAGAAACAACTGTTCCGGATTCTATTCTTGAAAAATTGGCAGGATTACCTAGTTTGGATGAATTGTATGTAGATGTTTTCTCTCGTAAAGATTGGGATTTCGAAATGGAAGGTCTTCAACGTTTAGATGAAAAATCAGGTTATAATATCTTCTCGAACGAACAATTCTTAGATGAATTGGAAGCTCTTGAAAAGCTTGTACCTGAAGATGATGAGGTTAAATCAGCTCAAGAAAAGAAAGTTGCTCCTGAAACTAAACCAGTTGAATCAAAAGCAAGACCTGCTGCCAAGAAAACAGAGCCGGCAAAAACTGAAGAAAAGACTTATCCTTCATTGATTAAGATGAAGGCCGAGTTGAATAAATATATCGAAGTAGAGTATGAGAATACTGAAGTTCTTCCCGCAGGCTTGTCTATAGTCGAACTTCGTAAATGGTATGATCTTATGAAAGCAGGTGAAATGCTTCCGTTTGATGAATACAAAACCGAAGGCGAGGAAGAAGCTGAAGAAGATAATCTCCCTTTTGAGAAGGGTGCTGAAGAGGACAATAATGCACCCGCTGACGAACCAGCCTCTACTAGTCCAAAAACAGAATCTGCTCGTGAGAGATTGAAAAGATTAAGAGAAGAGGCGGCTGCAAGAAGATAAATAAATCAGGGAGGAAGTAATTCCTCCCATAATTTCAATCTTATGAAAATCGAGGTAAAAGATATTATATTCGGAGTTGCTGCAGGTGTGTTAGTTGCAATTTCTTGCAATCTAGCCTATAAGCAATATAAGCGAAATCAAGAAATTAAAGCGTTACAGAGTCAGATAGAATTTTATACTGATTCATTGAACCGTTATACTAAATTGTATTCCTCAGGATCATTCTCGGATCTTAAAAAAGAGAACAAAGAATTATACAATCAATTGAAGGATAAAGAAGCACTTGTAGAAGCGATTAAATTCGAATACAAGTATAAGTATGAAAGTAAAGAAGAGGAAGTTTCTAAACCTATTGAAACGGATTCTCTTTATCATTTTAATGTGCAAACAGATACAATGGGTTACGACTTAAAGATATGGAGTACTCATTTACAAAAATATAAACTCCTATTTAATCTTACAAATAATTTTACTATTTCAAGACAACAAACAGGAGATAATAATAGATTAGAAATAACTTCTCAACTTCCAGGAAGAATTGAAAACGTTACTTCATGGACAAAGAAAGAGAAAAAGCAAAGATTCTCAATAGGACCTTCGATAGGAGTAGGCTATGGATTAACTACAAAGAAACCTGATATATTCGTTGGAGCAACATTAACTTATAATCTATGGAATTAATTTAAATAATATGGCAAATCCGGTAATAATAGTTAGTACTGATTGGCATCTAAAACCTTCTAATATAGAAGAGATTTATAGATTGCAAGAACAAGAGTTAAGAGAAGCGAATAAACTTGGTATAACCTGCCATGTATGGCTTGGCGATATCTTTGATTCTCGCATTTCTCAAAGAGAAGAAGTTTTGAACACATTGACTAAAATCATTGAATTATATGAGACTTTTGGTCATAAAATATGGTGTATTCCTGGAAATCACGACCGCTCAGATTATGAAAGTGAGGAATCTTTTTTAGATCCGTATAAGTATCATCCCAATTTTACTCTTATAAGTCAGATGAATATTTATAAGATAAATGGTTTAAATTGTCATTTTCTTCCATTTTTTGATAATGATATTTGGTTAGATGAAATTTCTCATTGCCAAAGAGAAGGAAATCGCAAGAATAGCATTCTTTTTTCTCATATTGCTATGCAAGGTAGTAGGAATAATGATGGATCGTTGGTTGAAAGTTCGATTAAACCTTCCATGTTCGAGGACTGGGGAAAAGTTTTCTTAGGACACTACCATGATCATCAGGAAATAACAGATAATGTTATTCATTTAGGGTCATTGACTCAAAATAATTTCGGAGAGGATGAAAACAAAGGTTTTTGGGTTATTTATGACGATCTCTCCTATGATCTTATACCCTCAGAAGGTAAGAAATATAAAAAATTAGTCGTATCTTTAGATAATATGACGTTCAAGCAAGCTGATATTGCTATAAGGAGATTTAAGGAAAATAATCCTGATGATTTCGTTAGAGTGGAGCTGCAGGGAAGCCAAGATGAAGTAAAAGCTATAGATAAGAAAATTTACCAGGATCTTGGAATGGATATTAAGATTAAGGTAAATGAACTTGAATCGAATGAAGTAGAAACTTCTTCGGAAGTAAAGGCTTTAACTTCTTCTGATATCACAGCAAAATTTAAAGAATTTTGCCATCAGAATGAATATAATTATGAAGAAGGATTAGAAATATTAAAACAAGCATTATAATGGGAGAATTATCGGCTTTAATTGGGAAACTTGAAAAACGCTTTGGTAAAGAAGCGATTGTTAGAAATGATATAGAAGTAGAAACCGTTTCTTCAGGTTCATTGGCTTTAGACGAAGCCTTAGGAGGCGGATGGGCTCTTGGACGTATTCATGAGTGTTTCGGTGCTGAGAGCTCAGGCAAGACGACATGTGCTTTACACCTCTGTGCTTCTGTTCAAAAATCATTAGGTAAGGCAGTAGGCTATGTAGATGTAGAACAAGCACTCGATTTGGAATATGCACAGAAATTAGGAATAGATCTTAGTGAAGATAAATGGATTATGTCACAACCTAATTCAGCAGAAGAGGCTATGGAGATAATACGAGAAATGCTTGAAGAACCTCAAATCGGAGTAGTTATCTTAGATAGTGTAGCGGGTTTAGTTCCTACAGCAACATTACAAGGTGAAGCGGGAGATGCAAAGGTGGCTTTGGTGGCAAGGCTTATGTCTGCTCAATTGAATATTTTGAAGAATGTATGCAAGAAAAACAATAACATGCTATTTTGCATCAATCAAGTTCGAGATAAAGTTGGAGGCGGTTTCGGATTTGGAGGTGCTTCTACAACAACAACAGGAGGTCGAGCATTGAAGTTCTATTCTACTCAAAGAGTAGAGTTTGCTCGTATTGGGACCGATAAGGATGGTGATATTGCGGTGGCTAATAAAACTAAAGTAACTGTTCGTAAAAATAAGATTGCACCTCCTTTTCGTATTTGTGAATTGATGCTAAGATTTGGTATCGGTTTTGATATCTTTCAAGAAACAATCGATCTTGCTATTAAAAAAGAAATTTGTGCGAAAAAAGGATCATTCTATTATTATGGTGAATATCGTTTAGGGCAAGGTATGAATAATGTTCGTGATATTCTACTGGGTGATCATGAATTGTTCGATGAAATTTATAACTCCGTAAAAGAAAGCATATGTATCCAACAAGATTAGTTTTAAAAGATTTCGGTCCTTTCGAATCATTAGACTATAATTTCGAACATGAACCAATTGCAGTGATAGGCGAGAATAAAACTCAAGATGATCAACTTTCCAATGGATCAGGAAAGAGTTTTATGGAACAAGGATTATTCTATGGCATATATGGAACGAATCTTCGTGGCGTTTTAGATAAAAAGTTAATCCGAGAAGGCACTGATACTGCGTATATCTCCGTTAGAATATATTGTCCAATAAGAAAGAAATCTCTACTTATTGAAAGGGAGATTCGAACTAAAGGGTCCGCAACACTTAGGATGAGTTTGATTGATGAGAGGGAAGAAGCAACTCCTGTTTCTTTTGCCACCGTTCTTGATGGTAATGAATATATTGCTAATTGGGTGGAAATAACAGCAGAAGATGCGAAATCCTATTACATCGTTACTAAAGGTAATTATAAGTCATTCTTCTCGTCTTCAAATACTGAGAAATTAGCTTTGATAAGTCGTTTTATTAACTTTTCACAGGTTGACCAAACTAAGTCTGTTATTGAGAGTAATGTTAGTAAAATAAACGCTTCAAAACAGACTTTGATAAATGAAAAAAGTAATCTTGAAGGTCGTTTATCAGTATATAAAGATCAATTGGAAAGAGAATTATCTCGAGATCTTGCTAAAGAGAAGGAGATGCGGATTGAGGCTCAATTGAACAGGATTCAAGAGAAATTAGAATCTATTGAAAATATAGAAAAAGAAGAAAAACAAGTTAAAAATCGTATTAATGAAATAGATGGTGAAATTCAGGAAAAAGAGAGTGCTCTCAATGAGGTCCAACAAAACCTTACAGAGGCGAGAAAAGCAGATTCTTTTGAATCAATTTACAAAGAAATTGAAGAGGATACTGCCGAATATAATTCTCAAAGAGAAAGAAACCAGAATGAGTTAGAAAGAATTGATAAGAATCTAAGACAATTTTCTCGGGAAATCAAGAATTGTGAGATCATTTTAGCAGGTGTTATCGAATGCCCCAAATGCCATCATAGATTCGTTTTAGATAGCAATAATTCAGTTGAGGAGGTTGAGAAGAGAAAAGCTTCTATAGAAAAGGAAGCAACAGCTAATTCAGCAGAAGCAAAAAAGATTCAAGCTCAGTTGGATGATATTCAAAGTGTTTTAAATGAGTATGCAGCTTTGAAAAGAGATACTCGTGCTCAGGAATCTGAAGTATTGGGAGAAATATCTTCTCTCCAAAGAAAAGTTTCATCCGTTGAATCCTCTATTAATAGTTTGAAAATAGAAAGGCAAACTTTAGAGGAAAGGGTGAATGTAACTCTAAAACAGAGAAAGGCTTCTTGGATGGAAATTATTGATCAGGAAGAGCAACGATTGAAAGAAATCGAAGCACAGGTAATAGAGGAAGTAAATACAAAAGAATTTGAAGCCAATATTACTAAAGCTGAAAAGGAAATCAAAATCAAAGATACTCAAATTCTTGATGAAGAAAATAAGATTGTAAAGATTCAAAGATGGATCCAACGATTTAAAGACTTTAAGATGTTTCTTGCTATGGAACAAATTAAGAATATTCAAACCTCAGCCAATGAGATCTTAAAGTTAATGGGAAGTGATCTTCGGTTAATGATAGAAGGTTTCAAATTGGATTCGAAAGGTAAGGCAAAAGAAGAGATAACTCCTTATGTGTTTAGAGATGAAATGGAATCATTCTTCTACTATTCAGGAGGTGAGCAAGCTCGAGTCGAAATAGCTTTGATATTAGCTTTGCAACAGATGATTAATTCGACAAAAGAGTATGGTGGTTTGCAATTCTTGCTTTGCGATGAAACTTTAGATGCTTGTGATGCTTTAGGGCTTGAGAATATAATAGCATCTATGGGATTTTTGAAACAATCTGTAATGATTATATCACATATTCCAAAGATTAATGAGGAAATTCGTCAAATAAAAATAACTAAAGAAAATGGCGTTAGCCGATTAGTGATATGAAATATTATATAGGTATAGACCCAGGCGCAAAAGGATATGTTTCAGTTATAACTGAAACAGGTAAATTTGTTGAAGCCTTTCCATTATTAGAGGATATAAAGAATATGGATGCTGTTGTTATGAGTACCAATCTTTCTAAATTATGGAAATATGAAGATAATTGTCATGTAATAATTGAAGATATCCATGCTATATTTGAAAGTTCTGCGAAAGGAACCTTTGAATTTGGAAGAGTAGCTGGAATGTTGGAAGGAATTATAGCGACTTTCGGACTTCCTTATACGAAAGTACAACCGAAGACATGGCAAAAAGTATTATTTCAGGGAATAACTCCAGTTAAAAGAAATTCATCTTCAGAGAAAACCCAAGTATTAGATACTAAGAAAATGAGTTTCACCGCTAGTCATAGAATATTCCCTACTGTAGATTTAAGAAGAACAAAACGCTGTAAGAATGAAGATGATAATTTCTCAGATTCTTTACTTATGGCAGAGTATGGACGTAGATTAAATTTTTAAGATTATGATTTATTGGAAATGCGAAAATGAAGAATGTGAAAAACATGGTGAAGAGATAATAGAAGCAACCCCTATGTTTAAATATACTCCTAATGGAACCGTTCCTATAAACATTCCATATTGTAAATCATGTGGCAAACAAATGGGATATAGAGAAGAACTCCCTGTACAAGAAGGTCCTATTAATATAGGATTCGCTAAATTCAATTCCATGAGTGATGGTGATAAAGCCACTATGCTTAAAACTCGTTACAAGGAAGGGTTAAAAAAAGAGGATATTCAAGATAGAATAAAGGCTAAGAGAGAACAGGCTACAAAAAGTTTCTTTGGAGGCTAATATATTTGGATATTAGAGAAATTATTCGTAATTTTAAAACAAAAACATTATGGAAGTAGGAAAAACAGTTTTAGATGTACTATGGCAGATTAATGCTATTACAGGTAAGCAATTAATTGCCATAAAAACTTTTGATGATATCAAAGTATACATAGTGATGAGCTTTTCTCCAAAAACGAGAGATGTGTTCTTTAACGAAGTAAGAGATGCTATTGATATTACAGATCTTGTTGAAAATGCTCATTTTCAATTCTCTCCTAATAATCCGATCAATATTGATGATCGTATAATGCAAAGACCGTTGAAGAGTTTCAAATTTGGTCATGATAATTACATTTGGTTGATAAGTAATATGGGTAAATAATTTTAAAACAAAAACATTATGGCAAGTCAAAGATTAACTAATGTGGATCGTGAATATATTGTTAAGAATATTGCGAATCCGATTTCGAAAAAGATTAAGAATCTCCTAGATGAATATGGAGAAAAGTTTGTAACACCTTATTTGCAGAGTCAGTATCCAAAAGAAGTGATGGATTTTTACAGAGAATATCCATTTATGATTGAGACTAGAGATACTCTCTGTTATACTGATTTGAAGGACGCTAGAAATTTCGAAGGAATTTATATTCCTGTTAAAGATTATTTAGTGGATTGGTTTAAAAATAAAATCAATATATATAAGGAATTGAGAAAATTTGCCACAACTCAAGAACTGATTAAAAAAGTCGAAGAACTTATCAAAGAAAGAACTCAGATCAAGAATCGTACGAAATGCATTCTTTATGATCAGATCAATACGACAAAGCAGTTGAAAGAGCAATTCCCCGAAGCTTATGATGTTCTGATGAATATGGAAGGTGAAGCGGAATCAAATGCATGTGATAAGATTGAAAATTTAAGAGCATCACTATCTAAATATAAAGACAATGAATAAGGGAATTGAAGGGTTGGTTAAATTACTAACAGAAGCAAACGATGCTTACCGTGCAGGGAAGCCTGTTATCAGTGATAACGAATACGATAAGTTAGTGGAAACTCTCAAAAGAGATGATCCTGAAAATGAATGGTTTAAAAAGGCTGTTCAAGACAAAGCCCCTGCTGATCGTAAAGAGAAACTTCCTATACCTATGTATTCTTTAGAGAAAGTAAAATCTTTCGAGGAAATTACGAGATGGATAAAGTCTTTACAATTGGAAGATCTTGATGAATTAATCGTTACTGCTAAGTATGACGGTATTTCTCTTTGCGTTCAAGAAATCGTTGGAGATGCATGGACAAGAGGAGATGGTGAATATGGTCAGAATTGCGTAGAACATCTAAAACATCTAAAAAATCGTCATTGGATGCCTTCTGATTATGATCAACTTTGTTTTACCTTTGGAGAGGCTATTTTCACAACAGACGATTTCTTGAGAATTAAATTTGAAGCTGGCTATAAATCTGCTCGTAATGCAGCGGCTGGATTGATTAATTCACCTGAAATATCTCCTTATCTTAAAGATGTATCTTATGTTAGATACGGTTGTGATCGTGAAGATTGGGATAAGAAAAAACAACTCGATTTTTTGAATGAAGCAAGCTCATCATCTATTTCTAATCATAAAACTAAATATGTGGTGATTACAGCACGTTCGTTAGCTGAGGAAACTTCTTTCAAAAATTTCATGAACTCTTTGTTCGAGAAACTCTCAGTTGGATTCAAATGTGATGGATTAGTGATCGATGTAAATAACGCGAAAAAGAGACAAGAGTTAGGTCGTTTACCTAATGGTAACCCTCGTTATGCTATTGCTTATAAAGATCCTGATTGGTCTGAGAGAGAAGAAACTGTTGTAAAGGGTGTTCGTTGGCAAATTTCAAAAGATGGAAGATTAGCTCC
>ENA-OWPN01001918-OWPN01001918.1-human-gut-metagenome-genome-assembly--contig:-NODE-1918-length-15305-cov-6.437574_pt1 | contig 15305 bp, 15 predicted proteins | sample MGYA00248266_ERZ651850 | MGnify/ENA primary metagenome ERZ651850 (study PRJEB26924, sample SAMEA4378296) | human gut metagenome | biome: human gut; feature: human-associated habitat; material: faeces... | reverse complement strand
CAGGCGGAAAAGACCCGCTGTTTGGGCATGTTGACGGTTTTCAGATAGACCCTAAGAAATAGTATTATATGGAAGCGTATTTTTAATCTGCTTCCAGTAGCATCCCCAGCAGCTTGTCGTCGGTGAAGGCCGGGTTTGCGTAGGCGGCGTCCAGGATGGCCTCCACGTTGTCCGTGTCGTTTTCGATTTCCTTGGAATAGAGCTGCGCCGTGGAAAAAATGTCGCCGCCTACCAGCCTGACCAGCAGGCAGGAGATCAGAATGAATTTTACGCGGCAGTAGAGGTCGTAGTCGGAGACTGCCTGAAGCCAGTACCGCTGGGTCAGATACCGAGCCAGCGCCCGGTGCTGCGGCGTCCAGCCACTGGGGTTGGGGTGACGGAGCATGGTCTCCCACTGGGGCGTCAGCAGCTCAAGCCCCAGAAAAAAATCCAGAACCTCCGCGGGATTTTCCGGCTTTGCCAATGCCGCGGAGGTTTCCAGCGCCGCCCCGGCGTCGAAGGGACTTTCTTCCCCGCCGTCCAGCTCTGACTGTGCCTGACAGCCGTAAAGCAGCCCCAATGCCAGAGATTCCCCGACGCTGCGGGATTCGTCCGACAAAATGGACAGCATGATTTCCCGGGAAGCCCTCAGCGAAGCCATGGCTTCCGCGTCATACCCCGGCGCCCCGTCGCCGGGGCGGGTCTCCGCCGTCAACGGGACGTGCGGTGCATTCAGAATCAGCTTCGCGGCTTCCGGGCAGCTCAGCTCCAGCCCCAGCTCGGCAAAATCCCCGTAATCATGGGTCAGGCGGGGGAACGTCCGGCAGGTTTCGCACAGGGCGCTTTCTCCCAGTTCCGCCTGAATCCGGCATAGGCCGTCACTGCGCCACATGGGGCAGCGTCCGTCGATGATGGACATGGACGTCTTTCCGTCGGCGGTGCGCATCACCTCCCGAAGGCGGTCGCCCAGTGCGCCGGGCAGGGTGCGGTAGAACCGGGCGGAAGCGTCGTCTATCTCCACCTCCCATTCCTTGCAGCAGCTGTCCGGGCATTTCCCGGCAATGCAGCGGAAGCGGTCATAGTAGTCCGGCTTGAAAAGCAGCATGGAATCCCTCCTTGCAAGGGAAGCTCTGCTGGAATCGACAAGCGCTGTGAGCGAGAGATTTTTCGTCCAATCGAGATATCGGGAAGGTCGGAATACTGTATGTACCCGCGAGGGGTATGCCGCATCCGTAAGCCGGCTTACGCCGGCAGCGGCTGCGCTATATTTCCCGTTTTCGATACCGAAGAGTGAGCAGAAAAGATCCGCTCATACTATTTCTCGATAAAATGGTTAACACCATTTTATCCTGCGAATCCTTCGCAGGCCGCCGGTGGCGGCGAGAAATGTATGGACTTACGTTTTTTGCGGCTACGCCGCTGGCTGCTGAAACAGCAGCCGAATAAAACGGTTTTTAACCGTTTTATTGAAAACTAGTATCACAGCCGCAGACGATTTCATCAGAGCTTCCCCAAGAAAAGAAGCGCACACCCTGCGGTATGCGCTTCCAAAGAATCAATAGTTCGGGCGGATGGTGTTCATCAGGGAGGCAGCATCCTGTAACGCCTGCTTGCTGGTGCTGACCGCCATTTGCAGCTGGGTCAGCTGGGACATGGCCTCGTCGGTTTTGGCGGTAATCTCGGCGGTGGCGGTGTCCACCTTGGCAATGGCCTCGTTCAGCACGCCGCTTGCCTGATGGTAAACCAGTTCCGCCCGCTCCCGGGCGCTGCGCTCCACCTGCTGGGCGCGGCGGTAAGAATCCAGTTCATCGGCAACCTGACTGCCGCCGTCCATCTCCGGCCGGGGTTCCTGCACAGCCTCGGCGGCCTGCATCTGCTCCAGCTGAGTGTGCAGGGCGTTCCGCTCCTCGGTCATGGCGGCAAGCTGGGCTTCCAGCTCTGCGACCTGCGTGGTCTGCGCCTGAAGATCTTCCAGCTGCCGGCGAAGGTCATCTGCTTCGGCGGTCAGCTCATTGACCTGGGTCTGGTGCTTTGTGTTGATGTATTCCAAATAATGAACCACGTCCTGCCGGTTAAAGCCGTTGAACGCGGAACGGAAACTCTGGGGTGCATCCATGATAAAATCCTCCCTTTTTTGCCACGGGGTCAACATTTTCTTGGATTATACCACACATATTCCGGAAAAACAACCGTTTTCGCCGAAGGAGTGCGAAAAACCAAAAAATATTTTTCCCCGCCCCCCTTTACAAAAATGAAAAAGATTGGTATAATACATGGGCTAACGATGAAATGCGCCAGTGGCTCAATGGATAGAGCATCGGATTCCGGTTCCGAGGGTTGGGGGTTCGAGTCCCTTCTGGCGTACCATGACGAGTGTTCTTATAGGATTTGATCCTTTGGGAACACTCGTCATTTTTCTTGCCCATTTTGTGCCGGCTCGTAGCTGACATAGACACCTCTGCGGGTGTTGACGGTTACATTAGGCACGGGCATGGACGGGGTATCCGGGATAAACAGGGCACCGACACAGTTGTAGTAGATGGTCAATTTCTGGACCCATTCGCCGTTGATTTTCTCGGCTTGGTGAACCTCAATGTGGATTATGAACGCAGCTCCTGGCGGTACATGGACTATGACCAGAAGGCAATGCCCCATGAAGATTTGGACTGCTATAAAATTTGTGGCGCAAATCACACGTTTTGTGATACAATGGACGCATACATGATCGGTAAAGGCGGCGGAAGCGCTTATGGTGGAAAATGGAGACCAAATCCCAATAAGTTGCAAGACCAGCGCTATCTGGGAAATCCCGGAGAAATCAAAAGAACGATAATGAATAACGGTGATGTTTACAAGACAAAAATGGGGCCTGATGGGCGGGCGGAAATGGAACGGCATGAGACAAATCACAACCGTGGAGATAAGCATACGAACCCACATGACCACAGAATTAGCTGGGATAATCCAGATGAACATCCGGTTCCAGGTCCGCCGATCAATTATCCGAATGGTGCACCAGAATTTAAGAACTTCAGCGAGGTGTTTTGCATGAAGGAAATAATTGTTCCATATGGCAGTATGAATTTTGAAACCATCAGTGAATTTAAGCGCAGCATCAACTGGGGTGCTGAGATTGAATTTGAGTGGAATGGGGCTGTGTTTAATATCATCAGATATGGTACCGATGGGAAAATAACAATCTACGCAGCAAATAAACCAGAAACTGAGAAAGTATGTGAGACGGCGGATGAGGCGCTGGAATACATGGTTGGCGATGATAGATTGCGGGACATCATTACCAAGGTTCATGTTGTATCCCGGTCGATTTGAAAAAGATGCCTATGTGAAGTGAAAAAATAGGAAATTTGATGCTCTGAAATCCAAAAAAACGTTGGTATGACAGGGCTTTTCAAAAAGTCCTATAAGAACAACCGTACCAAAGAAGAATAATCCGAACCTCATCTCAGTTGGAGAGGGGTTCGGATTATTTGTTTTCTTCGATATGAAAACCATCAAAACCTGTGCATTCAGCAAGGACACGGCCTGCGTGGAGCTGCGGTTTCAGGTCGGCAGCAGGATCTCCATCGACTGCACTGCCGTGGAGAACGAGGCGGCGGGCAACCGCTTCCGGCGATTATAGCCGGATTGCCTCATCTGCAACGACCCTCCGGCTTATGCAGACCTCGTTCTGAAAGGCGACGTTGGGGTGTGTCTGAACGCCGTCACGGGGTACAGACCCTGCGCGCTTTCTATCCTGCGGCCTGTGTCAGCACACATGCTGTTGTGCTTTGCGACATGAACGGCAGACAAATGCCGCTCTCACCTGCACCGACCAGCAGCTCCGTGCCGCTGGGGCTGATCAGAAGCGGGTAGGTTTCGCACAGATACATCGGTCCGTCCGTGACGCCGTAGCTATACCCGCCCACAAGGGACAAGCTGAGCGTCACATAGCTCGGCCCGTCCGGAATGGTTTGAATCGCCCAGAAGCCGCTCCACATTTCCGTAAAGTCGTCGCTGCCTTCGTATGCCCAATCCAGATCGACCGTGCCGCCTGTCTCGTCTTCCGGATAGAAGCGCAGCGAGAAAAAGGCATAACGGTTGGTTTCCCCTGCCATGGTTTCTGTGATCCAGCCCATGCCCGTACTCTCTGACCCCGTCAGACCGAGCGCCGTCATGCCTGTCCAGCCGTCGGCAAGCCATGCCGCGAACGCGGGCGGGGCAGAATACCATGCGTACTCCGTAAAGTCAAAGGAATGATAGTCTCCGCTTTCTGATATGCAGGGCGCCAGATGGCTCGTCGCGTCGAGGGACGGCTCCCATTCACAGGTATTCCCGCTGTTGTCGGTGATAAAGACCTGGGTGTCGGCCTCATATGCAACGCCGTCCAGGTTCGCAAAGAGCAGCACCGGCTCGCCGCTCTCTGACCGGTAGAGCACCTCCGTGACCTCGTCGGTCTGCGTTTTTTCGTTCCACTGCACACGGTTGACCGCAACCGTCGCGTTTTCATCGACCGGCACGATGCAGTACAGATGTCCGGCTCTGCCAAGGATGTGGTTCTCGTCGATCTCCGCGATAAAGGGGTACACGCGCAGCATGGCCTCATTGGTTTCCCGCAGCCACGCGGGGAAGCCCGCCCCGAAGCCGTCCTCGAACAGTCCGCCGACATAGCCGAGATACGCCGCGCCAAACATTGTCGTCGGAAAGTCGATCCGGTCTCGCAGCCATCCCAGCGCAGTCTCGGCCTCCGGCGAAAGGGTATCCTGCGCCGGCTGGGTTTCCGGCGCTTCTCTGTCCGTCTCAGGGGGAAGCGTTACCGCTTCGGCGCTTGCCTGGTCGTTGGTTTTTTCCTGCCGCCTCCCTTGCGCACAGGCGCACAGGGAAAACAGCAGAGCCGTCGCCAGCAGCAGCGTGCCTACCCGTTTGCATATTCCTTTCATGGCCGCGCCCTCAGAATTTTCCGCTCCGGCCGGAGCCTCCGCCGCCGGACTCGCTTTGGCTGCTGCTCCCACCGGAAGAGCTGCGCTCGATCTTCCGACTGGAGGTCGTCTTATGGGTGAAATGATCTGTTTGCTCCGTAAGCCGGAGTCCCGCGGAGACGTAGGCGTTCGCGGTTGCTTTTTCTGATACAGTGTCCATTTTCTGCCATATCACGGCGACGACCGCGGCTGCTGCCAGCAGGGAAAGACCGATCACGATAAGGAGCGGATAGAACAAGCTCGCCCGGACGGGCTTTCCTGCGGAAGCCTTTTCCAGATAGACTCTGCATTCTTTGACGTAATCCTCAAAGCCGCCGTACCAGTCGTTCTCGCCGAAATTGTCGAGGAAGACCTTTTCCAGCTTCTCCTGCCCGTAGCTGTTGAATGCGTATTCGCAGCGTGAGCCGTAGCAGAACATCGCCCAGTCGCGATCATCCATGCTGAGCAGGAGCATGATCCCGTCGCGGTTCGGCCCCTCGCCCATGGTGTAGTTATGATAGATGGTATAGGTTGCCTTGTAGACGCCGTCGGCGTGATAGTCCCGGAAATCCTCCACCGTCACGATGTAAACGCCGACACGGTATTTCTGAGAAACCGCTTCCGCCATTTTCTCCAGCCGCGCACGTTCACCTTCCCTGAGAAGTCCGGCGGCATCCGTCACATAGTTCAGCTGCGCTCCCGTCTGCGCTGCCGCAGCTACGCTGCCGCAGAGGGCAAGCGCCGTCACGAGCACCAGCAGGAGGCATAATAACCGTTTCTTCATGTTCTCACCCTCCTACCGTGCCATAAGCAGAATCGCCGTCACGCTGACGGCAACAAGCAGCGCTGCAATCGCTGCAAACAGACCGATCACCCGCTTTGTGCTGACCGGCAGGTTGCCGACCAGCTTGCCCGTCTGTCCGTTCATGGCAAAGAGGAAGTCCTTGTCCTCCCATCTTGTGTTCAGAATCCAGACGGGAAGCAGCGCGTAATGCACCTTTCCGCGCTTCAACTGGATGCTCCGGCCCGTTTCATTGCAGGAGGCATAGCCGGTCACGGTTTTTTCCAGCGCATTCACCAGCGAGCCTGCACAGCGCCGATCCGCCCGATCCCGGCTGTCTTCCACACTAACATCATATTTATCCGCCAGAAATCCGGGCAGATACGCCGTGGAAAACGGCTTTAGCTCTGCATAATCGTACGGTTCGATGGAGTCCATATAATCGTCCGGCATTTTGCTGGATGCATCCACCGGGATTTTTTCAAAGGCAATGGAACCGGCGCGTCGCACGTCGTAGTGGCTCGTCTCCGTGATCTCATAATCTCCCGAGGTGTATTTATGTACCGTGGTGGCATGGAACTGGACGCTTCCGCTGGCCTTGCCGTCGTACATCCAGAAGGGTACGTACACGCCCTTGATTTCCTCCAGATGGTTGGTTTTGGAGAAGGTCGATGGGAGCAGGGGTTTTTTGAGATAATGCTTCTTCAGCGCCTTGATGGCGTCCTCCTTGCTCAGCTTGAAGGGAAGCACAAAGTCGGGCTTCAGAACGCCGGAGAACTGCCCCGGAATCACCGACGGATTTCCGCAGTATGGGCAGGACGTGGCTGCCGTCGTTGCGTCGCAGAGCAGTTCCGCACCGCATGAGGGGCAGCAGTACGCTTTTATGCTGCCTGCGTCTGCACCCCAGTCCTCGCTCAGACCGGAGGTGTCCCAGTCGGAGCCGTCTGCGGTAGCCTCTTCCGCTTCGGCGGCGTTTTGCGCCGCTTCCACTGCATTCGCTTCTTTTTCCCCATAGAGCGCCTCAATTTCCGCTGTATTGAAGCTCGAACCGCAGTAGTCGCACTCCAATCTGCCGGATTCTCCCGTAAAATGGAGAGGCCCCATACAGGCGGGGCATTGATAATTTGTTACTTGTGTTGCCATCTAAAAATCCTCGTTTCCTGGACAGGCGTTACAGTCCGCAAGGGCAGCTTGCAGCGCCAAGCACAGGTATGATTGTGTTTTTCGGATATGTTCGCAGGCTCACTGCTTATGATAAATCGGGTATCTGTCCTTTATGACGTTTTCCTCCAAATCGCCCAAGACGCGCACATCGGCCGCTGCATGGTCGCTGTTGGCAAGGGTGATCGCAATCCGCTTTTCTGCGATCAGACCTGCCATGATGCGGAGCGCTTTGCGTTTCATGGCACCGTCTCCGTTTTTTTTGCGAAAAGCCGGATTCTCCCGCTCCAAAATGGGGCGGGAGCCGGTTTCCATATGGTTTTCAGGAGGACGACGACCTTACCTGAATGACATGTTGCTGAGGATGATGTCCGGCATCGTTCCCGGGACGCAGTCCATATTCCGAAGGCCGACGGAAAGGGCACGGCTGTCGTCAAGCTGCGCGATATACTGAATCCATTCGTAGCCGATGTACTTATAGGTGCGGCCGCGGAAGGTGATGCCGCCGATCACGCGGTCTTCAATATCCTGATAGTTTTCGAAACTGTCCTTGTAGTAATCGAAATCCTCCACCTTTGCCCTGACCTCAAACTGGATGGCGCCTGCTCCGAATGCGGTAGGATCGTCGTTTTCCACCAGGCTGCGCTTTCCATCGTCGAACGACCAGCCGGATACCGGGATTTTCGTCATGATTTTGACCTTAACATCGTCTTTTGCAAACTGGGCGATTTCCACGGAGAAGTCCTTCATCTCGGCGTTGGCGGACGCGGCCCTGTTCGCCTCGGCCGCCTCAGCCTTTACGGTGTCAAGATACTTCGCGATGGCCTCCTCGCCGGAGAAGCCGCTGGTGTTGAAGGCGCTTACCGTATAAACGCCCGGGGTCTTCTCGCGGAAGTTGACATAGAGAAAATGGGAATCGTTTTCGTTTGAAATCCACTTGTAGTAACGGTAATTTGACTTCATGTGGTCGCTGTACTCTTCCTTGACGAACTGGCCTTCCACGCCGAAGTAGGCGACAATGTCCCCGTAAGCAGCGTCAAAAATGTTCTTATTGACCTCGTTCATCCAGACGTAGCCCTTTTGCACCTGCGCCTCGGTCACAATACCGGTTCCGCCGGATGCCGCGGCGTCTGTCTGGGTGAGCGGGGCGCTGTCATGCGGATTGAAGTCGTTCGACGGCTCTTCTCCGATGGCGTCCGGCATGGGCATGCCCGCGTCAATCAGCGGCAGGTACCAGTCGGTATAGCAGTAGGGATAGCCGCTCTCGTCCATGTCATCCCAGTACAGTCCCCAGGGGCGCAGATAGATGTCGTAGTGGAACGTGTCGTCGCCGTTTTCGTAGTCGCCGTCGATCCAGATCAGGTCGTCATAGTCCAGAAGGCCGGGATCGACGATCCAGTCCGCATGTGCCAGTGCCGTGTCCGTGAACCAGCCGCCCTCGGACATGACCGTACCGTGCTCGCCGGTTCCGGCTTCATTCAGGCTGACGGAGGCCATCGCCATGGGGTCGGCTCTGGTGTAGTCCTCATCCCAGAGTGTGACGCTGCCCGTATAATCTGCGCCAATGGCGATCTCGCCGCAGACATCCCACCATTGCCCCTCCATGCTCTCGTAAGAGCCCGAGCAGCCGGTCATTTTCCACCAGCCGTACCATGCGCCGTTCCACCAGTCGAGCAGCGCGTCGCCGGTCGCGGCGGTCAGCCCGCCGTCATCCGTCATGCCCGTCTCTGCGGCCTCCACGCGGCTGAGCGTGGAGGGGTCGACGGTGATCTTGCCGCTTTTCTTGCCGAAGATCTGCTCAAAGGTCGCCTCCACCGCAGCGGTCGGGTCGCGCAGCACATAGGCCGTCTGCACCTCAAGCGTCGTACCCGGCGCGATATCCGTGAACTGGCTGCTTATCACGGTTTCATAGCTCTCGTAGTCGGCAACGACCGTCGCAACAGCCAGCTCCGTGCCGTTCTGCATGACGGTTTCGTTGACACTCCAGAGATACGAGGCGTTTTCCTTGCCGTTGTTTGTAAAGTCCAGCGTCAGAACAATCGCGTCGTTTCCCTCCGAATCCTCCATGATACATGCGCCCTTATAGCGCAGCTCGTAGTCGCCGAGCTTGATCAAATCGGGGTCCGCCGCCTTGCCCTTGCCGCAGGCGGTAAGGCTGAGCAGCATCGCCGCTGCAAGAAGCAGGCATAGAAGCCTGGTCTTCGTCTGTTTCATAATTCCCTCCCAATATCCTCAAGGATGCACGGCTTTGCCAATCAGCAGATAACAGCATATCCTCCCGGCAAAAACAGCCGTGCATTCGCAAGACGGTTTGCTTTCATTATTTCTTTTCCCGCCGGATCGCGTTTCCGTCCTTGTCGGTAAACTTGCCGCAGATAATCTTGATGAAGTCTACCAGATATCCGATGCCGAACAGGCCGCCCGTCAGCAGGTAGAGGATGCCCGTGCCGGTCTTGCCGACATAGAAGCGATGAACGCCGAGGCCGCCAAGGAAGAAGCAGAGCAGGAAGGTTGTCAGCCAGTCCTTGGTATCGGCCGGAACCTCCGGTGCGACATAGTCCTCTACCTCCTCGCCGTTCAGAATCTTCTTCACGGTTTCGGTCACGGTGTCGATATAGCCGCCGCGCTCCGTTGCAAGGCCGACCGTTGCGCCCTTGAGACCCTTGCGCAGCGCACTGTTCTTATCAACGCGCATTCCGCCAACCGACATCTTGGCCTCGGTGATGACCGGCTGGATCCGGATATGCGTGCCGTCCTTCAGGAAAAGCCAGAGACCGACGTCCACATTCGGCTCCTTTTCAAACGAGATGCGCTGACCGGGAACGCCGCCCTTGATCTGGAACGGCATCTGGAACGCCGCCCTGCGGGCATTGAGCTTCTCCATGATCTCTTCCAGTGTGGTGGAATAGGAAAGATCAAATTCACGGGGACTGGTTGCGAATGCAGCCTCTTTCATGCTGTCGGTAAAGTTTGCCATGGTGCTTTCTCCTTTCAAAAATCAAGTGTGTGTCTGACGTGTGGTGTGCTGCCTGATCTTTTTTGACGGTTCCGCGACTGAAAGCCATGCCGGGGCTTTTGCCCCTTCCGGCTCAGCCGCCGATCGCGCTGCCGCAGTATTCGCAGCAACCGCTGGCATCCGGCGTGGTGGTCGCGCCGCAGTAGGGGCAGGTGACGGCCGTCTTGGGCGCGGCGGCCTGCTCGATCTTTTCACGCACGTCCCTGCGGACCTGCGTCAGCGCCTGTCGGATTTCCTCGCCGAGCCTCTTACAGCTGCGGTACTCAACATTGGTCTCCGGGTTGTATCCGCCCGCCATGCCCGGACGCAATGCGGGCGGCGGTGTGATGTCCACAGAACTGGAGTTGAGTTGGAAGCGCATTTCGTCAAAGTAAGGGTTGTTGACGAAAATGGTGATGTAGAAATCGTAGGAGTATTCATAGCGCGGCGGGTTGTAGCTGACCTCCTTGCCGTCCTTATCCTCCCGCATAAGCTCCGAGCGGCTCTCGTCAATGTCGAGATTACAGCCGGTCACGTCCGCAAAGTCCAGAACATCCGGGTTGGCCTCCGCAAGATTTCTGGCTCGCGTCACCATGAATTTCCCCGCGTCCTCGTCAAGGAGCACCTTTGTGTCCGTGCCGAGTGTTCTGGTCGTATGGAAGGCCGCCACCCTTTCCCGGTTCTCCTCCCGATAGGCAAGCTGCGCCTTGATTTCCTCGACGGTGCTGTTGCGCCGGTCGGAGAACCAGGGGGAGAGCTTTTTGGCACAGGTTTTGCAGAGGTTCCCGTTTTCCAGCTTGCGGTTGCCAAGCAAGCCGATCTTTTCCCCGCAAATGTCGCAATATTTCTTATCGAACAGTCCCATGTATGTATCAATCTCCTTCCTCACTATTGTTATGCCCACGGGTCTTGTGCCGCGGGAATACGGATTCCGCTGAGAATGCTGGAATACTCCCACAAAAACCACTGGCCGGTCGAGGCCTTCTGCCGCAGCTTCATGGGCCGCGGCGAATCTGCGCCTGCCGTTTTCAGGAACACCCGCAGATAGCTCGGCTCCATATCCTGCGGTCTGGGGTCTGCCAGCACGTTAAGCCGGTATGGCGCCCGCGGCTGATAGCCGTTTTCCGGCGTCGCGCCCTCAAAATAGGCAAACGGCAAATAGGACTTTCCCCGCAGGCGGTCGCGCAGGAACTGCGCATCGTAGGGCGTCATGGGCCGCGGGCCGCGCAAGAGATTCATCGCGGCAGTTCCGGCGTCCTTGTCCCTGTCGAACAGCGCAAGCGCACACAGAAACAGGGCACAGATATGCTCCGGCTTCCGTCCTTGGGCGGCGAGTCTTTCAAATTCCTGCAAATTCTCCGGGATTTTCTGTATCACGACCTGCAATTAAATCGCTCCCTTCTAAAGCGTATCGATCACGCCCGCGAGATAGGTCGGCGATACCGACGCATAGATAAAATTATCGACCAGCTGATCCTTCACCGCCTGCCGTACCTCGGCGGCAAGCAGCTCATCCGCGCTTTCATCCACCAGAAGCAGAACCTTGCAGTCCCGGCCAAGCTGCCTGACGGCACTGCAAAGCCTGAGCCGCTCGCTTAGCTTCCAGATGCCCTGCCGGATGACCTCCATCACCAACACATTGGCGCGACAGTTCCGGCACAGGGCAAGCGTTTCCTCCGGCTTTGAAGAACGGTAGACGAGAAAATCCGGGTCGCATCCCGAAAGCGACTGCATGACCGCTTCCGCCAGAAGTCCGCCCTTCATATCCAACACAATTCTTCGCATCCGTGCTCTTCACCGCCTTTCTCTCCTTTTGCAGTTTCCGTTATTATTTTAGCCGTTATCGCTCCTTTTTGCCCCCGCCGATTGGATAGGGTTTGCAATTATTTTTTGTTCAAGTGCCATAATCTGACTCGTTTCTTCCAACAAAGGGCGCAAAACTGTGTTGCCTTTTTTTATCCGCATGATATACTATCCACAGGGATGTGCAGAGCTGGGAGGTGTGCGGCATGAGCAAAGCGACAAAAAAGAGCCTTTTGTATGCGCTGGGCGTGTTGGCGCTCATTGCGTTTGCCATGTGGCTGCGATACGCAAGCCGGCATATTCTGCATTCTCCGGCTGTCAGCCACCTGCGAAGCGGGATTTACGTGTTTTTGTTCAGCGTGTGGTGCTACTCTCTATGGCTCCGCATCGTGCAGACACAGGTGCGGCGCTATCTGCTGGCAATCTCGGTGCTGATGGTGCTGTGGATTCTTCTTCGCTCAATCAAATTTTCCATTGAAAACACGGACGCAGAGCGCCGGCTGTGGTATTTTTACTATTTTCCGATGCTGTTCATCCCCATGCTGTCGGTCTTTGTTTCCCGGTCGCTGGGCAAGGGGGAGGATTTCCGGCTGCCGCGATGGAGCAAGCTTCTGTATTTTCCTACGCTAGCGCTGCTTTTGCTCGTTCTGACCAATGATCTGCACCAGCAGGTGTTTTCCTTCCCGTCCGGCGTTTTATCGGATCGGGCGTATCGGTATGAGGGCGGCTATTTCCTTGTGCTGGGTTGGGAGGCTCTGTGCGCGGGGTTCGCGTTTCTTTCGATGGTAAAAAACTGCCGCATCCCGCGCAGCAGGAGGATTCGATGGCTACCGCTGGTTCCGTTTGCGCTTTCCCTAGCCTATGTTTACGCGTATGTCCAAAAAATCCATTGGGTATGGGTGCTTGCGGGGGATATGACGGTGGCGCAGTGCCTGATTTTTGCGAGCATCCTGGAATGCTGCATTCAATGCGGGCTGATTCAGTCCAACCTCGGATACGACGAGCTTTTTGAGGCAACGAGTTTGCCCGTCCAGATTACGGATCGTGCATTTCGCTCCCAATATGTGTCTGTTGCCATGCAGGGGGCTTTGCCGCAAAGCGAGCTGCGGCAGATGCAGCAGGATGCCGTCCATCTGGGCAACGATACGCTTTTGAAGCGGCACAGGCTGCGCCGCGGCTGGGTGTTCTGGAAGGAGGACATCTCCGCGCTGCATCAGATCCGAAAGGAGCTGGAGCTGACAAGGGATGAACTGCGTGACACCGGCGACGTTCTGGCAGCGGAGAATGCGCAGCGCGCAAGATGGCTGAAGCTGACAGAGGAAAACCGCCTGTATGACATGATGGAGGCGCAAACCGCCCGACAGATCGCGATGCTGCGGGATCTTCTGTCCGAACTGCAAAAGACGGAGGATCCGGACAGAGCCAGACACCTGCTCGGGCAGGTCATCATCATCGGAACCTACATCAAGCGCAGAAGCAACCTGATTTTTGTCGGCGTGCAGCGCGGTGCCATCAGCGCGCAGGAGCTTCGGCTGTGCCTCAATGAATCCTCCGAGAATATCAGTGTCTATGGCGCCGACTGTAAGGCGATTGTCAAGGGGGAAGACCAGCTTACCGTCGAGCAGGCGACGCAGGTCTACGACCTGTTTGAGGCGGTCGTGGAGACGGAACTGGAATCGCTGCGTGCGCTGCTGATTTCCATAGAGGTTGGTAAGCGGGTAGAGGTTGCCATCAGTGTTTCGGCGGCGGAGCCGCTCCGCGGGCTGCGCGCGCGGTTTCCGGGTCTGAAATGGGAGCAGGATGAGGACGGACTGCAATATGTGACGTGGAAGCCGGAAGGAACGAGGGGGTAAGGGCGTATGGACAGGATCAAGGAAAGCTTCGACAATCTGCCCATCGCGGCCTGCTTCTTCGATAAAAACGGCGTGGTGCGGCTCATCAACCGCCGGATGCTTGCCATTGCAAACTGGCTGCGAAAAGGCGGCATACAGTCGCTTGCAGAGATGCAGAGCGCCCTTCATTCGCCGCCCGCAAACGTGGGCTGTCTGGATCTGCGCCTTCGGATTTACCGCTTTCCGGACGGGAAGGCGCTGCGCTTTGCGCAGGAGCAGATCACAACAAAAGCGGGCATCCGCTATACCCAGATCACCGCTGCAGACGTTACGGAGCTGATCCGGAAGCAGCACCAGCTGAAAGCGGAAAACGCGAAGCTGGCGGAGGTGAATGAGCGACTTCGGCTGCTGCTTGTACAGATGCCGGAGATCATCCGGGAGGAAGAGACGCTGGCGATGAAGCTGCGTGTGCACGATGACATTGGACACAGCATTCTCGCGGCGCGCCGTGTGCTGCTCCAGCACACGGATCTGACGGAAATTCGCGCAAACGCGGCGCTATGGGAACAGTCCATTTCCGTGCTTTATCGCTCCAGTCAGATAGCGGCGCAATCCGAACCGCTGGAGACGGCGAAAAAACGGGCGGAGGAATTGGGCGTCAGCGTTCTGCTGACAGGGAACGAGCCGCAAAGGCAGTGGATACGTGCGCTGATTGCGCCGGCAATCTGCGAATGCGCGGCGAACTGTGTCCGTCACGCAGATGGTACGGAATTGTATGTGCGCTTTTTGCAGAAGCCGGACTGCATGGAGGTTTCCCTGACCAACAACGGTGCGGCGCCAAAGGAAAAGATTACGGAGGGCGGGGGGCTTTCCATGCTGCGTCAACGTATCGAAGAAGCAGGCGGCAAAATGGAGGTTGGGAGCATCCCTCGCTTTCAGCTGATGCTCAGTCTGCCGGAACAGGAGGAAGCAGTACATGAGAGTGATGATCGTTGAAGACCAGACCATGATCCGCAGCCTGCTGGAAAGCTATTTCCGTGCCGAGGACGGATACCGGATCGCGGCGTCCATCCCCGGCGCAAAGCAGGCGGTTGAGGTGTGCCGTACAAGCTCCGTCGATCTGATTTTGATGGACGTGCAGACGGAGAACCGCGAGAACGGCCTGACTGCCGTTCGCCAGATCAAGGCCATACAGCCGAGGAGCAAAATCATTGTTGTGACCTCGCTGATCGACTGCGCTGTTCTGGACGAGGCGAAGAGAGCCGGGGCTGACAGCCTGTGGTATAAGGACTCCACGCAGAAGCGTTTGATGGATGTTGTCCGGCAAACGATGGCGGGCGAACGTATCTTTCCGGACGCGCCTCCGACGGTTGAGATCGGCATGGCAAAAAGCACGGAATTTACGAAGACGGAATTGAAAGTTCTGCGGCATCTGCTGCGGGGCCTGTCTTACACGCGCATCGCGGCGGAGATGGGCTGCGAGATGTCGACGGTCAAATTCCATGTGGCAAACATGCTGCAAAAAACCGGGCTGGAAAACAAGCTTCAGCTTGCCCTGGCAGTCAGTGACGTCAAGTTGATTGCCGATCTGGCGGAGGAGTGATGGGGTTTGCTAGGGAAGCTCTGATGAAATCGGCGAGAGCTGGCAACGAGAGATTTTTCTCTAGGGCAACACCGCACAATTCGGCGAGAAGTATCAGCCAGAATTTTTGCCCCAATTCAGAGTTCCAAAAATGGTGGAATACTGTATGTACCCGCAAGGGGTATGCCGCATCCGTAAGCCAGCTTGCGCTGGCAAC
>ENA-OWPN01001912-OWPN01001912.1-human-gut-metagenome-genome-assembly--contig:-NODE-1912-length-15348-cov-4.445759_pt1 | contig 15348 bp, 3 predicted proteins | sample MGYA00248266_ERZ651850 | MGnify/ENA primary metagenome ERZ651850 (study PRJEB26924, sample SAMEA4378296) | human gut metagenome | biome: human gut; feature: human-associated habitat; material: faeces... | reverse complement strand
AATTTTGCAAGGAATTATCTCTAAGAGTAATGGTGTTGATAAGTCAGGACTTCCTTTAAGGCTTTATTTTTATAATATGGCATTAGGAGAAGGCTATTTAGTGGTGGTACCCCCTTCAGGGTTATCTCTTTCTCAAAATATGTCAAGAAACATGATATGGGGATATAATCTAACTATGACTGTTGTCGCACCATTAGAATCTGTAGCATCTTCTTCCGGAAAATCGAAATCGGCTTTAACAAAGATTTGCGCAGCCGCAGCAATTCAGAAGAGTGTAAATACGTTAGCAACAACTATCGCAAGTAATTTATAGCTATGGACATGTATGAAAAATTTCAAAATATAACAGGCTATAATATTAAAGCCTTTTTTCAAAGATTTGTTGATTTTAGCAACAATAATTACCCTTATATAGTTGATTATTACCAAGGGGGTAATATTGATGCTGATTCTTTCTATAAGCTAGATCAGTTAGTTGCAGAACTTAATATTATAGAGCCTCTGTTTCGTTTGCATGAAAATACTTTAGATGATATTTCTATGTGGGATATCTTAGATATGTTTTCAGATGTGCAGACGAAAATTTTAACGATTAAAAATTCCGATAAATGGCTTAGAAGTGCTGCAGTCGGCAGAACAAATTCAATCCAATTAGAAAGACAGCTTAGAACAGGAGAAACTTTCGAAACTGTGGCCGCTGAATTGGAAATGGCTTCTCCCGAAGATGACTGGGTTAATATTACAACTCCTCAGTATATTATAGAGGAAGATTATACGGTTAATGAGGGCAGCAATACCTTTGCCATAAATTTAAAAAATGTTGGTATTAATTACTTGGATACAGTTGTTGACACTTTAGTTAATAAAAACGTTTTAGGTAAAGATATTAATATTAACTTTACGTTTGTAAATGATGATCTCGAAGTTGTCCTTTATGATAATTCTATTGATCAGGCATTGAAAATTAATTTGGAAGCAATCAAAGGTTGTATTCCTGAATTTAGAGATTATGGATTGCCAGGAGATTTTATCGGATCAACCACAAATGCAATTCAATATCCTATTATTTTCAAAGCATTGATGAATATGTTCCAAAGAGATGACAGATGGGAAAACATAGAACTTTTAAGTTTAGAGAAGAAAGAAGATTCTATTTTTATCAAACTTAAAGCGACCACTGTTACCAAAGAAGATTTTTTAGTTAACGTTCCAATATAGAAAAGAGATGATAACAAAAACTAGTAATACGATTTCCGATCTGAAGAATTTATGGATCGAGATGTTTTTGAACAAAACCAATAAAGTCACTACTATTCATGATGGCTCAGTTTTAAATGCAACAGCTTTTGGTACTGCTAAAGTTGCACAAAAAGCTATCAAAGATATTGCTATAGTAGAAGCTCAGATATTCCCCACATCAGCAACTGGCGAATATCTTGATAAAGCTGCAGCTTTATATGGTGTGAGTCCTAGAAAACAAGCTTTAGGATCATCTACTTTTGTAAGAGTATTCGCATCTCCCGGAACTCAATATGCAGTTGGAACTCAGTTTGTCTCTAAGAATGGTATAAGATTTGTCACAGATCAACTCTATACAGTAGATTCATTAGGATATGGATACGTTAGCGTTAGAAGCACTATTACAGGATCAGTGACTAATGTAGAAGCAAATAGCATAGTTCAAGTAACGCCTAGACCTTTAACTCATATAGAATGTACAAATGAGTATGCTGCTATTGGAGGTCGTGATTATGAAGATGATGAAACTTTCCGAAATAGAATCATCAACTACAATAATAAACTTTCCGAAGATACTATGGAATCTTGGACCCAAATATTCCAAGATCTCGATGATAGAATTTTGAAGGTTATGAACGTTGGCTTGGGTGAAGATGGAAAAATGCATATTTATCTTGTTACTCAAAATGGATCATTTTTCACCGATGCTGAATTAGAAATTCTATTAGAGAAAGCAACTCCTTATTTTGGCTTAACTGAACTTAATTTATCAGGAGAAACAGTTGGTATCGTTCTAGAAAATGCTAAATGGATGTATGTTGGAGGCGAAGAAGGCATAGACTTTAGAGTCGAGCTCAATCCTAATATGGATATAGCTACAGCAAGAAAGAATATCCAAATAGCAATGACCAAGTATTTAGATTTCCGTTTTTGGGAAGCTGGTAAGTCTGTGCAATGGGATGATTTACTTCAAGTGGTAAAAACTTCAGAAGGTGTAAAATATGTTCCTGATGAATATTTCTTCCCTTATTTTGATCAAGAGGTTCCTCTGAATATGTTACCTAGAATCAAAGGGTTCAGAATGAGAGATCTTGAAGGAAATATTTTATACGATTCAGGTTCTAATCTTTCGAATATTTTTTATCCTGCAAGTGATGATAATATTTATAAAGGTTCTCAATCATCCATTCTTGCTCAGAAATATTTAGTATCATTCATAGTAACGAATTTGAGAAATGTTCCAGTTCCTGGAGCTTATATTACTATTGGGAATAAAGTTATCATTACGGATGCTAATGGTACTGCAAATGTACTGTTGGAAAATGGTGAATATCAATATTCTCTAAACAAAGCTAATTGGACTCAGCAAAATGGCGAGTTCGTTGTTTTGAACGGACCCATCTATATCAATATAAACGATTTCACAGCCACTCCTTACCTAGTAACTTTCACTGTTTATGAAGGCGAAGCACCTATGGAAGGTGCAACTATTCAAGTAAGCACTTCTACTTTAGAGACAAATGCATCAGGTGAAGCAACTGTTGAATTAGAGCCAGGAACTTATTCGTATACAATTACTAAGGCAGGATTCAAAGATATCACAAGCGTTTTAACGGTTGAAAATCAGCCTGTGGAAATATTTGAAAGAATGTTTCTCACAACACTAAGTGTTAATTTTGCCGTTATTGATAATAGAAGAAATATCTATGTACCGCAGGCTAATATTATAGTTACAAATAAGAGTGAACTTACTGACAATGAAGGCCAAGCAGAAATGGGATTGGAAGTTGGTGAGTATGAAATGACTGTAAATAAAGAGGGATATCAAACATATCAAAAAACTTTAAAAGTAGAAAGCGAAGATCCTAATTGTGTTTTAGTTGAATTAGATGCAATTCCTTATGAAGTTAAGATAACAGTTAAGGATGCTGATTCGGGGTTAGTGATTTCAGGTGCTTCTGTAAAAGTTGGAGATAGTACTGAATTGACTGATGATCAGGGTATTGCCATTATAAGTGTTCCAAGTGGCTCTTTTGAAATGACAGTATTCAAATCAGGTTATATGTCTTATTCAGGGATTGTAACGATTGAGGATGAATCTATTTCTCAGATCGTTGAATTGCATAAAGCATTTTATACCTTCCGCTTAACTGTAAGAGATATTGAAAATGGTAATTTCATTGCAGGTGCAGAATTGAATGTAGATGGCAATACAGTTATCACTAATATCAATGGTGTTGCTAATATTACGTTAGGAAATGGAACTTATGAATATACAGTAATTGCTCGCAATTATAAAAAATATACAGGAACAGTCGTTGTAAAAGATCAAGATATTGTAGAAACCATCTATATAGAACTTCGTGATACTGTTATCAATTATACTGTTAATGACGCTTTGACAGGGGATCCTATTTCAGGAGTATTGATTGAATTAGTAAATAAAGGAACTGGATTAACTATGGATAGTGGTACAACCAATGCATTAGGTAAAGTATCGCTAGAAGGTGAAGCTGGAGATTATGAATGGAATGCAAGTCATAAATGGTATTTACCTGTATCAGGTGAAATAACTCTAGAAAAATTACAAGATCAAGATGTTTCCTTTAAGATGACAAGAAAGGAAATAGATGGTAAGATTTTAGTAATGGAAAATCTTCCAGGAGTTAGTGGTATTACTAGAGATGCTTATGCAGAAGGTTCGAACTTTGTAGAGGCGTTGAGTTCTGATGGGTACTATTATGGAGTAAAATTACCGCTGAATCTTATAGTTTCCAATTGGTCAGGAACTTACGATCTTTCTTCTTATTATGAAACCTATCGAAGACCTCAATCAGGAGGAGTTGATGAACCTTATAATTTTGAAGAAGATACAAGAGCAACATTAACATTGAATTTATCTGATTTAACTGGTCAATTTGCGTTAGATGGAACTCAAATAACAGCTTATTCAAATATAGCCACACCTGATAGGGTTAATGAGTGTTCCGTTGATTTCACTGTAACGACTGGTGATGATCAAGCTACAGTTCCTTTAACAGTAACTCAAAAAGCAACAGATCTTTTCCTACCTGTAAAAGCAGGCTTGAAAGTGAGTATGAAAAGTCCTGAGGGTACTGTAACTCAATTAGTTACAGATGCCAATGGTAACTTATCTCCTTTTAAAATTATGCCAGGAAAAGCTTATGAATTTACTATAACTGATACTGGTTTTTATAACGCTGATGGTAAATTCATAGCAACATGGGATTTCGAAAACAATCCTACTTTTGAAATGCAAATAACAGCTTCTAAGCAAATAGACTTAAACGCTAGAGAAGCGAATACAAATAATGGGTTAAGCGCTCATTTTGATGTTTCGGGAATGTCTGTTCCACAATCAGTTAACACAGGAGGAACAACAGCTTCTGCTAAGATTTATATATCCCCTGTAAGTATGGTTATTAATGGTACAAGTCAATATCATAATAATTATACCTATTCTTTTACTCCGCTTGATTCATCATTAGATCATATAGATGCCGTCTTTACTTATGAACAAATGACAGTTGTGATAAGAGTTAAAGATGATATATATTTTGACGAGGCACATTTTATAACTAATAATTCTGCGAATTGCTATGTAAAACTTGAATTTACTACGACAGATATAGCAAAAACGACTTATGTAGTTGAAGGAAAAACTAATGAGAATGGTGTGTTTACAACTACAGGAAATGGAAGTTATAACATTCCTCCCGGCAATTATAAAGTAACAGTAGGTGCAGCAGGCTTAGGATCTAATTTTGATGTCCGATTATTCAATGCTTTGATCCAACCTGCTTTAACAGAGTTCACCTATTATGTTGATCGAAAGAAATTTACAGCCTTCTACAATGTAAAGGAAATAATTCCAGGAGTTTCAGATACAGCGAAATTAGTGAAGGCAGGTTTAAAAATAACTTGCTTTTATAATACCGCACCATTATATCCTGTAAGTGATCTCGTTACGAATGCGAATGGATCAATTTCTCAAGAAGTATATGCTGGATTCCCTTATAAATTTCAGGTTCAGCCAAATCTTTTTTATGAGGGTGATGGAGTCACAATTGCAGTAGATTATGCAGAAGGTCAATTAACTCAGGATTTAGTTTATACGTGTTCTAAACGAATTCCTGTTCATGTATCGAGTGATCATTATGGAGATCTTTCAGGATCAAAAGTAGTCTTTAAAGGAATGTCTGTGGATCAAACACAGACGATAGATAATGCAGGATTATGTTATATGTGGTTATCTCCTATTGCAATGACTTATGAGATTAGCCATGATTGGTATCAAACTATTACTGGCTCGTTTACTCCTGATGGAACAGAAACAAGAATGGATTTTGAACTTAAAGCATTATCCTATCCTGTTACTTTCAATGTATCTACGGGAGGTATTTTACCACCTGAAAATATTACAGTTCGTATAGAAAATCAAGATGATCCTACATTGATATATCAGGGTGTTACTGATGTGAATGGTGTAGCGATTATTCCCGATGTACTTACAGGAAATTATACTTATTCAGTTTTAGCTGGAGAAATTACCACCGGAACATTCTCTCATCCTCAGACTGCAGTAGGATCAACTGTTAATGTTGAAGTAACTTATGAATTGATAAATGCTCAGATTGAAGTAAGAGAATTATATGGTTCTGCATCTGTTTTTGCAGCTTTGGCAAATAAGACTTTAACAATGACTTCAAAAGCTGGATCAATCACCATCACTTTGGATGAAAATGGTACAGCTGTGATGACACTGATTAAAGGATTGGAATATACTTTTGCTGTAGATGATAATGCCAACTTCTATTCTAACCCAACTCAATCCTATACATGGACAGAAGACGGTTTTGTATGGAATATGAATTTGAATGTGACAGCGCAAATTACAATCAATGTAAAAGACACTTATTCAAATGCTAATATTTCCTCTGCTAATATCCAGTATAATCTTCAAACCAAAGCAACTGACACGAGTGGAAACGCTGTATTTTATCGTTCTGCCTTAACGAAGGATTTTTCTGTTACAAAAGATGATTATAGAATAACGACCGGCAATATAGAAGCCACAACTACTTCACCACTGAATGTTAAGTTGTACAGAGAATTGCAATCTGTTACAATCAATGTGAATGAAATCGTTCCTGATATTCCTGCTAGTGTGTTAGATCATTCAGATATAACATACTCAAATGCAGCAGGTAGTGGAACATTAACTACAAATGGACAAGGCTCCGCTTCATTCAATTGCTATCTTGGGATCGTTACAACATTCACTGTTGTGAACCATGCAGATTATTACAGTAATCCCACACAAACGAATACGTTTACCGCAGCAGGTGCAACTTGGATAATGAATTTGACTTGTTCAAAAACATTAATAGTTCATGTTGAAGCTAGTGTTCCAGTTGGAGAAGCAATTAATGGTGCAACTGTATCTTATTTTGGGCAAACAGGAACAACTGATACATCAGGAAATGTAACGCTTTATCGAAGTGGTTTGGATAAAGCACTTTCTGTTTCAGCCGATTATCTAGAATCCTATTCAGGAACTATTACAAATTCGCAGACATCCCCTGTCAATATAGTATTGACAAGAGCTGCAAATCCTGTAAAAATTCATATCGTAGAATCTATTCCAGGTGTTACAAATACATTTGCTTACGCATCTAAAAAGATTAATTGGTCTGTAGGAAGTACAACAGGAACTTTAACCACCGATGCAAGTGGTAATGCGACTATCAATGGCTATTTAGGAACAGAAATGACGTTTAAGGTTGAAGATGATCAAGCTTATTTCTATAGTAATCCTAGTCAAAAGCATACTTTCGCTGCAGCAAATGAGGTTTGGGATATGACACTAGTCTGTTCAGCTTCAATAAGAGTGAATGTAAAAAGTAATGCTCCTTCTGCAAATATTGCCTCTGCATCAGTAAGTTATTTTGGGCAAACTAAAACAACTGATTCAGATGGTGATGCTACTTTTTATAGAAGTGGATTAGATAGGCCGATTACTTCTACAGCTACATATCATGCGAATTATAGTGGAACAATTTTAAGTACTACACCTCCTCCATTTAATATCGTAATGAGTCGTAATCAAGCTACAGTCTCTGTTAAGGTAGTAGAGACTATTCCTAACATAACTGGAACAAATATTTACGCCTCACAATCTCTTACAATGACGAAAAATGGAGCAGCTTCTACTATAACATTAGATGTAAACGGTACTGCTACTGTAACGACTTATTTAGGAATTGCCACAACATTTGCAGTTGTAAATCATTCGAACTACTATAGCAATCCTAGTCAGAATTATACGTTTACAGCAGCAAATCAAACATTCAATATGTCTCTCACATGTGCTGCTCAAATAGTTGTAAATGTGAAAAGTAATATGCCAGCATCAACTAATTTGCAAGGGGCATCATTGACATATTTTAATCAAACTAAGACTACGGATGCAAGTGGTAATGCAAGTTTCTATAGAAGTGGATTGGATAAGCCTATAAACGGTAGTGCTACTTATTTCAATGCTTATATAGGTACTGTAGCTCATGGGCAAGCTACTCCTTACAATATCACATTTACGAGAACAACTGTTACAGTAACTCTAACTGTAATGGAAAAATTAGGAGCGTATACAGGTGCATTAGCAAGTACTACGATAGCGAGAACTTCTACAGGAGGAAATGCAGATCTAGCACTTGATGCAAGTGGAAAGAAATCAAATACAGTATATGCTGGATTGACTTATACATATGCTCCTAAATCATATAGTAATTATTACAGCAATGGAACTCAATCTCATGTTTGGACTAAAGAAGGTGAAGCATGGACAATGACGATGACATCCAACACTCAGATTACTTTCAATATAAAGAGTGCGAATTATGGAACGAATCTATCAGGAGTAACTGCTTCATGTTTTGGTCAATCAGGAACAACCGATGCAAGTGGTAATTATAGCTGTTATCGAGGCGCAAAAGCAGGAGGATATGGTTATAGTTTTTCAAAATCTCTATACAATTCCATCTCAGGTACTATAGCAGTAGGCCAAGCATCTCCTGTGAATTTTACTATGTCAGAAACAACTTCCTCAATAGTAATCACTATTAAGGATAACTACTATAATGCAGATAAAGGAAATGCGAATGGATGTCCTGTAACATTGACTAATAAGAATAAGCCTACTGTTACATTTAGTGGAAGTTCAAACTCAAGTGGTCAAGTAAGTTTTGGACCGATGATTCAAGGAACTTATACATTATCATGGGGGGGCGGCGATAGTTATTGGAATGGTCAGTCAGTTGATATCACAATGCCAACAGCCACTATTCAGAAGAGTGCTGTGAGAAAAACATCAACTATAACTACTGCTTGGTATTTCAGAATACCTACAACGGGAACTGCAGATCATACATTTAAAAATAACACATTATATAAGCCAGTTGTTACAGCAGGAGGAACAACAACTACTGTAACATTGACAGCCACAGGTAGTGATTATAAGAATTTCACTTATACATATGTAGCAGGGCTTTCTACAACGATTAATTTAGCAACAGCTTATTTCGTTACAGGAATCGCAACTTCAAATACTCCAGTTGTTTTTACTCCAACGCATAATTTTAGTAATGTTTCATCTCAGCGTTGTACTGCGATTAAGGCAATTACCGTGACTGTACAAAATAGTTTGACTGGTGCAGCACTTTCAGGAGTAACTGTACAGAGTTGGGGTATCGATGGAAACAGTACTGTGGGATCAGGAACTCAGCAATCACAGACTACTAATGCTAGTGGTCAATGTACTATGTATGTTTCAGGTTTGACGAATAGATATAGAGCCTCTTTAGCAAATTACGATACATTAGAAGTGACTAACAGTGGAGTAACTAGTTTTGTATTGAAGCTTATGCCTTCTGCCATTAATGTGACTGTTAATGTAAAGAGAACAGATAATACTTCATTGGTTGCTGCAAATTGTATGGTAAAATTTGCAAGTAGCAATTCCGGGCCTACTCAATACTCTGGAACAACAAATTCGAGTGGTCAAGTAGTCATTTCTATTCGTCCTGGAACTTTTTGGTGGCAAACAGGAGCCACAACTGCATGGAACAGTGAAGGAGGAGATTCTAACTTCCCGAGCCCTTATACGAGTAGTTCTGCCATTGCCCTCAACGTCGCCCAAACAATAACGATATATGCTGTATATGTAAATACTGCTGGATGGTATGGAACATTGGAAACTAGCGGTGCACTTACTTATTCTCAAATTAACTATACAGGTCTTCAAAACGTAGATGTAATTAATACTACTTTTTGTTCTGCGATAAATCTAAATTACTCTTCTGCTACTAGCTATTTATATGCATGGGTAGGAGCTTTTTATTCAAATCAGTATTTGACATATAGTATTTTAGGTGGTGCTGTTAATTTAAGTGTAAGAAATCTATTATATAATGCACAGAGTTCAACTAGTTTGATGTATGCTAAAAGTAGGATACTTTTCAAAGCTATTTCATCGAGTAATAGATTAGCAGTTGTTGCTACTGCTAGTCAAATAAGTGTCTCCGCTTTCAATTCATATTGTTTTTTAGTCAGAAGTAATACTCCTTATGCTAGTGGAAGCTCATTAGAGGTTGCTTCTCAAATAGTAAGTGCTTACTCGACTACAAATTTAATTAATCAAATAGTAGGTCGTTTAAATTCTTATACTTTGCCATGTGGAATATATCTTGGTTCGGTTGCAGGTAATATTTTAAGTTATTTCTTCGCATTAAGAGAGTTAGGTACAATGGCTATTGCGAGAATAGGAGATTATTCAGGTGGTGATTTTGTGGATCTAAGAGTATCCTTTAGTAATAGTTCATCTTCATCAGCACATACTATAAAATTTATTCCCTTTTTGAATTGGAATAAATTTGTTGCAGTACAATATGAATCATTTAATAATAAGTATATCATAACAAAATATGATTTTACATTAAATTTGACGAGTTCTATCACTTTTACAAAAATTACTTCTATGATGCCAGGAAGTATCTTACAAAAGATGGATGCTAACTTTTGGATTTCTCCTGATGGAATATGGATGTTTTCAGCAACAAAAACGAATGGATTACATAGTTATTATATGAATGGTCAAAATTTCATAGTAAGTATAAATGTTGATAACGATGATAAGTATGTTGATACTGCTGAAACTTCTGAAATAAGATCAGTTCTTGGAACAACTCATAAAGTTTTGGAGATTATTTTTAATAAAGATGAATCCAGCGGACGAACTGATAAAATGATTATCCTTACAAATGATAATAGTAATACATTTTCAGATGTATTACAACAAGGTATGGATTCATATAACCCCACAGGAATTTATTATTTTCAGTTAAATTTTTTAAGCTCTAGATGGGAGCGACTATCAAGTACTGTGATAGATAAACACAATGTATGGAACACCTATATGCAAGCTAAAGATTCTTCAGGATTCTCAGGTGCTACATTATCTAATAATATTATAGATGATGCTGGGAATTTTTCACTTTCTTGGGCTTTCCCAGCACATAGTGATAATACTAGAATTTATAAAACTAATTTAATATGGAATGTTTCAAATTAATAAAAGGGGAGAATTATTCTCCCCCATTGTTTTATTCTCCAAAAGTAATAGAGGTTTTGTAGAATTTAGAGGTTGTAGAATTTGCAGGATATCCCCAAGAGAAATATTCATAATTATCTCTATTCCAGTTAGCACTTAGCGTTGCTCCTGGTAAAGTGGCTGTATCAAATGATGATTTATATTTAGACCATATATTATTCCTATCTACATAATTGCTATTCATAGAATCCCATTCGTTAGTAGCAACATTCCATTGGAAATAGAAAACTGTGTCAGGATTATAAGAATCATCTCCCTGATCCATACTTTCTGAAAAGAAACCTGCTTTTGTACTTGCCAATACTATCATTTTAGTAGAATATAATCTAGGAAAAATAATTTCTTGAATATAGTAATTACTAAGAACAGATCTTAATTTTTGAGTATGAGAAGTATTAAAATAAGAGGTTGATGAAGGAAAAGAGTTTATCATAGAAGATCCTGAATAATAGCTGTTGATTCCTTTCTGATGAACTCCATTAACTTTTTTTGGAGGGAAGAAATACCAACGACCATCATTAGGTATCCAAAAATTACAATCTGTTTCAGTTTTAACAGGTCCTGTTATATCTTCATAGGATATAATAATATGATTAGGATTGTCTAATGTATATGTATAACGATTTAAATAATATATGTTGGTATTGTAATCAAATCCCATCGTGATTAAAACTTGATCTCCTGTAAATGCTCGCATTTTTATAGGTAATGTAGTTCCCATAGGTCCAGTATTTCCATTTAAATTTTGTATATAAAAATTATAACCTACAGGAGATGTGGGAATAACACCAACAGATATTTGGGATGAATCTCCAGTAAAAGACGCAATATATTGATTATGATATGACGATTCATCTCTTACACCCAGATCAATAACACGATTCATTATTAAATATGAATTAAAATTTCTTTTCAACTGAGGGATCATTGATGATGTTATGTAAGACACACTACCTGCGAAATCTATTCTAGGTATATAAATTTGTGTTGATTTCCTTATAATGTGAACTCCTGACTTCAAATCGTTTTGCAAAAGAGCAGTTACTCCAACAAGCATCATTATATGTCCAGTTACAAACCAAGAATGCATAATAATTCTTCCTTTAGCAAAAAAAGCCGATAGACCGTAAAGATTTGCAAAATTTTGATTAACTGCTAAATTACGTGTGCCGTAGAGAGATACTGCTAAACTATTTCCGAATATACCACAAGAAGTAACATAAGGATCTCTCGTACCTGTATTATATTCTAAATTAAATAAAGCTGCAAAAGTGGAATTAGCCGAATCTGCTCTATTTGATTGTACTCCAGTATAATAAGGTGTTGCACTAAAAGTATTCGTTTCCAATGTTCCATACCATCCAGCAGTATTTACATATACAGCATATATCGTTATTGTTTGGGCGACATAAATACCGCTAAATATTTTGATATTAAAAATTTCATTCGTATCTTTATGCAATTAAAGAGATTAGTAATGGAAGAGCCGCGTAAACCAAAAGTAAGTCCTTGTGGAGGTTTGTTTTTATCAGCAAAATCTCCTATTTATGATAATACTATTTTCAGTAGATTTTTTGAAGAGAACGATCCAGCAGTAATGGGTTGGGCTGAAAACGTATTGGCAAAACTAGAAGGTATTGGAATTTTGCCAGTTTTTATAAATAAAAAGGATAATCCTGATTTTAAAGCATTTTGGGGAACAATAACTCATATGTTTGCTCTTATAGTCCTTTATGCTAGAAAATACAAGGATATAGATACAAACAGAATCCTATTCGATCTTTTTGTACAGAATAGAGGCCTTGTAACGAATCTAGTAGATAGTCAGGAACAAATGGAATATCTCTTCTATAACTACTTGACTGAATATTCCAAAAGAGGTCGTCTTGATATAATCAATACAGAAGGAGAGATCTTAGGAGAACTTCTACGTTTGATTAGATATAATTCAGTGGATGAATTTATTTTTGCTCTGTTGAGACCTGAAAGCACAGGATGGTCAATGGGTTACAGCTCTCCTACTTGGAATAGAACAGATACGGTTATGAATGTATCTAAGGGATATGAATATACAGCAGGAGTGAACAATCTAGAAGCGTACCCGCTATTAGCTCCTGATAATATCAGTCTTACAGAAGATGAAAACGGAGATAGTGAAATCTTCAATGCAATGACTTTCTTCGGTAATCAAACTGTTGGTATTGATGGAAGAGTTGATCCTTCGAAATTAATATTAGTTGATCCTAATCTTAGTTATGAGATCTCTTTGCAAGTAAAGGTTTCTAATTCAGTAGGTGAATACTTAAAGTTTGGTGTAGCTGGATATGAAACAACAGATAGTGATCCAATACCTATGGGAATACTTGAAGATAGTAAGATTACAGGTTCTTCAATGTGGTTTCATACATCAGAATATGTGAACATTCCTAATGATGGAATGTATTATTATTTAAAAGGGATCCTTCTATCAACTAATGAAAAGTTCGAACAAGCACCTAAATTAAATTTCTTAAACGGTAGAGCATTATCTTTAATGCCAACTATGAAATACATTGCTCCTATCTTTATTCAAGAAAGATCTGCAGGAAGTAGTGCTTATACCTATATTTATGATTTCAAAGTAAAACCATTATACCTTCCTTTCGAACAAGGTTATCTAGGAGGAAGAGATATTATTGCAGCTTATTACAAAAACAATGCCTATCAGAAGCAATTTTCTATTGAACAATATCTAAAGAATTATCTAATAGGTTATAAGAATATCTTTGGTAGTGAATTGATTCGTCCATATGTCGGTGAAGAGACTTATAGAATACTTTTTAAAGTGTTTTCTAACAGAAATAAATATATACCGAATGTTACTATTAAAGTAAATGGACAAACAATTAAAACAGATGTAAACGGTGAAGTATCAATCATATTACCAAGAGGTCAATTCTTATATACAGCAGAGGCTGAAAACTTTGAAGAAATAGAATCCAACCTTCTAGTTACAGAAGATGCGATCGAATATATACAATTACAAGGTGCAGCTTATGAAAGAGTTGTAACCTTTACTGTAGTAGACCAAGACATAAAAGAGCCACTCTCTAATGTAAAGTTAACATTCGGAGGAAAAGTGAAATATACAGGAGCAAGTGGTATTCTTACTTTTGATGTATTTCCCGGTACTTATCAATATGTGGCAGAATTAGAGGATTACTATTCAGTAAGAAGGACAGTAGAAATAATAGATAGTACTAATATTCGAATCGAAATGGAAGCAGTTGCTTATTACAACGTAACATTTCGAATCAGAGATGGAGTAAATCCTGTGCAAGGAGCATCTGTTTTAGTAACCGGAGATGGTATTGACGATCAAACAGGATCTTCCAATGCACAGGGTTTAGCCACTGGATTTATCTATTCAGCAGGAACGTATCATTATTTAGTTAAGAAAGAAGGTTATATAACTAAGGAAGATGATTTCACTATAAAAGGTGATGCGATAATTGATGTTCAATTCAATCCTATTCCTAAGTATACAGTAACATTCATCGTAAGAAGTAATGCATTGCCTGTTAATAAGGCAAATGTAACATTCAATGGAGTGACTCTTCAAACGAATGCGAATGGTATGATTTCATTCGAGGATATTGCCGGAATATATAATTGGCAAGTTGCTAAAACAGAATATCGTACTCAGTCAGGATCTATCGAATTAGTTGATAAGGATGTCGTTAAGGAAATAGATTTAGAACAAATAGGTTATCTTCTTGACTTTACTGTAGTAGATGAAAAGGACACTCCATTGAGTGATGCACAGGTAGTGGTTGGAACTAGTATCATCACTACAGGAGCAGACGGTAAAGCAGAGTTTGTAAGAGTTTCAGGGGCTTATAACTGGACCGTTACAAAAGAAGGATATTATCTGAAACAAGGCGTTGTAAATATCAATGGAGCAGCGCAATCAGTAAAGGTGACTCTTTCCTTGATCACCTACAATATCGTATTCACTGTTCGTTCGAACAATCAGCCTATTGCAGATCAGCCTGTAGTATTAGGAACTGGTGCAAATGAAGAAACTCTAAATACTGACTCAAGAGGTAATGCCACTTTCAATAAGGTTCCTGGAACTTACCCATGGACAGTAAAGAGAGATGGATTTCAAATTCAAACAGGAACAGCAGTTCTAGTGAATCAAACATTGGTAATTGTAGTTGACTTAGCAGTAGCAAGAGGTACTTTTTATGGAGTAGTGATTGATGCATCATCACAAGCACAATTACAAGGCGCAGCCGTAACTATTAATGGAGAAACAAAATATTCAGCCAATGGAGGTGTAGTAGGTCCTTGGGATCTTACAATTGGACAATGGAGATGGACTGCAAGTTTAACAGGATATAACTCTAATTCAGGAACTGTTAATGTAGTAGAAGGGC
>ENA-OWPN01001909-OWPN01001909.1-human-gut-metagenome-genome-assembly--contig:-NODE-1909-length-15385-cov-4.135160_pt1 | contig 15385 bp, 15 predicted proteins | sample MGYA00248266_ERZ651850 | MGnify/ENA primary metagenome ERZ651850 (study PRJEB26924, sample SAMEA4378296) | human gut metagenome | biome: human gut; feature: human-associated habitat; material: faeces... | reverse complement strand
TGGCTGTTTTTTCGCTTACGCTTAAACAATCCATTATTGTCCAAGGTGTTATTTTTCGTCTTTGCGTTATTCAATTTACAAGATACAGCGCGCTCACCGCACTCGCGGTTAGCTTGCTCAGTATACCACGCTCGCAGGCCTTTGTCAAGAACTTTTTTCGATCTTTTTCAAATTCCTTTGCATGCGCTTTCCCTTCGCAGCCGCCCCTCTCGGAACAGCTTGCATATATTACCACGCCGCCCTCCCTTTGTCAAGCCTTAATTCGACATGTTCTGTAAAAATTTGGAAGCCTCCGGAGAGGCTTCCAAATTCACTTGTTTTCTTATTCCGCGTCGTCGATCAGGCCGTAGCCCCCATCGTTTCTGCGGTACACCACGGCAAAGCTTCCGCCGTTGTCCTCGTCACGGAACGCGAAGAAATTGTGCTCCAGCAGATTCATCTGCATGACCGCTTCCTCCCGGGTCATGGGCTTGAAGTAGAAGCTCTTGACCTTCTTCAGGCTGAGATCGTCCTCCTCCGGCTCCGGCACGAAGCTGGTCTCCTCCTGCACCGTGCGGGTGAAGGCATCCTGACGCAGACGGCGGGCGAGCCGGGTCTTGTTCTTGCGGATCTGACCCTCGATGGTGGCGACGGCGGCGTCGATAGACGCGAACATATCCGAAGTGCTTTCACTTGCCCGGAACCAGGTTCCCGCACCGTGAACGGTGAGTTCCACGTTGTTCTGGTTCTTCTCTACAGAAAAGACGATGAGTGCTTCCGCATCCTCCTCAAAAAAGCGCGCCAGCTTCATGACCTTTTTCTCGGCATAAGCGTGGACATTACCGGGAAGCCTTACTTTTTTCTCACTGTACTGGAATTTCATATGCGGCAGCTCCTTTCGTTTCACCGATCTTTCGGTGTAAGGATACTATACCACATTTTCTTCATTCCGACAAGGGGCGGCCGGGTTTTCATTTATTCAGACACGTAGCGGAATACCGCGCCGTCCGGCAAATCTTCGCCCATGAAGTCGGAAGACCCGCTTCGGACAAATACGATTGTGTCATTATCCGGCACTTCAAAAAACCAAGTCTCTCCCCCATTGTCCGCCCGCAGCCTGACCTTTCCGTCCAGCTGGACAGTCCCGGTATACGCGAATGACATCCTCGGATCCATTCCGAAGACAAACCGTATCTTTTCCCCGGACATATCAAAGTGGATAGCCGGGGCATTCCCGCTGCCGTCCTCCGTTACCATGCGGTAAGTTCCCTCGGAAATCCCACACACCGTTTTGCTGCGAAGCAGTAGGAAACAAGCGGCTACTGCCAGTATCACCCCTGCACACAGAGCAATCTTAATCGTCCGCTTCATCTTCATCGTCCAGCAGCTCCGCCATGGTCAGATTGTAAACCGCCTCCGCCTTCTTTTCGAACAGCTTGCCCAGACGCACGGCCTGCCGCTGGTTGGGCGCCAGCAGCTCCAAGGTCATCAGGTTTCCCATTTCGTCATCCAGCGCCATAACAACGGAATAATCTCCGCCGTCTCGCGGAATGATCTGGGTTTTCACGAAGCTGGAACGGCGGATCTGACGGTTGAACCGGTTGACGGCGTTGTCCGCCCGGCATTTGACCGTGTAGGCGATGGAATCCTCCGTCAGAGAGCCGTCCGCCTTGCCCTTGTCCGTGATCTCATAGCAATCGTTCTCCACCTGCTTCAGATGTCCGGACTTCACCATTTCAGGAATTGCGGTGCAGACGTCGAAATAGCTCAGGCAGTCGTCCTGATAGCACAGCTCGTAAATCTGCTGCATGTTCACGGGATAGTTGACCCTGGCCATTACGAACAGGATCAGCACCTTCACGTCCATCATATCATGGATAAATCCAAGTCTCTGCATACGCTTCACCCCTTTTTCTTTCATTATACAGAAAAGTTCCGAAAAATCAAGCACCAGCAGAGAACGCCCTGCATATTCTGGCAGGAAGGAGTGATGCCGATGGATGGCAAACGGCTTTACTGCGCCGGCGGCACGGCGGCCGCCCGCTATGCCGGAGAATATCTGAGACATTTCTACGTGGATCTGGCCGAGCGCCCCGGTACGGATGTGGGCGCGGTGCTGCTGGACGTTCCCAGCTTCGCCGCCGACGGGACGCTTCGCATGGGGGGAAGCGCGGAAAATCTGCTGGCGCAGCTTCCGCCGGACGTGACGGTCTGCGGCGGAAATCTCGACCACCCGGCGCTGGACAATTACCGGTGCATTGATTTTCTGAAGGACGCCCAGTATCAGGCGGAAAACGCCTACATAACCGCCGAATGCGCCGTGGAGATCGCCCTGTCCTACCTGCCCATGACCCTGCGGCGGTGTCCCGCGCTGGTGATTGGCTGGGGGCGCATCGGAAAATGCCTGGGGCAGATTCTCCACGCCCTGGGGGCTGACCTGACCGTCGCGGCGCGGAAGGACGCCGACCGCGCCATGTGCCGGGGGCTGGGCTGCGCCGCGGTGGATACCGCCCGGATGGCGGAGACTTTGGGCAAGTACCGCCTGATTCTCAACACCGCGCCGGAAAGGCTGCTGACCAGGGAACAGCTCGCCCAGTGCCACCCCGACTGCGTGAAAATCGACCTTGCGTCCAAAACCGGCATGGAGGGCGATTCCGTCATTGTGGCGCGGGGGTTGCCGGGCGTCCACATGCCGGAAAGTTCCGGCCGTCTGATCGCGGAGACCTACGTTCGCTTGTGCAGGGAGGAATGATAATGGAAATCGGATTTGCCGTGTGCGGCTCGTTTTGTACTTATTCTATTGTGTTCCCCGTGATGGAGCAGCTCAGCCGGGAGCATCACGTGACGCCCATTTTCTCCGACGCCGCCTACAGCGTTGACAGCCGCTTCGGGACGGCGCGGGAGCATATCGTCATGGCGGAAACCATATGCGGCACGCCGCCGCTGCACACCCTTGCCCAGGTGGAGCCGGTGGGGCCAAAGAAGCTGTTCGACATTCTCATCATCGCCCCCTGCACCGGAAATACCCTGGCAAAGCTCGCCCATTCCATCGCCGACACCCCGGTGACCATGGCGGCGAAAAGCCACCTGCGCAACGGCCGCCCGGTTCTCGTCGCCGTGTCCAGCAATGACGCGCTGGCAGGCGCGGCGGAGAATATCGGCAAGCTGCTCGCCCGGAAGCACTATTATTTTGTCCCCTTCGGGCAGGACGACGCCATAAAGAAGCCCACCAGCATGGTCGCGGACTTTGCGATGATTCCCCAGGCCATGACGGAAGCGCTGGCGGGGCGGCAGATTCAGCCGATTCTTTTATAAATTGTTCTTGCATTTTGCGGGAATATCTGGTAGAATAAGAATCGTCAGAATGGTACGCAAACCAGCGTCACATCGGAAGCCTTGTTCCACGCCCCGGCGGCGGCTACTCCTGCCGGGAACGTCACAGTCAGGAGGAAACCATATGGGTAAATTAATCGTTCGAATTGCGTCTCTGCTGCTGATCGCGGCATTTCTGCCCACGGCGGTTCTGGCCGCGGAATGGAATCTGGAAAACGGCAGCATTGAGATCACCGCCACCGCAAATGCCGAGGGCGGCACGACCCAGACCGTCTCTCAGGGAGGAAGCAGCGCAGAGGACAGCAACCCCACCATCACCAGCAACGGCAATCAGACCGGCTACACCATCACCATCAAGGCGGGTGGCGGTACCACCGCCAATGTGACCATCAAGGACACCAATATCAGCACCGGTAATGCCGCGATCAAAACCGAGGGCAAGGGCAACGTCAATCTGAACGTGGAAGGCATCAACACTGTTTCCAGCGGCGATAAGCACGCCGGCGTGGAAAAGGCCAATGACGGCAACCTGACCATCGGCTCCGAGAGCGGAGAAGGAGAGCTGACCGCCAATGGCGGGCATGGCGGTGCTGGCATCGGCGGCGGCTATGAAGGGAGCGGCAGCGATATCACCATCACTGGCGGGGAGATTACCGCCAACGGCGGAGGTGAGGCCGCAGGCATCGGCGGTGGCGTTTTAGGGAGCGGCAGTGATATCACCATCACCGGCGGAGAAGTCACCGCCAATGGCGGGTGGTGCGGCGCAGGCATCGGCGGCGGATCTAGAGGCAACGGCAGTGATATCACCATCTCCGGCGGGAAGGTTATTGCCAATGGCGGGTTGTGCGGCGCAGGCATCGGCGGTGGCTATAAAGGGAGCGGCAGCGATGTTACCATCTCCAAGGATTCCCGGGTGGAGGCTACAGGCGGAGATCCGTGCCTATTAGGAGGTTACGGTGCGGCCATCGGCGGCGGTGGATATAACACCGACACAGGTAATCAGGTTGACGGCAGTGAGATAGAACCGGACACCTCCGGGCTGTACACCACCGGCAAGGTGGAGCGCGTATCCGGCGACGGAACCGTTCTGGAAACCATCACCGGCACGGTAGAGCCGCCTGTTGAACCTGAGAAATCCACTGCGGAAGAACCCGCCGCGAGAGAACCCCTGTACCGTGTGACCGATCTGGAAGGCAAGAATCTTCCCTATCAGGTGGAAACCGCGGACGGCGTTCTGTCCCTGACGGCCAGTGCCGACGGTGCCATTCTCACCGGTACTCTCCGGGCGCTGGGCTATCTGCAGAACCAGGGCATTGAGAAGATCACCTTCACCGACGGCACCCACACGGCGACCATCGTTCTTGCCGACCTGATCGCCAAGGGCGAAGCAGAGGCCGTCTATGTCCTCACCCTGGGTGCGGAGAATACCCTGACCCTGAACGGCGAAGCCATTGATTTCTGATTATAATACACAATGCGCCCCCGGTTCTGTCGAACCGGGGGCTTACATATATTATAGACTTTCAACTTCGTCCAGCCAAAGTCTTGCGCCGGCGTCGCTGGGCATCCGCCAGTCCCCTCTGGGGCTGAGGGTGACGGAGCCGACCTTCACGCCGTCGGGCAGGCAGCTGCGCTTGAACTGCTGGGTGAAGAACCGGCGATAGAAGGTTTTCAGCCATTTCTTGATGACTTTCGGCTCAAAATCCCCCGCAAACGCCCGACAGGCCAGGGTGTAGATTTTCGTGGGACGGAAGCCGAAACGGAGGACATAATACAGGAAAAAGTCATGCAGCGCGTAGGGGCCGACCAGATCCTCGGTGTGCTGGGCGATCTTCCCCTCTGCGTCCGGGGGCAGCAGCTCCGGGCTGATGGGGGTGTCCAGAATGTCCTGAAGCACCGCCCGGGAGGGGGCGAAGGCGGGCATTTCCGAAATCGCGTCGATCATCCAGCGGATGAGCGTCTTGGGAATGGAGGCGTTCACGCCGTACATGCTCATGTGGTCGCCGTTGTAGGTACACCAGCCGAGAGCCAGCTCGCTCAAATCCCCGGTACCTACCACGATGCCGCCGACGACACTGGCATAGTCCATGAGAATCTGCGTCCGTTCTCTGGCCTGAGAATTTTCGTAGGTGCCGTTGTGGATATTGGGGTCGTGGCCGATGTCGGAAAAGTGGAGGTTCACCGCATCCTTGATATTGATTTCCTTGCAGGAAATTCCCAGGGTGCGCATCAGCTCCCAGGAATTGTTGTACGTCCGGTCGGAGGTGCCGAAGCAGGGCATGGTCACGCCGCAGACATCCGACGCGGGCCGCCCCAGCCGGCGCATGGCCTCCACGGACACCAGCAGCGCCAGGGTGGAGTCCAGTCCCCCGGAAATGCCGACGACCGCTTTCGCGCTGCCCAGAATGGACAGCCGCTGTTTCAGCCCCGCCACCTGCATGTGGAAAATTTCCATGCACCGCCGGACGCGATTCTCCTTTCCCGTGGGGACGAAGGGCAGTTTCGACAGCGGGTAGCGCGTGCCGTCATCGCGAAGCTCCGGGGCGTGGGTGTCAATCAGGACGGCGGGACGTGCCGGATTCTGCTGGGCGGCGTCCTTGAAGCCCTTGTTTTTCATCCGGTCGGCGCGGATTCTGCCCAGGTCGCAGTCGCACACCAGCATATAGTCCGACGCGATGGGTTCTTCCGTTTCGGCAAGGAGCCTTCCGTCCTCCCCGATCAGGCTCTGTCCGGAGAAAATCAAATCCTGGGTGGATTCCGTGGAACCGGCGGAACAGTAGGCGTAGACGCAGTTCAGCGCGGCGGACTGGTGCTGCACCAGACCCCGGCGATAGGCGCGCTTGCCGATGGTCTCATTGGAGGCGGAGAGGTTCAGAATCACCTCCGCGCCGCTCAGCGCCAGAAACGTAGACGGCGGCAGGGGCGTCCACATATCCTCGCAGATCTCCACGCCCAGCAGTGCGCCGCCAACGCGGAAAACGGCTCTTGGGAGAATGGGGACAGGCTCGCCCAGAAGCTCCGCCATGTCCTCCGTCACCTCCGCCCCGGAGGAAAACCAGCGCTTTTCGTAAAACTCATTATAGTTGGGAATGTAGGTCTTCGGCACCAGGGCGTGTATCTTTCCCCGGGAAATGACGGCGGCGCAGTTATACAGCCGCATTCCCGTCCGGACGGGCAGTCCCACCGCCGCTGTTACGCCGGGGTGATTTTTTGTGCAGTCGGCAATTTTTCGGATTCCCTGCTGAACTCCCGTCCAGAGGGTGTCCTGAAAGAACAAGTCCTGACAGGTATACCCGGTAAGCGCCAGCTCCGGGAACAGGACGATATCCGCCCGCTCCCCGTCGGCTTTTTCGATATAGGCGCAGATATCCTCCGCGTTTTTCGCCGTGTCCCCCACCCTGACCGCCGGTACGGCGCAGGCAATTCTGATAAAATCCAGCATAGGAATTCCTCCCGACCTTTTTCTGAGGGTATCATACCATACTCTTCCCGATTTGCCAAGAGAATATAAAAATATACAGGGAAGGGCAAAAGCCCTTCCCTGCTGTCTTTTGTTAGATTCCGGAAAGCTGGCGCAGCTTGTCCGCCAAGTCCGTCTGCTCCCAGGGGCGGCTTTCAATGCCGAAATGACCGTTGGCGGCGGTGTCCGCGTAGATGGGACGGCGCAGGTCGAGCTTGCGGATGATCCCGGCGGGGGTCATGTCGCAGGTTTCCCGGAGAAGCTCCGTCATTTTCTCGTCGGAGATCTTGCCGGTGCCGTAGCTGTCCACCCGAAGGGACACCGGCTGGGCAACGCCAATGGCGTAGGCCAGCTGCACCTGCACCTTGGTTGCAAGACCCGCGGCAACCAGATTTTTCGCCATGTACCGCGCCATATACGCCGCGCTGCGGTCAACCTTGGTGGGGTCTTTTCCGGAGAACGCGCCGCCGCCGTGGGAGAAATAGCCGCCGTAGGTGTCCACGATGATCTTCCGCCCGGTCAGGCCGGTGTCGCCGTTGGGGCCGCCGATGACAAAATTGCCGGTGGGGTTGATGTGGATATGGGCGACATCCGCAATCCGGAAGCCGTAACGCTCCAGAACCGGGGCAATCACATTCTCCCGGACGTATTTTCTCAGCGCTTCGATGGCAAAATCCGCTCTGTGCATGATGGAGACGACCACGGTGTCGATGCCCACCACGTTGCCCTGCTCGTCAAATTCCACGGTGACCTGGGTCTTTCCGTCGGGACGAAGCAAGTTTGTCTCGTGGATGCACTGGGTCAGGCGGCTGCAAAGGGCGCGGCTGAGGGCGACAGGCAGGGGCATCAGCTCCGGGGTCTGGGTGCAGGCGCCGCCGAACATCATGCCCTGATCTCCCGCGCCGCCAACCTCGTCGTTGGTTCCCAGAGCAATGTCGGCGGACTGGGTGTGGATGCGGCACTGAATTTCCACCGTGTCGGCGTCAAAGCCGTCGCCGGGATACACATAGCCAATCTTCCGGATGGCCTCCCGGGCAACGGCGGCGTAGTCAACGGCGGCCTTCGTGGTGATCTCGCCGCAGATGATGCAGAAATCCGTGGTGACCATAGTCTCGCAGGCCACGCGGGAATGGGGGTCCTGGGCAAGGCAGGCGTCCAGAATGGCGTCGGAGATGGAGTCCGCCACTTTATCGGGGTGGCCGTTGGTAACACATTCGGAGGTAAAAAGTCTTTTTTCCATTTTGTTTTTCCTTTCTTTCTGTAACTGAATCTGAAAAAAGAAAAACCGCACACCGAAGATTCGATGTGCGCTTCTATCGAATCCTCATCTTTCGTTTGCCGCCGGATTTGGCACCTTGTGTAAACAGGTTGCCGGGTTTCATCGGGCCGTTCCCTCCACCACTCTTGATAAGGCTTGTATGCAGTTCAACACTATATTTTACACAGTTTTCTACAAAAGTCAAGCTTTTTGTTTACAAATCCGATATAGACATTTGAATGAATTGCTGATAGAATGGGGATACGTTTTTTACACTGAGCTTCCATTATCCTCTTTGGGAAAGATTTTAATCAGGAAATAGTATTAGGAGTTGAGTACCGTGAAAAATTTACGCAAGAAATTTGAGCTTTTCTGTTTCAGGAACCGGGACAAGGGCATCCCCAATCTGATGCTTTACATCGTCATCGGCACCGCCGTGGTCTACCTGTTCAGCCAGATGTCCGGCAACGCCCTTCTGTACAGCGCCCTCCGCTTTGACCGGACGAGCATTCTTCAGGGACAGGTCTGGCGGCTAATCACCTATCCCCTGACCTACAGCGCCGGAAACATTCTGCTTACCGCCATTACACTGCTATGCTACTACTCCCTGGGCAGAGCCATGGAAAACGTGTGGGGCACCCTGCGTTTCAACCTGTTTTACCTCACCGGTGTGGTGATGATGGACGTTTACTGCCTGATTTTCGGCGGTCAGGCCAGCGTCACCTACCTGAACCTGAGCCTGTTTCTCAGCTACGCCACGCTGTACCCCGACGCGAATTTCCTGCTTTTCTTCATCATCCCCGTGAAAGCGTGGATTTTCGCGCTGATCGATCTGGCGATGGTGCTGCTCAGTCTGTTTACCGACCCCTTCCCCTACAATCTGTTCTCCGTGATCGCTCTTGCCAACTATTTTCTCTTCTTCGGCAAGGACGTGCTGAACGTGATTCCCGTGTCCTGGCGCGCCAATGCCAGCCGCCTGTTCCGCAGGAAGCCCAAGCAGCCCAAGGCGAAGGTCATCCACTTCAATGCCGGCTCCTACGAAGCCTCCACCGCCACGCCGAAAGCCCCCTACACCCACCGCTGCACAATCTGCGGCCGCACCGATGTGACAAATCCGGAGCTGGAATTCCGCTACTGCTCCAAGTGCAAGGGCTACTACTGCTACTGTCAGGATCACATCAACAATCATACGCATATTCAGTAAGTGAAAAATGCCACGATTTGTGTAAATTCCTCTTGCAATCTTCCGCCGCCCATGGTATAATGTCCGCAGCTACTGAACAAGGAGCCTTTTTATATGGTCACCACGAATTCTTCTGCTCGCTTTTCCTTTTATTACTATTACTTTTTTACCCGAAAAAAGTAATAGCGATTTGTGTTGCAGAAAATTTCAGGAGCTTTAGGGGTTATCTCAGACCGCCGCACGAATTGCCGTGCGGCGGTTATTTTATTATCAGGAGATGTTACGCAATGATCGCAATTCTGAAAAACGGAACCACACCCTCCCAGATCCAACACCTTGTGGACTGGCTCAAGAATATGAACCTGGACGTTCACATTTCCGAAGGCACGGAGGTCACCATTCTCGGTCTGGTGGGCGACACCAGCCGGGTGGACATCGACCTTCTGAAAAGCCTGGAAATGGTGGAGACCGTCAAGCGGGTCTCTGAGCCGTTCAAACAGGCCAACCGGAAATTCCACCCCAAGGACACCATCATTGAGGTGGAAAACGCCCGCATTGGCGGCGGGTATTTTGCCGTGATTGCAGGCCCGTGCAGTGTGGAATCCGAGGAGCAGATTATTGCCGTCGCCAATGCCGTCAAGGAATCCGGCGCGTCCATTCTCCGGGGCGGCGCATTTAAGCCCCGCACCTCCCCCTACGCTTTTCAGGGCATGAAGGACGAGGGCATCCGGCTGCTTCTGGAGGCCAAAAAGGCCACGGGGCTGCCCATCGTCACGGAGATCATGAACATTTCCACCCTCGATCTGTTCGCCGACGTGGATATCATTCAGGTGGGCGCCCGGAATATGCAGAACTTTGACCTTCTCAAGGAGCTGGGCAAGACCGACAAGCCCATTCTGCTGAAGCGGGGACTTGCCAACACATTGCAGGAGCTGCTCATGAGCGCCGAGTACATTATGAGCGAGGGCAACAGCAAGGTCATTCTTTGCGAGCGGGGCATCCGCACCTTTGAGACTGCCACCCGAAACACCCTCGACCTCTCCGCGGTGCCCGTGCTGCACAACCTGTCCCACCTGCCCGTGGTGGTCGACCCCAGCCACGCCACCGGCAAGGCCGATCTGGTCGCTCCCATGGCCTATGCGGCCACCGCCGCGGGCGCCGACGGCATCATGGTGGAAGTCCATAATGACCCCGCCCACGCCCTGTGCGACGGCGCCCAGTCCATCACGCCGCCCCAGTTCGATGAGATCAGCCGGAAAGTCCGGCAGATTCGTGAGGTTCTTGTATGAAAGTCGGTATTTTGGGTCTTGGCCTGATCGGCGGCTCCCTTGCCAGAGCCTACGCTCTGGAGGGTCACACCGTCTACGCCATTCAGCGAAGCGAACCTATGCTCTCCTTTGCCATGCTTTCCGGCGCGGTTCACGGACGGCTGGATGAAACCACCATCCCGGAGTGTGACCTGATTCTGCTTGCTATCTACCCCGGCGGCTGCGCCGACTGGCTGGAAAAGAACGCGCCCCTCGTGTCCAAGGACGCGCTGGTGATCGACTGCTGCGGCATCAAGCGTGAGGTTTGCAGCCGTTGCTTCCCTCTGGCCGAGAAGTACGGATTCACCTTTGTGGGCGGACATCCCATGGCAGGCTCCCAGTATTCCGGCTTCAAATACAGCCGGGCAAACCTCTTTGCGGGCGCGCCCATGGTACTGGTTCCGCCGGTATTTGACGACATTCAGCTGTTAGACCGGGTAAAAACCGCATTAAAGCCCTGCCATTTTGGCTTTTTCTCCGTCACAACGGCGGAAGAGCACGACAAAATGATCGCCTTTACCTCTCAAATGCCCCACATTCTCAGCAACGCCTTCATCAAGTCCCCCACCGCCCTGAAGCACAAGGGCTTCTCCGCCGGAAGCTACAAGGATCTGACCCGCGTCGCCTGGCTGAATCCCCAGATGTGGGCGGAGCTGTTCATGGAAAACAAGGACAATGTCCTCTTTGAGCTGGACAGCTATATTGAGAGCCTGTCCGCCTACCGCGACGCCATTGCTGCGGACGATATGGCGGGATTGGTCCAGCTGCTGGACGAGGGCAAAAAGCGCAAAGAGGAGGTGGACGGATGAATACCGTTACCGTCCGCGCGTCCAAACAGTATGATATTCTGATTGGTTCGGGGCTGCTGCCCACTTTAGGCGCGGAAGTGAAAAAGCTGGGGAAGGCGCAGAAAATCTGCGTCGTCAGCGAGAGCAACGTCTATCCCCTTTACGGCGCAGCTGTGGAAGAGAGCCTGAAAAGCGCCGGGTTTTCCGTGATTTCCTATGTATTCCCCGCCGGGGAAGAAAGCAAAAACGGGCAGGTTTTCCTCGATCTTCTGAACTTTCTCGCGGAAAACCGGCTGTCCCGCTCCGACATGATCGTCGCCTTGGGCGGCGGCGTGGTGGGCGATCTTGCGGGCTTCGCCGCCGCAAGCTACCTGCGGGGCGTCCGCTTCCTTCAGGTTCCCACGACCCTGCTTGCCGCCGTGGATTCCTCCGTGGGCGGCAAAACCGCCATCGATCTTCCCGCCGGGAAGAACCTCGCCGGTGCCTTCTGCCAGCCAAGTCTGGTACTGTGCGACACGGATACCTTAAATTCCCTCCCCACGGATATTTTCCGGGACGGCTGCGCCGAGGTCATCAAATACGGCGTGCTGTACGACCCGAAGCTGTTTGCCCATCTGGAAGAAAAGGGGCTTTCCTTTGACCGGAAAGCGGTCATCACCCGCTGCGTGGAATTAAAGCGGGACGTGGTCATGGAGGACGAATTTGACACCGGCGCGCGGATGAAGCTGAATCTGGGGCACACCGTCGGCCATGGCGTGGAGGCGAAAAGCCGGTTCGCCCTCTCCCACGGCAAGGCCGTCGCCATCGGCATGGCCATCGTCAGCCGGGCTTCTAACTGCGGCGATACGCCGCGAATCCTGGCGCTTCTGGAAAAATTCGGTCTCCCCACCCGGACGGACTACTCCGCGGACGATCTATTCACCTATACCCTCTCGGACAAGAAGCGCTCCGGCGGCACGGTGAATCTCATCATCCCCCGCGCCATCGGCGACTGCGATATCGTCCCAACCAAGGTCGAGTCCCTGAAATCCTTTATTCAGGCAGGTCTTTGATATGGATATCACCATTTTCCCCGGGAAGCTTTCGGGAACCGTCTGCGCCATTCCCTCAAAATCCCAGGCGCACCGTCTGCTGATCTGCGCCGCCTTTGCCGACGCCCCCACCACCCTTCTCTGCCCCGAAACCAATCGGGACATTGAAGCGACCATGGGGTGCCTGAACGCTCTGGGGGCGGACATCACGCGAACCGAAACCGGCTACTGGGTCATTCCGGCGAAGGAAATTCCCGAGCAGGCCGAGCTGCACTGTCACGACAGCGGCTCCACCCTGCGGTTTCTTCTGCCCGTTGCCGGGGCTTTGGGCGTTGACGCAACGTTTCATTTGGAGGGCAGACTTCCCAGCCGCCCCCTCTCCCCGCTGTGGGAGGAGATGGAGCGGATGGGCTGCACCCTCGCTCGTCCGGCAACGGACTCCGTCCGCTGCACCGGGCGACTGCGGGCGGGAGAATATGTCATTGACGGCGGCGTTTCCAGCCAGTTCATCACGGGGCTTCTGCTTTCCGCCGCTTTGATTCCCGGGGAAAGCCGGATTCGCCTGACCGGGAAGGTGGAATCCCGCCCCTACATTACCATGACCCAGCGGGCAATGGAAATATTTGGAAAGCCAACGTCGGATTTCGTCGTGACGGGCGGCACTCCGTTCCGCTCTCCCGGCGCACTGACGGTGGAGGGCGATTGGAGCAACGCCGCGTTCTTCCTGGCGGCAAAGGCGCTGGGGAGCTGCGTGGAGGTGACGAACCTATCCCCGGACTCCCCCCAGGGCGACCGGGTGGTCTTTGATCTGCTTCCCGCGCTGGAAGGCCATCCCGTCATTTCCGCCGCCGACATCCCTGATTTGGTTCCCATTCTCGCCGTTACGGCAGCATGCAAAAACGGTGCGGTATTCACGGACATCCGGCGGCTGCGGCTGAAGGAATCCGACCGGGTCGCGTCCGTTATTGCCATGGTGCAAGCGCTGGGCGGGAAAGCCCAGGCCTCCGAGGACACCCTGACGGTGTACGGCACGGGGCTGGTCGGCGGGACGGTGGATGCCATGAACGACCACCGCATTGCCATGTCCGCCGCCGTCGCGGCCACGGCCTGCAAAGCCCCCGTGACCATTCTGGGTGCGGAGTGTGTAGAAAAGTCCTATCCAAAATTCTTTGAAGAATATGCCCGTTTAGGAGGTAACTATGAGCAGTACCTACGGTGAAAATTTGAAATTGTCCATTTTCGGTCAATCTCACGGCGCGGCCATCGGCATGACGCTGGACGGCATCCCGGCGGGACTTCCCGTGGATACGGACGCTCTGCAAGCCTTCCTGAACCGCCGCGCCCCCGGTCAGAACGACTGGTCAACACCGAGGAAGGAAGCCGATCGCCCGGAGTTTCTCTCTGGAATTCTGGACGGCTGCACCTGCGGCGCACCCATCGCCGCCGCGATTTACAACAAAAACACCCGCTCCGGGGACTATGCCAATCTGAAGGACTGCCCCCGTCCCGGCCATGCAGATTTCACCGCCCAGATCAAGTACGGTGGATTCCAGGACGCCGCCGGGGGCGGACACTTTTCCGGCCGTCTGACCGCGCCGCTGTGCATCGCGGGCGGGCTGTGCAAGCAATGGCTGGGAGGCATGGGGATTCAGATTTTCGCCCACATTTCTTCCATTGCGGGCATTTCCGACACGCCCTTTGACCCCCTCGCCCCGGATATGGATTCCATCCAGCCGGAGTTTCCGGTGATAAATCAGGACGCGGGGGCGCGGATGCGCGCCGTCATCTCCACCGCCAAGAGCGACGGCGACAGCGTGGGCGGTATTGTGGAATGCGCCGTCACCGGTCTTCCCGCCGGGGTGGGAGAACCCATGTTCGGCGGTGTGGAGAGCCGGATTGCCCAAATCGTCTACGGCGTTCCCGCCGTGAAGGGCGTGGAATTCGGTGCGGGCTTTGCCGCCGCAAAACTGCGTGGCAGTCAGAATAACGACGATTACGTTATTTCGGACGGTCAAATCCACACCGCCACCAACAACGCCGGCGGCATTCTCGGCGGCATCACCACCGGAATGCCCCTGATTTTCCGGGCAGCCCTCAAGCCCACGCCCTCCATTTCCCGCCCCCAGCAGAGCGTCAGCCTGAGCAAGGTGGAAATGCAGGAGCTGATCGTCAAGGGCCGCCATGACCCGTGTATCGTCCCCAGAGCCGTCCCGGTGATCGAGGCCGCAGCCGCCATCGCCATTTTCGACATGATTCTGGGCAACACCCGGACAGACAGGAGGAAACCGTAAATGGACTTGAATGACATTCGCAGTGAAATCGACAAAATTGACGACGAGCTGGTTCGCCTGTTCTGTCAGCGGATGCACGTCGCCGCCCAGATTGCGGACTACAAAAAGGCCAACAATCTGCCTATTTTTCAGCCCGCCCGGGAGCGGGTGAAGCTCCAGGACGTGGCAGAAAAGGCCGGCCCCGAAATGGCCAATTACACCCGGGTTCTGTACTCCATGCTGTTCGAGCTGAGCCGCAGCTACCAGTCCAAGCGCAACAGGGAGTTCAGCCCCCTTTACAAAAGCATCACCCAGGCCATTGAGCATACGCCGAAGCTCTTCCCCCAGGCGCCCATGGTCGCCTGTCAGGGCGTAGAAGGTGCTTATTCCCAGATTGCCTGCGAAAAGATTTTCAAAAATCCCTTTATTATGTACTTCAAGTCCTTCGAGGCCGTGTTCAGCGCCATCGATCAGGGACTGTGCCAATACGGCATTCTGCCCATTGAAAACTCCACCGCCGGTTCCGTGAACAAAGTGTACGATCTGATGATCGAGCATAATTTCTCCATCGTCCGCACCTTCCGGCTGAAAATCGACCACAATCTTCTGGTCAATCCCGGCACCAACCTCGCCGACATCAAGGAAGTCTACTCCCACGAGCAGGCCATCAACCAGTGCGGCAACTTCCTCCACAGCCTCCCGGGGGTCAATGTCGTTCCCGTGGACAATACCGCCGTGGCCGCCCAGATGGTCGCCCAGTCCGGCAGGAAAGACGT
>ENA-OWPN01001906-OWPN01001906.1-human-gut-metagenome-genome-assembly--contig:-NODE-1906-length-15404-cov-4.315265_pt1 | contig 15404 bp, 10 predicted proteins | sample MGYA00248266_ERZ651850 | MGnify/ENA primary metagenome ERZ651850 (study PRJEB26924, sample SAMEA4378296) | human gut metagenome | biome: human gut; feature: human-associated habitat; material: faeces... | reverse complement strand
AGTCGTGCATCAACTGGATTTGTTTCTGGGTATTACCGCTACTCATCGGGATCACTGTCCCGCCGATATTTTCCACGCCGCCATGAGCACCCAGACCTCCGGTAAACAAACCGTAGCCATAAGACACCTGCACGGAGTCATTCTTCGTAATGCCGTAGGCCGTCAGGCAGCGTGCCACCACTTCCGACCAAATAGAAAGGTCCTTGCGGGTATAACCTACAACAATCGGTTTTCCGGTCGTACCGGAAGAGGCATGCAAACGAACAATCTCGGACATCGGCACAGCCATCAGCCCGAACGGGTAATTATCTCGTAAATCCTGCTTTACCGTGAACGGTAGCTTGGATATATCATCAATCGATTGAATATCATCCGGAGTAATTCCCATCTCCTGCATTTTCTTGCGATAAAAGGGCGTATTATGATAAACGTGTTCGACAACCCGTTTCAACCGGATGCTCTGTAATTTCCGCATTTCTTCGCGGTCCATACATTCAATAGTTTCGTTCCAAATCATGGTATCAGTTTGTTATCATTTAATTGTTAGTAGTGTAAAACTGTCGCAAAGTAATAACTTTTTTACTAACTGACAATAAAATAATAACGGTAAATCAAAAGATCGTATCTTTGTCCGGCGATTCGAAGAGAGACAGCAAAATGAGACGAAACATACTGGCACTATACATTATTAAGTTATCCAAATGGTTCACACTGGTCATGCCGATCATCGTGCTCTTCTATGAAGATCATGGGCTCGGACTGCAGGATGTATTCATTCTGAAAAGCGTTTACTCGATCGCTGCCGTGGCACTGGAGATACCGTCGGGATATCTTGCCGACGTATGGGGACGACGCAAATGTCTGATACTCGGATGCATTCTTTTCTTCTTCGGATATCTTTGCTATTCTTTTACGGGGACATTTGCCGCTTTCGTTGTTGCAGAGATACTGCTGGGTACGGGGCAGACGCTGGTCAACGGGGCAGACTCCGCCTTGCTGTACGATACGACCGTGCAATATAAAAAAGAGAATCTGTATCTGCGTTACGAGGGACGCATCACCATGATCGGAAACTTTGCGGAAGCCGTTGCCGGTATCTTCGGCGGATTGCTGGCCGCCTATTCCCTGCGCTATCCTTTTTATGCTCAGGCGGTGATCGCCTTCAGCGGCATTCCTGCTGCATTTGCACTGCGGGAACTGAATATCAAAAGCAAAGTACAAAGCCCCGTACAGGAGATCATGCGGATCATCAAATACTCGCTGGTCACGAACAAGAGATTATGCTATAATATCATGTTTTCGGGAATCATCGGGGCTGCGACTCTGACAATGGCGTGGTTCGTGCAACCCTACCTGATGTATATGAATACGCCTACCTCCTGGTTCGGGGTCATTTGGACGGTGCTGAACCTGACTGTCGGTATCGCCGCCCTTTATTCAGACCGGGTAGACCGCTATTTCGGACCTAAAAAGATGGGGATACTGATCCTGACATTCGTGGCAGGCGGTTACGTGGCGCTGGCATTTAACCTGACGTATGCCGGATTGGCTATCCTGTTCGTCTTCTACATGATCAGAGGGTTTGCTACACCGATATTAAAAGGGTATATCAACCAGATGACGTTCTCGGAGATGCGGGCGACTGTCCTGTCTATCCGTAACTTTATCATCCGGCTGATGTTTGCCGCCATTGCCCCGTTTATCGGATGGCTGAATGATGTGTATTCATTGCGCACTGCGTTGCTGGCATCGGCTGCCATTATCCTGGCTCCGGGAGCGTTGTTCCTTTGGTTACAATTGACGGCAAAAGCCGAAGAAGGGGAATAAGCCTACCCGTTTAATTGACAACCGATTACAGTTTCCTCGTAGTTCCCCGGTTTGGAAACTCCAGTTCCCTGCCCAGGGAACTGGAATTTCCTCGGCAGGAAACGCGAGTTTCCCAAGCAGGGAACCGGAGTTTCCTGCCGGGGAAATTATACGGATATGCTCAGGCAAAGGGATTGCTGTCCCCACCTTTTAAAAATCCGTCGGATAATGGATGGATGAGATCACCTTATTATCTTTCAGACGTATCCATGATTTGAAAGAACGACTGCCTTCCGTCAGTTCGAATACACGGGCTCCGTTTCCTCCGGGTATGTCATGGTAGACCGTCTTGCCTCCGGTGAAACGTCCGTAACCGAGCAAGATACCTTTCCAGTTGGCCACATAATCGTTGACATGATCATGACCGACAAACGTAGCCATCACATCCCCGGCTTCGAGCATAGCCGTGAATAACCCGGAATTGACTACCGGTGCACAGGCTTTCTCCTTACGGATACCGATCAACAACGTATTCTCGTCGGAAGCTGCCTGGTTATATTCAGGTACAGGGATATGGAAAAAGGCAAGTGCCGGAAGCGGCTTGCCACTGTTCTTTGCCGTCAGCGCAGCACTGCTTTTCCTGTACCAGTCGATCTGATCCGGCTTGATCCAGTCGTAGCCCTTGGTTTCCTCTTTCCGGGAATAAGCCAGGCTGTCGAAGCCGTACAGGATAAAAGCCTCCTTCGCCCCTTTCGAACTTTGTATCGGCAAGATGAAATTGGTAACACCGTTCAACCCTTCCACCGTTCCGGTCAGACTGCCCGGCATATCCTTGATGAACGCATAGATTTCCTGACGGGTCATGTCGTGTTCGTCATCGTGATTGCCTAATGTTACGGCAAACGGGATATTGCGGGAGATAACAGGTTCGAACGCCTTCCGAAACCCTTCCGCTGCCGGCTTGGCAAACACGATATCGCCGGTATAGATTACGAAATCAGGCTTTTCAGCATCCAGTACTTCGTTCATGCGTTCGGCAGCCTCTTCCGAAGCCGGGTTACCCGGAACCCAGTGCACATCGGTAAACTGTACGATCTTGAATTTACCGTCCGCATTAAACTTTAACTTGTCCGCATGCGCTTTATAAGTCGCACTATCCAGGTAAGACGCTCCGGTAGCCGTCTCTGCAACCTCTTTCATCGTATCCTTTCCGATTGCTTCTGCGCCGGAAACTCCTAAAAAAGACACCGGGAGCAAAAGCCCCGATGTCCGTAAAAACTCCTTTCTATTCATGCCATTTCTTTTTATTTAATCCACCAAAGAGGGTCAGATGTCCTGTCGTTCCCTCCGAACTGCGACTGAAGGGCAGCCTGTACGCTGGCTGCATTATTATTATACTCATCCTGCGGATACATCCAGCGGTAAGGCAGGTTCACTCCGGATGCCCGGCGAAATTCAGGATAGCCCGTACGCAACTGGTCGTAGTAAGGCATCCACATGCTGCCTTGCAGGAAAGTAGGGATATACTTTTGCAGGATGATACGTTCTATCTTCTGCTCGTTTGTCAGCGAAGAAGCATAAGCCACCTTGTCGCCCTGCAGATAGGCCTCAGCCGCATCTTCCCCCAAATATTGGGCTACGGAAGAAGCATATTTCTCATAGAAGCGGAAAGAAGCCTTGACTGCCGATTCGTAAAACTCCTTGTCATCTCCGGAAATCCAGCCGCGAACCACCGCTTCCGCCAGAAGCAACTGCTGCTCGGTGTATCCCAACAGGATCATCGGTTCATTGGTCGGATGCTGGTAATAACGGGTGGCGGGTTTGGAACAACCGCCCAATGTCACTTTATCATTGACAAGGCTGTAAGGGATCGCCGGATCGCCGCCATCATAGGAGGCGAAATCGTCCACGGCGAGTCCCGCCTTTTCCGCAGCAGGGGTCTGCGTACAGAAAGCAAACAGACGAGGGTCTTTGCGGGCAGCCAGGACAGCCACATAGGTAGAATCCATATAACGTCCCGAACCGAAGTCGCTGTCGTTGAAATAAGGATAGCGGTCGTCCTGCTGATCGAGGAAGACGAGCTGGCCGTTGTCGGCTTCGCCGGTCATCAGCGGTTCGTCCCGGAAGATACGGGCAAAGGTTGACTTCACATCTATCCCGCCTACGGTCTGTTTGTTCGACAAGGACATCAGGACACGCAACCGGTAGGCATTGATCAGGCGGCGCCATTTCAGCAGGTCGCCTCCATAGATAATATCGCCGCTGATAATGCTATTATTGTCGGTCAACAACGTATTCGCTTCTTCCAGCTTGGCAAGCACGGTAGACAGTACCGTCTCCTGCGAGTCATATTTGGGTTGGTACAATTCGTTCGTTTCGCCCTGCAAGGCTTCGCTGCAAGGTACATCGCCGAACATCATCGTCAACATATAATAATAATGTGCTTCAAAGAAAAGAGCCAGGGCCTCATAAGCCGTCTCGTTGCTCTTCTCCGCTTCCTCTTTCATCTTCGTCACATCGCGCAGGTTACTGTAGTAACCGAAACCGCCGCGTGTCCATTTATACACCTGGTAAGGACTTTCGCCGGAGGTCAAGACCAGTTGCTTCGTTGCGTGGCAAACCTGTGCGTCCGATTCTTCGAATGTTTTGAAAGACAATCCGGTAAGCAAGAGTGCCGGATCGGTGGTCGTCGGGTTGTTCGGATCGACATTCATCTCTTCCAGGTCGATACACGAGTTGCAGGTGAATGCCAAAGCGGCACCGGCTGCTATATATTTCAGATATTTCTTCATTGCTTTATCGTAAGATTATAATTTGATGGTTGCACTGATACCGATATAACGGGCGGAAGGGTCCTGCAGGTCCGAGTCGCTGGCACCGAAGTCGGGATCGAGATACGGCGTTTTCTTCCAGACTGCCAGGTTGTTGCCGAACAGGGTCAGATCCAGTCCCTTGATCACATTCGACTCGAAGAGGTTCTTCAGGTCGTAAGACACAGCCACACGGCGCAGCTTGAGGTAAGAGCGGTTGAAGGTGTTGGCGAACAACTCGTTCTCGCTGGTACGGACCACGGCACGATACGGATAGTTCTGTGCCCAGGTCTGGATATTGACAGCCGTTTCATTCTTCTTGTACACGCGGGTATCTGTCAGGATATTCCCGTTCACGTCATAGGTAACCTCACCGCTGACGATGTTTACGCCTTCCGGCACATAGATCGCCTTGCCGCCGTTCTCATATTCTTCCTGACGGTACATAGTCGACTTCGGATGTTTTCCGCCCCACCACATCTTCTGGGTGGTAGTCGACACCAATGTGCCGCCTATCGCGCCGTCTATATCGATGTTGACGGTGAACTTTTTGATCTTAAACGTATTCTGAAGTCCGTAGCGAACGTCGGGCGACTGGTTACCGATATGGGTGGTAAATGCGCTCTTGGTCGGCATGCCGTTGGCATCCAGGATCAGCTGGCCGTCCGGGGTCTTTTCCCATTCGGTAGCGTACATGGCATCCGCCCGGTCGCCCACTTTCAGGTCACCGAACTTTTCCTGACCGCCGTAAATCTTGGTCAGCTTGCGGATGTTGCTGCTCCAGTTGGTCGACACATTCCAGGTGAAGTGCTTATTCTGTACAGGTGTGGCGTTCACGATCAGCTCGAAGCCGTTCGTCGTATATTCATTGCCGTTTACAAAGCGGTAAGGGAAACCGGATGCCTCGGAGATAGGCAGTTTGATGATACTGTTCTCATCGAGCATACGGTAGTAAGTCAGATCCAATCCCAGGCGGTTATGCAGGAATGAGGTAGACATACCGACTTCAAAGGAAGAGGTCTTCTGAGGCAGGATATCCGGATTCACCAGGGCTGTCACCGTTCCGGAGCCGGAAGGATCGGTCACGGCATTCGGATAGGTCACCGAAGGCGTACTGCCATAGAGGATACCTTTTGCGTAGGTTGCCTGCAAGGCGTACGGATCGAGGTCGCTGGATACTTGTGCCCAGGCAGCATTGACCTTCAGATAATCCATCCACGAAGGCAGCTTCACATATTCGTTCACCAGCGTACTGGCGGAAACCGAGGGATAGAAATAAGAATTGTTGGCAGCCGAAAGCGTAGACGACCAGTCGTTACGTCCGGTGAAGGTCAGGAAGAGCGCTTCGAACAGGTCGATGTTCACGGAGCCGTAGGCGCTCTCGATTGCCTTCTCGTTCATCAGGTTGGTCGCACTGACCGGGTTCAGACTGTTTCCCATATTATATACTTTCGGGACGATCAGTCCGTCGGTAGCCTGCGTTTCCCTACGTATCTGGCGGTAGTAGAGAGAAGTTCCGAGATTGGCCGTAAAGGCGAAATCCTTGCTGACAGCGTGTGTATAAGTAGCCAAAGCATCCGCATTGATATCCAGCTGTTCGCTGTTCCAGGTCTTATAATCACCGTTACGCGAATCGCCGTAATTCATGTACGACTTCGGGCTTTTCATATCTTCAAACGTACTTTCCAGGCGACCGGCGGCACGTCCCTGCAGGGTCAGTCCGGGCAATACGTCCCAGTTGAGTTTCACCTGGCCGTTTACGGTGTTGCGGTCGTGCTTCTGTGTCAGCTCGTTGGTTGCGAAATAGGGGTTGTTATACCAGGCATAGTTATAGTTTGCCTGACGGGTTCCTTCCGAGTCCGGACGGTACAGATGCTGTGACAGTTCCTTTCCGTTCACGTCGTTACCCATCCACAACAGGATTGTGTACATGTGATTCTTAGGGCCGTAGCCGTAGCGGGGATAGTTGGGCGAATAGACCTTATTATATGAGAGGTTGGAAGAAAGCGTCACGCTATTGCTCAGATTGAACATACTGTTGAAGTTCAGACCGCCCGTATAGATGGAGGTGTTCGGAACCTGTCCGCGTTGTTTGGAGAAATCGCCGTTGAAGTTGTAATTGGCTTTCTTAGTCTTGTTTGCCACGGAGAAGGTCGCTTTGGTGATGACACCCGTACGAAGGAAATCCTTCAAGTTGTCGTATGCCTCCCAGGTGATCGGAACGCGTTCGTAGCGTGTACGGTCGTCGTAGATAGAGCCGGAGACATCGCCCCACCAGGGGATCACTTCACCCGTTTGCTTGTCGCGGATCGGGCTGTTCCACTGGGCGATCTTCTGCCCTTCAAAACGGGGTCCCCAGGTCATATCGCCATCGGAGATACCGCCGTCGGCACCGTCCCAAAACTCATACTGTCCGTTCGAACCGGAACCGAACTCCGTCTGTGTTTCAGGAAATACGGTGAAACCGGCTGTTACCATGCTGGATATGCCGGCTGTTACCACCAGACCTTCTTCTTTCGCCAGCCTGGTAGTTATCAGAATGGCACCGTCCTTACCACGCGAGCCGTACAGGGCAGCTGCTGCCGTACCTTTCAGTACGTTGATGCTTTCGATATTCTCCGGAGAGACATCGAACAGGTCGGATTCCACGGGAATGCCGTCTACGACCATCAGCGGTGTCTTGCCGCGCAGGGAGAAGCTCGGTGCCTGGAAAAGTCCGGTCGGATTGTTTACGGTCAGACCGGCTACCTGTCCGGAAAGAGCGTTACCCACATTTACCGTACCCGGCTGTTCCAGCGCTTCCGTACTTACTTGCTGGGTGGTATAGCCCAGTTTCTTTTTCTGTTGTTTGATACCGATGGCGGTAACTACCACTTCGTCGATCAGCTTGACGTCGTCGGACATTTCTACATTGATCACTTTCAGTTCTCCTACCGGACGTTCTATCGTCTCGTATCCGACAAAGGAGAAAACCAGTGTCGCGTTCCTGGGCGCTTCAAGCTCATAGTGACCGTCTATATCGGTTACTGTACCGACAGTGGAGTTTTTGACTACTACAGCTGCACCGATCACCGGACCTAATTTATCCGTTACCGTACCGGTCACTTTCACCGACTGGGCAAACGCCAGCGAGGTACAAAGTAGAAGCCCGCAAAGCATTAAGTAAAATTTGTTCTTCATATCCAAATGAATTAATTAAGACATACAAAGTCCCGGGGCAGGAAACAGACCTGCCCTATAACTTTATTTATCAATAAAACGTATTAGGGGAAAGAGGGGGAATTAATAGAGGTTCTTCAGTTTGACGTTGTCGAAGATAGCCAACAGGCGAGATGAATCTTTCTTGTTACCTTGAAGGGCTTCCTCAAAAGTAATCGTGTCGGAGTCGATGGCGGCCAAAGCAATCTTCAATACGTTGGCAAATTCGTCTGCCGCAGCTTCTTTCGTCAGTTTATTACTTTTCACATCCTTATTCAACTGTTTTTCGATGGAACGGACGGCATTGTAGATACCCGGCTTACGGATCACCGTACGACGGGCAGGATCGCCCGGAACGACTTCTTCCTTCACCACATACATATCCATAAATGCGCTGTACAGGCATCCGACCTCTTTGCCGAACTTATGGTTGTTCGCATTGGCGAGTTCTTCCGCAGTAGGCTCCTGCACGGTGGAATAAAATTCCCATGTTTCGGCAGGAATAGCTTCCACATTGGTCTTGTCTGTCTTGTCATTATCGCCATCGGCAACAGTCATAGCACGTAGCAGGGAGAATGAAGCTCCTAATAAAACAACTAATAACACTAAACTTTTTTTCATAACTCTTTTCTTTTGCTATTAAATTATGCTGCAAAAGTAAAGGCACGGTATTACAAAGGAGATACAAAGGGGTTAAGTTGCGTTTATCTTTATGTTACAAGGAAAGCAATCGCTCTACGGCTTCGATAAAAGCGGTTGCTTTGGGTAATAATTCGTCTATTTCTTCTGCGCTGGAATAAACAAAGTCGTCATAATAAAATTCCTTCATTAACGACATTCACATAAAAAGGAGTCTTAAACGGTCGATTCCGCCATTGTTTTTGGGTGTAGACCAATGGGCTGATACTAATGTGTTCTGCCAATTCCAAATCGTATAAAGGATAAGTGATGGATGTGATGTCGTTGTACGACAAAACAAAATATTCGTTCCTCTTCTTTTTCAGGAGCAAATCTTTTGTTTTGTGCAGAAGAGTTCCTAGCTTTGTAGAAAAATCAAGCCTAATGAAGAAGAACGTAAAAACAAAAGAGCAAATAAATATCTTTCAGCGTATGCTGGAGGATAAACGAGCTATACGTCAATGTATTCAGACAGGCGGTAACCTGAAAGAATTAGCCAAAGCCCGTGGAATCAAATTTGCAACCCCCTAGCTTTCCATTCGGTTTATACTTTCAATATCGAGCCGGAAAGTGAGTCTATGCACCCCATAGATAACAGAATAGCTATTACCGTTGTTTCCATTTTACAGAAATTCTTTTCTCGCAATGAAAATGCAATGATAATGGTATGCGATAATTGCGATGGAAAAGAGGCGAAGCGTGAGAAGCTTTTCTCCCGTTGGTTCTCACGGTATAACGACGGGAATATCAGAAAGTATGATGGTTCCTCAGCATGTGAAGATTATACGTTATATGTCTCCTTATATATCCACAAACAAAACAGAAACGAGCAACAGCTTGTCTCTGCTTTCTATGATCTAGTAAATAATAACTTATACCCGATATAACCGCCCTCTCTATGCCTTCCCGGATGAAGGGCGGGCAGACCCCGCCCCTACGGTGGTTATCGAACGATAACCACCTCGCTATGTGTTCCCACTACCACCAGGTAGCTGCCCTCGCTCAGGCCACTGAAGCGCGTCGTGCCTTCCGATTCGCTGCGACGGAGGCATTGGCCGGATAACGCATAGATGGCTATCGGGAGCCTCGTCGGGGTGTCGATCACGATAGAGCCTCCACGTTCCGTACGGATACGGATACCGGCTACGGCGATCTCTTCGTTGCCCACGGGGTGAAGCGCACGGAACCAGGCGTAGGCCTCGGTGTCTTCACGCAGACGGAAGGTCAGCGGCGAACGTCGGCTGCCGTCCATCCACTCGACGAAGGCGCGATGCCTGTCGCTCACGGCCGTGAGCGTCAGCTCCGTGCCGAAGGGGTAACGGAGCGCGTCGGATGAAGGGGAAGACGAAGCGGGCGTAACTGCGATGCCCACGCCGCTGCGATAGAGGTCGTCGCCCTCGAAGAGGCTGTCGGCGGGAAGCGTCAGGGTGTAGGTGCCGTAGCCGCTCACTTCGCCGATACGGATGTCGCAATCGTCGTCGTAGACATAGACGCGGTAGTTGCCTCGCGTGTCGGGTCTGAGCGTGTTCCACCAATAGCCGTCAACGGTGACGGTCGGATACTCGCCTGTGCCTGCCGGGTCGATCTCGATGGAGAAATCGATGTAGCTGCCTTCGCGCACCTGATGCGTACCGCCGCCGTGGATGATGGCTCCCGTTATTTCGCTGGGGATCGTGACGGTGTAGTAGACAGGTTCAGGGTCGGGAGTTGGGTCAGGCGCTGGGGCTGGCTTCACTTCTTTGAAAGTAGCCGTGACGGTCACGGCCTCACCCGGCATTTCAAAAGTACGTTCGTTGCCGGAACCGGAAACATTCGTACCAGTCACATTCAGTGTTTCCAGCTCGTAGTCTTCATCAGGGGTGACCGTTAGGGTGACAATCTCGCCTTTAGAGGCTATTGTCTTATCAGTTTTAACTGTACCATTAGTAATACCAGCATCAATCGTGATATCATAGCCTTCTTTTGTTCTAACATCCACCTTGGAGGACAAAGAAGCAAAGTCACTTTCCGTAGCCTGGATACGGGCGTAGAAGGTGTATTCGATCTCAGGAGTAAGATCGCCAAAGGTTGGACTTGACTGCCAAGTGATTGTAGGAGTCTCATCAGTATTCTCTTTCCCATATTCAATATCCCTACCTTCTATATCTGTAGTAGCTTTCAACGTAATGCTGGTTGCAGTTGTCTTGTCCTCATCCGCCGAAAGTGTCGGTGTTGCCGGGCGTGAAAGGGCGATGACATCGCTGATCTCGCCTTCATCAACAGTCTCATTGCGAACATAGATAGTAGAATTGTCATCCAAAGTAATTTTACCTAACAGCAATGGATTAAACGATAAGTCTGTTGCCACTTCGTAACCTGCGTTATCTTTCACTTCCTCATTTTCGAAGTCTATCGCATCCGCTACCTCCACAGGCACCAACTCCACCGTTGGCGGCTCGCAACCCTCGAAGTATGGCAAAGTGAGAGTACCGCTTTCATAATTAGCGGAACCTGTCCAAGGATCCCCATTCAACTTCTCAGCCATCACCTCAGCCAACTCTTTAGCCGTTTTCGGGGCGGCTTTCTCATTACCACTATCGATGTCATCACCAATCCCGCTCGTTGCCGTTCCGGCAAGGTAGTAGCAGTCGGTGATTTTTTCTTCGTCATGGTTATAGCCACATACGCCACCGACAGAAGCACCATCTCCCCCCGTTACTGAAGTAGTATTATAACTATTGGCTATCGATCCACCGCTAGAGCCACACACACCACCGACTTCAACATCTTCTCCTATCCCCTCTACTGAACCGGCATTATAGCTATTTAATATTGAACCAGAAGAGCCAGTGCCATTGATAGAGTTACCGCCACACACGCCACCAACATCAGCATATTCTCCTATCCCCTTTACTGAACCGACATTATAGCTATTGGAGATCGACCCAAAGCTATCGCCACACACGCCGCCAACAGAGATTACGGATCCTACCCCCTCTACCGAACCGGCATTATAGCTACTCAATATCAAGCCTTCGCTACAGCCACACACGCCACCAACCTTGGGAAAGTCTGTTTCGACATCGATAACCTCTCCCCTCTTAACCGAACCAGCATTATAGCTATTTAATATCGATCCAAAGCTATAGCCACACACGCCACCGATCCAGGCATTGCTTCCGCCCTCTACTGAACCGGCATTATAGCTACTCAATATCGAGCCTTCGCTAGAGCCACACACGCCACCGATAGAGGCTTGCCCTCCCGTCCCCTTCACATAACTATCCTCCACCCCGACATTCTCTATCCTACCGCCTTCGCCAAGACAACCGAACAGGCCTAGATAAGCGTCATCGTTACTATTATCAATATAAACCCCCAACACCTTTTTACCATTCCCATCAAAGGTTCCTTGAAAAGAGCTGTCATAGTTTTTCCCTATCGGCTTCCAAAGATTAAGCCCGGCTCCATCGTTTTGCAAATTCCCATCTTCATCCAACACGCCCTCATTAAGAAAAATATCATTTTGCAATATAACCGTCATGCCTGCAAAATCGTTCCCAGCATTCACCAAATCCGCCAATTTAGCCAGTTCCGCTGCGGTAGAAATATGATAGACATATTCATCGCCCTCGATCGGTTCCAAGCTCCCAGCCGGCTCTCCATCCCAAACATAGCTTTGCCCCCAAACGGCGCAAACCATCATCACCAATATATTCAATACAAGTATCAGTTTTCTCATTTTATGCTATTCGTTTTATCGTTTCATTTTATAGTTTCAATGCTCTAAAGGGCAGGAACTAGTCTTTAAAGGACTATGATAATTACTGTTTCTTTATGGAGAAGATATCGGATTTAATAAACTAATATATTGATTTATTAATATTAATTCACCTTTCCGGAAGATGGCGGATTGTTTTTTCAGTTGATGTGACGTCTCATAATTCAATGTCTATATTAGTTATTTTCTGCTTTAAAAATTTTTCAATTAAACATTTTTCGTTTATCTTTATATGGAATTGAAAGGCTGTTTTTCGGTAACATGCAGACGGATTCTCACTCGTATTTCGGTCGGAAATACCGACGAAGCAAATACCTGTTATCTACCTGTTTGTTATTGTTTATTTTGTATTAGAAAACAGGCTTACTTTTCAAGGCATAGCTTAAAGGAGAAAGAAAATGACGTAGTCCTTTAAAGACTAGTTCCCCCCCTTCCCCCTCCCCGGCTCCTACCCCTTGATTTTCCTCTCCGGAAAATCGGTATATATTTGCCGTCACGTTTTTATTTATCGAACACGTAGATTTATTACTTAACAAAACAAACAACCACCCGATACCGGCATGGTTATCCCGTCCGAACGGCATGCTTAACCCACCGTTACGACACAGGCAAGCTACCCTGGTGATACTACCATGTCAGCCCCGCCCACGCAAGGAAAACCACCCATCGGGATAATTCATAAAAAACACAATAACCATAGGTAGTCCTCTCTTCCCACAACATAAAAAAATCATGAGAAAAAAAAGTATTTGCAACCGAAGACTCATCCAGTCCTTCAAAACCTATCGACGCTTTTTAAGTACATACACCGACCGCGGCGCACTGCTGCACGAAACCGCCCTCTTCCTGCTCAAAACCCAACCGTTGAGCGAGCAGGAAGAAGCCTTCAAAAGAAACTTCTTCGCCACCTACGCCCTCGAACTGGCCGGGCCATGCGGATGTCACGACGTCTTGCCCGCCCATTTACGCATCGACAATCCGGAGAAAACACAGATACTGATCGAACTGATGAGCGCCCTGCGACGACGGGGATTGCTGGGAGATATGACTATCAAACAACTGGCGAAAATCCTGAACTGCATCCTTCTGTCGAAATACAGCCTCTCGGGCATGAGAAGCCGCCTCAAGACCGTCCTGCCGGAACTGGAATACGTCGACGGAACCATCCATGCGCTGACAAAAGAAATCAAGCAAAAGAAGAACGAACAACAAGAACATAAATAACATTCATCCCGGGAAGAGAGGAAACCTTTCGACCGGTTTTTACGGATCGCTTTGAAAACAAGGCGTTTAACCTCCTGAAAACAGGGAAGACGACCTTCCGGATACCGACGTTATATTTGTTAAAAATTTTAGAAAAACATCTTGCTCTCTTATATATATTCTTATATAATAATGAAAAGCGTCTCAAAGATCGTCTCACGATTGTCTCCGAAGCCCGTTTTTCTACTTTGTAAAAGACTGATATATAAACCGATAGAAAGAGAAAAGACCGTCCGGAGATTGTCTTAAAGATCGTCTACTAATATTTGTTAACAGCAACTTTAAAACCGTATCGTTATGCAAAACATGAACAACAAAAAAACCGACCTGTTTCCAAGAGGATTCCTCAAAGTGCCAAACACCATTCTAAGCAAGATGTATGCCGACGACTCATACACCCGCCAGTACGGCAATCTATACCTCTGCCTCTTGTTTCACGCCAACAAGCGCGACGGAGAGATCTCCATCCACTCGCAAACCGTCTACTGCCAACGAGGCGAATGGATCACAACCTACCGGACTATCGAAGACAAGACACAAATCTCGCGGTCGCGATTGAGTGTATTGCTGGACGATATGGTGGCAGACGGCGTGATCGCTGTGCAGCGGCTGCCCCGCTTCACGATCATTACGATCGTGGGTTACGACGACTGGATGAAGGTACCCGCCATCGGTAACCTGCCGCCGGCCATACCGGCCCGGCACATACCGCCGGCCTATCAGAGAGAGAGTTTTCGCCCCGTTTACGTACGATTCACCTAAATAAAAACAGACAGATCATGACAAAAGAAGCAAACAAACAACAACAGTTCCCGCTCCCCCTCCCGGCTACGGAAGAGATGGAACGTGCCGTTATCCTGGCCGTTATCGCACAAAGCAATGCCATTGCCGACGTGGCGGAGCGTCTCCTGCCCGATATGTTTACCAACCCCGACTACCGCCTGGTCTACCGTGCCATGACGGCGCTCCACGACCGCGAGGCGGACATCGATATGCTGAGTATCGAAAGCGAAATGCGCCTGCTCGAACCTGAGCAGGCGGCGCGTCTGAACGGGTTGGGATTTATTGCCGACCATCTGCTGACGGTGCGCAATGCGTCGCATATCCGGACGTATGCTGCTGCGGTGGTGCGTTGCTGGGTGTTGCGCCGGCTATGTGCCGATATGAAAGAGCATGCGATCAAGGCGCACGAACCGGCGGTCGACGTGGTGTCGCTGCTCGGACAGGTGCACAAGGGCGTTCAGAAGCTGGAGGATTTCTTTGCCGTCAGCAGTACCACACACGCCGCCGGGGAGGTGAGCCGCCGCATCCTCGATACGATTTACCGCGAACAGAGCTTGCATGCCGCCGGAGAGATGCTGCAACTGACGACGGGCATCGCGGAGTTCGACCGTCATCTGGGCGGTCTTTACCGGGGCGAACAGCTGGTGCTGGCGGGTCGTCCTTCGATGGGGAAGACGGCGCTGGCGCTCCACATGGCGTTGGCGGTGGCACGCAAAGGGAAGCGGGTTTGTTTCTTCAGCCTGGAGATGACGGAACGGCAGCTGGTGAGCCGCCTGCTTTGTATGCTGAGCGGCGTGGAGCCCGACAAGCTGCGTTTCAAGCAACTGGCGGAAGACGACCGGGCGAAGCTGGAGGCGGCGGCCGAGGAGCTGGATCGCCTGCCGCTTTTCCTGAACTATTGCAGCGGCTGCACGTTCGAGGAGATCCGGGCGAAGACGATGGCGCTGCACCGTCGGATGCCGCTCGACCTGATCATCGTGGATTACCTCAACCTGATACAGGTGAATCCTGCCGGGCGTGGCGAGGTGAGGGACACGATGGATCTGGCGTTGGGCGATGTGTGCCGTAAGCTGAAGAACCTGATCATGGAGGCGGATGTGGCGGGG
>ENA-OWPN01001903-OWPN01001903.1-human-gut-metagenome-genome-assembly--contig:-NODE-1903-length-15426-cov-7.735151_pt1 | contig 15426 bp, 12 predicted proteins | sample MGYA00248266_ERZ651850 | MGnify/ENA primary metagenome ERZ651850 (study PRJEB26924, sample SAMEA4378296) | human gut metagenome | biome: human gut; feature: human-associated habitat; material: faeces... | reverse complement strand
GGGAAACCGGGGGCCTTCCTCTTTTTTCTCCCGAAGGGCGCACTTACTCACCACCCCGAAGGGGCGGTGGTATTTCCTGCGGAAATCGTGCGCTCTGCGAGGCGAATGCGGCTGCTGCGGCAGCCTCCAGACAATGCCACAGCACCTGCAAGTGCTGCTGTCATCGTCTGCGCAGGTCGCAGTTGTTTCCGTTTTGGAAACAGTCTGCTCCCTGCCCGCACAAACCTGCCACCGGCAGCTTTATTTGCGGTTATGGGTATCGCTTGCCGCAATACCCATTTTCTTTTTGCGAAAAAGAAACAAAAACAAGGGCGAAAGGACGGTGAGAATGAATGGCGATTTACCACTTAGAAGCCAAGGTGGTCAGCCGGGGAACGGGGCGGTCTGCCGTTGCAGCTTCTGCATATCTGAGCTGTACCAACATCCTCAATGACTACGATGGAGTGCGGCACGATTATACCCGTAAGAAAGGACTGATCTGGCGTGAGGTGTTTCTGCCAGAGTATGCTCCACCAGAATGGAAAGACCGGGGCGTACTCTGGAACGCTGTAGAAGAAAACGAAAAGACAAAGGACAGCCGCCTTGCCCGTGAGTTTGTCCCGGCTCTGCCTGTTGAACTGACCCCGACCCAATGGCAGGAGCTTCTATCTGATTTTATTAAGGAAAGTTTTGTTGCAGACGGGATGTGCGCCGATGTAGCAATTCACGACCCATACCCTCCCGGTCACAATCCCCACGCCCACATTCTGCTGACGGTGCGTCCGCTGGATGAACGAGGCGAGTGGCAGTACAAGACCGAAAAAGAATATCTCTGTGTTAAAGACGGCGAGGAACGGGGCTTTACTGCCGCTGAGTTTAAGGCAGCGCAAGCGGACGGATGGGAGAAGCAGTATCCGTATAAGGTTGGGCGCAAGAAAGTGTATATGCCTCCCTCCGAAGCAGAGAAGCAAGGCTTGGAGCGAGCCAGCAAGCACCCCAAAAGCACCAAGTTCGGCAGACAGAATCCCATCTCCGAACGTTGGAACAGCGAGGAACAGCTTGTCGTATGGCGCAAGGCATGGGCAGACGTAACCAACCGCTATCTGGAACGATACGGACACGATGCCCGTATCGACCACCGCAGTCATGCCGAGCGAGGTCTGGTCGAGCAGCCCACCATCCACGAAGGTGTGGTGGCAAGGGCTATGGAGAAAAAGGGCATTATCTCCGACCGCTGTGAACTGAATCGGCAGATTAAAGCGGACAACGCTCTGCTGCGGGAACTGAAAGCCGCCGTCAAGAAGCTGGCGCAAGAGGTCCTCCATTCTCTACCGGAACTCGCTAAGTCCATGGAATTCCTGCGGCAAAAGCTGTTGATTTTCTGCTATCAGCTTAACCACATCCGCACAGGCAAATCTGTCATTGGAAAATCCGTGGATGCCTGGAATATCAACCTGAACCGATATTCCGAGGTGGTAGACCAAATCAAGGAAACCAAAAGGGAGCGCACAGACCTCCTTGCCGAAAAGAAAGAATTGCCGTTCTGGAATATCCCCAGGAAGAACGAGTTGACCGCCAGAATAGCAGAACTGACGGAATTGCTGGAAGAACTGCAATCCGAAAAGGCGATTCTTCTGGACAATATGGACTGTACGGACGGCAAGGATGTTTCTAAGGTCAGGAAGAAGGTTGCACTGATGGAAGCCAACTTGAAAGAACTGGACGAGCAGGAACAGAAATACTCCGCCGAATTGGAAACCGCCCTTGCCGAATATGCCGAGCTGAAAACACAGGGTGAACAATTCGACCCGGTGGAGCTGCACGACACCCGACAGGAACTGCGCCCTGAAATGGAGCAGACGGCAGTCCAGCGTGTGAAGGAAAAGTATGGCGATAAGTACAGTCACAGGACAATGGATGACAGCAAGCGGGATGTTTCCCGGCATTTGGACGAGTATGCCGAGAGCCAGGAAATCCGGCAAATCCAGCGGGAACGGGAATACCAGCAGCGGCGGCAGAATAAGGCCAAACAAGAAAGAAAAAAGCAGGATGATTGGGAACGCTAACAAACCGGCGGGAGTGTATTTTTACGATGCACTCCCGCTTTTATCTTAGGCAATCATCGAATCAATCTGTTTCCGATCATTGCATTCTGCCCAAATAAAAGCTTTGAGACTCATACCTTGGCGATATTCTCGTTGTGTTTCCATACTAGACGGGAAACGACAGCAATGTAGTCTGTTACTCTCCTTGTTTGCCCATGAATCAGTGGTGGGTGCATATGTCATACAGCAGATGGCAGACCGTTTATTTTCCGTTGGCAACAGGTGCTCAGCTCTGCTTGCGTTCACACAAATGTTACAAGTGTTTTTAATGGGAAACAGTTGCGTTTATGCTATTGATATGGTAAAATTACGTTGCGGATGGTTTAATCCGTCCGACATTTATAAGATTGGAGGTAGTGTCATGTTACGTTTTATGCAAAAGCAGTCTGGGTTATCTCATTTTGGATTTTGGCCTAGCCCCCATCTATGGACGGGGCAACTCAAAATCTATCATGTGGGCGCATAAGCCAGACTGTTGTTAAGTCGGCTTATGCGCTTTTTGCTGTGTGGTGAATCGAAAGCATAGTGTTTTTAGATAACACAAGATGGAAATATCACCCATTCACTGTTGAAAGGAGGCACAAGCATGAATAGCATATTTAAGTTGATTACTAATCAGCAAATACCCGAAACGGCAAATGCTTTAGTTCCTGTGATTGGCTATGAGCCTTGGTCATTAAGAGCTCTTGAAAGCATAAAAAGCTCGATTGTAAACGGAGTTCCCACATTGATTCGTGTTCATTCAGCCGCCGACTACCCAATCGAAAATGAAGAACTCTCTCATCGCCTGGATATGGAGTCTCATTGTGTCCTTATTGTTGGGTATAATGACGACAAAGAGGAATTTGATATCGTAGATCCTTGGAACCCCAATTGGGGTGGACAACACGGCGGCGTTGGCAAACTCCCATATGAATCGCTCCATGTAGCATGTGTTAATTGCACTGCTGAAAAAGGAACGCGACTTTCTTTGATTTCACACAAGATTAGGCCAGTGCTTATCGAGGAAAATGCAAGTCTTGCTGTTGATTTGGGCTTTTATGAGCCTTTAGGCTATGTTATCGATAGAAACAATACGAAATTTGAAACATTCAAAGTGACTATTCATTATCTCTTCAATGGAAATGAAAAGCAGCAATCGCAGAGCCTTTCTGGCGAATGGAAGATTGGGGAAAAGGCGATATTTACATTCCCTTTGGAAAAAGAACTGTCGGGAGATATCGATGTCAGAATCGAGGTGCTTGCGACCTTATCAAGTGACAGGCCTTATCAGTACAGGGACAATATCTGTATGGACTTTACGGAGACGGTGAAGATTAACAGAAGTAGTGGTGTGTCGCAGAAGGAAAGCGTTATTTCTTCCATCAATGCAAGTAATTACTAAAACTCGGTATTGGACAATATAGTCCACTGTGAATTGGTGGCATGTGGGTGGATGATTGAAACTCTTCCACCCACATGTTGCCTATCGAAATGTTTTTTGCGTAGACTTCGAATTACAATCAATCGCAAAGAGAAAGGAGCATAATATATATGATCCGAAAAAACATTATTAAAAATAAAAATGACAAACAACGTTATTTCCTTAATGACAGTTGGCGTATAGAAATGCCAGCAGTTGTTAGAACTCCATTTTATGGAAATAATTGTAGTGAATACTTCGGCTATGTCGTTACATACTCTGAGATGGAACAGGCGTATCATTTATTGAAAGTTGATCTGCATAATGGGAAAATACTTTGGAGTATAGATGCTGTCAATGGTGGTTATGGAACACCAACTGTTTTTGGCGACCTTGTTGTTTTCCTAAAAGAGTTTGATGCAGTACAAGCTGTTTCCGCTGAGTCTGGCATTGTAGAATGGGCTGTTCAGGGTGGTCACAGAGTACGAACTACATTAAATGTTATAGACGAAACATTGTGGTTTGGTTCCGGCAGCACCCTTTTAGCCGTAAACAAAAACGGAGAAGTTGTCAAAAAATTACATATTCCCAATTCGTTTATTTACGGTAATATTACGCCGTACAAAGGTGGCATATTATGCACAGGTACGCTCCACAACAATGAAAGGGATTGCTCATGTTCTTATTTATGGCTTATAAATCAAGAAGGAAGCATAATGTATTCTATGGAGTTAGGTAGAAGCCCTGTTATTAGTTCGGATACGTCAGGCATTTGGCTAAAGGATGACTTTGCTTTTGCATCATGCGGACATGACATCATTTGTTTTGATCTAAAAGTAGGAAAAGAACTATGGAGAACAAGGGTTTTTGGGTTTTGTGGACGACATTTTCCTGTCGTTGATAGCCAAAGAGTGTATTATACAACACTAAAGGGTGAGGTTGGTTGTGCTGACATATTAAACGGAAGTATTGTTTGGAGGCAAAAGTTCAGAGAAGGGCTTATTGTTGCGCCACCGTCAATTTACGGGAAGACCCTTTTTGTCTTGGCGGATTGTTCAGTTTTTTTATTAGACAAGGACACGGGGGAAATTTTTCAGCACAAAGTAGTTGGTCACACTCCTTATAGCGCGGTCAGTTTTGGAACTAATAAGGCGTTGATTGGAGCAGGCGAGCCACCAGCAAATGGTCAACTGATTTGTTTTGATGTTGTTTCAGAGGCACATGTATCTTTGCCTATGTATAACGACGTCTACTTTTTGGAAGAAAAAGATTGCAATCTTATGAGCGTGCTTATCGAAACAGGTGGAGAATATACATCTTCGAGTATTGACGTGTCAGTTTTTTCAAAAGATGGGGTGGTCAATGGTAAAAAAATCGGAAATGCCTTTACATATAAATTTAATTTACAAAACAATTGCGTCAGTGGGTTTTATGCAATTCCGGTTTTGCTTGAAAATTTTGGTTTAATTAAAAAAACATGCATTAGTATCTATATTGACAAAAGAGAACAGTTGCCATCTTCCTTTGTACTACATCAATATTTGAAGGTTTCAACAGAGGAGAATATTTTTAGTAGTGGAGCGGCATTGGTGCAAGGACTTATGAAGGTTCATGGGAAGTCCATTTCGCAAAAAGACTTTAGAGATAGGATTAACTATGTAAAAAGAAAAAGCAATTGGAAGGATGCAGACTTCCAAACATGGCGGCTAATTCTCAAAAGAGTCCTTAGTAATTCTGCTGAATCTTTAGATGATTTTATCAGAAGTGAAGAAGGAGGGGAGTTTGAAATATTTTAACCTGATCATTATCCAGAAAAAGGGACACGAAAACAGGCTGGCATATGGCGGCCAAAATTAGAGCAGATCAGCCAGGCCGGGGAGGTTACCAGACAGCCCTGCCTTTGAAGGATTAAGATAGCCTGGTCAGCAGAGATCTCACGGTGTGTGAGAGGACGGTCAGCCTTGCGGTAAGGCTCAGGGTTATAAGATTCGTTCTTCTTGAGGATGTTGTAGATGGCAGTCAGCAACACAAGGGCGACGGCGATGATGGCCTTCTTGTTACCACAGCGCTTCTTCAAAGCTAGATAGCGATTGCGGACTTCTGGGTACTGCTTTGCCCGGATAGCACAGAGCGCACACTGCACCAACAGGGGCTTGATGTATGCCCCAGCCCGGCTGCTCCTGGTGGTTTTCTTTTTTTCCGGCACTTTCATTGTAAGCCCAGCCCAGGAGCAGAAATGCTTCGAGGTGGAAAAAACGGACATATCCACGCCAATTTAAGAGATGATGCCAATAGTGGCAAAGGCTTGGATACCTAGCGTCGTCATAACGAGGTTAAGTTGGGGAAGATATTTCTCAGCGATGGTCAGGATAAGAGAGTCCAGATCGGCCTTGCACAATTCAAGGCTGTCCATGTGGGAACGGATGATGCGGAGTTTTTCGGCCTGTTCCACACACATCTCTCCGTCCGCAGCGGCCTGGATTTTCTCAACTGGTGTTTTGACTCGCTTGTTGAGGAATGGAGCTACATGAAAGGATTCGTTGCTTCCTAGCAGCCGGAGGTAATAGCTGTAGCTGCTTTGCCAAAGCCGTCCGGAAACACGTCATCCAGCTTGATATTGGAGACAGTCAAGCAATTCTGCGCCCGGTTTTCTCTCCCGTGGTGAAATTGGTGAGTTTTCAGCGGTAGCACACCAAATCCCGGAGCTGACGAATATCTGATGGTGGGATAAAGCTGCCAGAAACCAGGTCGTGCTTGAAGATGTCCGCAAACCACTTGGCGTCCTTTTTGTCTGTTTTCTTTCCCCGGATAGCCTTGACGTACTTGGGGTGGGCAAGGACAATATTGCGGGCGTGTTCTAGGATGTTGTAAATAGGGAGCCAATACATCCCGGTAGGCTCCATACACACGTCCTTGCAGTTGTTCTCTCCCAACCAGGTGGCACACCGCCGGAGGTCTCCTGTAAAGGTGCAAAACCGCTTGCCTTTGTAGGTGGTAACGCCCTGCTCGTTGATTGAGGCAATACAGGCTACCAGAAACGATTTGTGGACATCCATTCCACAGCAGATAGGATAAACGATTTTGAGCATAACACATCCCCTCAGTTCGAAGATTTGAGGGAACAGGTAGGGACTGGACACTCACTGAAAGCTTGAAGCAGTCTGTCTCTCCAAAGATAAGTTTACAGGGTTCTACGCCCTACTTATTTGCGCTTGAAAGAGCATCCGGCACACATAATAATTCAGTTCAGCGGATAGCTGTACCCACTCACCCCCCCCACATGCTGTGTAGTGTGCCCGTTCCTCTAGCGTATTCTAACAAATTTCGTTTAGCTGCGATAGAGGCACTCCTGTTTCGTATCCCTTTTGTGCCTTGGAGTGCAGCGGAAAGGAATGGTCATAATAATGAAGCAATATTTAAGTGCTCTTATACAAAAAATAGGTCGGTTGAATGTGTCCATATATTTGCTTCTTTTGTCTGTAGGATATGGTTTATACAGCATACTTCCTTATACCTTGCCAAAGATATTTAGCGGCAGTGGGGGATTGCACGTAAACCCTTTTTTCATGGTCCTATCAATTTTATCCTTTTTAGTAGTCCCTATTTTGAATTATCCTAACAACCTTGCTATGCAGAGTGTTAGAAAATATTCAAAGCAGGTTCTCTTTGACGACCTAGTGAAAAAAAAATATATGTATTTTGATGATATGGAAACCGGGAAGATCCAGGACCTTTTTTCCGAATCATCTTTTTGTACACGAAGTTTGCTGTACTCCTGCGTTCAATTTATAATCAAGCATTCCGCTATTATAATAATTAATTCAACTGCTTTTTTTAATTTCCATTTCCTTCTTGGTGTGACTTATATATTATCTTATTCAGTATATTTCTTCATATCCATTGTTCTTTTAAAAAAACAAAATAACAGGATTCATAGTACGCTGTTGTCTGCGTCAGATGTGAATTCTTATTTGATCGATTACTGCCAGAATTTGGACTCTATATACTCATTCCGTTCATATGATAAAGAAAAAGAAAAATATCGTTTCCTTTTGGATAGTGAGCAAAAAAATTACTATGGTCTACAGTTGGCCATAGATAATGCAAAACTGATTCAACACATTGTGTTAGTATTCATTACCTTTTTACAGCTGATTATATTTTCTATTTATTCCACAACGGGAATAGGTAATATCTCATTCTATTTAGGACTTATCTACTCAATATTTAATTTGAGAGATTTTGGTGGAGAATACTTGTCAATGATAGAAATGGTCTCAAGACTAAAAGCTGCGTTAAAACTATTGGGGTACAGCGAAAGTAATGAAAAAGATTGCCATAGAGTTTTTATCAGTGTTCCTACCAATACGGTGATTGCCATGCAGAATGTTGAATTGACGCTTGGTAACAAGAAAATTTTTGATAATGCTAGTTTGTATGTAAATAAAGGCGAGCATATCATCATTCGAGGTGAGAACGGAAGCGGAAAATCGACATTACTTAAAGTTATAGCAAAGATATTAGATATTGACTCTGGGCAGATAACATATGGTCTCCCATCTATCGATGGCATAATGTATGTTTCTCAAAATACAAATTTATTCAATAGGTCAATCTATGAAAATATAATATATCCAATGGACGATGCTAATTTAGAGGAAGTCTATGAGTTGATAAACATATTCGGACTTAATTCGTTGATAACTAGCGAAAACGACTTGTTTCAGAAAAAACCAGGTGATTTTGGAAACAAATTTTCAGGCGGTGAAAAGCAAAAAATTCTAATAATTAGGACATTAATCAATCGTCCGCATATTATCTTATTTGATGAGATTACCTCATCTCTTGACTCAAACTCCACCAAGGTTTTTTATGAAATGCTGAATACGCGATTAAGTAGTAGTACAGTATTATTTGTCTCGCACGATGATGTCGTTGATAGTGCATTTGACAGAGTCTTAGAGATTGATGAGTTACATGCTTTGTAAAGTGCGTTGTCTTATTATGCCTTATCGTCACCGATTTCTTTTAGCTAAATTGCATCATCAAGAATAGGCAACTTAATGCTGCAAAATTGGAGTCATAAGCACTTAACAACATTGCATATTATTTGCAGAAAAAATCCTTGACAAATCCCATCTCAAAAGAAGCTGCTTGCCAAAGTCGCAAAGGAAAAAGGCTACACAAATCTGGTTCATTTCCTGGATGACGGCATTTCCGGCGTGACGATGGATCGCCCCGGCTTCGTGGAAATGATCCGCCAGTTGGAACAGGGAAAAGCCGCCGCTGTCTTTGTCAAAGACCTCTCGCGCCTGGGGCGCAACTACATTGAGGTCGGACGTTTGACAGAGGAATTTTTCCCGGACCATGATATCCGTCTGGTGGCCGTTTCGGATAACATCGACACGGCGGAGGGCGAAAATGAGCTTGCCCCGATCCGCAACCTGTTCAAGAACATCTCCCATTCGGGAAAGGTAAGTAATGATTTCTCCCTTTTCAGACGGCTTTGCTGTATCAATCGCTGTTTTCGTTGTTCCTGCGGTAAGTTTGCCATAATTCATGAAGTGCAAGCTGCCATTGGATTTCTGGCGGCAGCCATAGGTGAAAAAGGGGATTTACCTGAAACGCATCCGGTTCAGCAGCGGACTGAATCCAGACGCCCTTGCCGCTCAACTCGCGCAAAGCCTGCATCCAAAGGATCGGATCGCGCGCTATCCGTGTAAGATCGGCAACAAGGAGAATATCCGCCTTTTGCTCCACCGCCTCCTGACAAGCCCTTTTCCAACCGTCGCGGTCGAGCGTAGTTCCTTTTTCATACTCGCTGACTTCTCCCACGATTTCATAACCCAGCCGCTCGGCCTGCTCATGCAGCCGGGCGCTTTGTGCTTCCAGCGCGTGATCGCCGTCAAGCTGCGCCTGCGTTGCTACCCGGCAATATAATACCACACGCTTGCTTTTGCTGCTATCCATGATCTGACCTCCATTCAGATATTCCCGACAAAGCGGTAGTAGATTTTGATGTCCCGGACGTTTTTCCCATCAATGACGGTCTTTTCTCCGACCTCAATGCGGTCGATCAGCTCGTCCACCGTTTCACGGTCAAGCCCCCGAATATGCAGGTGCTTTCGGACGACTGCCGCCCAGCTCTGAATGTCGGCGGCGCTCTGCTCATACTCCCTGACTTCCGCAAGAAGCGTATCCAGCCGGTCGGTCCGCTGGCGGCGCTCCTGCTCGGTCTTTTCAAGCAGCACGGCGAAGGACGCTGCGCTGATGCTGCCGCAAACCTTGTCCTCATAGAGCTTTGCGGTCATTTGCTCCAGCTCATAGACGCGGCGGCGCAGCTTCCCGATCTCCTGCCGGACGCTTTCCAGACGCTCGGCGTCTGCGGCGGTGCGCTGCGCTTGCAGCCTGTCCAGCATGGCAGCTTCGTCCAGTTCCAGCGCCTCGGCATGAGCGCGAATCTCATTCAATACAAGCTCTGTCAGCGTCATCTCATAGATGGTGTGCCGAGAACACGCGCCATAGCCGGAGGCCGTATAACGGGAGCAGAAATAGGAAACGTACTTTTTGGACGTGCCGTTCTTGCGGCGCTGCGTCTCCCGGTTGCCCTGAAGGGGTGCTTTACAGTCGGCGCAGACGAGCTTGCCGGTGAACAGGAAGGGCTTCGGCGGCGCGTTGTCCGCCGAGAGCAGCGTCCTTTCCCGGTTGATGGCCTGCACTTCATCCCATACCTCCGGCGAGATGATGGCTTCATGCAGAGCCTCATGCCGTATCCACTCGGATTCCGGCTTATAGATCATGGTGTCGTCCTTATAGGAGCGCGAGCCGGTCTGGTTCTGAATAAGATTTCCGGTGTAGACCTCGTTTGTCAATACATTCTTCACCGTGGCGTACATCCAAAGGTTCGCGTACTTGCAGGAGCCGCTTCCGTACCGCTTTGCCCAATACCAGCGCGGGGACAGGATGCCCTCGCTGTTCAGCACGGCGGCGATCTTGCCGTAGGCCATGCCGCCGCGCCGTAGCTCGAACATCCGGCGAACCACGGCGGCAGCTTCCTCGTCGATCACCAGCCGATGCCTGTCCTCCTCGCTCTTGCGGTAGCCGTAGGGGGCGTAGGCGGCGATATACTGGCCGCTGCGCATTTTGGCGTGGAGAACGGATTTGATCTTGCCCGACAGGTCTTTCAAATGGTAGTCGTTCATCAGACTGCGGAAGTGCAGCATATGGCCGGATTACCGGAACATATGGCACCATTAGTTCCAAAATATAACTACGAATACGACATTCTCTGTTTCGGCGTCTCCCGATAGAATATAGCTGGAGGTGAACTGAGAGTGTTCGAAAAAGATGAAGCAAAAATAACGGACAAGATGGGCCTGATCTTAAAAGGAATTCGGTTGCAGAAAGGTTTTTCCCGTGAAATCATCGCAGAACGCGCCAAAATTGGCGTGCGGCACTTGGCGGCAATCGAAAATGAACAACGTGCGCCAAGTATCGAGGTGTTCTGTCGGATCGTGCGGGCTTTGGGAATCTCCGCTGACCGAGTGGTTCATCCAGAAGATGAGGTAGAAGAATCAGAAGAGGTCCAGCTTGTCCGGCTTATTCGCGCCTGCGATGCGCGAAATCGCGCCGCGATTAAAGCCATGGTGGAGGCTCTGCTGTACAGCAGAGAGGAGACTTCTCAGGCAGGTGAGACGAATGCCTGTGCTGTCTGATTGGTCAATTTACAAAAAAATGAAGCAGCGGCAGGATGTATGATCCGACCGCTGCTTCGCTGCATTCATAGGGACACAGCGGAGGGCGCAAAGGACGATATTGTTGACCTCCCTTTGCACGATCCGCTGCCTTCTGCAGAGACATACCGGCAAACAAACGAACAGGTGGCTCCTCTTTGCTTGATCACACTGCCTCCTGTGCATCATGCGCTTTTGATGGACTTCTTGAACAGAGTTCCTCGACTAATCAATGAAATATGTGAGGAGGATTCATTCTGTTAAGGAGAGGCCGAGTGCTCTGTCAAGCGGTGATCGCGCTGCCGCCGCACAGGATCGTTTTACCGGTTCGGTGTATGGATCGCTCTTTTCTCTACATTCAGCGCGGCTTCCCGCAGCGTTTCGGTGACGGTGGGATGACTATGAATGGTAGAGATCAGTTCATCCACCGTGGCCTCCAGCCGGATGGCCAGCGCGCCCTCGGAAATGAGGTCTGTGGCTCGTGGTCCTATGATATGCATACCCAGAATTTCGCCGTATTTTGCTCCGGCGATGAGCTTTACCAAACCCTCTCCGCCATTGAGGATCAGCGCCTTTCCGTTGGCACTCATGGGGAACTTACCCACCTTGTATGCGATGCCCTTGGCCTTGCACTGCTCCTCCGTGAGCCCCACAGAGGCAGCCTCCGGCTCAATGTAGACGCAGGTGGGGTTGGTGGATTCATCATAGTGAGCCTCATGGCCGCAGATGTTCTCTGCCGCCACCTCGCCCATGGCGGAAGCAGTGTGCGCAAGCTGAGCATAGCCCATGACACAGTCGCCGATGGCATACACGCCGGGGACGCTGGTCTCCATCTTGTCATTGACCTTGATGCGGCCGCGGTCGTTGTCGAGTTTACCGGCATCGAGGTCGAGCATGGCGGTATTGGCTTTGCGGCCGATGGCCACCAGCACCTTCTCCGCCTCAAAGCTGACGGCTTCGCCAGCCTTGTTTTTGCAGATTACCTTGGCGCCCACAGGGCTGCTTTCCACCGCCTGCACCGGGCATTCCAGATGGAACTCCATACCCATCTTCTTCATGTGCTCTACGCCGATTTTGGTGAGGTCGCCGTCCAGCATGGGCAGCATGTGATCCATGGCCTCCACCACGGTGATCTTGGTACCGAAGGCGGCATAGGCGCAGGCCAGCTCAAGGCCGATGACGCCGCCGCCGATGACCACCATGGACTTCGGCAGAACCTTGAGACTCAATGCGCCGGTGGAGTCGATGCAGTTGGGGTTTTCCTTCAGACCGGGGATGGGAGGCGTGGAGTTGACGGAGCCGGTGGAGATAATAATGGCATCCGCTGTCATTTCCTCGTGGGAGCCGTCCGCCTTTTTGACGCTCAGCTTTTTGGGAGCGGTAAAAGCGGCCTTTCCATCGATGACGGTGACCTTGTTCATTTTCAGCAGGCTTCTGACACCGCCCGTGAGCTTTTTGGAGATGTCGTTCTTATGGGCGATGACTTGGGGGAAATCCACCTCCACGCCGGTGACCTTCACGCCGATGTCCTTGCCCTGATTTTTGATGTCCTCCACCAGCTCGGCACTATGGAGCAGGCACTTGGTTGGGATGCAGCCGATATTCAGGCAGGTGCCGCCCAAATGCTCTTTCTCAATGAGGGTGACCTTTGCACCCAGCTGGGCTGCTCGGATGGCGGCCACATAGCCGCCGGGGCCGCCTCCGATCACCAGCACAGTCCTGGGGCCGTCGGTGGAAACGGCTGCAGCGGCAGGGACGGGCGCACTCTCCGCGGCAGGAGCTGCGCCGGAAGCCACGCCGGGAATCGCCTCGCCGGGCTGCCCGATATAGGCGACGACGCTCTTGCAGCTGGCGGTCTCGCCTTCCGGCAGCAGGATCTTCAGCAGAACACCATCCGCATCTGCTTCCACATCGTTGGTCAGCTTATCTGTCGCAACAGAAAAGAGCACCTCGCCTTTTTTCACCGGCTGCCCTTCCTTGATCCGCCATTCCTCGATTGTGCCTTCTGTCATGGTCAAGCCCAGCTTGGGCATCAATACTTCAGTTGCCATTTTACTCTGTCCTTTCTGCATTTTCATGGTTGTGCATCCGCGCTTTGCGAAAAGAGCGCGGTTCTCTTTTTTAGGCAAAAACGGACGGAGGCAAGTGCCACCGTCCGTTCTCTGTCAGATAAGCAAGAGATACAGATTCTCCAGCAGCTCCACGACCCGTTTCATAAACTTGCTGGCCATTACACCATCCACCACACGGTGATCCGCTGTCAGGCACAGATTCATCATGGGACGGATCACGATCTCGCCGTTGCACACAATGGGCGTATCCACGATGTCGCATACACCCAAAATCGCCAGCTCAGGCTGGTTTATGATCGGGGAGAAGCTCCGCACGCCATAGGGACCCAGGCTGGAGATCGTAAAGGTTCCGCCGGTCATGTCCTTCATATCGATCTTTCCGCTGCGGGTAGCTTCGATCAGAGCCTCGGTCTCTTTCGCGATCTCCGCAAGGCTCTTGCTGTCGGCATTCTTCACATTCGGCACGATCAGGCCGTCGCCCTTCGCCACAGCCAGTCCCATGTTCACGTGCTTATGCCGTGTCAGCATATTGTCCGCGAAGCTGGCGTTGACATCCGGGAACTCCATCAGTGCCTTGGCAACCACCTTCATCAGAATATGGTTGTAGGTCAGCTTGATCCCCTGCTCCTTCAGGCTATCCTTCAGCTTTGCCCGCAGATCCTTCATCGCGGTCACATCCACGGCGAAGGTATAGGTCACGCGGGGAGAGGTATGCCAGGAATTTGCCATGTTGGCGGCAATACTCCGGCGCAGCGGATTCACCTTCACGGGGGGCTCATCGTTGTCGCCGGCGGAGATCGCGGGGGCTGCTTCAGCGGCAGGAGCTGCCGTACACACGCCGGCAGCGGCCAGAACATCTGCCTTCATCACACGGCCATCGGTCTGGATCTTGGAAACATCAACGCCCAACTCCTCAGCAATCTTTGCAGCCAAAGGACTGGTCTTTACTTCGGCAGCGGGTTCATCGGCCTTGGGCGCGGTTAGATATGCTTCGACATCCTCAAGAGTGATCCGCCCCTTCGGGCCGGTTCCGGCAACAAGAGCAAGGTCAACGCCCTTTTCCTTGGCCAGCTTTTTCGCTGCCGGAGAAGCTAAAACCGGCGTACCCGGATCGCGTGTGGCAGCGGGAGCCTTGGCGGGAACAGCCGCCGCGGAAGAAGCCGGAGCTTGCGCCGCGGTGCTTTCTGCGGAAGCACCGCCCTCTGCAATGACCTCGCCCGCTTCCCCAATGTAAGCGATCACCGCCTTGCACGGTGCGGTCTCCCCCTCGGGAAGCAGGATTTTCAGCAGAACACCGTCCGCCTCTGCCTCCACATCGTTTGTCAATTTATCTGTTGCCACGGAAAACAGAATATCGCCTTTTTTGACGCTATCGCCTTCCTTGTATTTCCATTCTTCAATGGTCCCTTCCGTCATGGTCAGGCCCAGCTTTGGCATCAAGACTTCTTGCGCCATGTATACACCTCCTCGTAATTATGTGGGATCGATCATTCTGCCGGCAGCGAAGAATTCGCGGCGGACAGCTTCTTCAAGTGCTCTTTTTGCTTGTACGCGCCATGGGCCATGCCTCGTGACGGTAAAAGTCAAGGTATCTCCCGCGTGTCCGCGCAACTCTCGCTCGCCATCCAAAGCCACCATGCATTCCTCCTGTAACAGCAGCGTTTCCGGGCAGTCCAGCGGCATACGCTTTGCCTGCCAGATCTCCAGCTCAGATAGGACGCCCGCCGCGATCGGTGCGATGATTTTCTCACCCTCCGATCGCAATTCTACGGCTAATCCGTAGTCGTCCGTGTCTTTGACGATTTGCAGGCACCCGGCAGCTGTGGAAAAGCCGATGCTGGCAGGATGGCACCTTGTCACAAAAATGTGCCGGAGCTTTGAGGCGTCCCAGATGGCCTTTGAGCCCACACATAGGTCATCGGAAATAACTGCGTCGATCAATGCAATATCCGTCAGCGATCCATTCAGCGTAACTTCGATCTGCTTGTCCCGAACACAGCATATGGCTGGGTCTGAAAACTGCGCGGCAACGGCGGCAGCCATACCGGCGACAGTCCCCTCAAGCATTTCCGGATACACATTGTTGGTTCCGGTGGAAAGGGGGAGGAGAGGTACCTTTTTTATACCCTTGGCAA
>ENA-OWPN01001902-OWPN01001902.1-human-gut-metagenome-genome-assembly--contig:-NODE-1902-length-15438-cov-29.666320_pt1 | contig 15438 bp, 10 predicted proteins | sample MGYA00248266_ERZ651850 | MGnify/ENA primary metagenome ERZ651850 (study PRJEB26924, sample SAMEA4378296) | human gut metagenome | biome: human gut; feature: human-associated habitat; material: faeces... | reverse complement strand
CGCCGGAGCGGTGCTTAAGCCGTCAGGCGGGAATTGTGCGGTGTTGCCTTAGCCTGTTTCTACAAACACGACTGAATTTTGCGTTAAAAAGCCTTGGAATCCACAAAGGATTCCTGCAGCTTTTTGCCTTAAATTCGCCTCATGTTTGCGAAACATCCGTCATTTTCTTTGTTTTCAGATACACCTCATTACTTTGATACCGAATATGGGCATCCCCCTCCCTCGGACAGAGGGAACTGTCCGGGGGAATGGGACGGCCACATTTGGGCTGCAAATGTACCGTTGCTTTTACCACAGCAAGCAACCGCCCCCTTAACCGGATCGGTACAGAGAGCGGTTGCTCACCATAAATTCAACAACAGGCTGCGCTGAAAAAAATTACTTCAGAGCAATCTTGTTGATCTCAGACTGATAAGTCCAGTACGGGGTCATATCGTTGGGGATAGTAGTGGTGTCGACACGCTCGCTGGAGAAGATGGTAGCTTCGCTGCGCTGGTAAACCGGCAGTTCAACACCCCAATCCAGGATGATCTCCATTGCTTCCTTGTACATGGCCTTACGGGCATCCTGATCGGTGGTCTGGCGTGCAGCCTCGATCAGTTCGTCCAGATCAGAATCGTTGATCTTGTAGTAGTTGGTGGAACCGTTGCTGTCGTACAGCTGGTACATATCGGGGTCGTTGGTGGACTGCCATGCAGCAACCCAGCCTTCGGCAACGCCGGACTGATAAGAGCTGTACAGGTCAGATGCGTTTGCCAGGTCGTTGACGGTCAGGGTGAAGCCGATGGTCTTGAGAGCAGCGGCTGCATTGGTCAGAACCTGGAAAGAGGGGTGGTCGCCGTTGCCGGAAGCACCGATGTTGACGGTGTATTCCATCTTGGCGCCAGCCGGAGCTGCGGTGACCTGGCCGTTTTCAACGGTGTAGCCGGCTGCTTCGAAGTAGCCGAGGGCGGCCTGCAGAGCAGCAGCATACTTGGTGTCGCCGCTCATATCGCTGGTGTAGATCTCGTTGCCGTCAACGTCGGTAGAGTAAGCGATCTTGTAGCCGTCGTCGGTAACGGAAGGAGCTGCCCAGGAAGTGTTGGACATGGGGTAGTTGATGATGGTTGCGGTGTCGCCGTAGTAAGAGTTGATGCCCTCATCACGGTAAGCTGCGATCACGGTCATGATGGCCTTGCGCAGGTCCTTGGACTCTTCAGAAGCCGGGTCGTTGCCAACCTTGACGTTCTCAGCGCTCAGGGCAATGTAGCCGTAGCCGCGGAAGTCCTTCAGACGGGTGGTGATGACAGAGCCGTCCAGATCAGAGTCGCCGCCGTTGATGGTAGCGATCTGGTTGGCAGCTTCCAGAGAGTAAGAAGGATCGGAAATGTCGATGGTGCCGGCCTGAACACCGGTGATCTTATCGGCTTCCTGGGTCTCCTTCATGTTGACGTGCTTGATCAAGGCTTCGCCTTCGTAGTAGTTCGGGTTAGCATCCAGGTAGATGACACCGTCGCTGTACTTGTTGAAGGTGTAGACACCGGCACCCATGGGAGCGCTGGTGACAGAACGAACCTTGCTCAGGTCGCCCTTCTTGAAGCCGTAGGAGTGGTTGTCGTAATCATACAGGCTGCGGTCGCCATAGTAATCCAGGGAGGCGATAGGCAGCTGCAGCTGGTAGATCATGGAGTTGGACAGCTCGGTGGTGGTGATGGTCATGCTGTAGTCGCCGGTCTTGACGATGCCGGAAACGGTGTCAACGTCAGCGCCGGTGGCAACACCGGTGGTGGAGTAAGCATAAACATCAGCCGGAATCAGGTCAGACAGAGCAGAACCTGCGGTCTCAGCTTCCATGGAAGCAAAGTTCCAGTCATATTTTTCTGCGATAGCCAGGAAGAAATCCTTTGCGGTAGCGTCAGCGGCCAGGCCGTCAAAGCCCCAAGCGGAAGCAGCAGCGGCAACGTTGCCTTCGTCAGCGTAACCGGCAGCAACGCAGTTATCAACGATCTCCTGTGCAAATGCAGTGCCGCCTTCGTTAACAGCATCCCAGAAAGCCTTCTGCTGCTCAGCGGTGAACAGGCTGTTATCAGTGTTGTCCTCGCCTGCCTCAGCAATCAGCTTGGACAGGGTGGTCATGCTGTTGCGGTAATCATCCAGGCCGGCAATGGGCATGGAGTACAGGGTGGCGGAACCGTCATAGGTCGGGTCCATGTAAACATACAGGTTGAAGATGACGTCATCAATGGTGATGGGGGTGCCGTCAGAGAAGACCAGGTCATCGCGCATGTTGATGGCATAGGTAACGGTGCCGTCAGCATTCTCGGTCACTTCGCAGTCAGCGGGGCCATAGTAGGTGTAATCGGTGCCGTTGTACTCGCGGGTCTCACCCTCGATGCCCTTCAGGATCATTTCGCCCTTACGGTCAGCGCCCAGCAGGGCAATGTTGGTCAGGTCGATAACGTGCTGGTCAGCGGAAGAAGCGGCGAAGAACGGGCTGAACTTGCCCTCAAAGCCGGTATCTGCCAGAACCAGGGTGCCATCGCTGCTGCCGGTATCGGTAGCAGCGGCTTCGCTGGTAGCCTCGCTGGAAGCAACAGACTCAGCGCTGCTGGAAGCGGAAGAACCGCAGCCAGCCAGCAGGCCCGCAGCCATTGCAACAGCCATGGCCAGTGCAAGCACTTGCTTGGTGTTTTTCATGTTTGTATAACCTCCCAAATCATTTTGGTAATGGCGGCAATTTTAACACTACCAAAAGGAGTGTTAAATAAAGAAAGGCTTAAGCCTTTCCGCATTTGCGGTGTTCCCTCACCGCAAACAAATGTCACCAATAACTATGTTATAATATCGCAATTTTCAATTTCTGTCAACCAAAAAACGCCGTTTTGGCAACATCTAAATAAAAGTCAGCAGGATAACCATAACAGCACGCTGAATTTTGTAAAATTCTTCCGCGCCGCACTTTAGCGGGCTAAATTCTGCGTTATGGTGCAAGGTCTCTTACTCTTCGCGCCCGGAACCGGATTCTTCGGTATAAACCGCCGCCCGGATGGTGTGCCCTGCGGCAAAAGCAGCCGCAGCAGCCGCAGCGGCCAGCGCTGCAAATAATACTGCATACCGGATAGCTTCTTGTCCGCCGTTCAAGAACACATCCATACACTCCCCTACTGCAGCCAGCGCGGCGAACACCCCGGTCAACAGGCAGCGCAGCGGCAGTTTGGCTACCGTTTCTTCATACACATAGCTGCGCAGGCGTGCCCCGCCGCGGCTCATGCGGGCCAGCGCCCACACCGCGCTGATGCCAGCCACCAGCGCCCCGGCATACGGCAGCAGTACATAAAACTGCTGCATGGCCCCCGGCGCGGGCACCATGCCCGCCGCCGCCAGCGCCGCCAGTGCCCCGCCGCACAGCGTCCACAGCAGGCCCCGCAGTTTGGCATACGGCATGCTGCCGGTATAGCGGCGGTAGCTGCCCTGGTACAGGTAGCTGCCGTTGACATCCCTGCGGAAGTCATTCAGGTATTCCCGCCCACGGCGGGTTTTCTTTTGCTGCATTATTCGATCCCCGTCAGGTCATAGCTGTCCAGCCACTGCTTGGCCGTTTCGCACACGCCGCGCAGGCAGCTTTCCTCAAACGGGCTGTCCAGACCGGCGTTTTTCAGCAGCTCAGTAAACACGCGGCTGCCGCCCTGGCGGGTGTATGCCATGTAGTGCTCCCACGCGTTGGCGCGGTCCTTTTGCAGCATGGCCCAGAACTGCAGGCTGACGGTCTGTGCCAGGCAGTAGTCAATATAATAGAAGGGGCTTTCGTAAATATGCTTCTGGCGCTGCCAGCCCTCACCCTCGCTGTAGAACGGAATCTCGCCGTCCAGCTTCATCCACGGCATATAAATGCCCAGCAGTTCTTTCCAGGCGGCGTGGCGCTCGGCAGGGGTCAGGTCCGGCTTTTCGTACACGATATGCTGGAAGTGATCCACCATGGTGCCATACGGGATAAAGGTCAGCGCACCGGCCAGGTGGCTGTACAGGAACTTGCGGGTATCCTTGCCAAAGAAGCCCTCCGCCCACGGCCAGGCAAAGAATTCCATCGACATGGAGTGGACTTCGCACCCTTCCATGCTGGGCCACACAGTGGAATACGGCACGCGGTCACGGTTGGTGTATGCGGCAAAGGCATGACCCGCTTCATGCGTGACCACCTCAACGTCATGCTGGGTGCCGTTGAAGTTGGCAAAAATGAACGGTACCTGATAATCCCACAGGCTGGTGCAGTAGCCGCCCGCCGCCTTGCCGGGGGTGGAAAGCACGTCCAGCAGCTCATTGTCCAGCATGGTGTTAAAGAAGATGCCGGTTTCGGGTGAAAGTTCCTCATAGAACTTTTTGCCCTGGGCCAGAATGGCATCGGCATCGCCGCAGGGGGCGGGGTTGCCGGAACGGAACATCAGGGCATTATCGGCAAAGCTCATGGGGTACTGTTTGCCCAGGCGCTTGGCCTGCTCACGGTAGATGCTGTCCGCCAGCGGCACCAGATACTTGACCACGGCGGCACGGAACTTTTCTACATCCGCTTTGGTATAGCAGTTGCGGCCCATGCGGTAGTAACCCAGGGTGGTGTAACCCTCGTACCCCAGCTTTTTGCCCATCTTATCCCGCAGGTGGGTCAGCTTGTCGTAAATATCATCCAGCTGTTTCTGGTTGTCCTTATACCACTGACCCTCGGCTTTCCAGGCGGCCAGGCGGCGGGCATCGTCCGGGTCATTCTTGAACGGGCTCAGCTGGGACAGAGTGTACACCCCGCCCTCAAACGGGATCTGTGCGCTGGCCAGCAGCTTGCCATACTGCTGGGTCAGCTCGTTTTCCTGCTGCAGTTCCTCCATGATATCGGGCGAGAATGCCTTACGCTCAATTTCGGCGTTCACAAACATCAGGTCGCCGTATTCTTCGGCAAAGTTTTTGCGGTAGGGGCTTGCCAGCATGGCGGCGGTCCAGGAATCCTGCCACTGCTGGATCTGCGGCATGGCGCTGTTGGCAAATTCCATCTCTTCATCATAGAACTTATCCCGCGTATCAATGGTATGGCGCACGCTGGCCAGGGTGAACAGGGTATCCACATGCTTGTTCAGCACCTGCTCCTCCAAAAAAGCGGCGCGGGCAGCGGCATAGTCGGGGGCATTCTGCAAACGCTCGGTCAGTGCGGCAAACTGTTCTTTCAGGGCGCTCATGTCCGGGCGCTCATAGGGCATTTCGGAAAATTTCATGGGTTCCTTCTCTCCTTATTCTACAGTTTTGTTCGTGACTTAGGGACATTATACCATGGCGCAAAAAATAAGACCAGCCCGAAAAAGGCTGGCCTTCCATGATTCTGTATGATTTTACATGCTATTCATAAATTATCGCACGCAGCGGCGGCGCGCTCTCCCCCTGCCCCTTTGCCGTCAGCGCAGGGGTTGGCCTGCCTGCCATTCCGTCCGCCGGGCCTGATAAACCGCCAAGCGGCGGGCGGCAAGGGCATTTTTGCAGGCAGCTGCCCGGCGCTGCGCCTGCTGTTCAGTACGGGCGGCAGCGCGCTGCTGCGCGGTATTTTGTGCAAGCATCAGTTTCATGGTTTATGCCCTCCCTTGTGTGCTTCCAGCATACCACGGCGCGGTGTGGCACACCATACCGTATTTCTCCATTCAGGAAAAATTTTATTTTACTTTCAGGAAAGTTTTATCCGCTTGCATCCCTATGGTATAATAAAGTTGCAATATTAAAGCAGCACCGCATAATTCCCGCCTTACGGCTTAAGCACCGCTTCGGCACTTAGAATTATGCGGTATTGCCTTAAATGAAAGGGATGGCACTACCATGACCAATGAAGTTTTGAATACCATGAAAACCCGCCGCAGCTGCCGCTGCTACCTGGACAAGATGCCGGAGCCGGAAGCACTGAACGCCGTGCTGGAAGCCGGCACCTGGGCCCCCACCGGCATGGGCCGCCAGAGCCCGGTGATTGTCTGCATACAGAACAAAGCCGACCGCGATACTTTGAGCAAGATGAACGCCGCCGTGATGGGCGGCAATGGCGACCCATTCTATGGCGCTCCCTGCGTTGCCGTTGTGCTGGTGGATAAAACCATCCCCACCTGCGTGGAGGACGGCAGCCTGGTGATGGGCAACATGCTGAACGCCGCCGAGAGCGTGGGGCTTTCCGCCTGCTGGATCCACCGCGCAAAGGAAATGTTTGAAACCGCCGAGGGCCAGGCCCTGCTGAAAAAGTGGGGTGTGCCCAATGCCGAAAACCTGCGCGGCGTGGGCAACTGCATCCTGGGTTATGCTGCCGAGGGCGGCAAAAAGGCCCCTGCCCCGCGCAAAGAAAACTATGTGGTGCTTGTAAAGTGATGCAGAACGAGAAAAAGCTGGTTGTTTTGTTCCCCGGCTTTGGTTACGGACCGGACAAACCGCTGCTGTATTATGCCGCCAAGGTTGCCCGCCGGCAGGGGGTGGACTGCATGGCGGTGCAGTACAGCCAGCTGTTCCCCCACGAGGAAACGCCGCAGGCCAGCGCCGTCAAAAGCTACCCCGGCGCCGCGCAGGACGCCATGACGCAGATTCCCGCCGGGTATGACCGGTACATCTGCATTGCCAAGAGTTTTGGTACGATGGTGGCCGCCGGTTGGGTAAAGGCCCACCCGGAATACCATGTGACCCTGCTGCAATTAACGCCCCTTGCGTGGGAGTATGCCCCGCTTTACGCCGGGATGCCCGCCTGGCACGCCACCGGCACTGCGGACCCGTTGGGCGGTGCCGCGCTGCGCCGTACTTTGGAGGATGACCCCGCCATCACTACCTATTTTGTGGAGGGCGGCAACCATTCGCTGGACACGCCGGAGGATTACACCATTGGCCTTGAGGCGCTGAAAGACATCGTGAGAAAGTATGAAGAAGCGATGAGGTAAGTTAGGCGGGAGGAGTTTTCGTTTTTAATTAGAAATGAGAAATTAGCAATTAGGAATTGGAGATAAGGCAGGGCCCGGTGCATGGTTTAAGATGCACCGGGCCTTGTGTTTGTTTTGGAAAGAATAATTAAGGCAACACCGCACAATTCCCGCCTTGCGGCTTAAGCACCGCTCCGGCGGCTGCGGCACGGCATCTGCGTTGCCAAAATGCTCGATAAGACATCCAGTATTATCTGCGCTTTTGGCTTAGCATCTGCCGCACCTCGCTCGCCATATCGGCACTTAGAATTATGCGGTATTGCCTTAGAAATGAGAAATTAGCAATTAGGAATTGGAGATATGGCGGGGCCCGGTGCATGGTTTAAGATGCACCGGGCCTTGTGTTTGTTTTGGAAAGAATAATTAAAAAAGAATAATGGCCACATTTTTCGTGATGTGCCACGATTCTATTCGTAGGGGCGTATATTGTGCGCCCGTTGCCTTGCGGGTGGGTGGTGGGGTGAGATATCCGGCACGGCCCGTTATTAAAGTTTCTGCTTCCTTCTTTTCAAAGAAGGAACAAAAACCCCCGTAAACTCATTCCACCTTCAAAATCGTCACGCTGACGGGGGCGAGTTCGATGGCATTGCGGCAGGCGGGGCCAAAAGGTTCGGCGGCGGCACGGGTACCATCGCACAGATAGCGCCAGCTCCCGGCAGGCAGGGCCGCCCACTGGCGGGTGCGCTCCGGGTTATAATAAACGGCCAGCCGCCCTGGCAGGCTTTCGCCCCGGCGCTCCGGCACAAAGCCGATCAGCCACCCCGGCAGGGACAGAATGCAGGGTTCTGCATCCCCCGCCATACCGGAAAGCTCCGGATACGCCTTGCGGATTTCCAACAGTCCGTGATAATACTGCACCAGCTCCTCCAGTTGGGCGGCGCGCGTCCAATCCAGGCGGTTCAGCTCCAGCGGGCCGCGGTAGGTGTTGTGGTCGCCATGCTTGGTGCGGGCAAACTCTTCGCCCCCCTGCATGAACGGCAGACCCTGGCAGGTCAGGTAAATACCCGCCGCCATGCGGTTCTGGGCCAGCAGATCGGCATCCGGCGCGGCATAATCCCCGCGGCGGGCCACGCATTTCAGCTTATCCCACAGGGTATAGTTATCATGAGCCGAAACATACTGCACCACCTGGCCCGGCGCCTGGGGCATAAAATCCGCCTGACCACCGCGCCACGCCGGGATAGAATGCAGCACTTGATACCCACAGTGCATATCGCCGTTGATGTAGCCCGCGCTGCCCGCATTGAACACCCCGCCCTTGATGGCATCGCGGGTGTTATCGCAGAAAAATCCGATGCGGCTGTCCAGCAGGCCCGCCGCCTGTTTGTTGGCGGGGATCGCGCCGTGTTCCATGCGGGTGCTGCCGCCCTGCCACGGTTCACCGTACATGAGGATATCTTCGCCGCCGGGCAGGGCATCCAGCGCAGCGCGGATCGCGTTCATAGTTTCCACATCGTGCAGAGCCATCAGGTCAAAGCGGAACCCGTCAATATGGTACTCTTTGGCCCAGTACACACAGGAATCCACCAGATACTTGCGCACCATCGTGCGCTCGCTGGCAAGGTCACATCCGCAACCGGAGCCGTTGGTCAGGCTTCCGTTTTCCCACCGGCGGTTCCAGTAGCCGGGCACCGTGCGTTCCAGCCAGCTGTTGGAATAATAGGTATGATTATACACCACATCCATCACCACGCCCAGCCCGGCGCTGTGCAGGGCCTGCACCATGGCGCGGCATTCCCGCACGCGCACCTCGCCGTGGAACGCATCGGTGGCATAGCTGCCCTCCGGCAGGTTATAATTCAGCGGGTCATACCCCCAGTTGTAGTCCTCGCCGCTCACTTCGTCCACCGTGGCAAAGTCAAAAATAGGCTGCAGCTGCACATGGGTCACACCCAGCCGCTTGAGGTAGTTCAGCCCGGTGGGGTGTACGCCGTCCCCGTTCAGGGTGGTGCCGTCCACCGTAAAGCCCATAAACTTGCCGCGGTAAGCCTGCGGCACGCCGCTGGCCGGGTCGGCGGTAAAATCCGCCACATGCACCTCCCACACGCTGCGGGCATGGGCGGGGATAGCCGGGCGTTCATCCTTCTGCCAGCCGTCCGGCACGGCGGCGGCCTGGTTCAGCACCATGCTGCGGGTGCCCCCTGCCCCGGCTGCGTGGGCGTATGGGTCCGCTGTAACGGTGGAGGTTCCATCCGGGAACTGCAGCTCATACTGGTAATACTGCCCGGCCAGGTCACCCGCCAGTTCCAGGTACCAGGTGCCGTCCTCACTGCGCTGCATGGCCAGGGTGCCAAGGTCGGCAGCTTCCGGCTCTGCGTCCGTGCCCGTAGCAAAGCGGTGCAGCGCCGCGCTGCACGCCGTGGGGGCCCACAGGCGGAATGCCGTAGCGCTGCTGCGCCACACTGCACCAAGGTCATTCCCGGCATAAACCGGCAGCTGGGATGCCTGTGTTTCGTTCATGGGGATTCCTCCTACTGATATACCACAAAAAAGGCACAGCCTTTGCGGCTATGCCCAAAATGCTTACGCTATAATTTTAACAGGTCTGGCCCGCCAGTGCAAGGCTGAAATCAGCCGCGGTTTTCCATCGGCAGGTAATCTCTGGTTGCCATAACACTTTTGTACGCGGGGCGAATGATTTTATCCACATTGACCAGCTCTTCCATGCGGTGGGCGCTCCAACCGACCACACGAGCCACAGCGAACATGGGGGTATACAGTTCCACGGGGATGCCCAGCATGTTGTAGACAAAGCCGGAATAGAAGTCCACGTTGGTGGAAACGCCTTTATAGATATGGCGCTTTTCGGCAATCACCTGCGGGGCCAGGCGCTCCACCGTATTATAAAAGTCAAAGTCCGCCTTGCGGCCCTTGGCCATAGCCAGCTGCTGCACAAAGCTTTTGAACACCACGGCACGCGGGTCCGACAGAGAGTAGACCGCATGGCCCATGCCGTACACAAGGCCCTTATGGTCAAAGGCCTCTTTATCTACAATTTTGCCGATGTAGGCGCGCATTTCGTCCTCATCGGTCACATCGGAAACATGGGCGCGGATATCGTCCATCATCTCCATGACCTTGATGTTCGCGCCGCCGTGCTTGGGGCCCTTCAGGCTGGAAAGCGCCGCTGCAATGACCGAGTAGGTATCCGCCCCCGAAGAAGTGACCACGCGGGTGGTGAAAGTGGAGTTATTGCCGCCGCCGTGCTCCATGTGCAGCAGAAGAGCAATATCCAGAACATGGGCTTCCAGCGGGGTATACTGCTGGTCGGGGCGCAGCATCTGCAGCAGGTTTTCTGCCGCCGAAAGCTCCGGCCGCGGGCGGTGGATGTACATGCTGCCGTCATTCAGGTAGTAATTATAGGCATGGTAGCCATACACCGCCAGCATGGGGAAGACACTGATCAGCTTGATGCACTGCTCCATCTGGGTCTGCAGGCTGTTATCCCCCACCGAATCATCATAAGAAGCCAGGGTCAGCACGCTGCGGGTCAGGCTGTTCATCAGATCCTTGCTGGGGGCTTTCATGATAACGTCCCGCACAAAGTTGCTGGGCAGGGCACGGCATTTGGTCAGGCAGTCGGTAAATTCATGCAGCTGCTGTTCATTGGGCAGATCGCCAAGCAGCAGCAGGTAGGCAACTTCCTCAAAGCCATAGCGCTTGCCGCGCAAACCACGGATCAGATCATACACGTTATACCCGCGGTACCACAGCTTGCCATCGCAGGGGGTTTTAACGCCGTCACGCATTTCAAACGCATCAATGCGGGAAATATTGGTAATCCCGGCCAGCACACCGTTGCCGTCCTTATCGCGCAGGCCGCGCTTTACACCGAACTCATCAAACAGGTTCGGATCAATGGCATCGTTATGCACACACAGTTCTGTAAACAGCTTGGCTTCTTTTTCGATTGCCGCATACTCACCCATGGTTTGTCCTCCTTTTACTTTTGAGACTTATCGCTACATTATACAGTGTATTAGATTATTATACACCGTGTTCAACGTCAAAAGGTGAAAAAAGCGTTAATTTTAATTAGGGTGTATCTGAAAAGTCGAAAATTTAGTCTATTTCTACAAACACAGCCGGATTTTGCGTTAAAGAGTCTTGGAATCCACAAAGGATTCCTGCGGCTCTTCGCCTTAAATCCTGCTTGTGTTTGCGAAATATCCGTCATTTTCTTTGTTTTCAGATACACCTTAGCGAAATCATGTCGAACGGCAACAAAAAGCCGCAAATGTACTAAAATAAAGAACATTCACGGCCATCTTAAAGCAATGTATAAATATCAGAATAATTATTAGTCGGAGACCTCGGAACCTGGTAGTTGCCCGCGGGCGACGGTGTGATGTTCCGGGACATACCGGGCGCTGGCACCCCATCGGCATAGCCGCCGGGGCCTCACTCCGCATCATCCCGAAACTTCCCCCGCCGCCCTTGGTTCAGCTCAAATTCCTAATTTCTCATTTCTAATCCCTAATTGAGATAACTCCTACCTCCTACTTCCTAACTCCTAACTTACGCTTGCAGTGCCTGCAATGCCGCCATCAGCGGGGGGATCAGCTGCTTTTTGCGGCTGACAACCCCGGGCAGCACAGCTTTGCCGTCCTTGGTTTCCACATGGAATGCGCTGCGCACAATTTCTTCCGCCTGCTGGCCGCAGAACAGCAGGTCTGTGGCCTGAGCACGCATATCGGTGCACATAAAGAACACCATGGGCACACCGGCCTGGGCCAGTGCTTCCGGCAAAAATGGCGTGATGAGCGTTTCTGCCGCCGAGCGGGAGTTGGAGGTCATGTAAATAGCCTGGCCAACGCCGAACTTGGCATCGCCGCGGCTGAATACCTTAAAGTCAGAGAAGAACACATCGTCCGCCGTGCGGCCCGTCAGGTCGGCGCCGGCTTCAAACATCTGCTCCGCATAGGAGGGGATCTCCTCGCCCGCGATCCTGGCCAGCTTTTCGGCAATGTGCTGGTCAAGCGGCGTGGAGGTAGGCGAACGGAACATCAGCGTGTCCGACAGAATAGCGGAAAGCAGCAGGCCTGCAATCTGGGGTGGGATCTCTACACCGTGCTCTTCATACATGCGGCTGATGATAGTAGCGGTGCAGCCAACCGGCTCGTTGCGGAAATACACCGGCCCGGCAGTTTCCAGTGCACCAAGACGGTGATGGTCGATGATCTCCAGAATCTCCGCCTGCTCCAGACCATCCACAGCCTGACCGCGCTCGTTGTGGTCCACCATAATGACCTGCTTGCGGTGCACGTTCAACAAATTACGGCGGCTGATGACACCGCAATATTTGCCATTGGCATCCAGGATGGGGAAATAGCGGTGGCGCACATTGGCCATGACCTTGCGGGCGTCTTCCACTGCAGTATTCACGCTGAATTCCAACAGGTTCTTGCTGCGCATAAAGTGGCGCACCGGGGCGGCGGTGGAAATCAGGCGGGCGGCGGCGTACGTATCAAACGGGGTGGTAATGACAATGCATCCTTTTTCCTGTGCGCGGGCCAAAATGGTACGCGGCACAGCAGAGCCGCAGCAGACAACAATGGCACCGGCGCCACAGTCAATGGCGCACATCTGCACTTCGTACCGGTTGGACACCAGCACAATATCGCCGGGGTTCACGGCACCATCCATAATTTCCGGGCTGGTGCCAATAAAAATGCGGCCGGAGGTAATGCAGGCATCGGGGTCGCCCAGCAGCATTTCGCCTTCCAGGGTGCTGAGCACGTTTTTGTAGCTCGTCTTGGATTTTGCCAGAACCTCAGTATCAAATAGGTCCATATTGGCATTGGCAATGTCCTTAACGGTGATCAGGCCCAGCAGTTCTTTATCCTCGTCAATGGCGCACAAGGTATCAATCTCGGTGTCGCGCATCATGCTCCATGCGGCACGGATGCTCATTTCCTTATCAATGCCGGGCTGCTCGCGGATGTCGATGTCCTTCACCTGGGGGCTGACGTCGGTACACAGGCGCGGCGGCTCCACCCCAAAATGCTTGAGCACAAAGGCGGTTTCGCGGTTGATCTGCCCGGCACGGCGGGCTTCGTACACAGCATCCCCCAGCTGGTTTTTCAGGTAGGTATAGGCCAGCGCAGAGCAGATAGAGTCTGTATCCGGGTTGCGGTGACCAATGATGTTGACCTTACGGCGTGTCTTTGGCATAGTTCTTCCCTTTCCCAATCAATGCAAGGGGTATATGCAGCGGCCTTTCCCCTCTTTTTGGTTATTTACCGCAAACCATGTTGTTGGTAGAATAACCAGAAAACCGCGCAATTCCCCACGATTATTTTTAATTATACCATAAGAAAAAACAATTTACGATTCTTGACAATTTCATCATGGTGCCGTACAATATAGTATAAGTGTGCTGCAGTTGGGATGTTAGCCCCTGCCGCAACCTATGTTCGTGCACCAAACCCCAGATTTTGAAAGTATAAAGAGGTATCGTAGGTTATGATCCAAGAAAATCTTCGCAATATTGCCATTATCGCCCACGTTGACCATGGCAAGACCACCCTCGTGGATCAGATGCTGAAGCAGTCCGGCGCATTCCGCTCCAATCAGCAGGTTGCTGAGCGCGTGATGGACTCCGGCGCCATCGAGCGTGAACGCGGCATCACCATCCTGGCAAAGAACTGCTCCTGCGTCTATGAAGGCGTCAAGATCAACATTGTTGACACCCCGGGCCACGCCGACTTTGGCGGCGAGGTAGAACGCGTGCTGAAAATGGTCAACGGCGTTCTGCTGCTGGTTGACGCAGCCGAAGGCTGCATGCCCCAGACCCGTTTTGTTCTGCAGAAAGCTTTGCAGCAAAATCTGTCCCTGGTCATTGCCGTCAACAAGATCGACCGTCCCGACGCTCGCATTCAGGAAGTTATTGACGAGATCCTGGAGCTGCTGATGGACCTGGGCGCTACCGACGAGCAGCTGGACAGCCCGATGGTGTTCTGCTCCGGCCGTAACGGCACCGCCAGCTATGATTGGACCCACCCCGAAAACGGCACCGACCTGAAGCCACTGTTTGATACCATCCTGAAGTACGTTACCCCGCCGGAGGGTGAACCCGAAGCCCCGATGCAGATGCTGGTTTCCAGCGTGGACTACAACGACTTTGTGGGCCGCATGGGCGTTGGCCGCGTGCAGAACGGTATCATCAAGGTTGGCCAGGCTGTTCAGGTTTGCGACTGGCACAACCCCGACCTGCACATGACCGGCCGCATCACCAAGCTGTTTGACTTTAAGGCAAACGGCCGTGAGCCCATTGAGCAGGCCGCTGCTGGTGATATTGTTGCCTTTGCCGGTCTGCCCGATATTTCCATCGGCAACACCGTGTGCGACCCCAGCAAGGTTGAGCCGCTGCCCTTTGTTAAGATCAACGATCCTACCGTTGAGATGACCTTCTCCGTCAACGATTCCCCGTTTGCCGGCAAGGAAGGCAAGTACGTCACCAGCCGCCAGATCCGTGACCGCCTGCAGCGCGAGCTGCTGAAGGACGTTGCCCTGCGTGTGGAAGATTCCGCCACCAACGATTCCTTCCGCGTAATGGGCCGTGGCGAAATGCACCTGTCCATCCTGATTGAGACCATGCGCCGCGAAGGTTACGAGCTGCAGGTCAGCCCCCCGCATGTTCTGACCCATGAGGAGAACGGCAAGACCATGGAGCCCATGGAGCGCGTTGTGATTGACGTGCCGGAAACCTATCAGGGCAACGTTATGACCGCTCTGGGCGCCCGCAAGGCCATCCTGATGAACATGCAGATGATGAACAACCGTTCCCGTCTGGAGTTCCGTATGCCCAGCCGCGGCCTGTTTGGCTACCGCAGCCAGTTCCTGACCGACACCCACGGCGAAGGCATCATGAACACCATTTTTGATGGTTACGAAGAATGGTGCGGCCCCATTGCCACCCGTTCCAGCGGCTCTCTGATCAGCTTTGATACCGGCGATGCCGTCACTTACGGTCTGTTCAACGCCCAGCAGCGCGGCACCCTGATTGTGACCGCAGGCGAAAAGGTTTACGAGGGCGAAGTTGTTGGCTACACCCCGACCGGTGAGGACATCACCGTCAACGTGTGCAAGACCAAGCACCTGACCAACACCCGTGCATCTGGCAGTGACGATGCTCTGCGCCTGATCCCCGTGACCAAGTTCAGCCTGGAAGGCTGCCTGGAATTCCTGGCACCGGACGAGCTGCTGGAAGTTACTCCGGAGAACCTGCGCATCCGCAAGCGCATCCTGGACCACGACCTGCGCATGAAGGCCACCAGCAAAAAGAGCAAGGGTTGATTTTAAGTTTGCCTTTCCAGCCTTTTTGAAAAAAGGCTTCGGCGAAAAACTTTAATCGGCTTCGCATAGAATAATAAAGACCCCGGCATGATTTTGGAATGAAAATCGTGCCGGGATTTTTGGTTTTATTATGGCAACACCGCATAATTCTAAGTGCCGATACGGCGAGCGAGGTGCGGCAGATGCT
>ENA-OWPN01001893-OWPN01001893.1-human-gut-metagenome-genome-assembly--contig:-NODE-1893-length-15534-cov-5.506751_pt1 | contig 15534 bp, 18 predicted proteins | sample MGYA00248266_ERZ651850 | MGnify/ENA primary metagenome ERZ651850 (study PRJEB26924, sample SAMEA4378296) | human gut metagenome | biome: human gut; feature: human-associated habitat; material: faeces... | reverse complement strand
CACGGCGGGCAAGAACCAGTTCATTGACCCCTTTGCCAAGGAGGGACTGCGCAGCTTCCTGGGCGTGCCCCACGAGATGGACGAAAACGACGGGCGCATTCTGGGCGGCTACATCCGCTACATGCTGGACGTGCAGCAGGTTCCCTATGAAATGGTTCGCTGGACGAAGGACGAGACCTGGATCAAAGTCAAGAGTGAAGATTTCACCGCCCGCTACGAAATGGCGCCCCTGGACGAGCTGGTGGACGCCTACGAAGCCCAGTGGAACGGCGCTGCCAAGACGCTGGTCAGCCCCGAGTGGTCCTGCGTGATCGAAGACCGGGACGAGGAAGATATGTACATTAAGGTCATCCGCAAGGAAGACCTGCGGATGCTGTAAGGAGGTGCCGGAATATGCTGTTTAAGGAAGATACCGTTGCCCGTGCCGACGCCATGGCCATCCGGAAAGGCGTAGGCTTCTACCGCTGGACCCACGATCTGGTGGAGATCACCGGCAAGGACGCGCTGGAGGTTCTGCAAAAAATCTACATCAGCGACATTTCCAAGGTCGCCGTCGGGCGCTCAAAGTACACCGCTTCCCTGGATGAAAACGGCGAGATCATCGACGACGTGATCGTCATGCACATGGCGGAGGGCTTATATTGGGTCTCCGACCTGTATGGTCCCCGGCTGCTCCCCTGGATTGAAAAGCACAAGGGCGACGCGGACATTCAGGCGAAGATCATCACCTACGACTGGGACATGTACGCCGTGCAGGGGCCTGACAGCCTCAAGGCCATGAATGCCATGCTGGATAAGCCGGTGGACGATCTCAAGCGCTTCGGCATCTGTGAGCGCACTCTGGGAGACATCCCCGTCTATATCCACCGTTCCGGCTTCACCGGCGAAAACGGCTATGAAATTTACTCCGCCTTCGACAAGAGCGCGGAAGTTCACGATCTGGCGCTGAAAGCGGTGGAATCCGTGGGCGGCCGGGAGCTTCAGACGCTGGAGGTCTATGTCCGTTCCGTCCCCATGGAGAAGGGCTTCCCCCTCAAGCAGGACTTCAAGCACCTGAGTCCCTACGAGTGCGGCCTGGGCTGGGCGGTCGCCGCCGACAAGGACTTTATCGGCAAGGAAGCGGCGCTGGCGCGGAAAGCGCATCCCAAATACCGGATGGTCGGTCTGGAATTCTCCCGGGAATCCACCGAGGATATTTCCATCTGGGAGCGGGTGTACTGGTACGGCGTGGAGGTCGGCCGCTGCGCTCAGACCATCTACGGTTACACGGTAGAGAAAAACATCGGTTTCGCAACCCTTCGTGCGGACGTTCCCGACGGCGCGGAACTGACCGTCGGCTGCAACGATTCCCCGGCTGTCGTAGTAAGCAAGGTTTTCTGCTGAGGAGGAAATTATGGGAAGATTGGAAAATAAAGTCTGCATCGTGACCGGCGCGTCCGCCGGTATTGGGCGCGCCACGGCAGAGCTGTTCTGCCGGGAGGGCGCGAAGGTCGTGGCAGTTGCCCGCCGTGAGGAACGCCTGAAAGAACTGGCCGAGGAATGTAAGAACGCCCTCGGTGAGCTTGTCTGGTACGCGGGAGACGTGGGCGACCCGGCGGCAGCCGTGGGCATGGTGAAAAAAGCGGTGGAAGCCTTCGGGCGCCTGGACGTTGCCGTCAACTGCGCGGGCGTCATGGATGACAACACGGCCATCGCGGATATGTCGGACGAAATGCTGGAAAAGACGTTCCGCATCAACACCTTCGGCCTGATGTACGGCCTGCGGGAAGAATGCAGACAGTATCTGACCCAGGGCGACGGCGGCGTGATCGTCAACGTCTGCTCCGTCGGCGCGACGCACCAGACCGCAGGCGCGGCCTACTGTGCCAGCAAGGGCGCTGTTCTGGCGGCGACAAAGAACACGGCGTTCATGTACATGGAGGAAGGCATCCGCTGCAATGCCCTCTCCCCCGGCGGCGTTGTGACCGACATTCCTCTGGTCATGCCGGCAGCCGACGAGTTTGGCTTTGGCAGAACCAGCAAGCTGCTGGACTTCTCCGGCGAGCTTGCCATGCCGGAAGACCTGGCGGACGCGATCCTGTTCCTGGCCAGCGACCAGTCCCGCTACGTCAACGGTGAAGAGATCAAGTGCGACGGCGGCTGGACGTGCTTCTGATACTAGTTTTCAATAAAACGGTTAAAAACCGTTTTATTCGGCTGCTGTTTCAGCAGCCAGCGGCGTAGCCGCAAAAAACGTAAGTCCATACATTTCTCGCCGCCACCGGCGGCCTGCGAAGGATTCGCAGGATAAAATGGTGTTAACCATTTTATCGGGAAATAGTATGAGAATATAATTGTCACAGGCGGCACCGGATGGTGCCGCCTGTGTAATGTCAAGAAAAGAAAACGGCTTCCAAATTCGGAAGCCGCTTCCACATGTCAAGGGATCATTCGATTGCCTGAAGTTCCTTGTCCAGTTCCTCCAGATGGGGCTGCAGGTATGCGGACTGGGGGAAGGAAGCCAGCTTGCGCAGGGTCAGGCCGCCGACCAGCTTCATCTGCGGGTTCTTGGACGCGCCCGGGCAGAACTTGTCCAGAATTTCCGCTGCCGCCGGGTTTTTCAGAATGTCCTTTACTTTGCTGTCAAGGGAAAATGCCATGATAGTTACCTCCTGTTTGTTGATTTGTAGTAATATTATACAAAACAGCGCACAGAAATGGTAGCCTGCAAAGTGCAGGATTTACAATCGCCCCACCCCGTCAATCTGCCGGGTACGCCGCAAGCTGAACCGCACCCGTTCGGCACCTCATTTTGCTCTCCCGGCGCAGATGGGACATCCGCATTTGCTTCTTCCGGTTCTGGAATAAATGACCGCCTTCCAGACGTGTCCCGCACTGCATTTCCACCAGATGCGCTTATGGCTGCCTATCGTGAACATTTCCGGCATCAGATCGCCGTTGCGCGCAGGATCCCACTGGGCGGCAAGCTTTGGGTAGCGCGTTGCCAGGTCATTAAAACCGGGCAGAACGCGCCTGCCCGTGCAATAGGGACAGCCGGCGTTTTTTACGGCTCTGGGTGCAATGACCGCCTCCCACGCATGTCCGCGGGAACACCGCCACCAGGCCTTCCTGTTACTGTAGGGCGTCACACGATCCGGGGTCAAATTGCCGTTGCGTTCTGTATCCCATTCTGCGGCAATGTCCGGGAAGAGCGTCAGCAGGTCGTTATCGCCGGGAACAGTAATTTTGCCGTCGCAAACCGGGCAGCCGCTGCCCCGCGACCGGTGCTGGACGCTCGCCCGCCATGAATGGCCGTTCTTGCATCGCCACCAGACATACCGGCGGCTGCCCGCCGAAACATCCTCCGGCATCAGTCCTTCATTCTTTTTGTCATCCCACTCAGAAAGCAGCTGCCTGTTTTCTTTCTCAATGCAATCGTCGCGTAAACTCTTTCTCTCCGACTCTCCCACTGCGTCCCCCTTGCGTCTTGTAAACGGCACCTCATTCTTTTTCTTCTGCCCGATCACAGAACACCGTCACTCGCGTTTTGCCGCCCTTGGTGCAGGTGTACAGCACCAGATCATGGCCGCTGTTTTGGACGGCGGCCACTTCCGTTGGTTGCAGCGTCTCGACCTTTTCGACGCGGTAGGTGTTGACGATGCCCTCCATATCCGTAAAGGTAACGGAATCGCCTACGGCCAGTTCCTTGAGACGGCCAAAATGGTTCCGGTAATTGTGGGCGGCGATCACAAGGTCGTCCGTGCGGGAAGATCCGAATTGGCGGCATGGGGCGATTTGCAGCCGGGTATAGTCCCACTTCGACATGACCGGCAGCTTCAGCTCCAGCGTAGGCAGCTCCAAATAGCCCACATAGGCATAGCCGTTCAACACGACTGTGGGCATTTCCGGGTCAAGGGGCGGCTCGGTGGGGACAGTCTGCGTCTCTTCCGTCGCGATTTGGGCGGTCGTTTCCGCCGGCTGTGTCGCAATGGCCGCCTCTACGCTTGCCAGTGCGTCCTTGGCCTGCTGCCCGGCGCGGGCGTCCTCATAGCGGTTATGCAGCAGCAGAAACAGTGCCGACAGGATCAGCACTGCTCCCACTGCTATAACGGCAATGCCCAGCTTTCTAGGCATTCTTCCGTTCCTTTTTCTTTGCCAGTATTGCCCAGCCGAAAATGACCAGGACAAGTCCGGCACTGCCCAGCGCCCAAATTGGCCAGTTGCGCTGACCGGTCTGAATCAGCTTACCGGGGGTGACCGTGGGGGGCTTTGCGGTGGTATATTCCTCTGCGATGAACTTCCAGTCTACCTCTCCCTCCCGGTTTGCGGCGGTGTTGTCCGCTTCAATGTCCATCGTCAGGGTCACGGTCAGCGTGGTGCCCTCGCCCTTCCGGAAGGTGCCCAGCAGACAGCCGTTTCCGCCGAAGGTGCCAACCTCATCCGGCTTCCCGTTGAAAATTCCTTTGCCGCCCTGCGCCACGGTCATGGTGAAGTTGGAAAGGAATTCGTTCATTTCGTCCACGTCGGCGATGTGCCCGTCCACGGGGAGATTGTCCGCGCCGTGGGGAACGGCCACGATGTACAGCTTCACGTAATCGGTGCGGGTGGTCGTGCTTTCGTTCCGGAATGTGATAGTCTCGGTCAGCGTGTCGCCGGGCATGACGCCCTTAAAATCGCCGAACAGGTCGGTGCCGGTGTGATTGCCGGCCTTGGGGCTGATGATCAGCCTGTCCTTGCCCTTGTAAACGATGTCCGCGGCGGGCTGGGTGCTCTGGGCGAAGGCGGTCACACTTAGGCTCGTGACCACCAGCAGCATCAGAACCAACGATGAAACTATTCTGCATAGCTTTTTCATATTGCCGCCCCCCTTAATTGCCGAATGGGACTGTGACGCCCCAGGCATCTGTTACCGCGCTTGCAGGTTGACTCTGAACGGCGGTCGCCAGAATTTCGACGGAAAGTGTGTATTCCGGGTTTGGCGGGTACGAAACCGTACAGGTCAGCAGGCTGCCCTCTGTCGATCCATTGGGAGCGACCGGATCCGGATAGTAATAGTAGCCGCCGCTTTCCTTCCACTTGCCGTTCGGGTTTATCCGCAAATCGTAGCTGTACCCCGCCGGGACGGAGGCGACAATGCCGCCATCCTTATCCAGCCAGTTCACAACATAGGTCGCCCGGATGTATGCGTCGGTCGTGCCGGTGTTTTTGACCTGCACGTTGCTTTTTGTGGCTTTATCGAAGTTCTCCGTTATCTCGCAGGAAACCTTTGCGTACTCGAAGGTGTTTGCCACCTGTCCTGTTGTGTCGATCAGGTAGGCGACGGTAGAACCGGCCACCACGCCGATCAGCATGAGAATGGCCATGAGCAGAACCGTCGCTCTGTTCATGCGAACTCTTGACTTTCTGCGTTTTTTAGCGTATGCTCCTTGGTACATGACTGCCGCCTCCTTTCTCAGCTGCCGAATTTATTCTGGCTGTATGCGTCGCCGTCCAGCCACTTGTCGTTTGCACGGGTGTTTGCGAACGTGACTTCATTCGTCTGTGTGGGCTGCAAGGTTATGGTCTTGCCGATTTCGTCCGGCGTATAACGCCAGCTCCAGTCGCTCACCTCCGTGATGGTGTAGGTGCCGATTTTCAGACCCTTGATGGTCACGGAGCCGTTGCCGTTGATCACAACCTTCTTCTCGAAGCCGCCCCCAACAACTTTGAAAATGAAGCTCTGGTTCTCGTCGATGGCTTCCCATCCGGTCTTGGTGATGGTCAGGTCTGCCGCGTCGTATTCAAATTTGGCGTAGTAGGTCGCGGCCTCGTAGCCCATGACAGCCTTCTCGGCTGTACCGTAATTCTTGGTCTTGTCGGGGGTCAGCTTGCTGTTTGTCACCCAGCTTTCGTCAACCGGCTGCGTGCAGTCCTTGTCCTTATACCAGCCGACAAACTTGAATCCTTCCGCAACGGCGGGCATGGAACCCTTCACCTTGCCGGTCATGACCTTGAGCTGGGCTTCCTGATAGTTGTCCAACGTGCCGCAGCCATCCGGGCCAACGACCACATACTTGATATCCACCGTCTGCTCGGTGTAATAGAAGGTTTTTACATTCTTGTCGGCAACATTGGCAGGGTCTTCGATGGCAATGTTGATGGCCTGATTCTCCGCGCTCACCAGCGTATAGCCGGGAATGGTCTTTGCCGTCTGCGTCACCTGCGCCTGATAGCGGGCGTTTCCGGTAACGGTGTCGGCAAGCGGTCTTTCCGTACCCTGTTCAAGGAATCGGAATTCATAGGGATACTCGATGCGGTCGTAGTACAGGTTCAGCACAAGACCGGCTGCGGTCAGCTCACCGGAGGCGTTGCTCTTGGTTCCGTTGTAGGTGAAGCCTGCGATGGTCAGCGGGGTTTCGGAATACACTGTTCCGATCACACCGTTCAGGTTCGTGCTGCTCTGGTACTCGGTATAGCCTTCACCCGCGATATTCTGCGTCCAGTGGATGATATGCACCGGGGCGTGGTCTTCGTCCTTGACATACCAGAAGATGATCTCGTTCCCTTCGGCGGCCAACACCAGCTGCTTCTGGTAGGCGTCGGGGGCATAGCCTGTGATCTGCTTGAAGGTCTCAGTGACGACCGCATCATGAGTGGTCACGGTCTTGAGGTCGGCAAGCTGGTTATTGGTACCTTTTTCCAGATATTTGACGGTGTACGTCACTTCCGCCTTCGGCACGTACACGAAGGTGTAGGTGTTATTGGCGGGATTGGCAATGTCAATGGTGACGGAATGGCTGCTGGTATTGGGGAAATAGCCGGACTGATAGCCCTCGTTCAGCTCTGTGCCGGTTTTGGCGTTGAAGGTCTTGGTGCTGCCAGCCAAAGCACTGCCGGTGGTGGGAGGTGCAATTTGCGTGCCGTCCGCCAACTCATACTTAACAGTATAGGTCATCAGCGTATTGGAGCTCCACTTGGCATAGAGGTTCAGATCGCGGTTGACAGGCATGGAGAAGTCAAACGCCTTTTCCTCGCCGGTGTCGCTGATGTAGAACCAGCCGACGAAACGTCGCCGCTGACATGAATCTGCCATTGATAGCTGCCGGAGCCGGTCTCGGCAACCGCCTTCAGCGCCATTTTATCGGTTCTCTTTAACAGAACCGATTCCGCAGCTGCTCCGTTGCTGCCGTAAATCCGGAGTCCATTTCCGTTTTCAAACGCCGTGGTCAGCGCTGCTGGAACCAGACTGACCACCATCACGCAGCAGAGGAACAGCGCCAGAATTTTCTTCTTCATATGCCTTTATCCTCCTTCTTACGGTTTCGGCCAGCCCTGGGCGTCCAGGACGGTTGCGCCATTGTTGGCTGTCTGCACGGCCTGGGCGAAAACGTCCACCGTCGCCGTGGCGTTCTGATATTCGTTCCCCATGGCGGTGCCAAAGGTCACGGCGGTGAAAATGGGCGCTGTAACCTCGCCGGGTTTCAGGGCTTTGGTGGAATAGTAGTAGCCGTCCCGTTCCGTCCAGTCGGTGGTGTTGAGCGTCAGCTCTACGAGACCGATGTCGGGCGTACCCTCACCCTGGAGTCTGATATTCTTTTCCACCTTTACCCGCACCCACGCTTCGGACGCACCGGTATTCCTGATCTCCGCAATTTTCGTAACGGTCATACCGGGCATGATACCGGTCAGGTCTTCAAAGGGCGTCTGCCTGCCCTCGTCTGCCCATTCCTGCACCGCGATCTCCACGCCGCCGGTGGTGATGACGTTGTGCGCCGTACCCTCCGAGGTGAAGTACGCAAGGGTTCCGGCGGCAAGCGTGGCGATGCAGATAACCAGCACGGACAGAATCAAAAGTTTTCGCTTCATAGTTCTTGCTCCTCTCAAGCTGATATTGCCCTATCTCCCGGGCGGGAGACAAAATAGACTTTCATGATCACGTCAGACCATATGACAGCATCCGGGCTTTGACCGGGTGCTCTCATATGGTCTGTACCCCTAGGGGTACAGACCGTATGCGGAAACGTTTGGAATTACTGCCAGTTGGTAGTGGCGCCGCCCCAGGGGTTGTATTTGACACCAAAAGCGGCATCAATAGCGGCGGCGGCAGTGTCAAAGCCCTCGGCCTGCACGGCAACCGCAAATACGGGATAGTTGACCGTGCCTTCCAGAATAGACAGATCGGCGTCGGGGTGGCGGGGATCGATATACTTGCCGTCCTTCATATCCACGTTCTTGTCCAGATACACGCCGCAGATGAACTGCTCGGTGGTGTCACCGGCCGCGACAGGCTGGTAGTAGTCCGCAAAGTAGACATTGTAGCTGACGCCGTCCATCACGGTCTCAAAATACTGCCATTTGCCGTTATTCTTCCACTTCCACTCGTTTTCGAAGGTGGTAGCACCGTTGTTGTTGCCGAAGTTGCCGTGCAGAATGTTCATGCCGGCATTGAAGCTTTCACCGAAGCCATCGTCCAGAGCGGAGGGAACCGCATAGTAAGCACGAATCCAGGCGGCGGATTTGCCGGTATTCTGAATCGTTACGACCTTGTCGATGTAGTTCGCGGCCTTGGGCTGGCCGTTGGGGTATTTTTCTCCCTGAGCGGAGCCGACGATGGGCATGAGAACCTTATCTCCCTCATAAGGTACAAAACCGGTATGGTCTTCATTGCTCTGCTCCTCGATCAGTTTGATTTTTACGCCGCCGGCAGTAAATGTGTTCGTGGCACTGTCCGTGTCGGTGAAGTACGCGAGAGATGCGCCCACGACGGCGATGGCGACCAGCGCCACGCACAGGAAAATTGCGGTGATTTTCTTCTTCATGATGTACTGCTCCTTATCAATAATGTGTTTTCTGCGCCCGCGCGCAGGGAGTTACTTAGGCAGAAACCTTAGACCATGCGTCAGCCGCAGTGTCAATGCCATCCTTCTGGACAGCGTAGGCCGTAAAGGTCAGCTTGGGCTGGGTGGTAACAGACTGGATATCGCCCTTGGTCAGCTCTTCACTGACATAGATTTTGTTATCCTTGAGAACCGCAAAATCAGTGTCAGTCGTTACGGCTTCAACCGCACGATAATAGACATTTCTCGGAATCTTCGTGCCATCGCCCTTTGTCCAGCCGTCAGCAATGGAATAAGTCACCTTATCGGCAACAAACGTACCTTCTTCCTCGACCTTGACGAACAGCCAGCAGGCTTCGGAGCCGGCCTTAACTGTCACCTTCGGGTCTTTCCCGATATCCACACCGGGGATGATCTTGTAGTCCTCGCCTGTGGTTTCGGTCAGCGTAATGTTGATGTCTCCGTATGTAAACGTGTTGACAACGGGGTCGGTTTTGGCAACCAGCCATGCAACCGTTCCGCCTACCGCGCAGCCGAGCACCAGCACCAGTGCCAGCATCAGGACGAACAGTCTGCCGCTCACGCTGCGGCGCTTTTCGTAATGCTTCATTTCACTCTTCCTCCTTTCCTAAGGATTTCGCGATTGGGTCTTTATTTCAGCAAGCGGGAAGCCCTGCCTGTTGGAATCGTCAGTTGAAGGCAGCCCATGCCGCGTCGGCATCGGCAAAGCCGTCGGCCTGAATGGCATAGGCGTTGACGGTGATGGTCATACCCCCGATGGTCTTAAGCTGCTCTCCCGTGATTGCGCCGGGAACCGTGATGGAATCAAACAGTGCATCCAGTGCAACGTCACCATTGGGAGCGCCGACAGCCTCTTTGTACCAGAATTCATAGGTACGGGTGTTTGCGGCCGCATTTTTGGTGTTGCCCTTGTAAATCCAGTTCGTATTGTCATAGCCGCCAAAGATACTGGTCAAATCAGCGCCGCCGGGGGCAAAAATAGCGTCCAGCTCATTGGCCTTGCTGAAGGTGACGGTCATCTTGACATAGCTGGGTTCACTTCCGCTGAGTACGGTGACCATGGGGTCCTTGTTGTAGGTGTGACCCGGCAGCAGCTTGTAGCTGTTGGCTTTCACGCGTTCAGCATTTGGAACCAGCGTGCCGTCAGTATTTGCCTGAGCCTCGTCCAGCTTGATCGCCACAGAGCCGACGGTGAAGGTATTTGTGACCGTATCGCTTGAGGTCAGGTACGCCATTGTTCCCAGCACCGAGGCGGCTACCAGCAATACCGCGCAGAGGGTCAGGAGCAGAGCCTTGCTTCTTGTTTTCATTTTCGAAAACCTCCTTGAAATTTATATAGGGAGCCTTGCGGCATTGCCCTTGAAAAAATGGGACGGCTTACGACCGCTTCCGTTCCGCCTCCCGCCGTATCAGAAGCTGTCGGAGTGCATCAGCGGCGGTATCGTCGTACTTTCCGGCTTCGACCAGATGGCAGAGCTTTTCGATTTCGGCATCCGTCAGCAGGCCATCGGTTTTTCGGCGGATTTCATCGGCCAGAGATTCCGGTTTCTCCGGCGGAACATCGGCCTCGGGAGCCGGGGCATCCGCGCCTTTGCCGCGCCGGGGCTTCTTTCCGTCCTTGTCGTCGGCAAAAATGTCCGGGAGGAAGACCAGCAGCAGAAGCACTGCCCCCGCGGAAATGGCAATGTACATTCCGGGAGGGTGCTGGATGTAATCCGCCACGTAGCCCAGATACGGGATGGAGAAGATCGGCGTACCGATCACGTTTTTGTAATGGACAAGGGAACCGTCCTCGGCGTCATTCGCGTCGCCCTTGGTGCGGAAACGAATAACGGTTGGGTCTTCCTCGTCCTGGACGACGCCCACGACCCGGTGGGTGGCGATGGTGTCCTCGTCCAGCATGAAGGTGATGGGCTGCCCCTCGGTGATGGTGTAGGGGTCGACCTTTTTCACATAAATCAGCGCGCCCGTGTGATACGTCGGCTCCATGGAGCCGGACAGCACGGTGAACACCTGCAATCCAATGACCCGCGCGCCCACCAGCAGGAGCGCCAGGATTACCACCAGCGCCACCAGAACGGTACTGACGGTGTTCCAGATTTTCTTGAGAGAGCTGCTCATAGCGTAACCTCTTCCCCTAAAACCTCTGCCTTCACGTTCGGAACGACAAAGCTGTAAATCTGCTCGAATGCCCATTGGGTCGCCGCCTCGCTGTTTTCCAGCTCGCCTTCCAAAAAACAGGACGCATAGAACAGCATTGTGAAAAAAATCTGATGAACCAACATATCCATGTTCGTTCCCGGCTTGAAGGATTTGCTTACCTTTTCGATCAGCGGTTTGAAGCACGCAAGGTGCCTTTCATAGGCATGGGCACGGTAGCTTGCGGAATAATAGTAGCGAGGGTAAAAAGCACAATCCTCAGGCCTTTGCAGAATAAAATCCCAGCTTCTTTTCCAGAGGATATACGCCCGCTCCTTCCACGGCAAATCCGGCATATGCATAACAGGAAGCGTTTTTTGCAGGAGATTGGCAAGCCTGACATCTTCCATGTGAAGCGCCGCGCTGAGCAGCTCATCTTTATTGGAGAAGCATTTATAGATGTATGCCTCGTTCAGCTTCGCCTCAGCCGCGATGGCTTTGGTGGTAGCTTTCTCCATACCGTCCCGCGCCACAACGCGGACGGCACACTCCATAAATGCCTGTTTCATGCTTTCTTGTTCCAAATCGTCATCCTCCGTCGGAAATAGAGGCGGTCACTTATCCAACCCCCAAACAGGCAAACTGCCCTCAGCCGCGGGCTGACCAATTTGCCAAAAGGCCGCGCGTCCTTTCGTGGAGTTTGCCCCTCTGTCAAAAGCGGCCGATTTAGGTTGGAAAATGCCGCATTGCGCTGCGCCTGACACAAAAGTTTGACTGCGCAGTCTAGAATCCAACAGCCTCCAGCTTGCTCATATTGTCCCTCTTCAGCTCCATGGAGGAATGGACATACCGGTCAAGCGTGATGGTCGTGTTGGCGTGTCCCAAAACCTCCGAAAGAGACTTGATCTCAAAGCCCACTTCCACGGCGCGGGTTGCAAACGTGTGGCGAAGCGTATGGAAATGCACGCCTTCCAGCCCACAGTCCCGGGTGTATTTCTCCATACGGTATTGCAGCGCCCGGGGTTCCATATACGCATCCGTTCCGGTAAGAACATAGGCCGTCGCACTGCCGGGGTGCATTTTCCCGCAGAGCTCGGCCGTGTAAGCCGTCATGGGAATCGTTCTTACGGAGGTATCGCTCTTTGGTGAGCCGATCACGATTCTGGTGCGTGTGGTTCCGGCCTCATCGGTATCCCGCAGTCTCTGCAATGTGACGGCGATCCGGATCGTCTTTTCCCGCAGGGATATGCTGCCCCACTGAAGTGCGCACAACTCCCCAATCCGAACGCCGGTGAATAGCGTCAGAAGGACGCCGAATTTGCACGTATCCATGTCGGTCAGCAGATAGGCAACAAACCGCCGCTGCTCCTCCCGGGAAAGAACCCGCGTCTCCTTGCGGCTGCACTTGGGATAGTTTATCTCCACAGCCGGGAAAATTCTGGGAAAGCGCGCCGCAGTGTATTTCAGAACCCCGTGCAGCACGACGAGGATATCGTGTACCGTTTTCGGAGCAAGCTCTTCTTCCAGCAGCAGCTCCTTCGTAAAATCGTCGACCAGACCGCTGGTAAGCCCAAGGGGGAAGCATCCGCCGAGCCGCGGCTTGATGTGTTTGTTCAGCGCCGTATCGTATTTAATGTAGGTCGCCTCCTTAACCTTCCCTTTTCGCAGTTGCAGCCACTCGTCGCAGTAGAACGCGAAGCGGTGGCGGGAATCAGCTGCCGGAGGTGGTGAACCGTCGACCATGGCGGCTTTGAACTTCGTGACTTTTTCCTTTGCTTCTTTATAGGTTTTGCCGTAGCAGAATCCATACTTGATTTTGCCGGAAAGCTCATAACCCCTGATGTATCGAGCCTCCCAGCGGCCGTCCTTCCTTTTGAAGATGTTTTCACCCTTTGACATTTGTAGAACCTCCTTATAAAATGTGGCGGCTGCTATGGCCGAACCTGGTATATTTGCGGCAGTCGAAGATTTCCGACTGCGCATTTGACTGCGCTGCGCCTGCAAGCCGAGAAATTTGTGTCGAACCTCCGCTACAGGCGCTGTTGCTTTCCTGTTAAATTCGTAATTTTACCATTGAATTTAGGATGACCCGTTGACTTTTTACAAAAGACTATGCTATAATATGGTCGTTCAGTGTAGGAGCGGTGTTCTCGCAGAGGGGCAAACTCCACGAAAAAAATGGTCAGAAACAGGCAGGTCGTATAACAAAAAAGCGCCCCATCTGACAGCATTCATGCTGCCAGATGGGGCGCTTTTGACTAAAAGATAACGGCAACCAGCTTTTTCAGCCGGTTGCCGTTTATGCGCAAAAGGTTTGGTTCCTACAAAGTTATAGGCGTTTCTGTTTCCTACATGATACACATAGCATCACCAAAGGAGAAGAACCGATACCGCTGCTTCACCGCTTCTTCATAGGCGTTCAGCACATGCTCACGGCCTGCGAAGGCGGATACCAGCATAACGAGGGTGCTTTCCGGGAGATGGAAATTGGTGATCAGACCGTCCATGGCCTTGAAGGTATACCCCGGGTAAATGAAAATATCCGTCCATTTGGACTTGGCCTCGAAGGTGCCGTCGTCGTTTACCAGGGATTCCAGGGTGCGGCAGGAGGTCGTGCCTACGCAGATGATGCGCCCGCCGCTTCGCTTCGTCTCGTTCAGCATTTTTGCGGTTTCGGCGTTCATCATGCACAGCTCGGAGTGCATGTGATGTTCGGTCACCTCCTCCGCCTTTACCGGGCGGAAGGTGCCAAGGCCAACATGAAGGGTCACAAAGGCTTCGTTTACGCCCTTTTCCCGGATTTTCTCCAACAATTCTTTGGTGAAATGCAGTCCCGCCGTGGGCGCGGCAGCAGAGCCGACCTCCTTAGAATAGACGGTCTGGTACCGCTCCTGATCCTGAAGCTCCTCCTTGATGTAGGGCGGCAGGGGCATTTTTCCCAGGCGTTCCAGCACTTCCAGGAAAATCCCCTCGTACTTAAATTCCACCACCCGGTTGCCGTCCTCCTGCACCTCCCGGACAACGGCGGTCAGCTCGCCGTCTCCGAAGATGACCTCATTGCCGGCCTGCATTTTCCGGCCGGGCTTGCACAAGCACTCCCAGCATTTGTTCCCCAGATCCCGCAGAAGCAGCACCTCCACCACGCCGCCGGTAGGACGATGCCCCATAAGCCGGGCGGGCAGCACCCGGGAATCGTTCATCACCAGACAGTCGCCGGGGTTCAGATAGTCGACGATATCGTAAAAATGCTTGTGCTGAATTTCCCCGGTTTCCCGGTTCAGCACCATCAGCCGGGAGCCGTCCCGCCGCTCCAAGGGCGTCTGGGCGATCAATTCTTCCGGCAGATCATACCAGAAATCATGTGTTTTCATGGTTTTCCTCCCTATTCTCTGTGCCCACAGTATAGCCCATTTTATCCCGTTTTGCAACAGACAAAATACTTTCCTCCGGCATAGACTGGCGTGGAGGTATCAGCCTATGAAACAACCATTCTTCACCGGAGCCTGTACGGCACTCGTCACCCCGTTCCTCGGGGGAAAGGTCAACTATCCCATGATGGAGCAGCTTCTGCGGCGGCAGATCGACGCGGGCATCGAAGCCGTGGTGATCTGCGGCACCACCGGAGAGTCCGCCACCCTGTCCGACTGCGAAAAGCTGGAGCTGTTCCGTCGGGCGAAGGCATACGCCGGGGACAACTGCCTGATTATTGCCGGAACCGGGTCAAACTGCACCGAACACGCGGCTGCCCTGAGCCGGGCGGCGGAGGGCGCGGGGGCGGACGCGCTGCTCATTGTCACGCCCTACTACAACAAGGCCACGCCGGAGGGTCTGCTTGCCCACTACAGCGCCGTCGCCGGAGCGGTACATATCCCGGTCATCGCCTACAACGTCCCCTCCCGCACCGGCGTCGATATTCCTGTGGAGCTTTACGCCCGGTTGTCCCGGATTCCCAACCTGGCAGGCGTCAAGGAAGCGTCTTCCAGCATCTCCAAAATCGCAAAGCTCTGCGCCGCCTGCCCGGATTTCCCCGTTTGGAGCGGCAACGACGACCAGGCGGTGGCGGTGATGTCCCTGGGCGGGCAGGGCGTTATTTCGGTCCTGTCCAACGTGGCCCCCGTGGAGGCCCAGGCCATGGCCCAGGCGGCGCTGGCGGGAGATTTTGACACCGCCGCCGCATTGCAGGCGGAGCTGCTGCCCCTCATTGAGCTGCTGTTCTGCGAGGTCAACCCCATCCCCGTAAAAGCCGCCATGCAGCTCATCGGCTATGACTGCGGAGGATGCCGTCTTCCGCTGACCCCCATGAGCAGCGAAAATCTGGAAAAGCTGAAAAAGTACCTGCTGTAAACGAAAAACGCCGCCCTTCTAGCGGGTAGCCACAAAGCATTGTGGAGCGTATCGATACAGATACGCTCCACTTCTCGTGCTAAATGCGGGTACAGCCTCTTGGCTCTCCCTTTGGAAGAGCTGTCACCGAAGGTGACTGAGAGGGCGCTGCCCACTGGCTTCCCCTCTCCGTCTTCGCTTTGAAGTGTACCCCATGTCAAGGACATTTTAATTCTGAGGGGTAGAAAAATTTACG
>ENA-OWPN01001885-OWPN01001885.1-human-gut-metagenome-genome-assembly--contig:-NODE-1885-length-15581-cov-2.685431_pt1 | contig 15581 bp, 15 predicted proteins | sample MGYA00248266_ERZ651850 | MGnify/ENA primary metagenome ERZ651850 (study PRJEB26924, sample SAMEA4378296) | human gut metagenome | biome: human gut; feature: human-associated habitat; material: faeces... | reverse complement strand
GCTTCGCCGTAGCCCGTGACCGCGCTGGAAACGATATGTACGCGGTCCCCACACAGCTCATACAGCTGGGTGAGCTGCTCACGGATAACGTCTGCCGGGTTGCCCTTATTGGATTGGTAGTGGTGGTACAGGATTTGATGGTCCTCGCCAATCAGCACCAGCTTGGTTGTGGTCGAGCCGCAGTCGATGCCGAGATAGGCGTCGCCTTCGTACATCGTAACGTTTTGCGTCATGACGTCGTGTACGCCGTGGCGGTGTTTGAATTCTTCGTACTGCGCTTCATTTTCAAACAGCGGCGGCAGATAGTTTGCCACCACCGGTGCGCCGGCCGCGTGCTCAAGCGCGTCGAGCAGCGACGAGACGGTATAGGTTTTCTGTGTGTCGCCCGCGTATTCCGCCGCGCCCGCTGCAATCGCGTAGGGGGCAAGGTCGGGGAAGTGCGCATGCGCGTCATCCAGACCGAGCGTTTCCTGAAAACGGTGCTGCAAGCCCTTAAAGAAGAACAGCGGCCCGCCCAGGAACAGTACGTCACCCTTGATTTCTCGGCCCTGCGCCAGACCTGCGACCGTCTGATTGACGACCGCCTGGAAGATGGACGCGGCAACGTCCTCTTTACGCGCGCCTTCATTGAGCAGCGGCTGGACATCCGACTTGGCGAATACACCGCAGCGGGATGCGATGGTGTAGATGCGCTCCGCGCCCTGCGCGAGCTGGTCCAGCTCGGCCGGGGTTACATCCAGCAGCACAGCCATCTGGTCGATAAACGCGCCGGTGCCGCCCGCGCAGGAGCCGTTCATGCGCTCCTCCAGCTGGCCGGACAGGAACACAATTTTGGCGTCCTCACCGCCCAGCTCGATGACCACATCCGCCTGCGGCACATGCACGCCGACCGCCTTGCGCGTGGCAAAAACCTCTTGCACAAAGTCGATGTCGGCAGCCTTGGCGACGCCCAGGCCTGCCGAACCGGTGATGGCGCAGCGCAGCGTGGTGTCTTCCCCAATCAGCGCGCGCGCATTCCGCACCAGTTCAACCGCTTTTTCGCGTACCTTGGAAAAGTGGCGCTCATAATGCTTGTGGATGATCTCTCCATCGCGCACAACGACGATTTTGACTGTCGTTGAGCCGATATCGATTCCTACATTTACGTTCATATATCCTTATTCTCTCCCATGATAAAAACAATGCGTCCGGAGGACGCATGGTGGATGCCAGTAAGAACATATCAAAAAGCCGCACAGACCGGCTGGCGGCAAGGCACATTCCTACATATTTAATATAACGGTGTACAAAGAAAATGTCAATCCGCATACAATATCCGAATTTGCTGAATTTTTCCCTTGACAAATATTCTGTTTTTATATAAAATAAACCGCGTAAGTGAATATACGACCTTATCCAGAGCGGTGGAGGGAACGGCCCAATGAAACCCGGCAACCTGCGCAAAACCATGCGTAAGGTGCCAAATCCGGCGTAGAAAGACGAAAGATGAGGGGGCAAAACGGTTTTTTCGCTCCCTGACGGGAGCGTTTTTTGTTGTGTCCCGGCGTACCAGAAAGGAAGGAATTATATTATGGCACATCATTTTTTCACCTCGGAATCCGTAACGGAGGGACATCCGGACAAGATCTGTGACCAGATCTCGGATGCGATCCTTAACGAAATCTTAACGAATGATCCGTATGCGCGCGTTGCCTGCGAGACGACCTGCACCACCGGTATGGTACAGGTGATGGGCGAAATCTCGACCACCTGCTATGTGGACATCCCTAAGGTCGTGCGCGACACCATTCGGGAAATCGGCTATGACCGTGCCAAGTACGGCTTTGACTGCGACACTTGCGCGGTGTTGACCGCAATTGATGAGCAGTCCGCCGATATCGCGTTGGGCGTAGACAACTCGCTCGAGCGCAAGGAAGGCGCATCGGACGCCGACCTCGCCATCGGCGCGGGCGATCAGGGCATGATGTTCGGCTATGCGTGCGACGAAACGCCCGAACTGATGCCGCTGCCCACCTCCCTGGCGCACAAGCTGGCCAAGCGCCTGACCGAAGTGCGTAAGAATGGCATGTTTGATTATCTGCGTCCGGACGGCAAAAGTCAGGTGACGATTGAGTATGATGACGACAATCTCCCGGTGCGTGTGGATACGGTTGTGTTGTCCACTCAGCACAGCCCGGAGGTTTCGCTCCAGCAGATTCGCAAGGATATGATTGAGCAGGTTGTCAAGGCGGTCATTCCGTCCCATTTGCTTGACGAGAACACCAAGTATTTCATCAACCCGACCGGCCGCTTTGTCATTGGCGGACCGCAGGGCGATTCGGGTCTGACTGGTCGTAAGATTATCGTCGATACCTACGGCGGCATCGGCCGTCACGGCGGCGGCGCGTTCTCGGGTAAGGACCCGACCAAGGTGGACCGCTCGGCGGCGTATGCAGCGCGTTGGGTGGCCAAGAATATCGTTGCGGCAGGACTGGCTAAGCGCTGTGAGCTTCAGCTGGCCTATGCCATCGGTGTAGCCGAGCCGGTTTCCATCATGGTCGAGACTTTCGGCACCGGCACTGTGGACGAAGGCAAGCTGGCCGAAGCGGTACGCAAGGTGTTTGACCTGCGTCCGGCGGCAATTATCGAAACGCTTGACCTGCGCAAGCCGATTTATAAGCAGCTTGCCGCTTACGGCCATATGGGCCGCGAGGAGCTGGGCGTTAAGTGGGAGAATACCGACAAGGTAGAGGAACTCAAGGCCGCGCTCGCGTAAGCGCACGGTAAAGGAACTTGCGGGAGGCGGCAAAGCATGACGGAGGAAGAAAAAATTTTTGCGGGCAGGCTGTTTGACGCGCGCACCAAGGAACTGCGCGACATCAAGCATAAGGCGCACATCCTGTGTCAGAAATTCAATGCGATGGACGAATACGACCCCGCGCGGCTGCCGATTGTGCGTGAGTTCATCGGGCAGATCGGTGAGAAATACTATTTTCAAGGGCCGATTCAGTTCAATTATGGCTCTCATACCTTTATCGGAGAGAATTTCTTCTGCAATTTCAACCTGACCGTCATGGACGATGCGCGCATCTTTATCGGGGATAACGTGATGTTCGGCCCAAATGTGTCACTCATGGCGACCGATCATCCGCTCATTGCGTCCGAGCGCACCAGCATGCGCTATCCGGACGGGCATGTTTCCATGTCCGAGTTTGCCAAGGACATCCACATCGGCAGCAACGTCTGGCTTGCGGCGAATGTTGTGGTGCTGGGCGGTGTAACCATCGGAGATGGCGCGGTTATTGGCGCGGGCAGTGTAGTGACGCGGGATATTCCTGCGGGATACCTCGCAGTCGGCGTGCCGTGCCGCCCGCTGCGGCAAATTACGGAAGCGGACTCCAAGATGGATCTGCTTTGACAGAAAAAGAACAAAAAAAGTCCTGCCGGGATTCCGGCAGGACTTTTTTGCGGTTTAGTCGGTTTGTCGGTCGATCCAGCGATGCAGCAGCAATAGCATTGCAAGCACTGCCACCGCCGCCGGGAAATTGACAGAAAAGACGGTGGTACGCAGAAACGCACTGGCAATGAGATAAAGCAAAAACCAGGGCAAAAACAGCAAGCGGACTTTCATACTGCTGCTGTAAAGCTGTGTCAACGGGTTGTGGGAGAAGTAACAAGTAAACAGAGAAAGTGTTATCATAATCAGTATGACGAGAGCTGCGCCGACCAGATTGCCCGTGGTAACAGGCATCATTGGCCAGCTTTGCGGCAGCCGACCAAAGATGGGGATTAGCCAGTATGCAATGAGAAAGTAAGCAGTTAACAATGCGCCGCGCAGACCGTATAGACATCGTTCCCGACGGGTCAGCGGCGGCACTTCTGCGATCACGCTGTCGCAGAAGGCACGGTAATCTGCGCCGATGACAGCTTCTGCCGTTTGCCCGTGGGCTTCTGCGTCGAGCAGCATTTGTAAGATGTCGCGGCGGAGACTTTCCTGCTGATAGGCATTGATGGGAGCGGTGCGGATGTAAGCGGTGATCTTTTTGAAAATGTGCTCATCGGGGGTGGGGAGCAGATCGGCGGATCGTTCGTTTTCATCTCTGAGCAGTCGGGTTTGCTTGGTCATGGTAATCGCCTCCTGTATCAGCCAGAAGTTTATCAACCGCTTGTGTCAGCTTGCGGTAGCTTGCAAGAAAATTCTGCAATTCTGTGCGGCCTTTGTCGGTCAGCGCATAATATTTTCGCTTGGGTCCCACATCGGAAGCGCGGTATTCCGCCTGCGCCAGCCCGTTTTTCTCCAGTCGCAGCAGCAGCGGATAAATCGTACCCTCGGCAATCTGACCGAAGCCGTAGTCGGAAAGTTGTTCGGTGATCTCGTAGCCGTAGGTCGGCGCGCGGCTGAGCACGGCAAGAATACAGCCCTCAAGCGTGCCTTTGAGCAGTTGGGATGGTATCACACCGGCGGCACCCCTCTCCTTGGTATTTTGCTTTGCAAGGTACTGACTATATTGTAATGCAATATAGCGCGCAGTGTCAATGCATCCGGATAAATCCGGCGAAACTGCCAAAAGTAGATGTTGAAATCCGGCGGAAATGCTAAAAAACAGGCGGTGGATTGACTTTGTAGGTGAAAAAAGCTATGCTTAAACCAGAGACGAAAGGGAGGCGGATACACAATGCAGGTGTTGGAAAACGAGCTTTTCCGGGTGGAGATCAACCCGTTTGGGGCAGAATTGAGCAGTTTTAAGAGTAAAAAAACCGGTACGGAATATGTCTGGCAGGCCGATCCTGCCGTGTGGAAACGGCATGCGCCGATTCTATTCCCGATTGTCGGGCGGCTTAAGGATAAAACCTACACGGTGGGCGGCACGCCCTATGAAATCACCCAGCACGGCTTCGGACGAGATTTGGAATGGCAGATCGGCGCTGCGAGCAACGAGTACGTGGAATTTGTGCTGGAAGCAAGCGATTTCACTAAGAAAATGTATCCGTGGGATTTTGTCTGTACAGTGCGTTATACGCTGACAGGTGCAACCCTGAAAAAAGAGCATGTCGTGTTTAACCGCAGCGATACCGATATGTATTACGAGGTTGGCGGGCATGACGCATACACACTCTGCTGGCAGCCGAATGAGTCGATTGAGGACTATTTTGTGGCATTTGAGGGCACGACGGTGCTGCATCCTATCCTGACGGATGAAAATGTGATGCTTAGTCGCGCACACGGCGATTTGCTGCTTAAAGACGGTTATTTGCCTATCACGCGCGAGACGTTCCGCAATGATGCAATCATTATGGATGATCTTCCGGTGCGCCGTGCGACTATCGGCAGTACGTGCAACGATCGAACCGTAACCATGGACTTTGCAGACTTTCCGTATTTTGCGGTGTGGAGCGCGTATAAGGATTTTGATGTACCCTATGTCTGCTTGGAGCCGTGGAGTACGCTGCCGGATGGCGGTTATCTTGACCACGCAATCGAAAATAAGGTTGGCGTGCGCATGCTGCGTCCGGGACAGGAAGAATGCCTGTCCTTCTCCACCACCATTCACGAGTGAGCAATATAAGCAAAAGCCGCACGGAACTCGTGCGGCTTTTAATATGTATAGAGTGGTTAATCGGGAAAAATGCGGCGGAAAATCAGGCGCACCAGCGGTCCGGCTACGAAAAATTGCAGCAGCAGCGCTATCGGGAAGTTGAGCACTGTGGTCTGCACCCAAATAGCGATAAACTCGCTTTGCAGAAGGCCGCCCTTGAAAAAAAGACAGGCAAAAAAGCTCATGCACGGACACATCAGCCACACCGACATCGCGGAGATTGCCAGCATGATGGCGGTCGGCGGAACCGTGCGTGGGTCGACCAGACGGAACGCCAGCTTTTGTGCCAGCCGGCCGACAAAAATCAGCTCCAGCAGTACCGCAACCGGCCACATGATGGGAAACTCGTGAAAAGCCGCGCCGAAGACTTCGTTACGGCACCCGCCAATGTTGAGGGCAACATTATAGCAGATCATGCCGTATACCATCACGGCGGCCATCAGCAGAGTAAAGACAACATCTTGTTTTTTGTTCTTGGGCATTCGGTTTTTCTCCTTTTTGTTCTGTTGCAGCGCAGCGGACAAAAAAAGGACGCAGTGTAAACTTTCGTTTCACTGCGTCCTTACGAACCGCTTCAACTACCATTAATTGTTTTTATTTTACCGTTTTTAAGCCAATTTGTCAAGAGAAGTGGGAAAAATAGCATTTTTCACAGAGGGTTGACAAAATGAAGTGCGTGGGGTATACTAACTGTGCAATAGCCCCCTCCCTGGGGGGAGGGGTGAGAGATAAAAGGAGATCCTGATATGAAACAACGATTTCGCGTCGGCGGGATGAGCTGTGCGGCGTGCTCTGCACATGTGGAAAAAAGCGTTTCCGCAGTGTCGGGCGTGCGCGAGGGGCAGGTCAATCTGCTGGCGGGTAGCATGACGGTGGAATATGATGAGAGTGCATGCGGAGACGAGCAGATCATCCGCGCGGTCGAAGAGGGCGGCTACACTGCCGCAGTGGACAGCGGTACACGCGCGGAGGCGCCTGCAAAGAATGATGCGCCCGAGGATGCGCTGCATGAAATGAAAAATCGCATCCTTGTCTCCGCGGTATTCCTCATTATTCTGATGTATTTTTCCATGGGGCCGATGTTCGGTCTGCCAATGCCAGGTTTTGTCAGCGGCGAGGCGCATGCGTTTGCGCTGGCACTGGTGCAGCTTCTGCTGACACTGCCCATCCTGCTGGTTAATCGCAAATATTTTATCAACGGTTTCCGCACGATATGGCATCGCGCGCCCACGATGGATGCGCTGATTGCGGTCGGTTCGGGTGCGTCCGTGGTGTACGGTGTATACGCGTTGTTTCAGATTGGCTATGCAGGCGCTGCGGGCGATATGGCGCGCGTGCATGAGTATGCGCATGACCTGTACTTCGAGTCCGCGGGTATGATTCTGACGCTTGTCACACTCGGCAAGTTCTTTGAAGCGCGCGCCAAGCGCAAGACCGGCGAGGCGATTGCCGCGCTGATGGATTTGCGGCCGCAGACCGCATCGGTCATACGCGGTGAGCAGGAGGTCACCGTACCGATTGAAGAGGTGCGCGTGGGCGATTACGTCATTGTGCGCGCGGGGCAGGCTGTACCGGTAGACGGACAGATTGTAGAGGGGCACGCCTATCTCGATGAGAGCGCCATCACCGGCGAGTCCATGCCGGTGGAAAAGGGCAAAGGTGACACGGTGATTGGCGCAACCGTGACGAAAAACGGTTATTTTGCGATGAAAGCGTCCCGCGTGGGCGATGATACAACGCTCAGCCAAATCATTCGGCTGGTCGAGGAGGCGGGTGCATCCAAGGCGCCGATTGCCAAGCTCGCAGATAAGGTAGCGGGCGTGTTTGTGCCGGTTGTCATGGCGATTGCATTGGTGACTGCGATTATCTGGCTGGTGGTCGGGGAGACTCCGAGCTTTGCATTGACTCGTGCGATAGCGGTTCTGGTGATTTCCTGTCCGTGTGCGCTGGGACTGGCAACACCGGTGGCCATCATGGTCGGCACGGGTGTGGGCGCGAAAAACGGCGTGCTGTTCCAGTCGGCTGAAGCGCTGGAAAACCTGCATAACGTGGACTGCGTTGTGCTGGACAAGACAGGCACCGTCACTGAGGGCCGCCCCGTTGTCACCGACGTGAAATCCTTTGGCGTTGATCCGGAGGATCTGCTGTCGATGGCGTTGTCGCTCGAGGTACACAGCGATCATCCGCTTGCCGATGCAATCGTGCGCCATGCGCGCGCCAAGCATGTCAAGGAGCGCAAAACCGAGTCGTTTGAAATGATTGAAGGGCAGGGCGTGCGCGCGGTGATTGATGGTGTGCGCTGCATGGCAGGCAACCGCCGTATGCTGTTGGCAAACGGGCTTGCGCTGTCGCGCTCGGCGCAGCAGATGGGAGAAAACCTTGCTGCCGCGGGCAAAACGCCGCTGTACTTTGCGGCCAACCGACAGGTGGTTGGCATCTTTGCGGTAGCGGACGTACTCAAGCCGAGCAGCCGCGCCGCGGTTGATACGCTGCAAAAGCTGGGCGTGCAGGTGACGCTGCTGACCGGTGACAATCAGGCAACCGCGCAATCCATTGCCGCCGAGCTGGGCGTGCAGGATGTGGTGGCCGAGGTTCTGCCGCAGGACAAAGAGCGTGTGGTGCGCGAAAAGCAGGAGCAGGGTCATAAGGTAGCGATGATTGGCGACGGCATCAACGACGCACCTGCGCTGGCACGTGCGGATGTGGGCATCGCCATCGGCGCAGGCACAGACGTGGCGATTGCATCGGCGGACGTGGTGTTGATGAAGAGTGATTTGATGGATGCAGTCGACGCGATTCGTCTGTCGCGGCAGACCATGCGCAACATCCGTCAGAACCTGTTCTGGGCGTTTTTCTATAACTGCATTGGCATCCCGATTGCGGCGGGCGTGTTGTGGCTGCCGCTGGGACTGAAGCTCAGCCCGATGATTGGTGCGGCCGCGATGAGTCTCAGCTCGGTTTGTGTGGTTTCCAACGCATTGCGTTTGAAGTTTTTTAAGGCCTCTCCCAAGCAGGAGAGCAGCCAGTGTGTAGTATTGCCAAAGGAGGAAGAAAAGCAAATGGAAAAGACTAAGGTTATTCAAATTGAAGGTATGATGTGTGAGCATTGTGTGGCGCATGTGAAAAAGGCGCTGGAGGCGTTTGACGGTGTGAGTGCGCAGGTGGATTTGCAAAGCGGCACGGCGACGGTTCAGGGCAGCACTTTGCCGGATGACGCTAAGCTGACCGAGGCGGTCGAGCAGGCAGGCTATAAGGTGGTCGGCCTAAAATGAGGGCGGACCGGAAAAAGGTCGAACCACTGCTGCGCACCGCGCGCGGTCAGCTCGACGGGGTACTCAAAATGATTGAGGATGACCGTTACTGCATGGAAATTGTCACACAGCTGCAGGCGGTAGAGTCGTTGGTGCACAAGGCGCAGCGCGAGGTGCTGCGCGGCCATCTGGCAGGCTGTGTGCAGGATGCATTCGAGACAGGCGACGAGCAGGCCCGCGAAGGCAAGATCGATGAGATCATCAAGCTGCTCGATAAAGCATGAGCGCGCATTTGCCTGCGTCGTTGGAACCTGTGCAGGACGCAGATATACTACTGGCCCGCGCTGCGCATGACGAGCAAACGGTGGAAAACATATGCATCCGCGGGGCAGATTTATCCGGCACATGGTATGAAGGATTGCGGCTGCGCGGCGTGCGGCTGGAGGGCTGTCGTCTGACCGGCTGCCGCTGGGAGCGCGCAGATTTTGCGGATGTGGTGCTCGATGGATGCGAGCTTTCGGGCAGCGGCTGGCGGGATGCGTTTTTCGAGCGGGTGGAGTTAATCGGCTGCAAGGCTGTCGGGGCGGACTTCGCGGAGACAGGCTGGCGCGAGGCGGATGTGCGGGACTGTCGTCTGTCCGATGCGGTGTTCGACCGGGCGCGGCTGCGCCGGGTAGCGATATCGAGCAGTGACCTGACCGGCGCGTCGTTCTGCGACTGCCAGTGGAAGGACTGGACACTGACGCGCGCTGTGCTGCGGTCAGCGCGCTTACTGCATACGTCACTGACCGGGCTGGATTTGACCGGCTGTGAGCTGGACGGCATCGCGGTATCTGACACCAACGCCGAACTGCGTGGCGCGATTGTGACGATGGAGCAGGCGGCTATGCTCGCAAAACGGCTGGGACTGGTCATCAAGGCATAACAAAAGAGCGGAAGGTTTCTTCCGCTCTTTTTTGATGGAGTATAGCTTACAGGAAAGCCCGGAGTGCTTCCAACATACGGTCCATCTGTTCGTCGGTGCCGACGGTGATGCGCAGATAATTGTCAATGCGCGGCAGCTTAAAATATCGGATAAAGATGTTTTTCTGTCGCAGATATTCAAAAATCTCCGGCGCTTTTTTGGTTGGGTGCGTGACAAACAGGAAGTTGGTCAGCGAGGGCTGGACGGAAAAGCCCAGCTCGCGCAGCGCGTCGGCCGTGCGCTCGCGCGTGGCCATGACCTTGCGGCAGGTGTCCTGAAAATACGCTTCGTCCGCGACCGCAGCTTCGCCTGCGGCGAGCGCAAGCGCGTCCATGGTGTAGGAGTTATAGGAGTTTTTGACCGCCTCAAGCGTCGCAATCAGCGTTTCCGAGCCGAGCGCGTAGCCGATGCGCAGTCCGGCGAGTGAGCGGGATTTGCTCATCGTCTGCACGACGAGCAGGTTTTCGTATTTCTCGATGAGCGGCACCGCGCTCTGTGCGCCGAAGTCGACATAGGCTTCGTCGATAATAACCACGCAGTCCGCGTTGTGCTGCAGCAGGTCCTCAAGGAAGTCGAGCGACACGCCGCGTCCGGTCGGTGCGTTCGGATTGGGCAGAACAATGCCGCCGTTCGGCTTATCGTAGTCGCGGACATTCACGCAGAAGGTTTCGTCGAGCGGCACGGTTTCATACGGGATGCGGAACAGGTCGCACCAGACCGGATAGAATGAATAGGTGATATCCGGATAGAGAATCGGCTTGTCCGAGCAGAAAAACGACTGGAACGCCAGCGCCAGCACGTCGTCCGAGCCGTTGCCGAGAAACACCTGCGTCGGTTTTACGCCAAAACGGTTTGCAAGCGCGGTTTTGAGGGCCTTTCCGTTTGCGTCCGGATAAAGTGCAAGGCGCGAGGCATCGAATGTGCGCAGTACTTTCTGCACGCCCGGTGCGGGGGGATACGGGTTTTCGTTGGCATTTAATTTGATGATATCGTCGCTCTGCGGCTGCTCACCCGGCACATAGGGGTCAATGCGGCGCAGCTTTGCGAGAAAGGGCTTGTCCATCGGGAAAACTCTCCTTTTTTCATTTTACTGACTGCGGATAGTTTATCACAGTAAAGCGAGAAAGTCAAGCCCTGTTTGTGCGCGCGTAAAAAGCGTGGTATAATCATGCTATCAACAGCAGGAGGGAGCGGCATGAAAAGGGCAGGATATGTGCTTGGCTTTATGTTAGCAATGTGGTCGTTGTATGTGTTGGTGATATATGCGATAACCGTGGGTGACGTAGGCGGCCTACTCGGTCTTTATAGTGGTGCTGCATGGATGTATAAAGCACCTGTATTGTGGTTTACGTTGTTTGCCGCGCTTGCCTGCGGCGCGATTGTGCAACTGTTTCGTGGAAAATGTACCGGCGTGGAAAGAGTGGTCGCCCTGGTGCTTACCCTGTTGTGTTTGGTCAGTGTATTTGGCTGGGCAATCATTACTGCGCTTGTCGCCGCAGCCTGATTTCATAAGGAGAAAGAGATGTATCAACCTTTAGCGGATAAAATCCGCCCGAAAACCTTGGATGATGTGGTTGGACAGCAGCATTTGCTGGGGAAAAACGGTCTGCTGCGCCGCGTGATTGAGTCGGGTACGATTCCGAATATGATTTTTTACGGCCCGTCCGGCGTGGGCAAGACAACGGTCGCGTCCATTATTGCAAAGCAAACCGAAAGGAAGCTATATCACCTCAACGCCACCACCGCCGGCATCGCGGATATCAAGGCAATCATTGACGAGCTGGATACCTTTCTTGCGCCGAACGGCGCGCTGGTGTATCTGGACGAAATTCAGTATTTCAACAAAAAACAGCAGCAAAGCCTGTTAGAATTCATTGAAACGGGAAAAATGACGCTGATTGCGTCCACCACGGAAAACCCGTATTTTTACGTCTACAATGCGATACTCAGCCGCAGCACGGTCTTTGAGTTCAAGCCCATTGAGACAGGGGATATGCAGCGCGCAGTCGAGCGGGCTCTTGCGCTTGCCATCGGCGACAAGGGTACGCCTGTCGAGGACGGCGTCGCGGCTTACATCGCGCAGGCAGTCGGCGGGGACGTGCGCAAGGCGCTCGGCGCGGTCGAACTGCTTGTGCTGGGTGCGGGCGCGGACGGCGTGACACTTGCGGATGCCAAGCAGGCGGCGCAGCGCTCCAACATGCGCTACGACCGTGACGGAGACAGCCATTACGATATCCTGTCCGCACTGCAAAAGTCCATCCGCGGCTCGGACCCGGACGCCGCGCTGCACTATCTCGCGCGCCTGCTCGAAGCGGGTGACATGATTTCAGCCGCGCGGCGGATGCTGGTCATTGCGAGCGAGGACATCGGCCTAGCGTATCCGCAGTGTGCGGCTATCGTCAAGGCGTGCGTGGACAGTGCATTCCAACTTGGTCTGCCCGAGGCGCGTATCCCGCTGGCCGAGGCGGTCCTTTTGATGGCGACTGCCCCCAAGTCCAACAGCGCCGCCGCAGCGATTGATGCGGCGATGGCCGACGTGCGTGCAGGCAAAACCGGCGATATTCCGGCGCATATCAAGGATGCGCACTACGGCGGCGCGCAAAAGCTCGGCCGTGGGCTGACATATCAGTATTCGCACGCATTCCCAAATCATTGGGTGAAGCAGCAGTATCTGCCGGATGAAATCAAGGATGCGCACTACTACGATTACGGCCCGAATAAGACCGAGCAGGCCGCCAAAGCCTATTGGGAGCGCGTCAAAGGCGGAAAATAAATCTCACTCGAACACGGTTGCGATATATTTTCGGTCGCAGCAGGCAGGGGTGTACACCCACTGGTCGATATGTCCTTCGGTGATAAAATACGGCGGCGGGTCAGGTGTGCCCGCAGAGGCGAGTACATCAATAACGGTCAGCTTGATTTTCATACGCTGCGGCAGGATGGATTTGATGTAGACCGATACGATGGTGCCGGGCACGAGGTCGCTGCGCGGCTCGGCAAGGCCGGACAGGTTGGGCGCCAGCTCGATGAAGATACCATACGGCTCGACCGAGCGCACCACCCCGCGCACGGTTTCGCCGGGTGAGAACAACGCGGCGTTTTGCTCCCAGGTGCCGAGCAGCTCGCGGTGGGTCAGCGAAATACGGCGCGCCTCGGTGTCGACCGATCGCACGACAGCGCGGATGTACTGGCCGACGTGCAGCCGATCGGCAGGGTGGAAAATGCGTGAAACCGACAGGTTTTCAATTCCGATGAGCGATGCCACACCGCAGCCGATATCGACAAACGCGCCGAAGTTCTCCAGATGGGTGACGGCGGCCGGAATAACATCGCCCGGCCGCAGGGCTTCGAGCAAATAGTCTTGCGCGCGCTGTTGTGCAATGGTGCGCGACAGCCAGACGAGCGGCGTGTCCGTGCTTTCGTCGATTTCGGTGACAACAAAGCAGGTGGGCTTGCCGACACGGGACAGAATGGCAATCTCTCGCGTGTCTCCCTCGGCCACGCCCAGCGCGCAGCACGAGCGCGGCATAATGCCCTGCGCAAAGCCCAGGTCGAACAGCAGGTCATGTGCGGGGGTGCATCGCTGCGCGACCGCTTCGAGAATCATCCCTTCGTCTTGCGCGTGCCGCAGTCCGTCGAGGGACGCGAGCGCCTGCCGCACCTCGGGCAGTGCGGTGTAACTGCCCTCGGGCAGATAGCATTCGCTTGTTTTCATAATATAGCAGAGCCTCCTTTGGGGTCTGCCTTACTATATGAAAAAACGGCTGGGATTAGCACTGCAAATATGGTATGATGAAAGCGGCGGGATGGCAGAGGCCACTCCGCAGGAAAGGGGAAATGAGTATGGACGTGCAGGTCGGCGATATACTGACCATGAAAAAACCGCATCCCTGCGGATCCAAGCAGTGGAAGGTGCTGCGCACAGGCATGGACTTTAAGCTCAAGTGCACGGGCTGCGGGCATGAGGTCATGCTGCCGCGCGCAAAAGCGGAAAAAAACATCCGAGTGATTGAACGGGAGGGGAAAACGATATGTTAATTGACGGAAAACAGATGCATTTGCAGATTACCAAGGGTGACGTGGGTCGGTATGTGATTCTGCCGGGTGACCCGGCGCGCTGTGAGAAAATTGCGCGCTATTTTGACAAGCCAAAGCAGATTGCCCAAAATCGTGAGTATACGATCTGGACGGGTACGCTGGACGGTGAGCCGGTTGCGGTGTGCTCGACCGGTATCGGCGGACCGTCGGCCGCCATCGCGCTGGAAGAGCTGGTTGAGTGCGGCGCGGATACCTTCATCCGTGTGGGCACTTCGGGCGGCATTGTGGACGAGGTTTGCGGCGGCGATATTGTCATTGCGACCGCAGCCATCCGACAGGAAGGAACAAGCCGTGAATATCTGCCGATCGAGTTCCCGGCAGCGGCGAATTTTGAGGTCGTCAGCGCGCTGCGGGATGCGGCGGTCAAACTGGGCCTGACCCATCACATCGGCGTCATTCAGTCCAAGGACAGTTTTTACGGTGAGATTCGTCCCGCACAGCAGCCTGTTGCAGATGAGCTGCTTGCTAAGTGGAAGGCGTGGAAGGCAGCGGGTACGCTGACCAGTGAAATGGAGACTGCAGCGCTGCTGATCGTTTCCCAGACGCTGCATGTGCGCTGCGGCGCGGTGCTCAACGTCCTGTGGAATGCAGATAACGATGAGGCGCCGAACATCCCTCCCGACGCGGCCGAGCGTGGTGTGCGCACGGCGGTTGAGGCGCTGCGCATCCTGATTCAGGAGGATAAAGCGCACTAAGATGGAAAAACAGAAAAAGCAAAAGCGTGCGGCCGATCTGGGTAACGACCCGGTCGGCCCGCTGCTTGTTCGCCTTGCGCTGCCGACCGTATGCGCGCAGGTAGTGAACCTACTATACAATATTGTTGACCGTATTTATATTGGACAGATTCCGATCGAAGGAAAGCTGGCACTGACCGGCATGGGCGTGACCTTTCCGGTCATCACGCTCATTTCAGCCTTTGCTGCGCTCGTTGGCATGGGCGGCGCGCCGCGTGCTTCGATTGCAATGGGCGCAGGGGAGCACGAAAAGGCCGAGCGTACGCTCGGCACCTGCACCGCTGCGCTGTGGGGGCTGGCGGTTGTGCTGACCGTGCTGTTTCTGCTGTTTCAAGAGCCGCTGCTGGTGCTGTTCGGCGCGTCGACGGATACGCTGCCTTACGCGATGCAGTACCTTAACATCTATGTGCTGGGTACGATTTTTGTCATGACCGCGCTCGGACTCAATGGCTTTATCACTGCACAGGGCAAATCCGGCGTTGCAATGAAAACCGTGCTCATCGGCGCAGTATTAAATGTTGTACTTGACCCGGTGTTCATCTTTGTGTTCGGGCTGGGTGTGCGCGGCGCGGCAATTGCAACCGTTATTTCGCAGGCGGTTTCTGCTTTGTGGGTGGTGCGGTTCCTGACCGGAAGCAAGACTGCGCTGCGGCTGAAAAAAGCCTTTTTCCGGTTGGATAAGCGTCTGCTGCTGCCCGCGATTGCGCTGGGGGCGTCGCCGTTTGTCATGCAGTCCACCGAGAGCCTGCTGACTGTGACCTTCAATGTGTCTTTGCAGAAGTACGGCGGCGATCTGGCCGTCGGCGCGATGACCATATTGACATCGGTGGCACAAATGGTGCAGATGCCGCTGATGGGGTTGGCGCAGGGTGCACAGCCGATTTTAAGTTTCAACTATGGCGCAAAGCGGCCTGATCGTATGAAGCAATCGGTCAAATATAATCTGATGATCGCCTGT
>ENA-OWPN01001880-OWPN01001880.1-human-gut-metagenome-genome-assembly--contig:-NODE-1880-length-15619-cov-15.270689_pt1 | contig 15619 bp, 15 predicted proteins | sample MGYA00248266_ERZ651850 | MGnify/ENA primary metagenome ERZ651850 (study PRJEB26924, sample SAMEA4378296) | human gut metagenome | biome: human gut; feature: human-associated habitat; material: faeces... | reverse complement strand
AATTTTTTGTACTTAAAAAAGCCTCAATTTCATTATCCTGAATTGGAGACTTTTTGTTGTTAATCATATTAACTTTTTCTTCTATAATATCCACAGCCATCACTTCGTGATGTTGTGATAATAATGTTGCGATACTCAATCCTACATATCCTGTTCCTGCAACTGCTATTTTCATAATTTTTCTCCATTATTTAAATATTTTAAAATAATATGTCACTATATATGTTCATAATTTTTTTTGCGTTTATTTCAGCAGTAAAATTATTAATTGCATATTCTTTTGCGTTTTTTGCAACTATATAAAGTTGATCATTGTTAAGAACATTTTCAATTTTAGTTTTTAAATCTTGAACATCTCCAATTTCATACAAAAATCCAGTTGTATTATCAGTGATTAATTCGATTGTCCCACCTGTATTAGAACCAATAACGACACATTGATTCATCATAGCTTCAATGGTAACTCTTCCAAATGCTTCTTTCTTTGAACACACACATATAATGTTTGCTTCTTCCAAAACAGGGGACACATCATCTATATAACCATAGAATTTTATGACATCCTTTAAATCATTTTCTTCTATAAATTTTAATATTTTTCTATAATAATCATCATTTTCTACTGAACCATAAATCTTGCATGATATCTGTTGCTTTTGTTTTGAATTTAATAAAGAAATTGCTTTTACAAAATCTAATTGTCCTTTATTTTCAATTATACGTCCTAAAATGCATATGATGGTTTTTTCATTATTTTTTGTTTTTTCTTCAAAATTATTTCTAAAATAAATTCCATTATATATTACATTAATAGGTGCATCAAATATTTTGACATATTTGTTTTTTACGGCTGATGATATTGCAATAATACATTTGGATTGATTAACTATTTTTTTTGTATAATTTATATTTGTAAATTCACAATTCAAATCTTCTTCCATAAATTCACGAATATGCCATACTATTGGAATTTCCAGTTTAACGCCTACTTCCGCAGCCATACTAGTAGTTAACATATTCATATGTATTACATCGATATCTTCTTTAATAAGAATACCTTTTATTATTCTTTTTTGAAAAAAAATGAAAGGTTTTTTAATAATACATTTTAATAAATAAAACAAGCTATTTCTTTCTGATAATTGTCTATACCAAATAGAGTTTTGTTTAACAATGTAAACTTTAATATTGTTATCTCTTAATTTTTCAACTAAAGGTCCTTCCGATGGGACTATTATAATCGGAATATATAAATCAGATTTTTTTATATTTAACGCTAAATGATACAATGATTGAGTTGCCCCTGAATGAAAATCAGAGTTTCCATTAGCTATAAGAATTTTTTTCAATTACATCTTCTCCTTTTTTACTATATTTTCATAACCAAGTGAAATTCCTAAAAATAGCCATAACAAAAAACACTTAACACCAGGTCCAAATGGAGCTAGTTCTTCAGATATACTATTTAGTATAAATACCATAAAAAATGAAATAAGTATCAATTTAAGATTAGCTGGGACGCACTTAGAATTTATGGTAAAAATATCTCTACATGATAATATTAGTAAAATAATGACAGGCATAGAACCTAATATTCCATATGATAACAGTAATGCTAAAGGCATAGATTCCAAATAAGTACCGCCGGTACCAATTAACCAATTTTGTGGAAATTGATTCTCAAAAATATAAAAATGTGTCATTCTTCCTGAGGTAACCGTATTAATGGATACATCTCTATTATTTAATAATATATTGTTTATTAGAATGTCAATAAAGTCCGTTTTAAAATACACTATACTAAATAATAAAAAGAATACTATTAAATAAATAATCTTTTCTTTTTTTGACTTTTTTAACCAAATATATAATAGTATACAGAAATAAGAAATAATAACCGTCCTTGATTTTAAAATAATTATCATTGCAGAAGTAAATATTAAAAATATTAATCTTGTATTTTTTTTAAATAAATTATCGTTAAAAACTAAAATTATAAAAGACAGCAAAGGTAAACATGCAATTGAATTTTTTTGAACAACTATTGTATTCATTGAATTTAACCAGTTATTTCCTCTATAATATGAAAAATATACAATTAACAATACGAAAACCGAACTGATTATATATGTCTTCTCTAAAATAATAAAATCATTATTATATTTCACTCTTTGCCCAACAAAATCACCAACAACAATAAAGAAAACAGACATGTTAATAGGCAAAAATAATCTAGAAATAAAATAATCATTTTTATTTAGTATTGAAATCATAAAAATAAATATATCAAATATTAATAACACAATTATATATTTACTTATATTTTTGCTTATTTTTCCATTGTTTATTATACAGTATATAAAAAAGATAAACCAAAGTAATTTTACAAGATCATCTATTGGTATAATGGTATTTAAATATGGTATATAAGACAAGTTAGCTAGAGCAATACAAATACTCATAAAAATCATTTCTTTTTGTATTTTTGGAATTCTTAATTTATATGTGCTCAATTTATCAAACTTTCCTTTCTAATTATTATAATTTTGATATAATCTATCTATTTTCTTAATAGAAAACTAGATCTAACAGTTAAATAAATATTTTTAAAAAAGTTCTTTAAGAAAAACAAGATAGAATAGAGAAAATAACAAAATCTAGCATTACTTTTCTTTACGCACCATTTAAATATCTTAGATAAAAAATCATCTCGTGTTGAAAAATTAATAAAATCTTTTAACTCATTATTGTTTATAATACTATTAATATATTCTATTTTTTTTGTTTTATTTATAATGCAATCACGTCTATAAAGATTATATAGTTCAGTTGATTTATAATCTACATAATAATTTGCTAGATAACCTTTTAAAATACCACTATGATATGACTCATATTTTTCTTGAACTTTTTGTAAGCAGATATTAATCATATTATTTAGATTTGGCTTATATGAATTAACCAATGAAATTGTGTCACGACGAATATAAAAATAATCTGATTTATTTATTATTTTAAATGTGTTTACGTAGCTTAAATAGTCACAATTAAAAACTAAATCCTCTCCAGTAGACATGTTTTCATTGAAACGAATTTTATAATTATTCAAAATCTCTAATCGATATAATTTTCCGACATCCACATTTAATAATCCATCACAACCTATGTTTATTAGTAACTCTTCCAAATTACGGCTTGATTTGACTGAGCTTAAGGGTAAATTATTAATGATGCTACCGTCATTGTACTTAATACTATATCCACCAACAACAAAATCAATATCATCATTATCTAATACTAGATTTGATATATAGTTTTCACTTACATAATCATCACTATCTACAAATACAACATATTTTCCTTTTGAATTCTCTATGCCGATGTTTTTTGCTGATGATGTCCCACCATTTTTTTTGCTTAAAATTGAAATATTTTTATATTTATTTTTATATTTTTTGCAAATTCTTACTGTGTTATCACTACTTCCATCATCTACTAGAATTATCTCATATGCAATATCTGTAGCTTGTTTCAGTAAAGATTCTAAACACTTTTCTATGTAATTTTCAACATTATACATAGGTACAACAATCGAAATATCTATCATTTGATTAATTTCCTTTCGTTTATTCTTTTGAAATTACAGTAATCATAATGAGCTGAATTCTCTATACAATACTTTTTTGCCATTTCTATACTCTCATTACCAAATTCAAACAAGTCTGAATTGTATAATTTCATAATACTTTTTTTCATATCTTGTAGGTCATCAACATTAAATATATATCCATTTTTATCTTCTTTTACCATTGCCATACCAGCTAGACATTTATTTGTCGTCAAAACTGGCAACCCTTTAGCCATAGCTTCTCCAATAACTAGCCCCCAAACATCACCACGAGTAGGAAGAATAAATACATCGCTTGCCAAATAATATTGATTTAATTCTTCTTTTGATAAAAAATTGATTACTTTTATATTTGAGTTTTTTTTATATTCATTTACTGATTCATTGTCATTTGCACCAATGATTAATAATTGTAAATCAAAATTAATGTCATTCATTAGATTTAATAATAAATCAAATCCTTTTATTGGAATTATTTTTCCTACAGCAATTAGTGTGAAGGTATCCTTTATACCTAATTCTTTTTTAAGCTCTTTTTTTTCTTCGATAGAAAGCGGTCTTTGAATAATATCATTCATATGGATATTTGATAAAAAATGTCTATAAATATTATTGATATTCACTCCATAATATTCTAAAAACTCATCAGTTTCTTTAGACGTGCTAAAATAAAAACTTGCTCTTTTTAATAGATATCTTTTAAAACTTTTTTTAAGTATATTTTCATTTTTTGGTATAAACCCACCGTCTACAGATATTCCATATTTTTTTTTCTTTATATTTAGTAGCAAAATTAATAACTGCTGTGAAAAAAAACCATATCCATCTAATAATAAAATATCATAATCAGTTTTAAAAATTTTTTTATAATCATATACTTTTTTATTTAAAACCATTCTTGATATGTCTTCTGTTTTAGCTATTTTAGTATGATATGAAATATATTTTTTATTTACATTATCTTCATAATCATTCAAATGAAAAATAATTATTTTTGCATATTTAGCTAATTCATCTAACCATTTCATTCTAAATGGAGCTTCATTTTGCGTAACAAATAGTATTTTCACGTACATTCTCCTATTCTAATCCTTTTTTGAATCATAATTGTTAACAATAATATAATAAACGTCTCCAAGGATTGTTTTTTTTGGATAATATTTTGTTGTAAGCATCAAGTACAGCAATTTAAATATATTTTTATTTTTTATGTACCGTATTCTTTTATTTAGACAATTCATTCTCTTTGTTAAAAAAACAATATCACTTATGGGAAAATCTAATTCTTTTAAAAATTCTAAAAGTTTCTTGTATTCCTGTAATTCTTTATTTTTTTGGATTAATCGCTTTTCTATTTTTAAATTGGTCATATCATTTCCAATATTACTTGTATTGCTATTATGTATTCTGTATTGACTCAATATTTCTCTTGTCTCATAACAGCCATTCTTTTTTAACGCAAGAACATTCAAAAAAATATCATGCCCATAGCAGTTTTTTAAATTTATTTTTGAAAAATCATTTACAATTTCATGCTTTATTCCAATAGAAAATCCAGGATAATTGGAATTATATATAAATTTTTTAAAATCCAGTTTACAAATTTTTGATTTTCTTTTTGGACTATTAAACCTTTTACCTCTTAAAACCAATGATTTATCATCTATCATTTCGTAATTTGCATTTAATAATAAGCAATCTTCCATTGAAAGGTAATTCATCATGTGCTCAAATTTATTAGGATAAAAAATATCATCTTGATCCGACAAAAAAATTATATCTCCAATACTTACTGATAGTGCATATTGAAAATTGTGTATGTATCCTTTATTTTCTACATTTTGAATGATACGCCAGCTATTATTCAAACTATAATCATTTATATATTGTTTTATGATATTAACAGTATTATCTATAGAACAGTCATCACAAATAATTACTTCGTCTATGCTAATTGATTGATTCCTAATTGAATCTAATTGTTCTAAAATATACTTTTCTCCATTATAAGTAGCCATCACAACAGAAATCATTTTGTGTCTCCTTTATGAAATACTTTATGAAATAATAAAATATTATTTTGTAGTAAAAACGATAATATTGCAATTTTTAAACCAGAAAACTTTAAATACTTAAAAAATGATTTATATGGCAGTTCATCATAAATAACCTTAACATCATTAATATTATTATAAGTGGAAAACACATGGAAAAACCCTAGAATATTTCTATAGTATGCTCTCATATATATTATTTTATTTTCTGGACATGTATCCGACAAAATCCCCATAGTATTACTAAACTCTTTACAAAAAACTAAACCTTTTTCCATTGATATTGTTTTCATAATACCTTGATCATTTATTAGATATTTATAGGATTTTTCAAATGAAATTCCAATATTATTAATTTTTGAAAATAATCTCCACATAAATTCGACATCTTCTCCATATTTTAACTTTTCATTAAAAAACAAATTATTATCTATTAAAAATTTTTTATCAATTAATAGAGAACAACAATGAATAGCTGGATTTCGTTTGCTAAAAGAATCAAGCAAATTTTGTTGACTAATAACAGTCGTTTCCATATTTGATTCGCTATTGCCCATATAATTATTATCAGCAACAATTTCGTAATCACTGTGTGCCACATATATATCGTTTTTTAAGTTTAATGCTGTTAGTAAATTAAATAAATGATTTTTAGTGATACAATCATCCGAATCAATAAAACAGATATATTCACTCTCACATTCTTTTATGCCCGTATTTCTTGCACAAGGCAAGCCTTTATTCTTTTGATGTATTATTTTATATTTAATATTATTTTCATCTAATAATTTTGATGCAATTTCTATTGAATTATCCTGGGTCTCATCATCAACTAATATTACTTCAAAATCTTTAAAGTTCTGATCACATATGGATTTTATAGATCGTTCTATATATTTCTCAACATTATAAACTGGAACAACTACACCAATCTTCATACTATAATTTCCTCCAAACCATCTTATCAACTACACCAGTATAAGATTGGATAATCTTAACTACTTTAGTAGATACAATTTCATCAGTATAGTTTGGTACTGGAATACCATTATCATTATTATTTAACATATCTATAGCTGTGGTTACTGATTGCAATAAAGATTTTTCATCAATACCTGCTAAGATAAAACAAGCTTTATCTAATGCTTCTGGTCTTTCTGTAGATGTTCTAATACATACTGCAGGGAATGGACTCCCTACTGATGTAAAAAATGACGATTCTTCTGGAAGTGTTCCACTATCAGATACTACACAAAATGCATTCATTTGAAGATTATTATAATCATGGAATCCTAATGGTTCGTGCATAAATACTCTAGAATCTAATTTGAATCCTGTGGATTCTAATCTTTTTCTAGATCTAGGATGACACGAATATAGAATAGGCATATCATATTTTTCTGCTAGTTTATTAATAGCGGTAAATAGTGATAAGAAGTTCTTTTCTGTATCAATATTTTCTTCTCTATGGGCACTCAATAACATATATTCTTTTGGTTTAAGGTTTAGTTTTTCTAAAATGTCACTAGCTTTAATATCTTCAAAGTTACTATGTAATACTTCTGCCATAGGTGAACCTGTTACATATGTTCTTTCTTTAGGAAGACCGCATTCTGCTAGATATCTTCTTGCATGTTCACTATACGCTAAGTTTACATCAGAAATAATATCTACGATTCTTCTATTAGTTTCTTCAGGTAAGCATTCATCTTTACATCTATTACCTGCTTCCATATGGAAGATAGGAATATGTAATCTTTTAGCACTAATAGCACTTAAGCAACTATTAGTATCTCCTAAAATTAATAATGCATCAGGTTTGATTTGATTCATTAGTTTATATGAACAGTTAATGATATTACCAACTGTAGCACCTAAATCATCACCTACTGCATCCATATATACTTCTGGATCTTTTAATTTTAAGTCATGGAAAAATACTCCATTTAAGTTGTAGTCATAGTTTTGACCAGTGTGTGCTAACACACAATCAAAATATTGTCTACATTTATTGATTGTTGCGGCAAGACGAATGATTTCAGGTCTTGTACCTACAATGATCAATAATTTAAGTTTTCCATTATCTTGGAACTTTACATCACTATAATCTGTTTTAATTTCCATTCTACTTATACCTCCTCGAAGAATGTATCTGGATGATTTGGATCAAAGGCTTCATTAGCCCACATAACAGTAACTAAATCTTGGGTATCTGATAGATTAATAATGTTATGAGTATATCCTGGTAACATATGAATAGCTTGAATGTTATCTCCTGATACTTCAAACTCTATTACTTCATTACTATCTATTCTTCTTTCTTGTATTAGAGCTTTACCTGATACAACAATAAAGAATTCCCATTTACTATGATGCCAATGTTGTCCTTTAGTAATTCCTGGTTTTGATATATTAACAGAGAACTGTCCGCAGTTTTCCGTTTTTAATAATTCAGTAAAACTTCCTCTATCATCTTTATTCATTTTTAAATCAAAGATAGCTTTTTCTTTAGATAAATATGACAGATAAGTTGAATATAGTTTTTTAGCAAAACTATTATTTGGTATTTCTGGCATTACTAATGTATTAGGTTGATTTTTAAAAGATTCTAATAAATCAACAATCTCACCTAATGTAGCTTTATGTGTTGTTGGAACATAACAATACTTACCAGTATTGTTATCAACAATATTTAAACCATCATAGTTACAATGATGTTCATCATTAGTTAATGCACTTAGCATTTCTTCAACTAAATCATCAATATATAATAACTCTAATTCAGTACTTCTATCATTAACTTGAATATCTAAATCATTAGCAATGTTGTTACAAAATGTAGCAACAGCACTATTGTAATTAGGTCTACACCATTTACCAAATAGATTAGGGAGTCTATAAACTAATACTTTAGAACCAGTTTCTTTAGAATAATCAAAGAATAATTCTTCTCCAGCCAGTTTACTTTTTCCGTAATCACTTGTTCCATATCTACCTATTAAAGTAGCTTGAATTGATGAAGATAACATAATAGGACAAGTATTATTATGTTTCTTCAATGTATCTAATAATGTAGATGCAAAGCCAAAGTTACCTTGCATAAATTCACCATTATCTTTAGGTCTGTTTACTCCTGCAAGATTGAAGACAAAGTCACAATCTTTGCAGTATGTATCTAATAATGATGGAGCAGTATCAATATCATATTCATAGACTTCTTCAACAAAAAAAGATCTCGTACGATCCTTTCCATCTCTTATATTCTTTAATGAAGCCACTAGGTTTTTACCAACAAAACCATTTGATCCTGTAACTAGTACTTTCATTATTTTTCATTCTCCCATGCAGCAACTTCTTCTTGTACTAATGGTACTTCCATTAGTTTATTCATAACTGATTCTACATCCATTAAATGTGTATTATTAGAGTTGAATTGAGTAAGTGTAGATTCTTCAATACCTTCATTGAAGTACTTATCATAATTTAGATCACGTTTATCTGCAGGTACTCTATAGAAGTCACCTAAATCCACTGCATTAGCACATTCTTCATCAGTAAGTAATGTTTCATACATCTTTTCACCATGTCTGATACCAATAACTTTAACTTTATTATCAGCTTTCATTAATCTTCTAACAGCGTCAGTTAGTACACCAATTGTACAAGCAGGAGCTTTTTGTACAAAGATATCTCCTGATTGACCATTTTCAAAAGCAAATAATACTAAGTCTACTGCTTCTTCTAATGTCATGACAAATCTTGTCATTTCTGCACTAGTAACTGTTAAGTCATTTCCTGCTTTAATTTGGTTAATAAAAAGAGGTACCACTGAACCTCTTGAAGCCAATACATTACCATATCTTGTACACATAATACTTGTTTTTTCTGGATCTACTGTTCTAGATTTAGCTACAATTACTTTTTCCATCATAGCTTTACTAGTACCCATAGCATTTACTGGATAAGCAGCTTTATCTGTTGATAAACATACTACTCTTTTAACTCCTGCTTCAATAGCAGCTGTTAACACATTTTCAGTACCTAATACATTAGTTTTAACTGCTTCTATTGGAAAGAATTCACAACTAGGTACTTGTTTTAATGCGGCTGCATGATAGACATAGTCTACACCATGCATAGCATTCTTAATACTTTGTATATCTCTTACATCACCTATATAAAACTTTAACTTATTAAAAACATCAGGATATTTAGCCTGATATTCATGTCTCATATTATCTTGTTTTAATTCATCTCTACTAAATACTCTTATCTCTTTTATATCTGTATTTAAAAAGCGGTTTAGCACCGCATTTCCAAAACTACCTGTACCACCTGTAATTAATAGTGTTTTTCCCATAAATTTACTCATAATAGTTTCTCCTTTTTAAAATAATTATCTATATAATTCATTAAATCTACTTGATTAAAATTATCATTACAATATCTATAGCTATTATTACCAAATTCTTTCAACTTAGATTTATCTGTTGATTTTAATTCTTGTATTTTAGCAACAAATTTCTTGTCCTCTCCAATAGGAATTACTACACCGCATTTAGCTTCATTGATTATTCTTTTGGACTCTCCACCAGCAACAGCAACTATAGGCATCCCACATGCCATATATGATTGTAGTTTTGCTGGTATAGTTTTATTAAATAAATCATTATCCATGAAAGATAAAAATGCCGAATCGCAACATGATAACATTTCAGGAATTCTAGTAGCTGGTTGTTTGTCAATCATAATAAACATATCTTCAACATCATTATCTTTAATTGATTGAATAAAGTTTTCCTTTTCTCTTCCATCTCCAACAATAATAAATTTAATATTCTCATTTTTTAATTCTTTTGCAATCTTAGGTAATATTTCCAACCCTTGTGCCTTTCCAATGTTACCAGTAAATATTATTTTAAAACTATCATCATTAGGTATCTCAGGAACATTCTTTTTTGCTACTTTTTGATCAATAGGTTTATAAAAATCTTCTGCATATTGTGGCCAATAAGATACTTTTTCTTTATCATCACATTTTTTTTGTATTTCTTTTACAAATGATGGTGATGTAGCAAAAACATGATCACAATTTTTATAAATATACTTAACCATCTTATCAACAGGTTTTATTATAGCTGGATTTGTAATCCCCGTTACTATTTCAACATTTTCAGGCCATAAGTCCTGAACATATAAGTAACATGGTATTTTCTTTTTCTTGGCATACCATACTCCAACTAGTGCCTGAGTCATTGGTGATACCTCAAATATAAATACAAAATCAGCTTCAATATTAGTTAGTGATTGCCAAATAAACCCACTTCCTACAAATGACATATAATTAGCCACCATACCAACTGCAGAATTACCTCTAGGAATAAGTGGTATTCTTATAATTCTAATACCATTCCATTCTTCCTCTCTCTTACTATTCATACCGTATCCTTCATAATATTTTCCTTGAGGATAATTGGGAATACCTGTTAATACAGTTACTTTATAACTTCTTTTCACCCACTCTGTACAAATATCATTTATACGAAATTGTTCAGGATAAAAATATTGAGAAACAACAAGGATATGTTTCTTTTTCTCTACATCATTCATATGTTACCCCTCTGTTTTCTCAATTGTGTTACGTAATCCATTAACTCTATATTCATCTTTATATTCACTTAAACTCATATCATAATATGAATCACCAAATGCTTTTTTAGCTAATCCACCAATTTTACCTGGTACGTTTTCTAATAATTTTATAGATAATGAAGTTCCTGGTAACATAATAATTCTGTGTCCTTTTACACTAGCTATCATTTGTACCATATCTGATGTATTTGTATATTTAGAATTTTGCGGGAAGAACACACCTGATTCTTCATTATCAATCATTAACTTGATAAATTCACAAAGATTATCTATATGTAGCATTGATCTTTTATTATTGACAATTGGAAATACTGGCAATTTTGTTGCAAGTTTTACTAATTGCGGATAATTACCTTTTGAACCTTTTCCATAAATCATTGGCGGTCTTACTACTACAACCTTGAATGATTCACTATTAATTTCTTGTAGTTTTAAATCAGCTTGTAGTTTACTATCACCATAGAAGTTTTCTGCTTTAGGTTTAGTATCTTTTGTAATATGAGTGGTTCCACAACCACTATATACAATCATTGAAGACATAAAGATAAATTGTCTTACTTTTGCATTTTTTGCGATGTTTGCTACTTCTAAAGTTAAGTCAGTATTTACTTGATAATATTTTTGTTTTACTTCTTCAGAAACGTTTCCTACATCAGTATGAGCGATTCCAGCAACATGGAATACTGTATCGTATTTAGAAAAGTCAAATTCTTTCCAATTAGGATCCAACATATCTAAAGTATCAACTTCATATTCGTTATCAGAATTGTTTAACCATTTTTCTACCGATTCACCAATATAACTGTTAGCACCAGTAATCAAGACTTTTTTTAGAGGAAGATGTTTATCTAAATTAGTTTGTTTAAGTTCTTCTTCATTAACAAAGTTATCTTGTAATTGCACTTTTCTTTTTACATTAATGTACGTAGTATATGTTACATAACCTAATGCTAATGAGCTTAGTAACAATCCTTTATGAGATTTATTATCTTTTTTATTGTCTTTGCTTTTTAAATATTTATATGTTAGTCCTAAGCCAGTAAGTCCAACTACTCCTGCAGTTCCTACTACTGCAGCACCTATTTTAGCTTCTTTATCAATCTTTTCAGGATCTACTATTTGTGTATCAACAGTTTCTTCTAATTCACCAGTTCCACCTTCTACTACACCATCTCCTAATAGTACTGAACCAATAGTTGCTAAGAAACATTTGATATCCATCTTTAAGCCCATTTCATTAACATAATCACCATCAAACTTAGCTTTCACATCTATTTCTAATTCATCTCTACCATTAATTTGTGCCCAGCCAGTTAATCCTGGAGTTACATCATTCGCATGATATTTATCTCTCTCTGCAATCAAGTCATCTTGATTCCATAAAGCTGGTCTAGGACCTATGATGGACATCTTTCCTATAAAGATATTAAAGATTTGTGGTAATTCATCTAAAGATGTTTTTCTTAATAATTTTCCTGTTTTAGTAATAAATTGATTTGGATCTTTTAACATATGAGTAGGCATATCACTAGGTGTGTCTGTTCTCATAGTTCTAAACTTATAGATTTCAAATAGTTCTTTATCTTTGCCCACACGTTTTTGTTTAAAGAGTACTGGTCCTTTAGAATCTAGTTTTATAGCTAACGCTAATAATCCTAATACTGGACTTAGTACAACAATAGCTCCACCACTTAAAACAACATCTATTGTTCTTTTAAGGGGCAGATATTTTTTTTGTTTATCAGTAATCATATTTTCCCTCCCTGTTTTATTTCAATTAAAAAGATGATCAAATTATTGAGCCATCTTTAATATCAGTTTCTTCTTTTATGTCTGTACCAAAAGTAATCGTACATCCACTTCCTATTCTTGTGTTACTTCCTATGACTGATATTGGTCTAATTATAGAATTGCTATATATTAGACAGCCATCATTGATCATTGCATCATGATTAATAGTTGTATTTGCAGTAATAATACATCCCTGACCAATAGTTGCATTAGGTTCTATTACTGCATGAGGAAATATAATTGTTCCCTCATTAATAGAAGCATAATTTGATACAACACTTGAAGAGTGTTGTAGTATAGGCAATGAATAGCCTATTTCTTTAGCTTGTAAAAGCAGTTTGCTTCTAACACTGTTATTGCCAATAGCAATATGAATATGAGTATACTCGGGATAATAAGAACTCATTTCATCAATAGAACCAATGATTTTACAATCATTTATAACTTCATTAATATTTTGATCATCAAGAAAAGATATCTTATCAAAGATATTCATATCTCTAGCTATATCTAGACAACATCTCCCATGTCCACCTGCTCCTATGATTAATAGATTCATTTTCACTCCCCCTAAAAAAAGCTTGGTTCTTCACCAAATTGTTTCTTATATTCTTCTTGCCAATCTTGTTCTTTGTTATTCTCTTTTGGATTTAAGTTTAAGATGATTTGATTGTTAAAAGCTTTAATAGATGTAATAGAATAGTTGTTTGTTAATTGCTGATAAGCCTCTTTACCATTTGTATATTGGTATTGTTTATCATCAATAATACATATCACTTCTGATTCTATTTTTTCTAATATTTTAGTCACTCTTTATACCTCCTTTTTGAACATAAAAAAACAGGTTCATCGCCTGTTTTAGTCATATTTATGAGGTAGAAGATACAATTCCCCCTTACCCCAAATAATCTAGACTTTATGTTCAGAACTAATGTGTTATCAAGTTAACCTGAGTAACACTTAATTCTTGCTTATAAGTTCAACTCCTAGAATAATCTTTCTATCAAAGAAAGGTAAATCTAGTTGTGCTGTACAATGATGTTTCATGACTCTAACGATATAATCTTGATAATGTAGTAGGGGACCTTCTACAATAACTGTCTTCCCATTTTCTTGGTAACCAACAGATACTCTAGCGACATTATCTTTATCTAATACATTATTAAAGAACTCTATTTCTTTTTCTCTTAAAGCAGATACTTCAGCATTCTCTAATTGTTTAATCAGTCCATCATTCTTATCTTTCATAGACAATAAAAGATCATTAAAATCATTTTGTTTTAAATCTGACTTTACAAAGATATAGTTATCAAACATATCCTTAGTAGTCTTTTTCTTTGCTTGCCTATGAAATACTTCAGTTTTAGGAATAAAGGCAGTAAGTTCTTTTCTTTGATTCAAATTAGATAGTATTTTATTAGTTTTATTACTGAATACATATAAGACATACCAGTTCATCTTAATAATCAATCGCAACAAGTAGTTTTCCAGTAAGAATTTCTGTATCTAATGTTGCAAATCTTCTATATTTATCAACTTTTTTGATCATATCTTCTAAACCTACTAAAGGACCATCAGTGGGCACAAATCTTCGATCCACTATAACTCCTTTTGTATGTTTGACCGTATCAGTATTATCTAATAACTTTTCTAGTAAAGACTGCTCTTCACTAGTTAATGGATATGTATCTTTATACTCAAGTAAATCCACTAATCCATTAATCGTTTTAAAATACTCTTTAAATTGTTCATCAAAAGCTTCTTGATCAAGATCACTCTTGATAAATACATAGTCAGGATATATTTCCTTAACTATAAACTCAGCTGTTTCCCCTCTACCAAAACATCTTTCACTTTTAGGTATAAAGGCATTCATGTTCACTTGTTTGTTTAAAGTACTAACAAGTTTTTTAGTTCTACCAGTTTTGCATCTGGCTACGTACCAATACATTGTTACCTCCAACCCTTCCATTTTCGCAGAACACTATATTCTACGAACCGAATTATATCATAAATTGTTGTTGTTTCAAATAAAAAAGCGACGAATTGACAGTAATTATCAGGTATTTGAGCTATTAAGATAATAGTCTGTTTTATCTGATGATTTTAACAGTAAATAACTAATGTTTTTATAGTTCGATGTGTTTAAAAAAACAAATTAATAATGAAAAAATATTTGAAAATCGTTAGATAAAATTAATCAATTCTTATTTTCATCATAATAAATTTATTTGTGTTAATCATTTTATCCAAAATTAACGATAAATGAAATATTTATTCTTTTTGAGATAGCAATAATAAATTGATATTCTTTTAAGATTCTGATTTTTTCGTAGAATATAGTGTTCTGCGAAAAATAAAAAAAAGCGCTTATTTATAGTAATTCACTATAATTGAGCGCTTTTTCTATATGTATATTTTCCTGTTTATTCAAGGACGTTTATAAATCACAAATTCCTTTATTTTCTCCATAAACACTATACCAGTCTTGATT
>ENA-OWPN01001864-OWPN01001864.1-human-gut-metagenome-genome-assembly--contig:-NODE-1864-length-15740-cov-3.579343_pt1 | contig 15740 bp, 15 predicted proteins | sample MGYA00248266_ERZ651850 | MGnify/ENA primary metagenome ERZ651850 (study PRJEB26924, sample SAMEA4378296) | human gut metagenome | biome: human gut; feature: human-associated habitat; material: faeces... | reverse complement strand
TTCAGATGGGAGAAGCACGCTATCGCAATGGTCTGAATGACAGCTATAAAGAGGGCCTTGAAAAAGGACTCGAGAAAGGCAGAGAAGAAGGAATAAAGGAAGGGAAAGAAGCAGGGAAGCGACTCATCCTGAACCAGCTGATTGAAAACATATATCATGAAGATGCCACGACATGGCTACAATCACTTACCATCGAACAGCTTAACAGTATCTCTCGTATGATTTTAAGCTGTGATACTTTTGATGAGTTAAAGAAATACGTTTATAACAGCCTTTAATACTTTCTTAGCAAGGACTTTAAAATAACACAAAAAAACGTTGATGACTTTCATAACGTTCATAGTAAAACAAAGCAACATCTAAACAAAATGAATAGATGTTGCTTTCCTCGTGCTTCCTTAATTTCATAATATTGGCGGCAGAGCCTCTGATTCCTTTATATAATACTTCCATATGAGCCTTTTATATGATGTTTCTAAACCTTTATTCTGTTAGAGATGTTTTCCATTCTCCCATTAGAGAAGCTTCGTTTCACAGCATTCATTTGCATAATTTATTCTAGTAGCGACATAATACCTTGCACATTGTAAAAGGCTACAAAGTTTATTCTATTAACCTTTTAAGTATAATATTTCAGCAAGCTCTATAAAAAAAGATAGAGTCCTCTATCATAAGGTAATCTATCCTTTACTCAACGCTAGCAGTTTCTTCTGTCAAATTTTCTTGTAATCGGCTTAATCGCCTTGCATACAAGCAATGTCGCAACAGCTCCTAAAACAGCCTCTGCAATTCCATTGGTCGCCACAACCCCCAGTAACACGGCTATCAGAGTATCATAAGCCACCTTAATGGCATCCGCGTACGCAGAGCCGAAGAATATATAAATACCACCTAACACCAGCACAGTGTTCGTAATCGCACCTGTTAATGCTCCCGCAACAATTCCAACAGATTCATTTACACCCCGTTTGCATAGCTTTTCATAAACCAGACCTGCCAGGTAGCCAAGCAGTATACGCGGAATAAATGCAATCAGCAGGCTCATCCAGTTTCCCCCGATACCGCCAATGGTTACAAACGGGGAAAAGCAAAAGGAAGTCAGTGTTGGGCGAAAGGTCGCATTCAGCACACTTGTTAAACCAAATACAAAGCCAAGCTGAGCACCCGCCTTCTTTCCTAAAGCAATTCCTGCAATGATAACCGGAATATGCATTGTCGTTGCACTGATTGGACCAATGGGAAGATAGCCCAGAGGTGTGACTACCAGGATGATCTGGATAGCCAAAAACATGGCCATAATGGACATGTACTGCGTTTTTTTCGATTTCATATGTGTCCTCCTACTCTCGCTCTCTTACAGATGCGATGTTTATCGAAAGATGTCCATCCATATTGTCCCATTTCTTACAGGTCACAAGCGGATCCTGCAGAAATATCTTCTGTATATGAAGGACGCCTTTATTATAATACAATTTCCAATGTCTGCCAATCAATTTGTGCAATAATTCACATGATACCGATTACATTTTATATGCTATACTGTTTTTGAAACAGGGAGGTTTTTCAATGAATGCAAACAATATTTCTATTATCACTCTGCAGGAGCAGCCACACCTTCTGCATACAGCCGCAACTTGGTTTCATGAAAAATGGGGCATCCCTTTATCTGTCTATGAGGAAAGCATGCAGGCATCTATTGACAGCACCTCTTTACTACCGCGCTGGTACATGCTTGTGGATACTTGCGGAGCGATGATTGCAGGTGCTGGTTTGATCGCCAACGATTTTCATGAGTGTACGGAATTGACGCCTAATATCTGTGCGTTGTATGTGGAAGCCGCCTGGAGGGGAAAGGGGCTGGCAAAAAGGCTGCTGGATCATATCCGAAAGGATGCCGGCTCCTATGATATTTCGCGACTTTATTTAATTACCAGTCATACCCGGTTTTATGAAGCCTGCGGATGGGAGTTTTTTTCAATGATTAAAGAAAATGACGGCACAGTAACGCGTATGTACACCGCCTCTACTCTGTAAATTCGCAAGCAGACGCTCAATACAACTGTCATTCCCGTATGCTTCTGTTTACCTGATGCATCTGTTTTTTCAATCTACACCTTATTCATGCAGCAATCAACAAGTAAAAAAAGGACAGTATCCATTGCATGAAACAAAAAGGATACTGCCTTTATTTAGGAAGTGAATTCCTATATCGTTAACACCTTTTCCATCAGATGCAGACGGGCGTAGCCCTCTAGCTCCTGCAGTAAGCCCAGATCACGATATCCGCGACTTATAAACCATTGCATAGGGCCATTGGGAAATGTACCAAGCTCATCACTGATGACAAGTATTCGCTGATAGCTCTTTTTCAATTCTGCTTCCAGCTGTTTCAAGGGCCAGGATTTATAATCTGCCTGTTCACTGGAATGATATACGCATGTTAGAAACGCGGTATGTGCATCCCTAGGTATCGGATAGGGAACCTTTAAAGACGGCAGCCATTCAACACCGCCCACAATATTTCCATCAATCCGATGCAGTAAGCCAAAGCGTGATACGCCACAGGAGCAAAGAAACGCTGCTTTTTCCTCCATTTGTCCATGCTGTTCACACAAGGTACAGCCCTGCCCTGCCAGCTGTATGGTGTCTTTTGTCAGAGGAATCAGCTCTCCTCTTGCCTCATGATTAGATTGCGATAGTAAAAACGGCTCCTCCTTTATTAGCTTTTTATTTCGAACTGCTTCCAATATTTCTGCATTCACCGGGCCGTACCAGGGGATGGTATCATTAAACACGGTGAGAAACGGATAATACAGCTGCTTCTGTAAGGCGACATCCTCACGCTTTGTAAAATCTATACAGGTTACCGTATCCTTCCTGTCCTTGTGAAACAGCTCGAGCATTTCCACAATGATTGGACACTGGGCGCCCCAATGATAAAACGTTATCTTCATACAATATCCTGATGGGCAGGAAGTCCGTAAGCACTCTGCGCATACAGTACAGCGCGTTTGATAGCTTTTGCCATCATTTCCGTTGCCAGCATACCGACAGCATCTGCCATAACTTCAACCTCTCCGCTACTCAATACAAAGATAGAATCTCCATCACTCATGGTATGTACAGGATGAATGGCTCTTGCATAGCCGTTGTGTGCGATTCCTGCAATTTTTGTACACTGCGCCTTATCCAGCTTTGCGTTGGTAACGATGCATCCGATTGTCGTATTTCCCTCCGGCAGCTTACGCATGGCATCCATTTGTTGAAATAAGACATCCTCTGCCTTTAACATGGTGTTACTATTCGCATCATAAACACCGGCAAGCAGTTCATTTGTTTCATAATCCACAACATTTCCGCATGCATTCACGGCAACGATTGCAGCAACCTGTAAATCGCCAACCTGGATGCCGCAGGTTCCGATACCGCTTTTCATCGCCCGTTCAAAGCCAAGCAGCTTACCAACACTCGCTCCTGTTCCAGCACCATGATTGCCTTCCAAAACCGTATCATTTTCCGCATCCACACATGCCGCATATCCCATTTCCTTATCCGGCCGTATGTGTGCATTTCCAACAGATAAATCAAACAGACTTGCACCGCAGACAATGGGAACCTTCGCTACCTGCATATCGAAGCCTGCATCGTGCTCCTCGAGATACTGCATAGCACCGCTGGCTGCATCCAACCCATAGGCACTACCTCCGCTAAGCATAACTGCATGTATTTTTTGAACCATATTGATGGGATGAAGCAGATCTGTTTCTCTTGTCGCAGGGCCGCCGCCACGCACATCCACGCCGGCAACTGCCCCCTCCTTGCATAAAATCACGGTACAGCCGGTTCCTGCCTCCGCATTTTCAGCCTGTCCAACCTGAATCCCCTTGATATCTGTAATTTTTATTTCTTTCATGTTTGCTCACCTCTGCTTTAATTGTAGCATATCCTGCTGTTATTTTTGCAAAAGTTTTAAAGAACAGCAGAATTGGATATTCTTTGATTATTATCGTTTGGCATAAGCACTGTCTTGACTCTGACACACTGTCATAGTATATACTTATCGCATAAACAAAGGCGTTCCTGAATTGGATGCCTGCAGTTTTCACAAGACCAGGAGGATACTCATGAAAGAATGTAACGAATGCTATAGCCAACACAGTCGCATAACCCCTCTGCGAAAGCCACGGGAATGTCTGGAAAACCATCTGCAGTACATATGTGGTACCTGTGGCCGCTGTATCTGTGTGAACGCAACGAAAAGCAGCGGTCTGCAGCGATGGAATTTCCCTTTTACAACATTGGAAGTCGCAAAGCTCTATCTGCGCAGTGCAGATGCCACAGAGCATACAAGCTGTGGTATTTATGAAATAACAGACAAAAACGGCAGAAAGTCTTATAAAATTTTTCGTGCAGAAGCCGATTTGCTCATATTTTTACAAAGGAACAAGGACAAGACCTGTTCCAGCCTACAGCCTGTTTACAAGAGAGCATCCTATGAGCAGTTTCCAAATACAGAAATAAGAAGACTGCGTGCTGATGAAGTAGAACGGTATCTAAAGGAGCAGCAGCTTTCGCAATACTACGTATTATAACCATATAAAAACCGGATTGCTCCGGTTTTTAGTTTATTTCATAAACTGTTTTCTTTTTCGCTGTACAGCAATAATTCCCATGGAAACTAGTCCTAATAACGCAAATGCTGTAAACAGTCCTGCACTTGTCGTATCTCCTGTATCCGGTGTATTCTTATCACTAGACGGTTTTTCCGGTGTAGCTGTAGGTTTTTCCATAGCTGTAACCTTTTCATATACCGGCTTAACTAACAGATCTTTTGTGACCTTTGAGAAATCCGTATCCCATTTCACAAAACGGTAGCCTTCCACAGCTGGTGCAACAGGTGCTGTAGCTGCACCGTTAGCATTTACCTTTTCAGATTTAAGCACTACACCACTGTTATCGACAAATACTACGTTGTATACAACAGTCTCTGGTGTTGGTGTTGGCTGTGGAGTAGGTGTAGGTTCCGGTTTCGGATCTGGTGTTGGTGTCGGTTCTTCCACTTTCTTATCTTCATATACAAGTGCATATGTTGACAATTTATCTGTAGAGAATGATAATGTTCCATCAGCATTTACTACAGTACCTAATTTTTCTGCTTTTCCATCATGCAGACGTACAACATAGAAATTTCTTCCCTCTGCCTTTAAATTCTCTGGAACAATAATAGTAAAAGTTAATGGCTTTGAAAATTCATTTATCGTTCCCAAGCTTTTATTTTCTGCCTTTAAAATAACGTTAAGATCTAAATACTGTGATATAATAGCATCTTGATCTAAAATTGCCATTATTTTATTCTGATCTTCCTCTTCTATTTCTTCTTTACTTACAGTCTTAGCTGTAATTTCAATATTGATTTCCAAATTGGCTGCAATTGCTTCTTTTACATTTCTAGCTGTTTCTTCAGAAACTTTAGTTGTTGCTTTATTAGAAATGATATCAGAAACAATAGTATTAGCTTCTTCTTTTACAATCTCAGATGTTTTTTTTTCAGCACCAGCTGTTACTTCTTTTACTGGTGTTTCCGGATCAATTGTCGGAACTGTGATATCATCAATTTTAGGTTTTTCAACAGTAATCACACATGTTGCAGAATGCCCTGCAACAGTAGCAGTAATCGTTGTTTTACCTGGTGCTAACGCAGTAACAGCACCCTGTTCATCAATTGTAGCAATCTTTTCATCACTAGAAGTCCATGCTACTTTCATTTGTTCTTCTGTAGCATCAGCACCATGTGAAATATCTGCCTTGACAACGACAACAGCTCCCTGCGTAACTGTTAATGTTGCCTTATTTAAAGTAATACCTGTGATACTATCGTCAAATGTATCATTTGCAATTGTTCCAAAGCTCTCTGCGATATCATTCGCATTTTCAATAAAAGACCGGTTATATGTTAATGATAAAGCGGATGAATTCTTGGGAAATTCAGTTCCTCCAGTTGTACCCTTATGAATATTTTTTATCAATCCACCACTGATATTAGCTTTTACACTCGCAATTGTTCCTGTAACGTCTGCATCTGGAGTTTCACCACCCAGATAGAAATCATTTTGAGCCACCTGCTGTCACATATGCTTTACTAAAATCACCTGCATTGATCGTAACAGTTGCACTATTTGTATTGCTGATACCCTCGCCTCCGCCAAAAACAAGGGAATATGCATTACCTCCATTGATTGTTACATTTGCATGTTCTACAAGACATGGTGAGTTTTTTGCATCTCCGCTATACCATGCATGCGTATCTTTTACAAAAGATGATGCACCTCCACCAACGACCTGACTAGGTACGCTACCACCATTTATTATAACATTGCTATTTTTTACATGAGATGTGTGTAAACCACCGCCAACTACCGCATTGACAGTACCGCTTTCCATAATAACCGATGTATTTTCGAGAACTGTATCAGAATCATGACTTCCGCCAAATACATTAGCCTTAATAGAGATTTCCATAGATCCGCCATCCCAAGAAACTTTATTCTTATTACTATCAATTGCAGTAATTGTAATAGGAACACCATTCGCAAAAATAAATTCTGCATTGTTTATAGTTTCTTTTGTTGGTTCATTAGGTGCTGGCGATGCCGCATTGATTTGTGTTACTGGTAATGATACTAAGCTCAGCATCATTGCTATACATGTTGTGACTCCAAAAGTTTTTGTCTTTAAAGACGTTTTCATATGTACCCTCCTTTTACCATCTTCCATAACATTTAAACATTAAAAATTTGTATTTCTTACCCCTCCCATCTCTAAACGTATACATTTCTGCATATTCAAAAAATGGGCGGTTTTTATGAAAAAGTTAACTTTTTTCGTAAATAACGTCTAAAAAAGCAGGATTTTAAGCCTGCTTTCTGTTATCTCTATTGGTATACGTTTGAATACAACTATAGTATAGCTCTTAAAATGTCACTTTGCAAGAGTTGTTTTATATAAACCATTGTATGATGCCTATATGATATCCTATGTAAATCCTATGATATATAAGGGCTTTGTGACTTCTGTACAATCCGCAATCGCGGTATGCTTTCCCACTCTTTCTCTTCTATCGTAGCTGCTATGTGACTACTGAAAGCACGCTTTCTGCCATACCTGTTTGATACAGAAATTCTCATCCATAAGAATTAAATCTGCATCATAGCCAGGCTCAATCGACCCCTTTTTCCAGCCATATAGCTTTGCCGGATTATACGAAGCCATACGCACAGCACTTTCCATACTGCAGCCAGTAAACGTACACATATTACGCAGCGCTATATTCATCGCCAGTGTACTGCCGGCAATGCGGCCAGTTTCCTTCACTGTAGCTTTTCCGTTTTGAATAATGATATCCTTTCCACTAAACGGATATTCTCCATCAGCTACCGCCTTATACGGGTTGGCATCACTGATTAAAACGATGCGGTCATCCCCCAACACACGATATGTCGCATGCACCACATCCGGATGCACATGAAATCCATCCGCAATCAGCTCACACATCAGCGTTGAAATCATTGCACCTGTCACGACCCCCGGATTGCGGTGCTCATGCTGGCTCATTGCATTGTAAAGATGCGTGATTCCCTTAGCACCTGCGTTTTGAGCTTGCAGCACCTGCTTTGCATCCGCCATACTGTGCCCGATATTCATAACGGTACCTTTCTCTGCTCCCTCGGCAATTAACTGCTCTGCATGTAAAAGCTCGCAAGCTATCGTCATAGATGCAATATGGGAAGAAGCCTTCAAAAACTGTGAAAATTCTTCAAAATCAGGCAATCGCAAATATTCTTCCTTCATTACAGCCTTCTGTTTCCTGTTCAGATATGGCCCCTCCAGATGAATACCGAGAAAAGGCTCCTTAACCAGAGAATCCAGTATATGCAGACGCTCCATGGTCGTCTCATGATTTTCCACAACCAGGCTGGAGAGAAAGCCGGTAACCCCCTCTGCCTGCTCCAGACGAATAATTTCTTCCATATCCTCTGCCGTGCAGGTATTAAAATCAAAGCCTCCGATGCCATGTGTATGCGTATCCAGCAGACCAGGCGATAAATACAAGCCTCCAGCATCGATCACCCGGTCACACACAGAGGATTCAGATTCATCGCATATGCGCTCAATACAGCCATCGCTGATTATAACGTTCCTCTCACAAATCTGACGTTTTGCATTCAATATAACCCTTGCATTTATAATTTTCGTTTTCATACTGCCTCCTTATCTCCTACACCCTGCAGTCTTCTGTATTGCATGACTCAGTTCAATAAAACACGGGAACCTGGTATTCCAGATCCCCGTACATGACTATTCTTCTGTTTCCTTCTTATGCTGAGCAATGATTCCATCTGCGATATTGGACGGAACCGGTTCATAGCGGTCAAAGCTTTGTGAATACACACCGCGTCCCTGCGTCATTGCACGCAGCTCAATTGGATATTTTTGAATCTCTGCCAACGGTACCTGTGCAGTGATTTCCTGATAGCCGTCAACCATATCCATTCCCATGATTGCCCCGCGGCGCTTATTGAAATCACCGATAATCGTTCCGGTAAATTCATCCGGCACCTTTACTGTCACATTCATGATCGGCTCCAGCAGAATCGGCTTTGCCTCCGGGATCCCTGCCTTATAGGAAAGACGGGCAGCCAGCTTAAATGCCATTTCACTGGAATCGACATCGTGATACTTGCCGTCCAGCAGCGTAGCCTTAATATTGACAACCTTGTATCCAGCCAACAGACCATGCTGCATGCACTCGCGAAGTCCGGTTTCCACAGCCGGGAAATACTGGCGCGGTACAGCTCCTCCGAATACCTTTTCTTCAAATACCATTTCTTCCTCATCCGGATTTGGTGAAAATTCCACAAATACATGACCGAATTGTCCATGACCGCCGGATTGCTTCTTATGACGTCCCTCACCGACAGCCGTTTTACGAATCGTTTCATGATATGGCACCTTCGGCGTTTCCAGGCGTACCTCTACCTTATATTTGTTTTTCAGCTTGTTTAATACGACGTCAATATGCTGATCTCCGATACCATAGAGAACCGTCTGTTTGGTTTCCTTGTTGTTTTCCAGGCGCAGCGTAGGATCCTCCTCAACCATTCTGGCAAGTGCATTACTCATTTTGTCCTCATCATTCTTGGAATTCGGGAAGACAGCCATAGCAAGCATCGGCTCTGAGAATTTGATAGGATCTACAAGATAGTGTTTTCCCTTCTCACACAGGGTATCGTTGGTCTGCGTAACCTGCAGCTTAACTACTGCACCGATATCACCGGTAAACAGCTTTCCGACGGCCGTCTGATGCTTACCCTTAACAATGAATATCGTTGAAATCTTTTCGTTTTGTTCCTTTGTTGCATTATAAACAACGGAATCACTACTCATAACACCTGTCAGTACCTTAATATAGGAGATACGGCCGACAAACGGATCGACAACCGTTTTGAACACCTGGGCGCATAGTGTTTCCTTCTCATTTGTTTCCAGCATAACCGGCTCGTTGCTTTCCGCATCGGTAACCATTACACTTCCCGCTTCCCCATACGTAGGGAAGTATTTCACAATCAAATCCATTAAGCGCTCAATACCGACACTATGGGTAGCACTTCCACTGTAAACCGGACGGATTTCTCCATTTCGTACACCGAGGCGAACCCCTCTTGTCAGCTCTGCTTCACTAAATTCCTCACCGCTGAAATATTTTTCCATCAGCTCATCGTCACTCATAGCGATAGCCTCTGCAATCTGATTCTTATACTCTGCAACGATATCCTGCATATCCTCCGGTACCGGCTGCGCCTTGTTTGGATCAGCCAGCGGACCTTCAAAATACCAGGCCTTATCACGCAGAATATTTACGGAGCCTATGGTCTTACCATTTTCCATGATAGGAACCTCAAACGGGATAACACTTTTTCCAAAGGTATCGCGCAATACAGAATACGCTTGATCAAAGGATGCATTTTCCTCATCTAGCTTATTTACAAAGAAGATGGTTGGAATGGAGCGCTTCTGTGCTGCCTCCCATGCCTTAATGGTACCAGGCTGTACAGCATCCTTGGCATCCACAACAATCAGCGCACTGTCACCTACTGCAATGCCTGCTTCCGCACCACGGATAAAATCTGCATATCCCGGTGTATCAATAAAATTGATTTTGCAATCCTTCCATTCAATCGGTACAAGTGATGCATAAACGGAAATCCCGCGGCGGATTTCTTCTGGATCATAATCGATCAGCGAGCTTCCCTCACTGGTCACACCAAAGCGGTCACTTGCTTTTGTATAATACAGCATGCTTTCCATAACGGCTGTTTTTCCAACACCGCTATGTCCCAGTACGACTACGTTTCGTACCTCATGGCTCAGATAGTCTCTCATACAGCGACCCTCCTACTTCAGAATCGGCTTCAGCTGAGCCAGACAGTCTTCCCGCACATAGTGAACTGCCTTATGACCTTCCTTATCGATCAAATCCTTATCAGCACCGTTTGCCAGAAGATCCTCTACAAGCCCTACATAGCCGCCATATGCTGCACGCATCAGTGCCGTACAGCCATTGTTATCACAAAGATTCACATCCGCATTCCGTTCGATCAGCATACGGATCACATCCTTTTTAAATGCCACACAGGCCTCCATCAACGCACTTCTTCCCACTTCATCCTGCGCATTGATTTCAGCACCGGCATCCAGCAGCACCTCAACACAGCGATCATGTCCCAGAAAAGCCGCACGCATCAGTGCCGTTCTTCCGCGATCGTCTGATTTATTTACATCTGCACCGGCCTCGATCAGCTTCTTACAGATAGTTTTATTTCCTTTTTTGGCTGCGCCCATAATGGCTGTCTTTCCTTTATTATCTTCCAGATTTACCTCTGCACCATTATCCAGCAGCACTCTTACGATATCCTTGTAATCACGCTTTGCAGCACGCATCAGACCCGTTCTACCATCACCGTTCTGATAGTTGATGTCAGCACCCTTTTTGATTTCGGCACATACCGTCGCAAAATCACCGTTTGCACATGCATCCCAAAATGCTTTGTTGAATTTCTGATCCATTTTAATTCCTCCTTTAGTTTACTGAATCATCTGAATAAAAAAACGGACGCAAAGCAATCGCACTTTACATCCATTCTAAGGCCGCGAAGAAACTACGTACATCTTCATCCGGTACGTCAGGAAACGCTCTGTCTACGTCAGGTTTTTTCATGATTCGATTTGCTGTCATAGACAATCGCCCCTTTCCTTTATCATTTCTAGTATAGTTATATTGTATCTTATTTTATGATTTTTGCAAGCGATTTCATACATAATTTTGTTGATTTTTTCATTTAACGAAAAATGAAAATTTTTCACAAAATTACCTGCAGGCTTCCTTGCAATACCAAAGCCCATTGACATCACTGTCTGCCGGTTGTAAAATATGTAAATCACATATAATAAAGGAAAGGAAGCGACGCAATGGATATCACACTGTATGAACAGCAGATAGAAGAACTGAACCGGAAGCTGATGTTTCAGCGCTCCCGCTATCTGAAGGATGAATATGAACACTATCACATAACAGACATGCAGTATTCCGTGCTCTCTTATATACAGCAGCACCCAGGTATCACGATTGGGGCTGTCGCAAAGGCCCTGCATACCGATGCCGGCAATATGTCCGCACTCTGCAAAAGGCTGGAGCGAAATGGCTATCTCAACCGCAGGAAAAGTGAGCGGGATGAGCGCAGTGTCGAGTTGAGACTGAGTGAGGAAGGAATGCAGTGTGTGCAGGCAATCGTTTGTAAGCTGCAGATACATTATGAGGAACAATGGAAGCAATACAATTATAAGGATAAGGAAATGATTGGCAAAGGACTGGAAAAGCTGAATCAGTTTCTGGATACGATCATGGGAAAGGAGAAGAACATTCGATGATAAAAAAAGGAATCTTATTTGATATGGATGGTACCCTGATCAACACCTACGAAAATATAAATTTCAAGCAGGCACTGAGTGAACTGAAAACTGTTCAGAAAACACTCATACTGAAAATACTAAAATCCAGAGTACGCAGCTTTGCGGAAATGGAAGCACGTATTTTGCAGGAGGTGGATGATCCTATAGAAGGAGAAGAGCTGGTGCGCAGAGTGAGCGACTTTCTGCTGGAGCATTATGACAATGCCCCATTGAAAAAGGATGCGCTGATTTTCCTGCAATATCTGAAGCAGAAAAATTATAAAATCTGTCTCTGCACCAACAATGCAACGGAAATCGTTTCCCATATATTAAAGGAAAAGCATATAGAATCCTATTTTGATTATGTCGTAACCTCTCAGCAGGTGACGCGCTCCAAGCCGGATCCGCAAATGTATCTGGAGGCATTGCACAATATCAGGCTCAGGGCTGAGGATTGCATCGTATTTGAGGATACGGAAAACGGTGTGATGGCAGCACGGAATGCCGGAATTGATGTCATCGTGGTGAATGACAAGGAAAAACGCAAATACAGCGATGCCCGCATGACAATTCGTGATTTCGCTGATGTGCGTTTATATCAGGAGTTTTAAAGGACGCTATGGAAATCATACTATACTTTTTTCTGTACAGCTTTTTCGGCTGGCTCTGTGAATGCATCTACTGCAGTATCCCTGCTCATAAATTTATCAACCGCGGCTTTCTCGCCGGCCCCTATTGTCCGATCTATGGCTGTGGTGCACTCATGGTTCTGCATATTCTGGATCCCTTTGGCTACAGCGCCTCCCTTATGTTTGTTATGGGAATGATCGTGACAAGTGCATTAGAGTATATAACGAGCTGGGGTATGGAGATTCTCTTTCATACGAAGTGGTGGGATTATTCCACGTATCCGTTTAATATCAACGGGCGCGTCTGCCTGAAAAATTCCCTGCTGTTCGGGTGTATGGCTTTAGTCGTCTACTACCTTGTGCACCCGGCCGTAAGAGACCTTGTGAATTTGTTGTCCCCTCTGTCTCAAAGCGTCGTATGCGTGGTGGCAGTGCTCGGCTTTTGCTATGACCTGTTCACAACAGCGCTTGCCTTGTTACGCAAGAACAAGGATTTTCAGGAAATCGAAGAAAGTATCCGCGAGCTGCGACAGGATTTCAGCAATGCCAGTATCTTATCTTTACAGGACAGTTTAAGCGATGCCCTGACGCGTGTTCTGGATTCCACAAATGCGGATGACATCCTGCTGGAGCATATCGATAAGCTGCGGGAGCGGATTTCCCGTTTTCACGACAAACGTAAACGCACGCATAGCCGGTTACAAAAGGCTTTCCCGACAAGAATAGAAGCCATATCCCGTATCAACGCAGAACGTCTGTTTTCCATTATCAATGAACGTAGGAAAAAGGAGGATGAGAAATGAAACGAAACGATATCCTGACGATTCCCAATCTTCTGACAGGAATCCGCATACTTCTCATTCCTTTTTTTCTATACTGTTATTTGAATAGACAGGAAGCAACTGCCGCACTTGTGATTATCGTATGCGGAATCACAGATTTTCTGGACGGATTCATTGCCCGAAGATTTCATATGGTATCTGAATTCGGGAAAACGCTGGATCCGATAGCAGATAAGCTGCTGCAGCTCGCCCTGCTTCTGGCATTGCTGTTTCGTGTAGATCACATGATATGGCTCTTTCTGCTGTTTCTGGTCAAAGAGGCATCTATGCTAATCTGCTGGCTGCGCCTAACACGCAAAGGCGGCTATCTGAATGGTGCTTTATGGTTTGGCAAGGTATCCACAGCAGTCTTCTATGTAGCCATGGCGGCAATGCTTCTGCTTCCGATACAAAATACAATCTGGTCAACCCTGCTCATGCTCGTTACCGGAGCCGCACTTGCGATGAGCTTTCTTATGTATATGGCAACCTATTTCCGCATGTTTCAAGAACACAAATAAAAAGGAGGAATCCTTATGAATACCGAAAAACAGAGAGCCTTTATCATTCATTTTGTTTATATTTGTATCATCATCACATTGCTGTACGTCTTTCTGCGCTATGTCATGTATGCCATTATGCCCTTTCTTATCGGCTTTCTGATTGCCTTTATGCTGCGCCCGCTGATTAAAAAGCTGACTGCGATGAGCGGCGGGCATGAACGACTATGGTCTACGATTGTGATTCTGCTATTTTATACAACGATCGGTGTCTTTGTGACCCTGCTTTCCATGAAGGGCTTTGCCTTTCTAAAGGATTTTGTAGAAAATATACCAAGGCTGTATCAGGAAAATCTGGAGCCGTTTCTCAATGATACGCTTGGAAATGTGGAAAGTGTATGGAAGGAGGTCGATATCACCAGTGCGCAGGCGATTCAGTCCTTCCTGGATGGTCTGCAAAGCTCCTTATACAGCATCATTTCCTCGATATCAAAAAGTCTGGTATCTATGTTTACCGGCGCAGCCGCTTCCCTTCCCAACCTTGTTGTCTCCTTCTTCTTCGCTATAATCTCCTCCTTTTTCTTTAATGCAGATTATCAGCGTATCATTTCCTTTATCATACGGCAGTTACCGGAAAAGGGGGCACAGATCGTATTCACCGCCAGACATTACTTCACGGATACGATTGCGAGCTTTGCACTTGCCTATGGGAAAATTATGCTGCTGACCTTTCTGGAGTTGACCATAGGTCTATATGTTCTGGGAATTGAAAATGCCCTGGTCATCGCTTTCTTAATTGCCATTTTTGATGTACTGCCAGTCCTTGGAACCGGTGGTATCATGATTCCCTGGATTCTCATCTGTTTTCTGAATAACCAGATAAAAACGAGTGTCGGGCTGCTGATCCTGTATCTTGTCATAACAGTCATACGTAATATTATCGAACCAAAAATCGTCGGTAAACAGATTGGTTTGCATCCCCTGCTGATGCTGCTGTGTATGTATTTGGGAGCGAAGCTGTTCGGCTTTCTTGGTATTTTCATCCTTCCAATCCTCATACTGATACTTCAAAACTTAAATGACAACGGCATCCTTACCATATACAAATCGTAATTCTCATTTTCTGACATCATCCAGCATATTATCAAGAGCATCGTGAGGTGTTCTTTTTTTCATAGATTTTTACTCCATATTTTATTATTCCTTTTATGAATTCTTTCCCTACTTAATATATTTTTCTAATTCATAATTTCCTAATGAGTAGCTTTTTCTAATGAATATCTTTTTCTTTTCTTATGAATTATTTTCTTAAGTATTTCTTCTTCATATAATTTTTTACTTCTCATGAAATATTGCTTTAAATAGATATTTCTTATATAGCTTTTTTCATCTCATGAATGTTTGTGTTTATGGAATATTTGCTCTTGCCAGTTTTGCAACGTATGAATTTCTTCCTTATATATGTAAGGTATCGCAAATGCAAAAGCAATCAAGTATCAGAAACACAGTAAATAGAAAAGCCGCTCCTTGTAACATTATATAATATAGGGAAATTATGATAAGAAGACAGGATACACCTAATCTAACCTGTATACAGGAAGTTTGTACATAGCAATACGCATATAATATATATCAAAATACAGCCAACCGCACTTTTCTTTTAAAAAATAACAGCTCATGCAAACTGCACTCATTTCCCTGGAAATAAAAAAGGTAAGCTTACTGCCACAGGATACAAGTAGGATACATGGGAATGCTACTGTATAGATGGATAGCGATCTGCC
>ENA-OWPN01001862-OWPN01001862.1-human-gut-metagenome-genome-assembly--contig:-NODE-1862-length-15781-cov-6.163169_pt1 | contig 15781 bp, 3 predicted proteins | sample MGYA00248266_ERZ651850 | MGnify/ENA primary metagenome ERZ651850 (study PRJEB26924, sample SAMEA4378296) | human gut metagenome | biome: human gut; feature: human-associated habitat; material: faeces... | reverse complement strand
ACCAATTGCGTCTGTAGCGGCGCTCACTGCGCAGCCGTTGGCGGCTCTGCCGCCTTACGGATGCGGCGTGCCCCTTGCGGGTATTGAGCGCCTTGTACGGGAGTATTCAACGGCAGGAGGGTGCTGGTGCACCGCCGCATTACCCTGATGTGTCATTGCGAGGAGCGAAGCGACGTGGCAATCTCGGGAAGGCGCTTACGTTTTCGCCGGAACTCCCCTGTTATCCGGCATTGTACTGCGAGATTGCCACGTCGGCCTTTGGCCTCCTCGCAATGACAAACCTTTGATTTTCACCATTTTAACGATAGCCTGTTTATTTCGCAGGTGCAGTGCCGGGCCCGGCTGTCCGCTCCCCTACAAGGCGTGTGCGTTCGGCGATGCCGCCCTATAACTTGCCAGTCTGCAAGGCGCTCAGTGAGCGCCGCTACATTCTTCTCTCGCCCGGCGGTCTTGCGCAGTGAGCGCCGCTACACTCCATACTTCGGTGCATACCGTTTATCGGCAGCCGGTACGGGACGGCAGTGCCTTCCCGAGATTGCCACGGGCGCAAAGCGCCCTCGCAATGACAATTCGGGGGCCGGCACCATTTTAACGCCGTCCCGTTCGTATCGCAAGTGCAGCGCCGGGCCCGGCTGTCCGCTTCCCGCAGGAAGGCGCGGTGCTGCACCTGAACGGTTTTTCCTGCAAAACACAAGATGGGGCTTGACATTTTGCCCGCTGCGGAGTAAACTTTAGTTAGAAACAACTAACCGAAAGAGGGAAAACGCATGGAGAAACAAAGCTTCTGGGACCGCTATGCGCGGCGGTATTCGCACTTCGTGCGCGCGGATCAGGAGGCCTATGCGCAGATGCTCGAGTGGATCCGTCCGGCCGTCCGTGACCGCACCGTGCTGGAGCTGGCAACAGGGACGGGCGTGATCGCGCACGGGATCGTGCACGAGGCGGCCTCTATCGAGGCGACGGATGCCTCTGCCGGGATGATCGACGTGGCACGAAGCCATTCCCATTCCCGCAAGCTGCACTTTTCTGTTCAGGACATGCGCTATCTGCCCTATGCCGACGGCAGCTTCGAGGTCGTCATCGCCGCCAATGTGCTTCACCTGCTGCCGGAGCCAGACAAGGCGCTCGATGAGGCTGCGCGCGTGCTCGCACCGGGCGGCCTGCTCATCGTACCGACGTTTACGCATGCGGGGGAGGGCAGGCTTGCAAGGCTGCGCCTCTGGCTGATGCGCCGTGCCGGGTTCCCGCTGCGCTGGAAGTGGTCGCCTGCGGAGTTTCTGCAGTTCCTGCGCAGACACGGCTGGAAGGTCGTGCAGCACCATGTGCTGCAGGGCACGTTCCCGCTGACGTATGCCGCCTGCGTGCGCCGCTGTGCGGATGCGGAGCATGAAAAGCCTGTTACGGAACACGAAACGGCCTGAATTTGTAGTCATGTTATAAGATATCCATATCGGCCCGGACTGCGGAATTCTGCTGCAGACCGGGCCGATTTTTTGTGAAGGTAGAGGGAGAAATATGTCCTCTGCAGCAAGCTGATTCAGCAATTCGCACAAATCAATCGGTACGATTTTATGGAAAGCTCCAAAAATATTTTTGCGGATTTACAAGCGGATTCAAACGTGGTATAGTTCAAACATAGTTTGTTAAACGTTTAGCAGTGGGAAGTGTTTTCCGACTGCGGCGAAGTATCCTGCTAGATGTCATCAGCAACGAGGCTCTCTCGTCATTGCGTGCAGGGCAAGGAATGCCCGCGCCAAGGCTTCGCACACCGTTTGTCCGGCAGCTCGGCTTTATCAGGCGGTTTGTATGGTAATATCGTACAAAAATGCCTGCGGAAGGAGGGAAAGCGTGCGCTGACAAAGCTGTTACAAGCTGGAACGGGTCATTCCTGGATCGGAATCCACGCAGGATACCAGCCTGCCCTGTTGGGCGATATTTTTTCACCGCAAATGTTAAACGTTTAGCATTTTCGACGGAACTCGAAAGGACTATAGAATCTGAAAGGAGAGAACATTTCATGCAAAGAGTGAACCACCTGCCCAGACGTGTGATCTCGATCGTGCTGACCATCGTCATGGTCGCGTCCCTGTTCTCCGGCATCCTGCCGGGCCTCGGCGTGACGGCGAAGGCTGCAGCGAACGAAATTGCAAATGACAGTCTGAAGATCTCTGTCGGTGATCTCGGACAGATTTCTACGCTCAACATCGTGAATAATCCCAGAAATCGAAGCAATCGTGAGATCAACTTCGTCCTCCCCAATGACACCCGTCCCCAGAACGGTGTGCAGCATCAGTGGATGGGCGAAATGATCTTCTCCGTCCGCTCCAGCGCGGACGGCAGCTTCCCCGCCGACAACACCGGCTTTGTCGAGGTCGACACGAACAAGACCCTCGCAGCCGGCGGCTCGACCACCGCATCCAACATCGCTTCCGATAACCCCTATATCGAGAAGACCGTTGTCAGCGACAAGAAGGTCGAGGTCAACTTCATCGGCCAGGACCTGAGCTCCACGACGGACCGTACCATGAAGGGCTTCGATGTGAAGTCCACCTATGATATGGATACCGAGGACGGCTCCCTGCTGTGGACCATCACCCTGAAGAACAAGAGTGATGCGTATCTGGAATTCGGCGACGTCGGCCTGCCGATGCCGTGGAACAACAAGTACACGAACCAGAACAGCGTCTACTCCGAGCGCGTCACGGCCCATACCTTTGCAGGCGCGGACAGCGGCTATGCCTATGCGATCCGCTGCAGCGGCGAAGGCAACTACATCCTCTTCACGCCGGTCGCCACCTCCGGTGCCCGCATCGAGTATGTGGACAACTGGATCGGCAGCAACAACGGCGTCAGCGACAACCGTACCGGCAGCACGTTCTCCAACTGGACGGGCGACTCCGGCGGATGGCAGCCGGGCCTGAGCGTTTACTACATCCACTCCAAGGATATCCACAAGACCGGCCGCAGCTACTTTGAAGATGCGACCAGCCTCATCCTCGAGCCGGGTGAGAGCCAGACCTACCAGTTCAAGTTCTCCGCTGTCCGCGCGGGCGACAACACCCCGCAGGAGAGCGCCGAGAGCCCGAACAACGCCTCTGACTCCATCGAGCAGCGCGAGACGAACATGCGCTCTATCCTCTATAAGAACGGCCTCATCGACGCCATCGCGGTCCCGGGCTTCCAGACGGCTCTGAACATGGACACGCGCCTCGACCTGCACTATGATGACAGCCTCATCAAGGTCGACTCCGTCGACATCCAGTGCGTGCACGAGAATGATCCGTTCGACGAAGCGCATACGCCGGAGCACCGTTCCGGTATGGTCAACAACAGCCGTACCGGCCGCGGCCTGCATGACGGCAACGAGGGCTATGAGGAATCCGTGAGCTTCGTCGAGACGAAGACCGTCGACGGCGAGCAGCACCACATCTACGACCTGCACTTCGGCTGCATCGGCAACAACAGCGTTCGCGTCGAGTACAAGCTGAAGGTCGGTGACGAATGGGTCAGCAAGTTCACGCAGTTCGAGTTCAATGTTCTGACCGAGCTGGATCAGGCATCCGACACGCACGCCGACTTCATGGTCAACGAGACGCAGGATACGAATCCTGACAGCCCGACCTACGGCATCTACAGCGACTGGTACTTTGCCAGCGGCAGAGATTCCAACCAGCGCAACCACTGGGGCGATGACTGGAGCCATGACAACATCAACTTCATCGCCATGAAGAACTATCTGAACCCGGATGCCGAGCAGGTCAAGTCCATCGAGACCTATCTGATCGACTTCATGTGGAACACCTACATGAAGAACACCCAGGATAACTTCATCGTTGCGAACTACCTGTCCGCTTCCGGCGCTTACAGCACCTCCAGCGGCCCGTACACCCGTACGTTCTCCGAAGTGATGGAGGCCACCGGCTTCTTCAACATGTACCGCATCGTCAAGGCTTATCCGGACCTCATTGAGTACCGTAAGCCTGCAGCGTGGTATCTGGAGAAGGCATACGGCATCTACTCCAACCGCGTCGGCACCGGCGCCATCGGCTTCTACGGCGAGCAGCAGATCCCCGACATGATCGAGGCGCTCTATGCCGAGGGTATGGACGAGGAGGCCTTTAACCTGCAGGAGCGGTTTGCATGGTACAAGGCGAACAATTGCATCAACGCCACCTATCCGTACGGCTCCGAGTTTGCCTACGACAACACCGGTGAAGAGGGCGCCTTCGCCGCCATCCAGGCCCTGACGAAGTACTGGCCGGACAGCGATGCTGCCAAGAACGCCTACAGTGCCATGAGCATGGCCAACCACAAGACCCGCGCGATGCGCGGCATCCAGCCCACCTGGTACCAGTACGCCGACCCGGTCTTCATCGGCGGCGAGAGCTGGTGGAACTTCCAGTACACCGCCTCCCTTGCAGGCTCCATCATGGATGATTGGATGCGCTACGAGGAGCTCGAGGACGGCGATACCACCGCATGGGCTGCCCGCGTGAACTACGCGGCCAAGATCTCCAACTTCAACGCCATCAACATGGGCCAGATCTCCGACAAGTATGTCGGCAACGTTTCCTGGCGCTATAACATGTATAAGGGCGGCTACGGCGCGATGAACGTCAACGACGGCGGCACCCGCGTCATGAACAACGGCTGGCAGGACTTCTCCGGCGAAAGCGACGAGGGCCTGTACGGCTCCCTGCTGCGCATCAGCGCAGACGTCGTGAACGATCCGATCTTCGGCCTGTATGGCTACGGCGCGAACGTCACCGCAGACGAGACCTCCTACACGGTCGTCCCGACGGACGGCTTCGGCAAGCGCGTCAACATCCTCGACCAGAAGATCTACGTCGAAACGACGCAGGACACCATCACCAGCGCAAAGTTCGCTATGGACGGCAGCTCCATCGAGCTGAACGTCAAGGGCTACACCGCTGCAAGCCATGTTTCCCACATCGCTCTGAGCGGCGCCGGCCTGAAGGACGGCTTCTATGCCGTCAACGTCAACGGCGAAAAGGTCAGCCAGGTCTATGTGAAGAACAATGAGGCCAACGCGACCATCACCATGCCCGCCGGTGAGACCAATGTCGTGACCATCACGGCCGATCCGAACGGCGAGAATGCCGCTCCGCAGGCCGCCATTAAGGTCTCCAGCGACGATCTGCAGGCCATCGTGACCTACACCCTGACGGCCGTTGCCTCCGACGACGGCTATCCCGGCAACAGCCTGACCTATCTGTGGGCCTTTGAGAGCCTCGCAGGCGAGGGCGCAAGCGCATTCCTGAGCAGCGACGCCGCTCCCACGACGCAGTTCAACGTCAGCGAGGCGGGCGAGTATGTCATCTCCCTGACCGTCAGCGACGGTGAGAAGTCCACGAAGGTCGAAAAGACTCTCGTTGTCGGCGAAGCGCCCGAGCGTCTGGCCCCGACGATCGATTCCGCGACCGGCACGCCCGTTGTCGGCAATCCGACCGTTGCCGATCTCAAGGCCGAAGCCACGGTCGACCCGCTGTATCAGGGCGTCCCGCGCTTCCACTGGGAGCTGGTCAGTCAGCCCGAGGGCGGCAATGCCATGATCGGCAATCCCAATGAGAAGGAAGCCAAGCTCCGCGTCGACAAGGGCGGCGAATATGTCGTTCGCCTGACTGTCACCGACGAGGACAAGACCTCCACCACCGACGTTACCGTCACCATGACGGATGCCGCCGACGGCATCCAGCGCGTGAAGACCGTCATCACGCAGGTCGGCGTCGCCCCGACGCTGCCGAACGGCGTGGTCGCTGTCCGTGACGACGGCACCTATTCCGGCGGTGCGGTCGATTGGGAAGAGATTCCCGAAGACAAGTATGCACAGGCAGGCGAGTTCGAGGTCTACGGCACGCTCCGTACCCAGACAACCCGCGTGGCCATCAAGGTCGTCGTCGTGAAGGGCGACCGCAAGAACGTTGCTCTGTTCGCAACTCCGACCGCCATCATCAACACCCCGTCCGACCTCGGCGGCGTTGCCGGCCTGAACGACGGCTTCGACCCGAGCAGCTCCCGTGATACGAGCCACGGCGTCTGGCACAACTGGCAGGGCGCGCAGGGCGACGCTGCATGGGTCATGTACACCTGGGATGTGCCCGTTACCATCGACGGCGCGGATGCCTACTACTTCACCGACGGCAACTTTGCGCCGAAGGATGCGAAGCTGGAGTATCTGGCAGAGGACGGTCAGTGGCACGAGGTCCCGAACGTCAGCGGCCTTGGTGTTACGCTCAACCAGTACAACACCACGAGCTTTGATCCCATCACCACCACGAAGCTCCGCATGACCATGAACCCGAAGACGCTCGGTATCGGCGTCATCGAGTGGAAGGTCTACGGCTACGGTGAGTTCGTCGACCGCTCCGCTCTGAAGAGCGCAATCGCGGCCGCAAAGGCTGTCAACACGAACCTCTTTGTCGAAGGCAGCAAGTATCTGCTGGATCTGGCCATTGCGAAGGCACAGGCCGTTCTGAGCGATACGGCCGCCACGCAGGAGCAGGTTGATGCCGCAGCGGCAGAGCTGAATGAGACCATCGCCGGCCTCGAGAGCACGGACGGCAACCTGGCCTATTCTGCAACGGCCAGCACGAGCTACTGCGCCAGCTGGGAATCCCTGGCTGCTGTCAACGACGGCATCGTCCGTTCCAATTCCTATGATCCTTCCAAGCCGCGCTACGGCACCTGGGGCAACACCTCTGCTTATGAGACCGTTACCTACACCTGGGCTGCAGACGTGATCATCGATTCCACCGACCTGTACCTGTGGTACGACGGCACGGAGGGCGAGTACACCAGCGGCGGCATCCTTGTGCCGAAGTCCGTGGAGTTCGACTATCTGGATGCGGAGGGCAACTGGAAGCCCGTGACCAACGGCGAAGGCTTTGGCCGCGAAATGGACAAGTTCAACAAGACCACGTTTGATCCGGTCACCACCACCGCCCTGCGCGTGAAGCTGAACAAGCAGAGCAGGGATTACAATGGTGTCGGCATCATGGAGTGGAAGGTCTATGGCAAGCTGGCGAAGTCCGACGGCATCCCGACTGCGGTGAAGGTCGTCATCGCCCGCATTGATGCCATCGGCGAAGTCACGCTCGACAGCAAGGACGCCATTGAGGCCGCCCGCGCTGCCTATGACAACCTGACGGAAGAGCAGAAGACGCTCGTTACGAATTACGAAACCCTGACCAAGGCCGAGGAGACCTACGCTGCGCTGGCTGACGCCGCCGCTGTGAAGGAAGTCGAGGATCTGATCGACGCAATCGGCGAAGTTGACGAGAACAGCAAGGAGGCCATCGAGGCCGCGCGCGCTGCCTACGACGCACTGCCCACGCGCCTGCAGCCCGAGGTCAGCAACTACGACAAGCTCGTCAAGGCCGAGAAGGATTACACCGATCTGCTGACGGCCGTCGAGGCAGCGCAGAAGGCCGCCGAGGATGCCCGCAAGGCATTCGAGAACGCCAAGGCTGCGCAGGAGAAGGCCGAAGCCGCGAAGGCTGCCGCCGAGGCCGCACAGAAGGCCGCCGAGGAGGCCGCACAGTCTGCCGGTGAAAACAGCGAGGCCGCCAAGAAGGCGCAGGCCGCTGCCGAAGAGGCACAGGCCAAGGCTGAGGCTGCCCAGACTGCTGCCGAAGAAGCACAGGCCGGTGCCGAGGCTGCCCAGAAGGCTGCCGAGGACGCCGCCGCCGCTGCCGCCGCGAACAACGCGCTTGCTGCCGAGGCTGCCGCAAAGGCCGCCGAGAAGGCTGCCAAGTCCGCTGAGGAGGCCGGAAAGGCCGCTGCTTCCGCCGAAGCGGCTGCGAAGTCTGCTGCCGACGCCGCCGAGGCCATGCTGAAGGCTCAGAAGGCGCAGAAGGCTGCCGAGGATGCCGAGAAGGCTGCCGAGGAAGCCGAGAAGAAGGCCGAAGAGGCCAGGAAGAAGGCTGAGGAGGCCGCCGCCTCCACCGCTGAGGACCGCGAAGCCGCCGAGAAGGCCGCTGAGGAAGCCAAGGCTGCCCAGAAGGCCGCCGAGGATGCCCGCAAGTCCGCCGAGGACGCCAAGTCCGCCGCGGAGCTGGCTATGCAGGCTGCCGAGCAGTCCAACAAGGAAGCCGCCGCATCCGCTGCGCAGGCTGCCGAGTATGCAAAGAAGATGGCTGAGGCCTATGAAGAGATCGTCCGCATCAAGGCCGAGCTCGTCGAGTACCTCGCCAAGGCACAGGCCGAGGCCGAGCGCGCCGAGGCTGAGCGCAAGGCCGCCGAAGAGGCCCAGAGAAAGGCCGAGGAGGCCGCTCTGGCCGCTGCCAAGTATGCCGCCGCTTACGAGCTGGCTCAGCTCCAGCAGAACGGCGAGGGCCTGACCGGCCACGCGAAGGAAGCGTATGACAAGGCTCTTGCCGACGCCGCTGCCGCCATTGAGGCTGCAAAGACGCCCGCTGAGGTCGACGCCGCTCTGGCTGCCGCCCGCGAGGCCCTGAACAACGCCGTCTGCCCGAGCGCAGCGTTCACGGATGTCGAGGAGAACGTCTGGTATCATGACGGCATCGACTTCATGGTGAGAAACGGCTACATGAACGGCGTTGCCGCCGACACGTTCGATGTCGAAGGCAGCCTGACGCGCGCCCAGCTCGTCACGATCCTCTACCGCATCGCCGGTGAGCCCGAGACCAGCGCCGCCATCCCGTTCGCGGATGTCGCCGACGGCCAGTGGTACACAAAGGCCATTGTCTGGGCCGCCGAGAACGGCATCGTCAAGGGCGTGAACGAAACGACGTTCGCCCCGAACGATCCGATTACCCGCGAGCAGATCGCCGTCATCCTCTACCGCTATGCGCACGAGGAGAACACCGAGGACGGCAAGCTCACGAGCTTCCCCGACGCAAAGGACATCTCCGGCTACGCGCTGGAGGCCATGAACTGGGCGGTCGCCAGAGGCCTCATCAACGGCTCCGACGGCAAGCTGCTGCCGCAGGACACCGCGACCCGTGCACAGATCGCCGTGATCCTTGCCCGGTACCTGAACGCCTGATCCTTCCCCCTGCTCCCCATGCGGCCGAAGCCGCATGGGGAGCCCCCCAGCATTTCCTGGCAATTGGACCCAGACAAACAATATGCTCGAAAATCGAACTTGGGAGGAACAATAAACCATGAAGCATGTGAAACAGCTGCTTTCTGCACTGCTTGTGCTGGCTGTTGTACTCTCGCTGCTCCCGGCTGGCGTTCTGAAGGCATCCGCCGCAGAGGCCCCCGCAGCGCTGGACATCGGCTACCCCACATTCAAGAACACAGAGCTTCTCGACGAGGTCTATGACCTGTCGAAGCTCGGTGTGTCCTATTCCGAAAAGGACATCATGATGGCGATCTATAAGCAGGATCTTGCCAATGGCGGCGACTCCTTCTATATGGACCGCATCCTCGCCCGTGAGGGCGTCTGCAACGGCAACGCCGGTTCGAACGGCAACGCCGACGGAAACACCTTCCTGACCCGCGGCCGCGCGCTGTATATGTACACGAGCAGCCCGTCCGTCATCGGCTTCGGCGGCAACACCGCCTATCATCAGCCGCTTGGCCGGGGCGATCTGGTCCGCGTTCTCTTCTCGAACGCCGACGGCAGCCTGACCACGAAGGAAGATACCAGCAAACGCGTCAATGCGCCGAGTAACTGGTCCAGCACCTACTCTGTCGGCAGCAACCTGACGCTGGATGTCGTGAAGTTCATCCATCAGGAGAACGTCGCCGTCACGACGATGACGCTGACCAACAAATCCGCAGAGGATCAGGCAATTACGGTGGCAGCGGACTCCATCTTTGCGACGGAGCCCGGCAAGGTCACGGTCAATGGTGCAGAGCAGACAGAGCTGACCGGCACCTGCTCTTCCCCTGCAGGCCTTACCACCATCTATGCCCGCATGACCGGCGACGGTTTCGAGGCCGCTTCGTCCGACGACTATTGCTGGCTGTCCCGCGACGTCACCGTCCCCGCGAGCGGCAGTGTGGAGCTGAAGGTCGTCATCGCCTTTACGACGGAAGAGATCCCGGAGTCCACCGAGCAGTACCTCCGCTTCGCAGGCCTCGGAAACCTTGAGGCTGTCCGTGCGCAGAAGGCGGAATACAACCTCTACTGGGCGGAGAACCTGCCCTACATCGACGTGCCGAAGAAGGCCGTCCAGAAGGCGATCGACTATCGCTGGTGGCTGGAGCGCTTCAACTCGCTCGATGCCAACATCCCCGGCTATGACTATCAGTACCCCGTCACCATCGAGGGCGTCCTCGGCTACAACAACGCCATCATCCTGACGCAGCCGATGCACCTGCAGGATACGAAGTGGCTCCGCTCTCCGTATCTGGCTTACGGCCAGCTGCTGTCTGCGGGCAACTCCTCGCAGAGCAGCGCCTTCCTTGATAACCCCGGCAACCGCAACAACTGGAACAACCACTATGGTCAGTATCTGGCTGAGGCCGGCTATGAGGCGTTCAACGTCATCGGCGGCGGCGCAGAGGTCGCGGAGAACTTCGCGTACTACTTCGGCCACGATGCTACCGGCCAGCTGGAGCACTACGGCAACCACATCGAGGGCCGCGACCTCATCGCTTACCGCAACAACTACATGACCGGCAACGACGCCGATACCATCTCCATGCACGCTCCCGGCACCGGCACCTGGAAGGCACACGGCGAAAACGCCTACGTCTGGGCCGCTGCCGACGCCGCCGCGAAGCTCTATGAGCAGCTGGGCAACACCGAGCAGGCCAAGTATTACCGCGATCTGGCCGACAAGATCAAGGCCGACGTCCTCGAGCTCATGTGGTGCGAGGAGTGCCAGAAGTTCGAGACCTATGCCGTCCGTCCGACCGGCACACAGCATAACGCTAACCAGCCCAACCTCGTCAAGTACACCGAGTCCAACAACTACAACTACTTTGCCGTGGGCCTCGTCCCCGACGACGCCGCTTCCGTCACGAAGTACAAGGAAGCCCTCAAGGCCTTCTCCAACGGCAAGGAGTTCCCGATCTTCCCGTTCTACACCGCCAACCAGGTCCACAACCAGGAGGTCAGCGGTTCGAACAACTTCTCGAACATCAACTTCACCGTGCAGCTCCGTCTGTATGAGTCCGCTCTGCGTACCTATGACAAGGAGCAGACCTATATCACCGACGACATGCTTGCCATGATGGCCGAGTGGATGGCATGGAACGTCTACCCCGATGCAGGCGACATCCGCTATCCGAACAACAACGAGTTCCACAACATCGACGGCAGAACCTATGAGAACTACTATCGTTCCTGGATCTACCACAACATCCTCGGCAACTACACCTACCTCTTCATCGAGGACATGGCCGGTATCCAGCCGCGTTCCGATGAAAAGATCGAGCTGAGCCCGATCGATTTCTCCTATGACCACTTCATGGTCAACAACGTCCGCTATCACGGTCATGACCTGACGGTCGTGTGGGATAAGCCGGACGACGGCAAGACCTGGTACAACGAGTGCCCCGAGGGCTACTCCCTGTACATCGACGGCACGCTGGCCTTCACCCTGAAGGATCTGGCCCATGTCGTCTATGACTCCGCCACGAAGGAAATCTCCTTCCCCGACGGCGCTGTCGAGATCGTCACCAATAACGGCGGCGCTGCCATCCCCACCGCGATGAACACCGCCATCACCGAGGAGAAGGTCCTCAACATGCTGGAGAAGTCCGGCGTGCACGGCATGACGAACCTCGCCGAGGGCGCGGAGGTCACCGCCACCTTCACCCCGGACAAGGCCCGCGCCGCGTCCTGGGCAGAAAAGCACCGTGCTGACGGCAGCGACTCCACGTCCAAGGCCGTCAATGAGACAGCTCCCGATCCGCAGGCAGTTGTGGACGGCACGACCGTCGACATGCCGTTCTGGGGCAACTACGGCAGCGTGAACGAGCGCGACAGCCTGACGCTGAAGCTCTCCTCCAAGCAGACCGTGGACATGGCGACGCTGTACTTCTACAACGACCGCCAGACGAACGGCTACTCCGAGCCCTCCAAGTTCGCAGTCGAGTACTGGGACGGCGAGGCCTGGCAGGCCGTCCGGCAGCAGACCCGTACCCCGTCCGCTCCGCGCGCGAACTACAACGCCGTGTACTTCGCACCGGTCGAGACGGATCAGTTCCGCTTCACCTTCACCAACAAGGACAAGGGCTTCACTGCCGTGACCGAGATCCAGCTCTTCAACGAGGGCGGCGACCGCGATCATCCCGCGCAGAACACGGCTCCGTCCGTCAAGCTCGCGGAAGACACCTCCATGACCGGCAACCTCTACACTACCCTGAAGGCGACCTGCACCGACGACGGCCTGCCCTATGACAAGGACATGAGCTACGCCTGGGAGCTTGTCTCCGCTCCGGAGGGCGCCGAGGTTATCCTGAGCAGCGCCAACAAGCCCACCACGACCATCTCCGGCTCCGTGGAAGGCGAGTACACCGTTCGCTTCACCGTCAGTGACGGCGAGCTGAGCGCGACTGCCGAGCTGACCGTCACCCTGAAGAAGGGCGCTGCGGGCGGCCTCGGTGAGGACGTCGCTCCGGACGCCGCTTCCGTCGAAAGTGACTACACCTCCAGCTGGGAGAACCTGAACGGCATCAACAACCCGAGCTTCGAGCCGACCAGCTCCAACGTGGGCGCCGGCAAGGGCTGGGGCAACTGGCCTCAGAGCGCCGGCTCCGAGCACTATGTCGGCTATACCTGGGATGAGGCCGTGACCGTCGGCGGCGCGGACATCTATTGGTATGACGACGGCGGCGGAACGCAGGTCCCGTCCAAGCTGCGCATGCAGTACCTCGATGCCAGCGGTACCTGGCAGGATGTCAACATCACCACCCCGTTCGAGAGCAGCATTGCAAAGAACAAGTACAACCGCATTGAATTCGACCGCGTTACCACCACCCGCCTGCGCCTGTATGTGACCGTCCGTTCCGGCGCGCAAGCAAACGGCATCTACCGTTTCAAGGTCTATTCCTCCGTTGACGTCGCTTCCCTGAACGAGGTCTTCCTCGCCACGAAGCCCGGCGTCATGCCCACGCTGCCCTCCAACGTCACGGCAGTCACCTCGGACGGCGCGCTCATCAGCGTCCCCGTTACCTGGGAGACCCTGACGGCTGACATGATCGCCACCGACGGCGAGGTCAAGCTCCGCGGCGTGAACAACTCCACCGGCAAGATGACCACCTGCACGATCTATGTCCGCAGCGACATGGACAAGGCCACCATCACGAGCGTCGAGCCCGTTGAGGTCACGACGACGCAGGGTATCGTCCCGGCGCTGCCGAAGACCGTGAAGGTCGGCTACAACAACGGCGCGTTCGACAACCAGACCGTCAAGGTCACCTGGCCCGCCATCACGGCTGCCGAGCTGGCCAATGTCGGCGACGTGAACTTCGAGGGCGAGGTCGAAGGCACGGCCACGAAGGCCATGCTGACGATCCACGTGCTCGAGGCCCCGGACGATCCCGCTGTCGTTGCGGTCAAGGAGCTCATCGACGCCATCGGCGAGGTAACGCTCGACAGCGGCGACGCCATCGACGCTGCCCGCACCGCCTATGACAAGCTGCCCGAGGCCAAGAAGGTGCTTGTCGACAACTACGAGAAGCTGACTGCGGCAGAGGAAGCTTACACCGCCCTGGTCGACGCCGCTGCCGCAAAGGCTGTGGATGACCTGATCGACGCCATCGGCGAGGTCACGCTTGAGAGCGGCGACGCGATCAAGGCTGCCCGCGCCGCCTATGACGCCCTGACCGACACGCAGAAGGAACTGGTCAAGAACTATGAAAAGCTGCTCGCTGCCGAGGAGCTGTATGAGGAACTGACGGCATCGGCTGCGGCAATCGCCCAGAAGGCCGCTGAGGAAGCCAGGAAGGCACAGGAAGAGGCCGAAGCCGCGCAGAAGGCTGCCGAGGAAGCCGTTGAGGCCGCCAAGGCCGCGCAGGAGGCCGCTGAGGCCGCCGCTGCCAAGGCCGGTGAGAACAACGCCGCTGCCGAGGAAGCCCGCAAGGCTGCTGAGACCGCGCAGGCTGCTGCCGAAGCCGCACAGACCAAGGCCGAAGAGGCTCAGAAGAAGGCTGAAGAGGCCAAGGCCGGCGCCGAAGCCGCCCGGAAGGCTGCCGAGGAGAACAACGCCGCTGCTGCCGCTGAGGCTGCCAAGGCTGTCGCCGAGGCCGTGAAGGCTGCGGAAGAGGCAGGCCGCTCCGCGCAGAGCGCCGCACAGGCCGCTCAGAGCGCTGCGCAGGCTGCCGACAGCATGCTGAAGGCACAGGAAGCCCAGGCTGCCGCCGAGGCTGCGCAGGCTGCTGCCGAAGCCGCCAAGGCAAGAGCCGAAGAGGCTCAGAAGAAGGCCGAGGAGGCCGCTGCTTCCAGCGCCGAGGACAAGGAAGCTGCCGAGCGCGCCAAGGTTGAGGCCGAGGCCGCGAAGAAGGCTGCCGAGGATGCCCAGAAGGCCGCAGAGGAAGCAAAGGCCGCTGCCGAGCTGGCGCTCGAGGCTGCGAAGAAGTCCGAGGTCGAGGCTGCTGCCTCTGCCGCCGAGGCTGCCGAGTATGCCCGCCAGATGGCCGAGACCTATCAGAAGGTCGTTGAGATCAAGGCTGAGCTCATCGATTATCTGGCCGAGGCCCAGGCTGCTGCCGAAAAGGCAGAGGCCGAGCGCAAGGCTGCCGAAGAGGCCCGCAAGGCTGCCGAGGAAGCTGCGCTTGCCGCTTCCAAGTATGCCGCCTCCTTCGAGCTGGCACAGCTCCTGCATGAGAGCGAGACCCTGACCGGCCACGCCCGTGAGGATTATGCCAAGGTCATCGAGGACGCCAAGGCCGCCATCGAGGCTGCCAAGACGCCCGAGGAGGTCGACGAGATCCTTGCGGCCGCACGCGAGGCCCTCAAGACCGCAGGCTGCCCGAGCACGAACTTCACCGACGTGGAGGAGAATGGCTGGTATCATACCGGCGTCGACTTCATGGTGAGAAACGGCTTCATGAACGGCGTCGCGGACGATGCGTTCGACGTCGACGGCAACCTGACCCGCGCCCAGCTCGTGACGATCCTCTATCGCATCGCGGGCGAGCCGGAGAGCACGGCCACGAACCCGTTTGCCGACGTGGCGGACGGTCAGTGGTACACGAACGCTGTCATCTGGGCAGCGGAGAACGGCATCGTCAAGGGCGTGAACACCACGACGTTCGCCCCGAACGACCAGATCACCCGTGAGCAGATCGCGACGATCCTCTTCCGCTATGCCAAGGCGGAGAAGGTCGAGGGCAAGCTCGCCGGTTTCCCGGATGCCGAGAAGATCTCCGATTACGCCGCCGACGCCATGGCGTGGGCAGTGGAGCAGGGCCTCATCAACGGTATCTCCGAGAGCGACGGCAAGACCTACCTCGCCCCGCAGGAGACCGCGACCCGCGCCCAGATCGCCGTCATTCTGATGCGCTATCTGACTGCGGAGAACTGATCCCATAAAAATTTCCCCTGTCCGCGGAAGCGGGCAGGGGAGGAGCCGCCCACCGGGCGGCTCCTTTTTGACTTTTGCGGCGCGCTGTCGATCGTACCCTTATTGTAGGGGAGCGGCGTGCCGCTCCCGGCGCTGCACTGACGATTTGCACAGGCTATCGCTAAAACGGCGATGGCTCCCGATTTGTCATTGCGAGGGCGCTTTGCGCCCGTGGCAATCTCGTGCAGGCAGCTGCAATTTCGCCGGGAGTACCCTGTTGTCCGGCCGGGTACTGCGAGATTGCCACGTCGCTTCGCTCCTCGCAATGACAC
>ENA-OWPN01001859-OWPN01001859.1-human-gut-metagenome-genome-assembly--contig:-NODE-1859-length-15817-cov-4.462949_pt1 | contig 15817 bp, 13 predicted proteins | sample MGYA00248266_ERZ651850 | MGnify/ENA primary metagenome ERZ651850 (study PRJEB26924, sample SAMEA4378296) | human gut metagenome | biome: human gut; feature: human-associated habitat; material: faeces... | reverse complement strand
TGGCCATTAAAAATACATCTGCTCGATTCTTTTACCAGACTGTTAACCAAGTCATTCATTTATGTATTATGAAATTAAAGCTGTTTCTTATATATCGTGAACAATAATCTGTACGGATAAGCAATTGATTTTATTTTGTAAAAACACTTGGAATGCGCTTTCATGTGTGCTATACTATGATTGTGAAGTGGTATAGACCACTAAAAACACGATATTTAAAGGAGATATGGCGTATGGAAGATACAGTAAAGCTGAAATGGTATTTTCGACTGTTTTCAAAACTAGACAATGAGGCATGTAATGTAGACATGACAAACCGTGCTGTGGCATGGTTGATTGACTGGGTGGCAGGCTCTTTGATAACTGCATTTCCTACGGTTGTTCTATATATGGCACTGACAAAGACGCAAACAGTGAATCAAAATCTGCTGGCATTTGATCAACCGTATGGCTGGGTGGCAGGTATGCTCAGTCTTCTGTTTTGTATAGCCTATTACGTTGTTTATCCTTACCGCCACAAGGGTCAGACCTGCGGTAAAAAGTTTATGGATATGAAAATTGTGAAGCGTGATGGAAGTGATGTCGATTTGAAGTCTCTATGCAAGCGACAGATTCTTGGATGTATCATACTGGAAGGCTGCCTGATTCCAGGTGGCAGCTATGTATGTCAGCTACTGTCACTTGCTGCAGGATATGATTTAACTCTTGTTCTGGGAATTGCAAGTGCTGTTATTTGCTTCCTCTCTATTTATATCGCGATGAAAAAGCAATCCCGTAGGATGCTGCATGATTATCTGGCAGATACCAAGGTTGTAGCAATAGAAAATTGTAAATAAAAAATCTGATGTTTTTCAGACTTTCTGAATATCAGATTTTTTTCTTTCGGTTTTTGCGCTTATCCTCATACATGGCCTGATCCGCAAGCTCTAGCAATTCATCAATTCCTTTTTCATGCCTGCTGTTGCTGGCATAGCCCTTTGCTATGGTTAATGGATACTCTGCCGTTTTGTTATACTCTTCCAGCTTCTGATCGAGCAAAGCATATAAAGCCTGCGGAGATGTAAAATTCCGTTCACTAATAACAAGAAATTCATCACCGCCAATTCGGTACAATTGACCGATATCGTGAAACACAGTATGAAGCAGCTCTGCAGCCCTTTGTATGATATCATCTCCTGCCTGATGACCATAGGTATCATTGGTATGCTTCAGATTATTGATATCAAACATAAAGACTGTCATAGATGCATCGCTTCCAGTATCCGCTATCCGATTCCGCACCTGCTCAAAAGCAGATCGATTCCGTACCTTTGTCATGGCATCTGTATAAGCAAGCTGCCGGTAAAACTGAAGCTGTTCCTGTTCCTGCGAAACCAAATAGATCTTGTGAAAGGAGAAGCAGCTCAGCATGACAATAAATAAGAGTAAGCCGATACGGAAGAACATATTATAATTACTCATCGGATTTATATAAAATACGATAAGGGCAATGGTGGAGAAAAGGGACAGAATAAAAAAAGCTAATAAAATATTACGTGCATAATCAGTTTTATACAGCCGGACTTCTCGGAAGAGTACATATAATATAGCCACAATACTAATAATCATGAGAATATGCGTTACAGACAGCATCTGAATAAAATCCAAAACACCTATCTGCTGCAGGATACACTGTAGGATGATATTACCCAAAAGTACAAGCTGAAGTACATACAGCAAGGGATGCGGCTGTTTTAATGCATCATTGATAAAGGTAAGCAGAGGAATTGGCATCAGCATAAAACTGCAAAAGGAAAGCAGGACGATTCGCAGACTCCCACTTATATAAATCTGTAATACGGGAGAATCACTGAGCAGCCATATAGCGGTCAGAAAGATAAAGATAACAAGAGAATACAGGGATGTTTTGGATAACCAGAAGCTCCTATTTTTAAGCCATATAATTAGCAATAGCATAACCGCAACCAGCAGGAACAGAGAAATTACTGTCAGCACCACCCCAGCATTCTGGCGCAGGATATAATAAGAAAAGGAGGATGCAGATACAAGCATGGGATATTCTATTTCAGAAGTAAGCTTTGCATAATTGTTTTTAAAGTTCAGTGTCAGTTCTTTACGGCTATCCGCAGGCGTCAGAGGTAATCGCACAAATACATTACCAAGGAGTGAAGTATTATCAGAAGAAAAGCCGTAATCCAGGCGGACATCCTGATCGATAAGGATTTGTACACCGCGATAACTATTACGGATCACAAGCAGTGTATCCTTGGTAATGGCAGGCAGCGTTAATTTTCTTGTAAAATACTTTTGATTTACATCACGGCTTGGAATGCTCTGATCATTTCCGTTTTTCCATCCGTTATTTAAAATCTCTATATCTGTGGAATTTGAGGCGATCGCAGCGGCAGGCGGCGTATTCTGAGGTAAAATTACAGATGCTATAAGAAACAGTCCCAATATCCATAAGAAGATGTAGAGGTAAGGCTGTTTTATCTTTTTCATCTGTCCACATCCTTTCAAACGTAATAATCTTACCATATTTTTTATGAACATGATATCTCTTTTAAAAATTACAAATTCAGATTGACACCTTTTGTTAACTATGGTAAACTTCTATCCGATAAGTTAAATTAGGCTAACAAGGAGGCACTATGATTGATAAACGACTATTGAAAGAAATGCCGGAAACAAAACCATATATCATAAAGCAGGTAGGGATGCAGTGGATTTCACTGTTATGCAATATTGTCTTTGTGGCACTTATGGCATATGTCCTTGACGGTATATACAAAAAGACTGTTACTGTACAGGATTTATTTTTGACAACAGGAGGAGTCATTATCTGTATCGCTGTCAGAGCAATATGTGTACGCAAGGCAAGCATATATTCTCATGAGGCATCCTATCATGTACGGGAGCACTTGCGTATGCGTCTGTTCACAAAGCTGCTGGAAATGAAAAACAGCTATACCAAATGTGCACCGACCAGTGAGCTCATACAATTGAGTGTGGAAGGAATTGATCAGCTTGAGATTTATTTTGGAAGATATCTTCCCCAGTTTTTCTACAGTATGCTGGCACCGGTATCCTTATTCCTGATTCTTGTATGGATGGATGTGAAAAGTGCAGTGGTACTAATTGTCTGTGTACCCCTGATTCCTATGTCAATCATCGCTGTTCAGAAGTTCGCAAAGAGGCTGCTGTCTAAATACTGGAGCAGTTATACCACACTGGGAGACAGCTTTCTGGAAAACCTGCAGGGTCTTACCACCTTGAAAATTTATCAGGCTGACGAATGGAAGCAGCAGGAAATGAATAAGGAAGCGGAGAATTTTCGAAAAATTACGATGAAGGTACTAACGATGCAGCTAAACTCTGTAAGTGTTATGGATCTGATTGCCTATGGAGGGGCAGCACTGGGAAGTATTGTAGCGATTATCAGCTTCCAGCAGGGAAGTCTTTCCCTGTTTCAGGTGATTTGCATTGTACTTTTATCCTCGGAATTTTTTATACCACTGCGTCTGCTTGGTTCCTTCTTTCACATAGCGATGAATGGTATTGCGGCCAGCGATAAGATTTTCCGAATACTGGATCAGCCTGTAGAACGTGTTGATAAGAAACAGTGGAAGCATGACGCTATGCACATACAGCTGCGCGATGTCAGCTTTTCCTATGATGATGAACGCTCTATCCTGCATCATATATATATGCAGCTAAAGCCGGGGCAGTTTACTGCAATCGTAGGAGAAAGCGGCTCCGGTAAGAGTACGATTGCCAAACTGATTGCCGGACTGGAAAAGAATTACCATGGGCAGCTGCTGATTGATGGGATGCAACGAAATGAGATTGATGATGATGCCTTTTATCAATCCTTCCTCTATGTCAGTCATCAGCCGTTTATCTTTAAGGGCAGTGTCCGCGAGAATTTGAGTATTGCTTCAGAGAATGTAACGGAAGCGGATATGATTGCGGCTCTGCAGAAGGTTCAGCTATATGCCTTTATTGTGGAGCAGGGCGGTCTGGATATGGAGCTTATGGAACAGGGCAATAATCTGTCTGGTGGTCAGAAGCAGCGTTTATCCATAGCACGTGCGCTTTTGGCAAATCGAGATGTATATATTTTCGATGAGGCTGCGAGCAATATCGATGCGGATAGCGAGGATGCAATCGTATCCGTCATTCATAAGCTGGCAGAAACAAAAACGGTTCTTATGATTACGCACCGCTTAAAAAGCATTGCAGATTGTGATCAGATTTATGTCCTTGATAAGGGAATGTGCAGAGAGCACGGTACTCACGAAGCCCTGCTGAAAATGAAAGGGATCTATACCCGGATGTATGAAAAACAGCAGGAGCTGGAGGCAATGGAAGGAGGAGTAAACCATGGATAAGATGGGAAATATACGTTTGATGCTTCGCATGAGCCTGCTTGTTAAGCCGCTGGCTCCCTATATGCTTCTGGCAGTATTCCTTGGTGTGACGGGATTTCTGTGTGCGATTTATATACCGTATTTCAGTGCATTGTTAATCAGCCATATTGCCATACAGGCTCCTGATTTTCCGGTTACCGTTTTCTTTGTTATGATGCTTGTTCTGGCTGTTCTGCGCGGTATTCTGCATTATGGAGAGCAGGCTTGCAATCATTACATCGCCTTTAAACTGCTTGCGATTTTACGTGACAAGGTGTTTACAGCACTGCGCCGGCTTGCACCTGCGAAGCTGGAGGGCAGAGATAAGGGAAATCTGATTTATCTGATTACCAGCGATATCGAAGCGCTGGAGGTATTTTATGCACATACGATATCACCAGTACTTATCGCCGTTTTCACCTGTAGTATTCTGCTGATTGAATTTGTAAAAATGCATCTGCTGTTTTTCATCATCGCATTATCTGCTTACCTGTTCTGTGGTGTTGTACTTCCTGTCATTATCACAAAGCTGGGAAAACAGGAGGGTACACAGTCCAGAGAGGGCTTTGGAAGCCTGAGCAGCTATGTTCTGGAATCTTTACGCGGTATGCAGGATGTGCTGCAATACCGTATGGGAAACAAACGGCTGCAGACCATGCAGGAAAAAAGTGAGGAGCTTCATGCAGTACAGAAACGGCTGAAGCTTCATGAGGGCACTTCCACTGTTCTGGGAAATATCGCAGTGAGTGTGTTCACCTTGCTCATGCTGATATGTGGGAGTCTACTGTATATGCAGGGAACGGTAAGCTTTACAACTGTTCTTATGAGCAGTGTTCTTATGGTATCCAGCTTTGGACCTGTGCTGGCTCTTGCAAGTCTGTCAAATAATCTGTTACTTACCATGGCAAGTGCAAGACGTGTGTTACAGCTGCTGGATGAAAAAGAGGAGGTAAAGGATATCAGTGGTAAGGCTGCTGTAATAAATGGTGATATCGAGGTGCGTGATCTAAGCTTTGCGTATGAAGATGAAGCTGTGCTCAATCATATTCAGGCGGTGTTTAAAAAAGGACAGATCACAGGGATCCATGGAAAAAGCGGATCCGGGAAATCCACCTTGCTGAAGCTGATTATGCGCTTTTGGAATGCCCGGGAAAACTGCATCTTTATCAATGGCACCGCTCTTGAGAATATCAATACTGCTAATTTAAGAGATATGCAAAGCTTAGTAACACAGGAGACCGTGCTGTTTCATGATACGATATTCAATAATATACGGATTGGCCGCCTAAATGCTTCCGTCAATGAGGTGGAGGAGGCATGCCGCAAAGCGGGAATTCATGATTTTATTATGTCACTTCCCAAGGACTATGCTACACCGGTTGCGGAGCTTGGTGATTCCCTCTCCGGAGGAGAGCGTCAGCGAATTGCGCTTGCTAGGGCATTTCTGCACGATTGTGATTGTATTCTGCTGGATGAGCCGACAAGCAATCTGGATGCATTAAATGAAGCGATAATTTTAAAAAGTATACGTGAACAGAAGGATAAAACAATTATACTGGTATCTCACAGACCTGGTACCATGCAAATTGCGGATACAGTACTGTCTGTGGAATCCGGAAGAGTCTGCTGATGAACGCAGCTGCGAAAAGAGAAAAGGAAAAGCGTGTGATTCAGGAAATGATAACCTTGTATTGCAGAAAACAACATCATGAGCTGCAGCTTTGTAAGGAATGTAATTCCCTTCTGCAATATGCAAAGCAGCGAATCGACTGCTGTCCCTTCATAGAGAGTAAAACCTTTTGCAGTAACTGCAGGGTTCACTGCTACCGTAAGGAACAGCGTGAACAGATTCGTCAAATCATGCGTTACAGCGGCCCGCGAATGCTGCTGCACAGACCTGTTATGGTGCTGCAGCATATGTGGCTATCACGTAAGGAAAAAAAGTAGTATAAAAATAAATGTAGTAATTAGAAGGTATGGTAAATACATTTATGAAAGTTTAGTACCCGCGCTAAGAGCGGGGGAATGGAGAAGCATATGAAATTTATTTATTTTATCATTGGTGCAGGTTCTATGGTGCTGGGAGCTGTTGGAGTCATCCTGCCGGTTTTGCCAACGACGCCGTTTTTACTTCTCTCTGCCTGGTGTTTTGCGAAAAGCTCACAACGGTTTCATAACTGGTTTATTTCTACACGTTTATATAAAAATCACCTGGATTCCTTTGTCAGAGAGCGTTCTATGACTCTGAAAACAAAGATTTCACTTTTGGCATTTGCAAGCTCTATGCTGCTTTTGGCCATGTACTTTATGAATTCGATATGGCTGCGCTTGTTTCTATTTGCACTCATGCTGTTTAAATATTATTATTTTATATTCAAAATCAAAACAATCTCTGTATAAGCATGCGGATTGTCCATAGGAAAAGGGTATGCATTGCATACCCGTTGTACTGCTTTGGTAAAGGATAAGGTTAATGACCCTTGTGCTTTGCCTTTTTTTTCAGTTGATGCAGACGAAACGCTTCTTTCTGAGCTTCCTTCTTATCCTTTCTTCTCTGTGTTTTCCTTACAGTATGCTCTTCCTGCTGCTTTTTTTTCGCAAGCTGAGCCTTCGTACAGGGAATGCAGCTCGCCATGGATTTACGTGCCTCACGCTGGCTGCGCTTCGGATTCTTATGTGCTGCTTTTTTTGTTACTGCCTCCACAGCTTCATGGAAGCACAGCTCATACCAGTTTTGTATGACCCAGTCATAGACTAGCTGCTCACTGGGTTCACTTCCAAACACTACGCGCTTCAGGTAAGAGAACGGATCCTCACGGTATTCAAACAAGGCGATCCAGAAAGGGTCTTCAAAAAAGACAGTAATACTGAGTGACGTCTGATTCATAATGATTCCTCCTTATAGACTGCTCTGGAAACGGACAACCAAGGAGGCAGGTTACTGACAATTTTCATTGCGTCTGGACTACCAACCAGACCGTGTTTTCATTCCAGTAATTCCATAGTAACAGGACGCTTATCTTCTGTCAATCATAGGTGAACAGGATTATAAAGAAGTGAAAGCCTAAAAAACAAAAGCTGACGATACGTCTATTTTTGCATAGTACAGGACATCTGAATAAGTTGGAATCGCATGAGTAAATAAGCTGTTATATATGATATTACCATATATATGCAGGTTCTTCGTTTACCAGCATTGCATGAACAAGCTCCTCAGCTGTAAACGTTTTTAGACCCTGATATACAGCATCCTGAACCGGAGGGTAGGGGTCCAGTATATAATAAGAGGTGATGCGGTTATGCTCTTTTTGATAGCCATGTACAAGAACCATATGGTTTGCCTGCGGCAAAGAAGGGTATAGCGCATGAAGATCCACAGCTGCAAACACAGGATAACCGTCTTTTATATTTTGTTCACAGCGTTGTGCAAATACCTGCGCAGTTTTTTCTGCATCATCTGTAGCCTTCATCGTCTGAACACGGTATCCTGCCTCTGTCGTAGTAGGAATCGTATCCTTGTGAAACAGATATGTATTCAGTACAGCTGCCATATCTGCATACTCTGTTCCGGTAACAGGGTCTGTATGAAGCTGCTGTGCCAATTCACTTTGCGAAAGATTGACTGCATGATGGCGCAGGGTCATCTGAATACAGGCAGGAACACAGTAATAATTGTTTTCCTGTACACTTTGTATTATCGCAAGCTTTTCTTGCTGGATAGTATTCTCAGGTGAATTTGTATCCTCCTGCTTGTGCTCCTTACTATTTTCATCCGTGGAGATATCCTGCGGCGTTTGTGATGAAGGCTCTGGAATGCTTGTCAGCTGCTGTCGGTTACTTGCTATTCCCTGAGAAAGAAACCCCAAAGATGCAGTCTGAAAATGCTGCTTCCATAACGTGTATCCCAACAGAGCTACAGCGAGGCTGATCAATATGATAAGAGGTATGACTTTTTTCTGTTTCATGATGCGTCGATCTCCTTTCAATTACTATACGAAGCAGTGGCAGTATATATTTCATAATACCGTGAAATAATTAAAGAACTCTGATGATTAGAAGTATATTACATAGATGCTTGTAATTGCATTCTGTTTTTTTCCATCATCATAAACAAAAAGAACCTCAGCAATCGCTAAGGACTTTCTTTAAATTACGGCTTCGAATTGCGGCTTGATTTTGCGCTTCATAATGAAGAAGGAAATTACAAGCAGCAGATATGTGATATCAAAATTCGCATATTTTGCAGGTGTTACGATTTTAATGAATACACAGGCAGCGATTGCTATGATATCCATACGCATATAAAAGCTGCCAAAGTGATAGCGGTTTATAATTCTTCTGCGAATCATGAAATTTTTAAAAGCGATTCCACCCGCAACGCAGGCAACGATAACATCGACCAGGTAATTCACAATGAATTTCTGATCAATCAGATTCTTGAAGAAAAATAATACGATACAGAGGGAGAACACGTACCAGATACTGCTGATTTGCATCTTTTCGTAATCCTGATTACGTATTTTCCGTTTCATATCCTTATACAGGCTGCCTCGTGACAGCTTCGCCGTATATTCCTTTAAATCCTTGGGAATAACGAGCGTTGCTTTCTTCCTGTTTTTCATGCCCTCCAGACATTGCTCAAGTGCTGTATTCATAATGATATTGATATCCGCATCGGGCTTGCCGCTGTCCAGTGCGTAATCATAAAACCGATGGAACTCTTTCAGATAATCCTCATCCAGCTTTTTCATCAGATAGAGATTATCGATATGAACTTTTTTCCGGTTTTCCTGTTGTTTCATGAAGCCTATGCAACCTCGATTGTTTCACTGTCTGTGATATGAAGGTTGCTTGTATAGAAGGTTGTCAGTGCACGAATCATGTAGGCACTGTCCTTTATACCTGCAGTTTCGTAGGAGGAATGCATCGCAAGCTGTGCAAGACCGATATCTACGGTGTGCATGGATACCTTCTGACTGGACAGATTTCCAAGTGTGCTGCCTCCGGCTGCATCACTGCGATTTGCAAAATGCTGTACCGGAACACCCGCTTTTTCACAAATACCTGCAAATACCGCTGAGCTGATGGCATCGGTTGTGTATTTCTGATTGGCACTGAATTTTACAACGATTCCTTTATTCAGATAAGTGCAGTTGGTATCGTCTGTTTTTTCAGGATGGTTCGGATGAACAGCGTGAGCATTATCACAGGAAACCATGAAGCTTTTCGCAACGGCACGATAGTAATCTTCCTTTGTAAAGCCCAGATTGTCATTGATTCTCTGTAAAACATCATACAGGAAGGTGGAGCAGGCACCTTGTTTAGTACCGGAGCCGACTTCCTCATTGTCAAAGCAGGCAAATACATTGATTGCTTTTTCATTCGTTCCTGCCAGCAGGGCTTTCAGTGAGGTGAATGCACATTGCAGGTCATCCAGCTTACCGGATGAGATAAATTCTTCCTTTGCACCCCAGATGCTTGGAGCCATACGGTTATACAAATATAAATCTGTTCCAAAAATCTGTTCCTTTGCACATCCCAGCTCATCCGCAATCAACTGTGCATAATCACCTTCACTGCATTCACCTGCGGAGAACAGCGGTAGCATATCCACCTGATTATTATATTTCATTCCATTGTTTACATCTCGGTTCATATGAATGGCAACGTTTGGAATCAAAAGCAGGTCGCGGTCAAAGCTCAACAGTTTGCTTGTAAAGGTATTTCCATCCTTCACAAGAACACGTCCTGCCAGAGATAGCGGACGATCCATCCATGTAGAACAAAGCATTCCGCCATAGCCTTCTGTATTTAATTGTAAGTAACCGCCTTTTCCTTTTAATTCCGCATGTTCTTTTACCTTGAAGGTTGGAGAGTCAGAATGAGAGGAGGTTACCTGAAAATGGTAATCTTCAAGTGTATTCCCAATTTGAAAAGCAAGTATGCTGGATCCGTTTCTGGTCGTAAAGTATTTTCCGCCCTTGTTCAGTGACCATGCTTCACATTCACGTAATTCTGTATAGCCGTTTTCCAGCAGCATATGTTTCATAGTATCCACAGCATGGAAGCAGCTGGGACTTTTTTGAATAAATGTCAGTAATTCCTTTGCAATATCCTTATACATAGTAGCAGTATCCTCCTGTAATCTATTTATTAGTGATGTGCCCTATAGGGAATATCACCTATCGGCAATGTATCCTGCGGGCAATGTACCCTGCGGGTAAGGTGCCCTGCGGGCATATCTATAGTATAACACAATTTAGTGAAACAATAGTAAGAAAGACAAGACCTCATGATCTTGTCTTATCGTTTAGGAAGCTCTCTCGTTTTGCTTGATAACCGGTAATATCATACCAAGTGCAGTAAGCACAACCGGCGTGATGATATTCAATGCGGTTGTGAATATATCTCCCGGTGTATACATACCGAAAATACAACAGAATGCTGTCAAAGCAAAGCACCAGATACCAAAGGTCATTGCAATTCCCTGATTTTTCACAAAGCGGTATTCCGGATGGAACTTGTTTCGTGCCATACGCAGAGCTATATAAGCGGCAAATACCCACAGGTAACGCATTGGCATGGTAACAGAATTCAGCTTATTCAACTGTGCCAGAACGCTGGCAGCACCAGGTACAAAGGACTGTACCAGTATGATACTTCCGGATAGAATAACAACCATCCAGATTCCATTGATATAAGCGCCGTACTTGTTCTTCTTAAGCAGTTTTGTAGGAATGAATTCTCTTGCTTCCTCATTGTCCAGCAGCATACGCAGCGGAGCATCAATGCTTAATACCAGTGTAGAGAACTGACCGATCATATTACATAATGCATAAATAATCAGCAGTGCATCCCCCATGTGATAATATCCGCCCAGCTTCTGGAATGCCCAGTAGGAGCCGTTGGATACATAGGAATTAAAGGATTCTGTCGTACCGTTGATTACAGAAGGATCAAACATCATACCCATTGCAATCGTACCGAGAATCGCACACACAACAACCATGATTGCCAGTGTAATCATACCCTTTGGAAAGCCCTTGCTTGGATTTTCCACCTTATTTACATACGGAGAAATTTTCTCACAGCCGCCAACGGCAAATACCAGTATGGACAGCGATGTAAAATATTGTACGTTAAACTGTGGGAAGATGTTATCCCAGCTGAAGTTAGGTGTAACAAAGCCTCCATTTGGATTGATCACCGGAGCCGCAAACATCATAACGATGTAGAGTATGGACATGATGAACATACTGCTTCCGGCAATCGTTGCCAGCTTCTTCAGCGGATTCAAACCGCGGCTTGCGACCCAGCAGAAGAACAGGAACACAGCAAGCGTGCCCAGCTGTACATAAAGCGTCGGGAAGGTGTCATAGGTTTCCGCATTGCGGAACACTGCCCAGCTTAATGCTTTCAAACCACCGCTTCCTTTACTTGCGATGTATGTAATGTGACATGCCCAGTAGGTCCACCCGGCATAGTAGGCGAATTTTGGACCAATCGTCTCATTGATCCAGGAGCTGACTCCACCACCGGAGTCTTTGAAGGCGGATCCCAGTTCACCGACCATCAGTGCATAAGGCACGAAGTACAGGGCGAACATCAGAACCCAACTGAATATAACCTGAACACCGTTGAAGTATACGAAACCATTTAATACGTTTCCAAAGCCCCACACGGTAGAAAATGCCATAAACGCAAGGTTATACCAGACTATTTTCTTTGAACTTTCCATTTTACCCTCCTTAGAATATAAATGTCGAGCCAGATTATCATACCATATGTAATGCATAAACTCCATGATTTTTGAAAACTTTGTTCATGAAATATGCTACAATTTCCAGTATCTGTCTATGAATATATAGCATCCTTCCATCATTTTCTATCGGTTATGTTTTTTCATGTCATTCTGTGCTACAATGCTGATAATGGAAAGGAAATGATATGCATGGAAACCAGACGGTTTGATAAAAAGGATGTAAAAGAGGTTGCACAATATCTGAAGGAAGGTAAGGTTGTGGCATTTCCAACGGATACGGTGTATGGACTTGGTGTTATATATGAGAATGAGGAAGCTTTACAGGCATTAAAGGAAAGCAAGGGGCGTCCGGAGAATAAACCGATTCCCACGATGGTAGCGAATGTGGAGCAGATGCAGCAGATTGCTGTTATGAATGAAGCTGCGTGTAAGCTGGCAAAGGCGTTTATGCCGGGTGCATTTACAATGATTCTGAAAAAGAAGGAAACACTGCCCGCCTATGTCACAAACGGGTTTACTACGGTAGGGATCCGCATGCCAAATGACCCCTTTGTTTTGCAGCTGATTGCAGAATGCGGAAAACCGCTGCTAGTAACGAGCGCCAATCGCTCCGGTGAGGAAACAGGGGTACGATATGATCAGGTGTTGAAGCAGTTGGATGGCCGCATTGATGCCATTGTCCTTGGAGAGGCGGATGGAAAGCTGGCCAGTACCATTGTGGATATGAGTACACAGGAGGCTGTTCTCGTACGTGAGGGGCCTGTAACTGCTGAGGATATCCAAAAAGTGTTAAGCAAAGCTTCGTAAAATATTGAAAAAGGAGCAGCTTTTGCCTCCTTTGAATTTCTTATAGTTATGATGTCAAGTAGATTGACTGAAAATCAGAAAAAATGAAATTCAGCGTCCTATTACAGGCTTGTTTTCTCATGATTTCTGATTTTTTTTGTCCCTCTGTTCATGAGATGGAATTGTGATAAAATGAAATCGTAGAAAGCAGTGAGGACATTATATGAGAAAGAAAAATATTTTAAAAATTCATCTTTTAGGTGAGTTTTATATGGAAAACAAAAACTACCGGTTTCCGCAGGAGACAAAAAAGAGTACGCAGCTGATCTTACTGATTGCCTATCTTATTATGTATCGGCATACCGTGGTTTCAAAGGAAAAGCTCATTCGTATATTATGGAAGGAAGACGAGTCGGATAAGCCGGAGGGAGCTCTGCGCAATCTTGTTTACCGCGCAAGGAAGGAATTGCAGAAATTTTATCCGGATAAGGAGGATGTATCCTTTATTCTGTCAAAAGGAAATACCTATGCATGGAATACAGAGATACCATGCGAGATCGATGTGGTGGCGATGGATCAGTTGTGTAAAGCCATTGAAACAGAAGAAAATCCAGAATTGTGCTATAAGAGCTGCATTGATCTTTTGAGTAATTATATGGAAGATTTCATGTTTGAATTTCATTCACAAAGCTGGGTGGAGCTGCAGAAAAACTATTATGATAATATTCTGATGCGCGCAACCAACCGCACGTGTAAGCTGCTGATGGAACAGGAGCGTTATGATGAGGTTATTAAGCTGTGTGATATTTTGGGGTTCAAGCATTATGCGAATAATCATATACATGAATATAAGCTGGAGGCGTATCGGCAGACACATCAGCTTTCGCTTGCCTTGTCCTATTATCATAAGGTAGCGGATATGTATTATGGACGTCTTGGTATTGAGGTCACCCCTTTATGCAGAGAGATTTATGAGGATGTTGTAAAATGTATTTCCAGTAATCCGGTTGATGTTCACGAGTTGGAGCAGCAGTTAAAGGATGATCACCGGAATGATGGAACGTTCTATTGTGATTTTGATGTGTTTAAGAATATATATCAGATGAATTTGCGTTCTGCGAGAAGATCCTCCCGTTCCAGATATCTGGTGTTGCTGACGATGCAGCAGCCTGAGGATTTAAAGGAAGAAATACAGCAGAGAGAATCTGATATCCTGCGGGATGTGATTACTACCGAGCTGAGAAAAAATGATGTGTTTTCAAAGTGCAGTCCGTTTCAGTATTCGCTGATTATTGCAACTGCATCTGTTGAAGGCTGTGATAAAGCAATCAGCCGAATCGTGGATAAGTTTGAACAGAAAAAGCTTGTTGCGGAATCTACGCTTGTGTATGAGTATAAGCATATAAGCTGAGTAGAGGAAAGAGACAACTGGATAAAGCAGCCAGCTGTCTCTTTATCCCTGTACCCTATAGGTCATGCTTAAGGGAGTTTTTTTACAAAATAAAATTCATCTAACCGTTTTATTACCATTAGGGTGTATGATAGAGTAGTAAAACAGTCGATTAAGATAAGAATGCATATATGCATATATTTGTTTTCTGAACGAAAGGAAGATGTATATGAGAAGGAAATACAGATTGAAGAAGAATGTGAAAAAGTTTCTCTACAAGGCAGGAATTGTGTTCATTTGTTTGTTCATGCTGATGAATCTCACAGACCTTTCAAAAATGGAAGGTATTTTTGCGGCAGATTCTAATATTGACTTACAATCCTATATTTTAGAAAATATAGGTGGAGCAGGAACAGATACGCTGGAGGTACAGAGTGGACAAACTTTCTATATACAAAGTAGTTTCTCTATAAACTCAACCGGTGGAACAGGTGATAGTTATACCAGTGGTACATTGGCATTACGAATACCGGAGAAGGCGGTTTTCAATGAAGCCGCAACAAGACAGCTTCTGCAGGATTATCCATCAATATTTAAAAATTTTGAATATGATCCAATAAGCCGTATGGTCACATTCAGTACTGATGGTAATTTTAACAGCGGAGTCAGTGGAACAGTATATATGTCTTTCCATTATCCGAATATGACTACAGAAAACAATTATTCTGGTAAATTTGACAATATACAGTTTACGGCTTCTACAGCAAGTGGAACACAATTGGAGCCTATTTACACGGATAATCTAGTCGTCACGAATAAAGCTACTCAGGAATGGGAAATACAGAAGGCGATTGAAAAACAAAACGGCGAGGATTATGCTGTAAGTTCTGATAATAAGAATTACGATATTAAATATAATCTGCATGTTGATCCTGTAGATCTTGCAGATCGCTATGGACGTTTGGAATGTACAACCTTTGATCTTGTGGATACACTGCCAACACCATTTACGGACAGTATTACAGATAAAACAGCAGAGGGTTATCCTGTCGGAGGTGGAGCCCATAGTGTTCAAATAGTTGCTAATGCAGGTGAAGATATAGAAAGACATCTTCAAGAGGGTACAGATTATACGCTTGATAAAGCTGCTGATGGAACAATCGAAAAAATTCATTTTAAATCTGCTGCAATGAATACAGCTGCCGGAAACGCTATAGAGGAGGGTACTATGGTAGGTACAACCTTCCAGGTGAATGCGTCATACGATTACAATGCATATGAGATACCGGTAAATGAAAAAGAAATTGAAAAATATCTGCTGAACAATCAACTGCAATTAACATATCAGCCATTGGGTGAATCAGTTAAAGTATTAAACAGTAATGCGGCTACTGAACTAGGATGGAAAGATCCAAATCCTGGTTATTATGAAATAAACGTACAGAAGCAAATTAAAATCGGTACTGGCTC
>ENA-OWPN01001858-OWPN01001858.1-human-gut-metagenome-genome-assembly--contig:-NODE-1858-length-15820-cov-3.524389_pt1 | contig 15820 bp, 11 predicted proteins | sample MGYA00248266_ERZ651850 | MGnify/ENA primary metagenome ERZ651850 (study PRJEB26924, sample SAMEA4378296) | human gut metagenome | biome: human gut; feature: human-associated habitat; material: faeces... | reverse complement strand
ATCTGCCCGAAAACGATTTGCTTTATGCATTCGGGCGGATTCAATCCGCCCCTACAGTGGATGTTAACTGAAATGTGTAGAAAGAGTAGCTCTTGAGAGGGGATGAAGTTACCTCTGACTATAATAATCCTGACATCAAATACACATTAATTATCTATATTCTCATCTCCGGTTATCTCCTTCCCCAGCATAGCTTTCTTATATGCTTTAGGGGTGACCCCATATCGGGATGCAAATTCTTTGTAGAAATAAGAACGGCTCTGAATACCAACTTCACTGATCACTTTCTGGATAGGCCAATCTGTTTCCAACAGTAAACCAGCCGCTTTCTCCAAGCGATAATTCTTGATAAAATCTGTTGATGACAGACTGGATATTTCCTTAAACCGCCTGTAATACTGACGGGGACTAATGTTCATTTGTTCGGCTATAAAGGCTGTACCCAAGTCTTCTTTATCCAAGTTATCATCTAAAACCTGAAGTAACTGTTTAGCAAAGTTAGCCTGTTCCACCGTATCACAAATAATATCTTTTTCCCTTTGACCGGGCACGTTAACCAAAATAGCTTCCTCTTTAGTCGATCTGCGACTCACTGCCATATTCACAATTTCCTTTAAGAATAAAATATTATAAGGCATGACCACAAACCCATCCACCAGTTTATTAAACTCTTTCTGTAGCAAGAATGCAGCTTTCCAAGTCAGCATGGGAATAAAGGCAGTATTCATCAGCAGCCCTTTATTTGCCTGTACATATTCAATGAATTTATTCTCTTCCTTCAAATAAATCATCGTATCGGCCAAGAATACATCGGGTGTATTTTTGCGCAAATAGCTAAAAGCATCTTGCGTAGTGTGCACGCAATGCACGGCATAGCCATCAGATAAAATATCACTCACCAGCCATGACATTTCAATCTTATCCTCCAGTAACAATACCGTTTTCTTATTCTGGCTTTGCGGAACGGACTGCTCCTGTTGCAACGGCAATTCTATATAGACTTCATGCTCCTTGCGCAAACAGTTTCCTTTCATCACCTTCATGGCATACACATATAGCCATTTATATAAATAGGTATTAAAATCCGTATCCGAAACAGGAATAGATTGATTCTCTTTCTCTATGCCCACCAGCTTATCAGCAACTTCATCCGGCAAAGCCAATTTCAATATCAAAACCTGTTCACTTTCCGCAACTGATATATGCACAGTTTCATTTGCATGCAAACATTCCGAGTAAAGATAATACAAGATATAGCCTAATGCATTTTTAGGCAAAGAAACCATCAAACTCTCATCTATATCAACTTTCAGATCGGACACATTATCATGCCCCTTGTATATCAGCATACGTATAATTTCATCAGACAATTCCTTTAAGCGTACTTCACCATATACAGCTATTTCTGTGGGCAAGTACTCATCCAGCGCCAAGTGCTCACCCCAGACTCCTTCTGATCTAAAAGCAAATGACAGGACTGTTTCATGAATAACATCCAGCATCTTATAATATTCATCCGGCATAGACTTAAACTGCCTCAACCGGCCACACATTCTATAAATAGTAGCAAAAGAGGCTGTTGTCTCATGAAATCTTCCACTGATGCTGTTCATAGCCGCATTATGCGATTCATGCAACATCAATTCTTTTATCAGCTTTTCCCTTCGGTAATACTTTTTAGCCAAGCGTACTGCATAGACTCCCAAAAGCAGAAGTGCCAAAAAATAAGTTGCATAAGCCCAAGAAGATAAATACCAGGGAGGTTGGATCTGTATATTCAACGAATAGAACTTATATTCAGTATCAAACACATCCTTTTTATATCTCACCTTCAGTGTATAATCTCCATAACGTAGCGAATTGAATGTAGCCACATTATCGGGAGTAAAAGAAGACCATTCTCCCCCGTCAGCTCCCTCCAGTTTATAAGAATATTCAAAATTATCACCCTCTACAAAGTCGGGGGCAACAAAGGAAATTGAAAAAGAATGGCTAATTCCTTTTAAGCAAAGAGTATTGGTGGATTCATCATAATAATCATAGAAATTCACAGGCTCCACTCCTAGCGTCAAGTCCCGGAAACGCACATCGGGATGATACTCCGCTTCATTCATTCTTTCCTTTTCTAAATAAAGCAAGCCATCTATGCCACCAAAGAAAAGATTTCCGGTGTAGGGACATTTATAGAAAGCATCATCACTAAATTCGCCTATCTGCAAACCATTGCTATAATAATAGGTATGAAAAGCATTATTCTCCGGATTGTATTTCACCAGTCCCTTATTGGTGCTGAGCCATAAGAAACCATTTTCATCTTCTAATATACCATGAATCATATCATTCAGAAATCCCTGTTCCTTCCCTATACAGGACACTACAGGCTGTCCTTCCGCATCAAATTCCACACGAACCAACCCCGAAACGGTTCCCAGATAAAAGACATCTCCCTTCCTATATATGGAAAGTATGTCATTGATTGAAGAATTTTCTTTGCTACCCAGCGAATAGACTTTATAGTCTTCGGTCTTGAAATTGAATTTCACCAATCCCATGCCACGGCTCCCCAGCCACATCACCGAATCGCCCTCTACGGACATGGGAAAGAAATCATTCACCTCCTTCTGCCCGTCCTTAAAGATAAACTGCCGTATGTTTCGGGCAGAAATCATGCCGTTATTCTTTTCAAGATCCACTTTGCATAACCCATTGCCCGAAGTCGTGAGCCAAAGCGTAGTATCATTTTCCTCGTATATACGGTGTACCTTTTGCAATATCTCCGTATTGCCGCCCACCGGAATCACCGCATCCCGCTTATAATCATAATAGGAAAGTCCCGGATTTTCTGCCGAACCTATCCAGAATCCGTCCATACAATGGCTGGGAACAATGCCAAATACCTGGTATTCCATCAATTCCCTGTCATAATTCAGTATATTCTCCTTCCTGTTGGGAAAGTAAACCGAAACGGAGGAAAGCGAGAATCGCCCGGTAGTGTGTTCGGCATATTTCTCCACTCTGACCAATCCGTCGCCTTTGGTTCCAAACCATAAGTTCCCCCTGTCGTCTGTATAGATGGAACGTACCTGACGGATTATCTTATTTTGCAACTGGCTAAACATAAGTTGTGTAGCCAAAGCATGTTTCTTGGAATAAGTCATCACTCCCTGTCCATCCGTCCCTACCCAAATAATATCCTGCACCGGATCTTTGTACACCGAAAATATGCGGATACTTTGGTCCACCACACTTTCCGAATAACGGGTGGCGGCATCCAGCTTCACCAAACCGTTTTGTATAAAGGCAATAATAATGTCATCATAAAAAGAAATGATTCCCTTTATTGTGCCATATTTGCCAATCAACTCTCCGATATTGCGAATGTACACTTTTGTATTGCGCGTTATATCGAACAAAAACAAGTCCTTATCTTTATCTATAAAGCTCAAAATGCCATTCTGATAAAATGTATATTCTATATTCTTTTGATGAATATTGGTGCGGATAGTAGAAAAATCCGGCTCTTCTTTTTTGAAATCATCTATATGGCAACGATAAACACTATTATCTACCGATGAAAAGAGCCATAAATATCCCTTATCGTCAACAAACGAAAGTTGGGGATCAAAGGTCTTTTCCTTTTTATCCACTTTTATAAAACGATGGAGCGACGTATTATAATAGTATATTTCTCCTTTATCTAGTACCCAAGTATCGCCCTTTCGGTTGGAAAGCAGGGAAACGCCATCCGGAAACTGTTCGTATACACCGGTCACACATCTCTTTTTCAACGAAAAACGGTTAATGCCTGTATTGGTTGAAATCCATAGGCAATCATCGTCCGCCCCGTCCACATCATTGATTATATTATTGAGTAACTGCTTCCCCACCGCCCCGTCAGCCCGATAGACATTCATCGTCCTGCTATCATAATTATTCAGTCCGTCATAGGTGCCAAACCACATAAAGCCTTGATTATCCTGATAAAGCGAAAGGACAGCACTGTTAGATAACCCTTGAGCATAACCAATCCTCAACAAGGTGTATTCATCCATTGCTTGCACTAATCCGGGAAAGGAAGTGAATATGACAAGAAGCGTCAATATGAAGTGTTTTTTCATACGATTTGATTATTAGGTACAAATTTAAGTATTATTTTATCCAATAAAAAGCTGTTGCCCTAATTATCTTCACTATCACCACCTAAAATAAAATCGATCGAACTGTTTCATTTCTTTTTTCTTCCCTTTCTATTTATCTTTTTGTACTGAAAACAAGCTCGTCTTATAATGGTAAGACGATCATCTTACGGTTATGAGACGAGCGTCTTATATAGGTCAGTCGAGCGTCTTATAATCATCAGATGATAATGGTGAACGTATAAAAGACTAAATATGAAGTGTACAATGATGAATATATGCCGGTAAAACAAGAAAATCCGGTTTCCCCTTTCGGAGAAACCGGATTCTAAATAAACAGATGGATATTATTTCAATTAATAATTGTTCTTCTTTACTTCGAAATAAGCCTGCGGATGCAAACATGCCGGGCATACTTCAGGAGCTTCGGTACCTACATAGATATAACCACAATTACGGCATTGCCATACAGTTTCTTCTGCTTTCTTGAATACAGAACCTTCTTCTACATTCTTCAATAAAGCCAGGTATCTTTCTTCATGACCCTTTTCAGCTTCAGCAATTCTGCGATACATAGTAGCAATAGCAGGGAAGCCTTCTTGATCGGCTACATCAGCAAAATGAGGATAATCAGCAGTCCATTCTTCATTTTCACCGGCAGCGGCAGCTTTCAGGTTTTCCATTGTTGTGCCGATAATGCCTGCAGGATAACTGGCAGTGATTTCTACCATGCCGCCTTCCAACCACTTAAACATACGCTTTGCATGTTCTTTTTCTTGATCGGCTGTTTCTGTGAAAATAGCAGCAATTTGTTCATAACCTTCTTTCTTTGCAGTGCTTGCAAAGTAAGTGTAACGCATTCTAGCCTGTGATTCACCTGCAAATGAAGTTAACAAGTTCTTTTCGGTCTGTGTACCTTTTACGCTCTTAGCCATAATTATTAGTTTTATTAGTTAGTTATTATTCGATCATCGTTTGATGATGCAAATATATATATTATATTTCAAAATTGTATTCATTACAATTCTATTTTATACTTAATTAAATGTTCACGTTATATAAAATAAACAAGAAAGGTTATTCATATGTTCACAACAAAAATAAAAACTTAAATGCAATAATATCTTAATTTACACATAAATTTTACCTACTTTTGCAACCTGTTTCTAATCATAGCATAAAGTAGGTAACAAATGAAAGCATTTGAATTCAAACCGAAGCTCTTTACTACGTTACAAAATTATTCTAAAGAGAGCTTCATGGCCGATCTCATGGCTGGTATTATTGTAGGAATTGTCGCACTTCCACTAGCCATCGCATTCGGCATAGCTTCCGGTGTATCGCCGGAAAAAGGTATTATTACTGCCATTGTTGCAGGGTTTATTATCTCCTTATTGGGAGGAAGTAAGGTACAGATTGGTGGCCCCACGGGCGCATTCATCGTCATTATCTATGGCATTATCCAGGAATACGGGATCAGTGGACTGACGGTAGCTACCCTGATGGCAGGAGTACTTCTTATATTATTGGGAGTATTCAAACTGGGAGCTGTCATCAAGTTTATTCCTTATCCCATCATTGTAGGTTTTACCAGCGGTATTGCCGTTACTATCTTCACTACTCAGATTGCTGACATCTTCGGACTCAACTTCGGGGGAGAAAAAGTACCGGGGGACTTCATTGGCAAATGGATGATCTATTTCCGCCATTTTGATACTGTAAATTGGTGGAATGCCATTGTCAGTGTGGTCAGTGTGATAATTATAGCCATTACTCCCAAGTTCTCGAAAAAGATTCCGGGATCACTGATTGCAATTATCGTAATAACCATTGCAGTTTATCTGATGAAGACTTATGGTGGCATTACTTGTATTGATACGATAGGTGACCGTTTTACTATCCAGTCACAACTGCCGGCAGCGGTGGTTCCCGAACTGAATTGGGAAGCTATCAAGAATCTGTTCCCGGTAGCAATTACCATTGCTGTTTTGGGAGCTATCGAATCTCTACTCTCTGCTACAGTTGCCGATGGTGTGATTGGTGACCGGCACGATTCCAATACAGAGTTAATAGCACAAGGTGCAGCCAATATTGTGGCGCCTCTGTTTGGCGGTATTCCTGCCACAGGCGCTATTGCACGTACCATGACTAATATTAATAATGGTGGTAAAACTCCTGTTGCAGGTATTATTCATGCAGTAGTTTTGCTGTTGATACTGCTGTTCCTGATGCCTTTGGCTCAATATATTCCGATGGCTTGTCTGGCAGGTGTACTGGTTATTGTATCCTATAATATGAGTGGTTGGCGCACTTTCAAGGCATTGCTGAAGAATCCTAAATCGGATGTAACGGTGTTGTTGATCACTTTCTTCCTGACCGTTATCTTTGATTTAACCGTAGCCATTGAGGTAGGATTGATCATCGCCTGCATATTATTTATGAAGCGTGTGATGGAAACTACCGAAATCTCCGTCATCAAAGATGAGATTGATCCGAATAAAGAATCCGATCTGGAAGTGCACGAGGAACATTTAGTAGTGCCCGATGGAGTGGAGGTATATGAAATTAACGGTCCGTATTTCTTTGGAATCGCCACCAAGTTCGAAGAAATCATGTCTGAACTGGGCGACCGTCCGAAAGTACGTATCGTCCGTATGCGTAAAGTGCCATTCATTGATTCTACCGGTATTCATAACCTTACTAATCTTTGCGAAATGTCGAAGAAAGAAAATATACGGATTGTACTTTCGGGAGTGAATAGCAAAGTGCATCAAGTACTAAAGAAAGCAGGTTTTTATGAACTGCTGGGAGAAGAAAATATTTGCCCTAATATCAATGTGGCATTGGACAAGGCAAAGGCTATTATAGAAAAATAAGATCAAAAAGGAGAGCAAAATAAATGCTCTCCTTTTTGATTCTATTCTGCTAATGAATGGCAGGAATAGAAAGCCAATATCCTTTTTTTCAGTAAATAAGTATATTTAGCCTGAGATTGTTGAGACAGCGCATCTGCCAATTTCATCTTTATTTCATTATACTCATATACGGCCGATTTTCCTGCCGCATATTTTTCCAATGCATATCGGTGTGCTTCCCGATTAGCAGTTACTGCCTTGGTAGTAGATTCATATTTTTCAAAAGCGGCAATTGCATCCATATAGGCTTTCTCTATATCCTTATACAAGCTTTTCTTTTCATTTTCTAGAGATAAACGCGCATTATCTTCTTCTATTCTGGCTGTCCTGACTTGATTTCGTGTAGAGAAACGGTCAAAAAGCGGAATACTCAATGTGAAATAAATGCTTTTCTGCATATTGTTCTTAAATTGCTGATTGAATGATTGGTTCCCCGCACCGCCCGAATAGTAGTAACCGGTATTAATCCCTGCTCCCATAGACAATGTAGGATAGTAACCGGACTTGGCAACCTTTACACTTTTAAAGCTACTTTGTAATGAATAATAGGCTTGCTTGATTTGTGGCATACAGTTTAATGCAGAAGCATAAATATTCCCGGGATTTAATACTTCAATTACATCCTCATCCAAAGAATCAACGTCGAAATAATCACTCCCTTGCAGTTCCATTAACTGAACTAACTCCAGAAATGAAAGTCGAAGTGAATTTCTAGCTTCGGTAGCCGACAGTTCATCATCAGCCAATTGTGCTTTTACATCATATAATTGCGACTGTGGCGCTTTACCGTTTTCTATCAATAATTGTGTCCTGTCTTCCTGCTCCTTGGTCAACCTTATCTGCTCCTGTGCAATCCGGTAAATTTCTTTATTCAACAATATTTGAAAATAACAACCGGTTACATTCAGTGAGAGGTTATTCTCAATCAATTCTTTATTGGCTTCCGCCGCCAATAAATCGAATTTATTTTGAGAAATAGATGCACTGGTTTTAAAGCCTCTAAAAAGAGGAATTTCAGTAGCTAATGAAAAAGAAGTATTTTGTATATTGCTGTCTTCATAGGTATTTTCCTGATTTAATGACCTGCCGAAAGCAAACTTCTGCGAAGCTCCGGCATTCAGATCAGGTAAGAAACTATTCTTTAACGTGCTTCGTTCTACCTTCAATTTCTTTATTTGATTCTCTCCTTGCTTTACTTCTACATTATGCTTTACTGCATAATCAATACATTCTTTCAGATTCCACTTTTTATCTTGTGCCTGCACATTTCCAACAGACAGAGGAATGATGAACACTCCAAGTAAAATTATTACCTTAATCATAAAAACATCATTTAGTTAATGCTACAATTCTATCTTATTATAGATGCAAAAATAAAACTGCAACATTTCCAATGATGTTATCGGACTGTTATCTCTAAGTTAAGACTATTGTCAATTCTACCTATTGGTTATTGAAATGGGAATAGTCATAATTTCCCCCGACCTTTTTATATCTATATAAATTTTATCCTTATCCCTAAGATAAGATACCAACCTATCATGCAAATTTCCCACACTAAGATTGAATGATTCATTATCAATATTTAACACTTCATCTCCCAATTTTAATCCTGCAAATTCCGCCGGTCCACTAACTTCCAAAACATGTACACGAGATATAGAGTCACTAATAATATCAAATCCAAATTCAGAAAAATAGGCTGTACTATTCGATAGTTCATAGCCCTTTACTGGTTTTACATATATTTTTTTTCTAAAATCATTAAATGCAAGTATGAAGTTGAAACGTTGCATAAACTTTGAACCAATGAAGCAATATTTGCTTCTTGGATTATAAATTAACCTACAACTTTTTACATTATAAATATCCCACTGTATATCCGTCTTCTCCGAAAGAAATAAGGTGTCAATTTGCCCATCATTATAAGCTTTCAAATATTTTTTAAATAAGAGTGATTTAGACAGTTTACTATACATTGATTGATCTATTGATATTTCTCCATTGAAACCTAAATCCAGTATGAATGTTTGTTTTCCTCGGAGAGAACTGAATTCCAGCTCTGTTTTTTTTCCTGAACCTATATTTATAGTAGAATACCCTGCTATTTCTTGTTCCAGCAAATTATTATCTTGCTTTGCAAAAAGAGTTATTGTTTTGTCATCCATAGAAAACTTCCAATTACAGATGGTCAATAAATCCTCTCCGATAACAACATCCGGTAAAAATGAATGAATATATTCATTAGGATAAACAGCTTCAAACAATGGTTTCTGAATAGATAGATTACCCACTTTAAGAATATTGGGATAATAAAGTCGGATATTTGATTTTTTGCCATGTACATCTATGGATTGTATAGGATAACTCCCCCAATAAGTTGCTCCTAAAGCCTTCAAATCTTCTATCTTAGCAAGGCTCATACCAGCTCCTGTATCAAATATAAAGTTCACATCTCTATCGTTTAGTTTCCCACCTGCAGAAAACCAACCTTCATATATAACCAAAGGCAAGTCTATCCTAAAAGCCTTTGGTAGCTGCTTTTCAATGCTATCAGTATGTCGCGCATACTTATATATTGTCTTTACCCCATTACAAGAAAAACTTGTAAAAATAGTCAACAACACAAATAAAATAAATAACATTTTCTGCATCCTTTTTAAAATAACGTTTAATAGTTCTTTGCTAATTTAATTAAAATCGGTGCTTTATTCCTCTTCAATAAAGGAAAATCGGATAGTTCTTTCAATTAAATTAATATAGGACCATTTAAATAAGGAAAATAGCCCTACACCTTAATTTATTTCATCAAACTGTTCATTCCACAAACGATTATATATACCATTAGAATTAAGTAATTCTTGGTGCATTCCTGTTTCAACTACTTTTCCTTTATCGATCACTACAATCGTATCAGCATTTCTCACCGTACTCAATCGATGCGCAATGACAATAATCGTTTTGCCTCTCTGAGCCAATGCATCCAATGTTTGTTTTACATAGCGTTCAGAAATAGAATCCAATGAAGACGTTGCCTCATCAAAAATCAGGATCTCCGGTTCTTTGTACAAAGCACGAGCTATGGCTATTCTCTGTCGCTCACCTCCCGATAAAGATGCCCCGTGTTCGCCAATATAAGTCATGTACCCTTTAGGAAGTCTGTCTATGAAATCCTTTAAACCAAGCTGCTCCACCAAATCAACGATCTTCTTCATATCCGGATGCAAATCACCTATAGCTATATTTTCAACAATGCTTCCGGCAAATAATTCAATCTGCTGCGGCACTGTCCCCACCCGGCGGCGAAGACTACGGTTATCTATTTGGGCAATATCATAATCACCTATACGAATACGTCCGGATTGTATGGGATAAATATGTTGCAACAACGAAATCAATGTTGTCTTACCCGAACCACTCTCACCAACTACCGCAGTTGTTTTTCCTTTGGCTATCGTCAGATTCAATGCATCAAAAACCTCTTTACGGGAACCATAGCGGAAGGAAACATTCTCGAATGTAATATCGCCAACCATATCCGGTTCTAATACAATCTTCTGATTATCATCCTGTTCACGTTCCAAATCCATAATCTGAAATAAGCGGTCGGCGGCAATCAATGCATCTTGGATAGTCTGATTGGAAGAAATCAGTGAACCGATAGGAGAAATTACATAACCAACCAAAGAATAAAACACCATCAGAGCACCCGGTGTTAACTCCTGATCGACCACAAAGATACTTCCTAACCATAAAATAGCAATCGTGATACCCGTAGACACAAACTGAATGCCGCCTTGCGCCATTATTGACCCATATATGCTGCGATAAGTATTCTTTAATAAATGCACAAAGCGAGTTTCTGTTTTTAAATTAGCATATTCCTCTATGCCGAAACGCTTGATAGTAGAAATAGAATTTAAAGATTCCACCAACTGCGATTCCAATTCGGCACTGCTTTCCATAATACCCCGTTGATATTTCCGGTTCAATTTGTTGAATCCCCAGAAAATAAGCAGAAACAAAGGCGCTGCAACTAAAGTGATCAATGCCAATTTCCAGGAATAAATAAACATGAGACACACAGAAAATACAAGAATCATCATGTTGACCACAAGGTCTAAGGATACATTATTGATAAAATTACGGATTTTTACTGCATCATTTACACGCGAAATAATCTCACCCACCCGCATCGTATCAAAGAACTGCTGGGGCAAAGTCAACAAATGCTTATAGTAGCCCAGAATCAATGCAGCATCAATCCGCTGCCCTGTTTTCAGTGCCAAAATACTTTTCATTGCTCCTATGAAAGTCCGCAATAGCAGGATTACTATCATAATCACTCCCATCAGGTTGAGCAAGTTAATATTCTTATCTACCAGCACATAGTCTGTTATTTTACCTACATAGATGGAGGTGGATAATCCCAATATACTATAAATAAGCGCACCAAACACAGCTTGCAGCATCACGTTTTTATGAGGAGCCAACAGGGAGAAGAATTTCTTCGTCATACTGGTCTTCATATTTCCGGTTTTGAAGGTTTCCTCAGGTTCCATCAATACCAGTACGCCGGTCCACATTTTTTCAAACTCCTGGTTTGTTACGCGGTGCATCCGCCCATCACCCGGGTCCATATATTCAATGTATTCCTTCTTTTTTTCCACCTTGTATATCACTATAAAATGCTGAAGCTGCTCGTGCACTATGACATGGGCAATGACGGGTTTTGGAACAATATATAGTGCCTCAAACTTAGCCCTGACTCCCTTTGCAGAAAGGCCCAGTTTATTGGCAGCTTCAACCAACCCTAATATATTCGTTCCTTTCTGGTCGGTAAATGCATACTGGCGGATACGTGCAATAGGAAATTGCAAACCATAATAAGCACAAACTGAAGCCAAGCAGGCTGCACCGCAATCTGTAATATCAAACTGTTTTATTTTAATACCTTTTTTACTCATAACTGAATGTTTATAAATGGATAGTAGATTCAAAATTTAGCCATCATTGTTTTATTCTCATATTGCTTGGGATTCGCCCAATCGTCTATCTTTTGATAAAGCAAATCAAAAAGTGACCGCCGGGTTATCATGAAATGGGCATTGACCGTCATTCCTTTTTTCAATACACCTTTCTGTCCGCTTTTCAGCATCAGATAATTCCGTTCCATCCGGCATTTCACTTTATAGAATGAATTCCCTTGGCTGTCCGTCAGGAAGTCCGATGAAATCTCATTTACTTCGCCGGGCAGTGTTCCCCACTCATTATAATTAAATGATTCCACCTGTACATTGACCGGCATCCCTATACTCATAAAACCTATATTCCGGGGGGTGACATATATTTCCATACACAAGGTGGAATCCGGACTGATAACTGCCAATGATTGTCCTGCCTGTATGCTGCTCCCTCTGTATATACCGGAGAACTGGTCAATCGTTCCACTCACTGGACTACGGACTATATAGAGGTCTTTATCCTTCAATTCCTGTTTCAATGTGGTATTCATTTCACTTCGGGAGTTCCGATATGTATTCATATCTGCTTGCCATGTGCTTAATTGGCTTTGTATCAATGAAGCCAATTCATTTTGCTGACTTTGATATTGAAAGTAATATTTATCATATTCTTCTTCTGAGATTACTTTCTTATCAAAAAGGTTTTTATTTCGTTTATACTCTTTTTCTGCCTGTGCCAAAGAGGTTTCGAGTTCCTTTTTCTTTTTAGTGAAATAGGTATATTCTTGTTGACGAACCGGAGAATGGAATGTAGCAGGGCATTCTCCCTTTGCCAAATAAGCCAGATCTGACAAATGAGCTTCGTAGTCATTCAAACGATTGGTCTGATAATTGATTTTATAATCGGAGTTATTGGTACGGAAACGGAGAAGAATATCTCCTTTGTTTACCCTATCGCCTTCGCGCACATAAACAGAATCTACCAGTTCTGTAATTGCCGATTTAATTTCTGTTTTTTCAGTGATCGGTCTGACTACTCCACTGCCTTGCACCGAAATATCTACATAGATGAAAGGCAGTGCAATGATGGCGGCAGTAACGGCAGCCAATACTACCCAATAAATAATTTGGGATTTTGTGGTGTGTTGATAGATGTATGTTTCAATACTGTTCTCTATCCATTCGTTTGGTAATAACATAACATTTCTACTTTTACTGATTAGTACTGCAAAAGTAGAATGAAAGAAAGAGGATATATGTTATCGAATTGTTATCTGTAGGTTAATGTCAAAAGTGTGAGACGCACTATCACAGAGAGAGGAATAAAGACATCCTCTCTCTGTTTTACTAGTATTATCTAAAATAATATCCCACAAAAAAAAGTATCGCTGCAACAATCCATATTATCAGCAAAGCAATAAAAATTCTTTTTATCCAGATATATGCTTTTTTTAAACTGATGAAGTAAGAAGCATCCGACTTTCTATTCTTTTTCCAAGCCTCTATACTATGGTATAAAGGAATTACACCTAAAACAGGACACATAAAAGTTAGCAGAACTGATAATAAAAGGACTGTTGATATATGTTCTTTTTCCATATTCATGTTTTTTCTAATGAAACAATAATTAATTAGTGAATAAAATTATGTTTGCATTATTGGCCCTATTTTATGATTCGGGCAATCTCTAATTTTTCTTTTGAACAAACGGGCAGTAAAAAGTGGTATACCGACTAATTGCTTTACTTCCTGTTCTTGTTCATTTATACTAATTCTTTCCATATATCTTTATGTTTGTTTTAATGTGACAAAGATAAATTGCTTTGTTCTAATCCTTTGTTATAGATTTGTTATCTTTATGTTAAATCAATGCATCACACATAGCGCATCTTTCGCTGTCTGAACTATTAAAGAAGAAGTATAATCTACTTGTTCACACCAATCATTCATATTTAAGTCTTCACGCACGGTTTCTGGTAGTACTTCTTCTGTATTACATAAGTTCAGATATGAATGATATGCTTTTATTCCTTTTTCCATATGGTCACAACTGAGATATATTTCATTATTCAACAATTATATCGAATAATTATTCTATTTATTACATAAGATAATAAAGCACCAACAAAAGTAGCAATTATATCTTTATAATCACATAATCCTCCTTCTACTATCAATCCCAATAATTCATATATCATCAATCCACATGAAGAATATAAGAGCAACTTAATCGGCTTATACATTTCATTAGGAGAAAAAAGGGAAACAAGAATAAAAAAAACGACACATTCGCCAAACAGATTAGTGTATGTATCGGCAAGATAAAAATCAAATAAATGATTTGTATATACCCAAGGACGGTAATATGTCCGGAATAACAACATTATTATGATAAAGAGACAACCTGCTATCAAGTGGAGTAACCTATGTTTTTTTCTCATAATACTAGATTATTGTATATTTCATTATCCGAATCAAAAATGTAAATTCAAAGAAAAGATTCTAGCACTGTATCTAATAAATAGTTTTGCACCATCCATTACATACCTAGAATCTTTTTCTTATATAGCGTCAATACCTTACTTATTGTTTCTTTATATTTTTGCGATAATCTACATACATATCAAATAATAACACTATAACACAAATAATTATCAGTGTATTCTTGATGTAAATGTGAATTCCAAAATCACCTAAACACAAACTATTCTATTTATATAAGTAGTAATTTTCATTTTATTAATCACTAAAAGAAGCAGTTTATTTTTTGGTTCTGAGTATCAAAAAGGATATACGAAAAACGTTTAAAGAAAGGAAGTCCTATCAATCTTCGTAAATGAGATTCAACAAATGTCACATTATTAAAAGTGTTACTGCCTATATGACAATCCTCCATACCGTAAACATGAATGATATCCCCCCTGTCAGTAAATCCAAAACAACTATCAGTCCGAATAAAGGAACAATTAGGCAACATCCCTATTTCCTCTTTTCTCAATAAGAAATCACTTCTATCATATCCGGTATCAATCAACAAATCCGAGAAACAAGTTCCGCCTATACTGACTTCTGCATAGTACAATCCCTTTTGTTTCCTATAATATATTACCATATCCGGCTCTTCTGCTATAGAAGGAAAATCATTAGAAATGTGACAAGACTTAAAATCGATCAACCAATCAGAACGGTCAATAATGTCTGTTCCTATAATTCCATTCATATTGCTCATTCCATATTGTTTCGACATCAAAAGCACAACCAACCAATTTCCTTCTACCGGACCTATCCCTGAAAAAAATGAGAAATACTTTTTGCCTGTATATTTATTACCTAATATATCTACAATTTCAGAACAAGTAAGAAAAGAAAAAGATTCCGGCACTGTATCAGAATATAATGTGGTTATATTTGCACCTGTATCAAACAGATAATTTACACTATCAGCCGAAAGCGTGATAAAACCATTTTTATAAAAATTTGATTTGACACTATTTATGGAATAATCCATCATCACAAATATGATTGTAACCATCATTAAAAATAATGCCAATATACCTAGAATCTTTTTCTTCATAAACGAATATCAATTAATGATTTTGAAGGAATCACACATAGCGCATCTTTCGCCGTCTGAACTATTAAAGAAGGATATCCGCACAATTCTAATATTTTAATAGCATTTCCTTCTTTTGCTACCCCCTTCTTCAGTTTATAGTCAAACAAAAGTTTATCATCTGTTACTTTCTCACTGAAATGATACAATTCATACTGATCATTAAGCAATGTCGTTAATTCTAAATCATGT
>ENA-OWPN01001854-OWPN01001854.1-human-gut-metagenome-genome-assembly--contig:-NODE-1854-length-15887-cov-3.013012_pt1 | contig 15887 bp, 13 predicted proteins | sample MGYA00248266_ERZ651850 | MGnify/ENA primary metagenome ERZ651850 (study PRJEB26924, sample SAMEA4378296) | human gut metagenome | biome: human gut; feature: human-associated habitat; material: faeces... | reverse complement strand
AGAGTGATACGGAGAGGAGTACGACGGTCGAACGCGCGCGCGAACGGGCGGAGCTGGATCACCTGATCCGGCGCTGCGAGTTTGACCTGTTTGAGCCGGAGGAGCAGAGTGTGCTGCGCGACGCAATCACATGGCTGTACTACTGCAGTGAGCTGATGATCGGCAAGTGTACCTATCCGCAGCTGCAGGTGCGGGAGACGCTTTGGCGCCTGAACTGGGGGGTGCTGGACTGCGCCTTGGCTCAGCTGCGTGAAAACGAGAAGGCCGAGATGCGCAACACGTTGGTTTACACGGCAAAGGTGGTGTACAGCACGATACTGGAGCGGGGCTGCGATACCATGCCGGATCCGGTGGTCAATCAGTGCAGGGGTGGAGTGAAACTATGTTATGTTTAAGCGATCAGTAGGAATAACGACTATAAAAATTTCATCAATTGCTATGCTCCTTCGCCGTTATAAACACGGTTACATGGGCAAAACATGAAAATCGTAAAGAACTGTCTGGTATCCGCTGACATAAATTGGTTGAGCGTGGCCGCAGCGGCGTATTGCACTATGAGCTGTAAATCTTTGCTCTCTACAAAGTGATCGGTTATGCTGTCGGTAACGTCAATTTGTCGATTTGACTGATTGCTTTTATCATGGCGGCGCTGGTTGGAATGTCAGTCTGTTCGGAGATGGTTGCTATCGCAGGCGGTTCCGAGGTTTGCTCTCACTTCAAGGATTCCAACTTTTGGGGCTTGTGAAGCCGCTGGTCGGTCTAAAAAAATAACGAGTTAAACCTGAACAAATAGGAAACATGAACAGAAGAACAGACTTTATATTTCTGCATTCCGCGAAAGAAAAATTGCGCATTTTGAAAAAATCATATAGAAAAGGAATATTCTAGCGCTCCACAAGCCCTCATTTCTTCCATGCGCGGCGTGAAGACTCATGGCTTCACATTGTGTCCCTATGCGACGTAACCTTTTTCCGCGTCTTTTGGGGACGGAAGCCGACTGCAACGCCGGGCGGATCAATCCCAGATGAGCCCAATGACAATTGAGCCGTCACGGAAAACGAAAATTCCCAAATGAAAGCAGTTCATAGCATAAAAATCCATAAAAAGTAAGCAACTGGGTCACATAAAAATCTATGCTTTACGGGGCTGGTGCGGCGGCTTATGATGAAAGCAGAAAGTGTTGAAAAAGAGCGTGATACAGGATGTGAAGGGATGTTAGTGTCGAACCAATCTGCTGCAGTGTTGGATTCATGCCGCAGTTCGGACGGAAGGAGTTTTTTGAGATAAGATGAAGCCAGAGAAACGGAAAACGCCGCAAACTTCACCCATGATGGAAAAGGTATTTGGAATGGGAGGTGAGAAGATGTTACATGAATATGTCAGAACCAAAAAGGAAGTATTTGACTATGTACGGGAAAAGACGCGCGTCTGTTCTAAAGAGACGGCGGAACAGCTGACCGCGAATACCATCAGCAAAGAGTTGAACATCAGCCGTGCGCTGGCCAGTCAGTACCTCAATGAATTGGTGCGGGACGGCACGGTGATCAAGATCAGTTCGCGGCCGGTATGTTTCCTGCACCGGAAAGAACTGGAGGATACCAATGGTGTTCGCCTGAGTACGGAGCCTTATATCAGCTGGGCGGAACTGGAGCAGGATCTATCGCGCGGCAGCAAGGGAAAACGCGATTTTGAAAAATTGATCGGCTATCATGGCGGGCTGGGCTACGCAGTCGAACAATGCAAGGCTGCCATCAAGTATCCGCCGACAGGGCTTCCCATTTTGATCGCAGGACAGGATGGTACAGGAAAAGGGTATTTGGCTAGTCTTGTCCATGAATATGCGAAAAACTGCGATCTTATTGCAAAGGATACCAAGCTGTGCATCTTTGATTGCGCCGAGTACGAAAACACACAGCAAATCTCGGTTGCGCTGTTTGGACAGGCCGCGGGGCAAAATCGCAAGGAAAAAGCCGGTTACCTGCAATGCGCGGACAAAAACGTGTTGTACATCTCCGATATGCAGCTGATGAGCCTGGAAGCACAGGATAAACTGGCGCAGCTTTTGGACAGCGGAAGCTATAAAACAGCGGATGAGCGGGAAGAAGTGCGGTGCAGTACCGTGCGGCTCATCCTGTCCACGGATATTGAGCCGGAAAAGCATTTATCCAAAAAACTGCTTCGCCGATTGCCGGTGCTCATCCACATGCCGTCCTTGAGCGAACGTCCAGCAGAAGAGCGGGAACAGCTGATTTTGCATTTCTTCTGTCAGGAAGCGGAACGGGTGGGCCGGGATATCTATATTAGCAACCGCGTTTTCGAACTGTTGCTGCAATATGAATTTCCGGCAAACATCGAGCAGCTGAAAAACTGCATTCAGATCAGTTGTGCCAATGCCCTGATCCAAACAAATGATCAGACAAAAGATGTTTCAGTCTATCTGTACCATCTGCCAGAGTATCTGATGGCAATGGCACGCGTCGGCAATGAGTTCAGTGAAGAGCAGCGAAGCATGATCAATGTGCGCAGCTTTGTCAAAGACGCCATGACGGAGACGATCAACCAGTATTACGAGTCGATCCTGAATGAATTCGAACAATACCGCGTGCAGCAGTATGAGCAGGAAACACTGCTCCAGAAACTGACCAAATGCTTCAATGCCTATTCCGATTATCTGGTATTCTCCAAGCGGTTTGCAAATGCCAAAATCGATGTCATTGAACGGGTGATGGAAAACGTCTTTCATTTGCTGACGAATAAATATTATCTCCAGCTTCCAGGACATTTCCATTATGTCTTTTCCCGCTGCCTGTATCTGCAGATGCGCTCTGCCCAATTTGATCAGGATGAACGTGTCGCACAGTGTCTTGCGCTGCTGGTGCGCATGTTCCCCAAAGAGGCGATCCTGACAGAGGAGATCTGCCGCATCATCGAGCAGAGCCTGGACATCAGCGTCAACGGCATGAGCCAGCTTCTGTTTATGCTGGGGCTGCAGCAATATAGCCGGAACGTCCGGCTGGATACTATTCGCGGCATTATCATTTGCCATGGATATTCCACAGCCAGCAGCATCGCCAATGTGGTCAACCGTCTGACAGGCAGCTATGTGTTCGAGGCGATCGATATGCCGATCGAAGGGTCTGTGCAGGAAATTGCCACGCGGTTCAAACGCTACATCAACTATGTGCCGGGGCCGAAGGACGCGATCCTTCTGGTCGATATGGGATCGCTGGAGGATATGCATGTGCTGTTAGACGGGCAGACCAATTTGAATTTGGGAATCATCAACAATGTCTCAACCCGGCTTGCGCTGGATGTCGGCTACAAGATTTTGCAGAACATGCCGATACAGGAGATCCTTCAGACGGCTTGCGAAGAGTATGTAACAGCCTATAAGCTGGCGGAAAGCCGCCGGAAAATTGCAGCGGTGCTGTTCGTCAGCGAAGCGGGTATATCGGTTGCCCGGAAGATGGCGGAACTGTTTAACAACAGCCTGCCCTGCCCGATCGAAGTGGAATTCATCGGCTATGATTATCTGCGCCTGATGCACCTCGGCGGGTTGGAAGAACTGAAAAGCAAGTACGAGATCCTGTTTGTATCCGGAACGGTCAATCCGGAGCTGGAGGAGTTGATTTACATCCCGATGGAGGACATCATCTCCTTCCGGGAGATCGAGCGAATCAACCGGATGCTGAGCCGCTATATGAAGGAGGATGAGCTCGAGGAGTTTAACCAGCGGCTGCTCAAGAATTTCTCACTGCAAAACGTCGTGCAGCATCTGACGATCCTGAACGTGGACAAGATTTTGGATCTGGTCAACATCGGCGTCGTCCAGCTGCAGCGCATGATGCATCGCAAGTTTTCAGCGCAGACCATCATCGGGCTGAACATCCATATCTGCTGCTTGATTGAACGTCTGGTGACCAAGACGCCGATTGAAACCCATATCGATCAGAAGAATTTTGAGCAGGAACAAAAACCATTTATCGGAATGGTGCGCAGTGCATTCCGCGAAATCAGAGAGCATTACAGCGTGGAATTCCCCATCAGTGAAATTGCGTATATTTACGATTACATCATCCATGATCCTCGCGCTTCGCAGATCGGGAAGGAGCAGACACATGAAATCAGTGACCATTGAACGCATCGCCGGTATGAATTGCCATTATCGGTTTTATACCCTTTCGGACTTCTTCGCAGGCCTGCAGCGCAATGGGATCACACACGCAGAACTGTGGACCTGCGCCAGCCATTTTCTGCTTGATGCACAGCACTGGCAGGATACCCGTGCGGTGCGGGATCTGGCGAGGCAATATGAAATCACAATCATCTGCCTGACACCCGAGCAGAACAACCCCAAGCCGCATAATCTGGCAGCCAAAGATCCGGAGTTGATCGAACGGACCTACCGGTATTTCTGCAATGCGGTCTGCGCGGCAGCGGAATTGGAATGTCATTTGCTTTCCGTCAGCTCGGGATGGGGGTTTTACTCCGAACCGCGTGCAGAGGCATGGAAGCGTTCGGCAGAGATGCTGCATCGGGTGGCGGAATACGCACATGCACATGGCGTATGCCTCGCGATGGAAACGCTGCTGCCGCGTGAGACAACGCTGGTCCGCACCTTGGCCGAAGCAAAGGAAATGCTGCACACGGTCGGTTCCGAAGGGCTCAAGCTGAATTTGGATCTGGGGTCGATGGCGGCCGCAGGTGAAACGGTCGAACAGTGGTTTGCTGCATGCGGCGCGGAGATCGTGCACTGCCACTTTGTCGACGGCAACCCGACAGGTCATCTCGCTTGGGGCGAAGGAAACCGAAATCCGGGCGAAGATCTGAACGTGTTTGCGCAAAACGACTATCCGGGCTATTTTTCGTTGGAGCTGCTCTCGCCGGAATATTACCAGACGCCATGGCTGGCCGAGCAGAAAAGCCTGAAAGCCTTATCGCCATGGCTGGAGACAACAGGAAAGGAGGGGTACAGATGAAGCATTTCGTTCTGGCATCGCATGGGAATTTTGCAGCCGGGATCATGGATTCGCTGGAGCTCATCATGGGGCCGCAAAGCAATTTCGAAGCCTTCTGCGCGTATCGTGACGGTGAAAACGACATCAAGGACCGCGTGAGGGCGATCGTGGATGCCAAAAAACCCGGCGAGGATCTGATCGTCGTGACCGATGTGTTCCGCGGCAGCGTGAACAACGAGTTTATGAACTATACCGACCGCCCCGGCATCTATGTCATTGCCGGCATGAACCTGGCGCTGCTGCTGGAGCTGCAGGTCAATCAGGATCTGGACAGCGTAACCATGATACGCGCTGCGATCCGGTCTGCGCAGGAGACCATCCTTTTCTGCAATGAAAAGGCAGAAGTGCAGGATGAGGATTTTTGAGAAAAGAGGAGGAGTAAAATGATCAAGTTGATGCGTGTGGATCACCGTCTGCTGCATGGGCAAGTGGCGTTCTCTTGGACCAATGCGCTCGGTACGGATTGCATTTTGATCGCCAATGACAGCGTGCCGACGGACGACATCCGGAAAACGACGCTCAAGCTCAGCAAGCCGAACGGGGTCAAGCTGGTGATCAAGACGATCGACGATGCGATTGCCGCCATTAACAGCGGTGTGACGGACAAGTACAAGCTGTTTATCATCGTCGAAACCATCCATGATGCCAAGCGCATGGTCGAGGGATGCCAGACGGTCCGTGCGGTCAATCTGGGCGGCACCCGCAAGGCGGAGGAGAAAAAAGCCATCAGTAAATTCATTTTTGCATCGGAAAGCGACATCGAAGACATTCGTGCCATGCTGCAGGCCGGTGCGGAGGTGGAACTGCGTCAGGTGCCGTCGGACACCAAGATCAAGGCGCAGGAAGTGATTTGAAGGGGGCAAAAAGATGATAGTACAAGCCATTCTGCTCGGCCTGATCGCGTTTATTGGAAAATGTGATCTGGCGACAGGCACGAATATGATCCAGCGCCCGATCGTTTTGGGACCGTTGGTCGGCCTGGTATTGGGCGACCTGCAAGCGGGTATCACAATCGGTGCAACGCTCGAACTCTTTTTCCTCGGTGCGGTTTCTGTCGGCGCATATATTCCGCCCAACGTGATCGTCGGCGGCGTATTGGGCACCGCTTTTGCCATCAGCACCGGCCAGGGTACGGAAGCTGCCATCACGCTGGCGATGCCGATCGCACTGATCGCGCAGGCGGTTGATAATGTGATGTTCAGCCTGGTCCGCCCGCTGCTCGCGCAGATGGCCGACCGGTATGCGGCGAAGGGAAATGCCAAAGCAGTTTGCGTGATCCACATGTGCACCGGTTTCCTGACCTGCTCGATCCTGTTCCTACTGACGTTTTTGGGCTTTGCCATCGGCAGCAGCAAGATGGAAACGTTCCTCAACCTGATCCCGGCGGTCGTGACGGACGGCTTGAGCATTGCAACCGGCCTGCTGCCTGCACTTGGCTTTGCGATGCTGGCGCGCATGATCATGAACAAAAACGTGGTGCCGTATTTCTTCCTTGGCTTTGTGTTGTCGGCGTATTTTGGTGTCCCGATGGTCGGTATCGCGATCATTGGCCTGATCATTATCTTTACGACGATCAGCTTCAAGCCGCAGACGCAGACGGTTGACACAGTGGAGGTGGAAGACGATGACTTCTGATAAGAAACTGACCAAAAAAGACATTCGCGGCATGTTTTGGCGTTCGCTCCCGATGGAGTTTTCCTGGCACTATGAACGCCAGATGCACATGGGCTTCACCTTTATGCTGGCGAAGGTCCTGCAGAAGCTGTATGGCGACGACAAGGAAAAGCTCGCAGCCGCACTGCAGCGCCACATGGAATTCTTCAACTGCACGCCCGCGCTTTCCAGCTTTATCGGTGGTATCATCGCCTCGATGGAGGAAAAGAATGCGAACAACGAGGAGTTCGACACTTCGTCCATCAATACGATCAAATCCGCGCTGATGGGCCCGCTGTCCGGCATCGGCGACTCCATCATCCTCGGCACGCTGCGTATTCTGGCCGTCGGCATTGGCACCTCGCTCGCCATGCAGGGCAATATCCTGGGGCCGATCCTGTTCCTGCTGGTATTCAATGTGCCGAACTACCTGCTGCATTATCTGGGCGCCGTCAAGGGCTATGAACTGGGCACGGATTTCCTCGAGAAGATCCAGAAATCCGGTTTGATGGAAAAGTTCATGTTTGCAGCCGCACTGCTTGGCGTCATGGTGGTCGGCGGCATGACAAACGAGCTGGTCGTTGTATCCACGCCGCTCACCATTGGCGTCGGCGAAACCGCCAGCGCGTTGCAGGACATTCTGGACGGCATCATGCCGGGCCTGCTCAGTCTGGGCGTGATGGGCGCTTATTACAAGCTGCTTGAGAAAAAGGTCAGCGCGGTTTGGCTGATCGTTGGCACGGCTGTCCTGGGCATCATTTGCGCGCAGTTCGGCATCTTGGGCTGATCCCCTGTTTTCGGTATTCCGGCATTCCCGCTATACATCATAACCACCTTGTCAAAAGTAGAAAAGGAGTAAAAAACATGCTGAAATTTGATGAAGTCGACTATCGCACCAATCTCAATGCACAGATCGATGCAATTGCAGAGGGAAAGAAGATCGCGGACGAGATCAGCAAGGAAGGGTTCAGCAACATCTTCTTTGTGGCTGTTGGCGGCACGATCGCCATGATGATGCACTTTGGTGAGATCGCCAAGCAGTACACCAAGATCCCGGTATATGTTGAGCACGCGGCCGAAATCGTGCTGACCGGACATTCCCAGCTGAACAAGGATTCGATCGTCATCATGGGCTCCAAGTCCGGCGATACCAAGGAGACCGTGGTGGCGGCCAAGTGGATGCAGGAACGCGGGATCCGCGTTGTGTCCATGGTGATCGACCCCAAGAGCCCGCTGGGCAGCCAGAGCAACTGGTGCATTCCGCTGAAGGTATTCAAGGGCGTGGAGTATGAATACCTGAACATGTTCGGCGTGTTCTATGGCCTGCTGGCAAACAACGGCGACTTCCCGCGCTTCGATGATTTCGTTGCACAGCTGAAGGCGCATCTGGCGGACGGCCTGGTGACTGCCCAGACCCGGTTTGACGCACGCGCGGCCGAGATCGCAAAGAAATACTATACCAGCCCGTATATGATGTGGCTGGGTGAAGGCGAGCTGTGGGGCGAGGTTTACCTCTTCACCATGTGCATCCTCGAGGAGATGCAGTGGCTGCGCACCAAGAGCGTCAAGTCCAGCGAGTTTTTCCATGGCACGCTCGAACTGGTCGAAAAGGATATGCCGGTATTCCTGGTCAAGAGCGTCGGCGCGTACCGCTGCATCGACGACCGTGCCGAGCGTTTCCTGAAGGATCACACGGATGAGCTGGTCGTGGTCGACATCAAGGACTACCAGATCGACGGCATCGACGAGGAATTCGCGCCGCTGGTTTCCCCGCTGCTTTCGACTGCGCTGCTCAACGGCCGTCTGTCCAAGCATTTCGAGGCCAACACGGGTCACGATCTGGATATGCGCCGCTACTATCGCCAGTTTGATTATTGATTTTGACACCATTTCTTCCCAAATCTCGTGGCCGGACGTATCTGCAGATGCGTCCGGCCGTGTTTTTGGACGGGATAGAACAGGAAGGACGCAACCGGGAGGATTGTGAAAATGCTGCAAGGCGCAATATTTGATATGGATGGACTGTTATTTGATTCCGAGCGCGTTTGGGACAGCTTGTGGCCTGTTTGCTGCCAAAAGATGGACTTGCCGCTGCCGCCAGCCTCTTTTTATGCCGAGGGGCGGGGCATGGCAGGCAAAAACTATGCTGAGCACGTCAGAAAATATTATCCGGATGCGGATGTTCCGGCGCTGATCCGGTTGCTGCTGCGTTTGGGGGATCAGCGGTTTGCTCAGGGCGTGCCCATGAAGAAAGGTGCCCTGGAGCTGCTGGTATACCTGCGGGCGCAGAATATCCCGTGTGTAGTGGCCAGCTCCAGTCCGCGGAGCATGATTGAAAACAACCTCAGGCATTCGGGCATCACCAGCTATTTTTGCGCGCTGGTCAGCGGTCAGGATGTCTCGCGGTCTAAGCCCAATCCGGAGATTTTCCGGCTGGCGGCATCGAAACTGCAGGCAGATATCTCCCACTGCGTGGTGTTGGAGGACAGTCCGAACGGTGTGCGCGCAGGCCATGCGGCTGGCGCCATAACCATTATGGTGCCGGATCTGATCGCGCCGGATCCGCAAATCCAAAAGCTGTACAACTATTGTTGCCGGGATCTGCTGAAGGTCAAAACGCTGCTCGAACAAACGAAGCTGTAAGAGATAGTTGCGGTATCTGATACCAAATCATATTTTGGCTCGGCGATGATGGGTATACTTCCTAGCGTATATGTTGGTTCAAAATGTTTCCGGCCAGATTGTTTGAGCATGTATCCGGTATTACTATATCGCTGGTGGTTCATTTTTGCTCATTGTCCGTGCGATCGGGCACCGGGAACACTCGGAGTTCTGTATTCGGCTTGCTGATATACAGTTCCTCGCACGCCCGCTGTGCTTCGATCAACGTGTTGATCGCCTTCTCGGTCGCACGGAACAGTGTCAAATACATTTCTTTGTAGTCCGGCATAAAATCACCTCTTCGCTTAGGTTAGAACAATTTGTTCAAAAAGTCAATAGAACAAATTGTTCTGTCCTATACTTCAATTGGTGATGAATGATGAAGCGTTATCAGCGAATTCGGGATTTACGGGAAGACCGCGATCTCACACAGGCGCAGGTAGGCGCAGCAATTGGTGTGCCGCAGCGGACGTATGCGTATTACGAAAGTGGGCAGCGTATGGTTCCGCCGCACGTTCTATGTGCATTGGCTGATTTCTATGATGTAAGCGTTGATTATCTTCTTGGTCGCAGCAATAAACGCAAGTAAATACATGACAAAGCGGTGCGGAGCATTCCGTACCGCTTTGTTATTCCGCTTTCAAAGCCCAGAGTAAGCGCTCCAGAATGTCCGCGATCGCTTCTGGCGTTTCGATGAGGATGATATCATCGCCACAGCCAGCCGCACGGCCGCGTTTTTCTCGCCGTTGGGATTGAGCACCTTTTCGATGCTGTGTGTGCCCGTCGGCTTGTCCCAGGTGAACACGTTCGACTTTTTTCGGTCTTTTTGCAATATATACCGAGGGCATCTCGCTCAAAACCAGAATGGGATGATTCATAGGTTCTGTCACATCTTGACCAAACCACAAAAACGGTCTAAAATCAAACCATAACAGTATGATAGTTGCGGGTGGATTGAGCATGAGTGAGTTATCCCATCTGAAAAACAAGCTGCTTGTCGAGCAGATCGAGGAACAGATTTTCCACTATATTTTAGATACGCCGATCGATTTGGGGCAGAAGCTGCCCAACGAGTTCGAACTCGGCGAGTTGTTCGGCGTCGGACGCAGCACCATCCGGGAAGCGGTCAAGCTGCTGTCAAGCAAGGGGATACTGGAGGTGCGGCGCGGCTCTGGCACCTATGTCATCAGCACCGTGCCCATCGAGTCGGATCCGCTCGGGCTGCGTGCCGTCACGGATAAATCTGCGCTCGCGCTCGATCTGGTCAATGTGCGCCTGATGCTGGAGCCCGGCATCGCCGAGCTGGCTGCTACACAGGCAACTGAGGAGGATATCATCGAACTGCGCCGTTTGTGCGATGAGGTTGAAAAAAAGATCCACCGTGGTGAGCGGTATATCGAGGACGACATCGCTTTCCATACTTTTGTCGCCGCGTGCAGCAAAAATCAGGTAGTAGAACAGCTGATTCCGCTGATTGATACCGCGGTCATGATGTTTGTCAACATTACGCACAAAAAGCTCATTCAGGAGACCATTCTGACACACCGCATGGTTGTGGATGCGATTGCGGCGCGGGATGCGGTCGGCGCACGTACGGCAATGACCATGCACCTGACGTTCAACCGTAACATGATCAAAGAACTGTATGACGCCGATCGCGCTAAAATGAAAAAAAGCTAAGATACAACCTGCCGGAAGAGATACGGATACAATCCGTATCTCTTTTATTATGCAAAGTCATCAGATGTCTTTTACTATTTTGGAAATAATCTAACAAAGGAAGCCCAATGAAGTTATGCGTTTGTACCATTGCTGCCTCCTGCCATATACATTTTGACTAAATTATCAATCTTTTTTATAGCAAATAGTGGGAATAAAACGTGACAACTTGCATACAACAGCTGCCGGTTTTACAATATATTCATAAGACGTCAGATGAAGCGCGCATTATATACTATATTATTATGCTTACATCTGATGAATTGAGAAACGGAGGACGAAAGGATGAAAGAATTACGAAGCCAGGCCGTCCGGGCGCTTGCACCGGAGAACGATCCGCTGAAGATCGGCATGGGCTGGACCGTCGGCGATCTGGGTAAGCCGCAGATCCTGATCGAAAGCACCTTCGGCGACAGCCATCCCGGCTCGGCGCACCTCGACCGGTTTGTCGCGCAGGCTACCCGTGCGGTCAATGAGCATGGCGGCAAGGCCGCACGCTACTTTGCCACCGATATGTGCGACGGCATTGCGCAGGGTCACGATGGCATCAACTACTCGCTGGCACACCGTGATGCGATCGTCAATCTGGTTGAGGCGCAGGCCAACGCCTCGGTCTATGACGGCGGCGTGTTCATTGCCAGTTGCGACAAATCCATGCCCGCTATGCTGATGAGCATCGGCCGTCTCAAGGAGATGAGTGCGATCGTCGTGACGGGCGGCGTGATGGAAGCTTGTCCCATCCAGCCGGAGTACATCGTCAACGACCCCACCTGCGCGATCAACGAGTTGCTCACGCTCGAGCAGATCGGCAAGTTCGACGCGATGGAAAAGCGCGGCGAGATCCCGAACGAACAGCTCGATTACTACAAGCACCACGCCTGCCCGAGCTGCGGCGCGTGCTCGTTCATGGGCACGGCGTCCACCATGCAGATCATGGCTGAGGCACTTGGCCTGATGCTGCCCGGCACGGCACTTATGCCTGCCACCGCGCCTGAGCTGACGCAAGCCGCATATGACGCAGGTGTGCAACTGATGAAGTTGGTCGAACAAGGCATTACCGCGCAGGATATCGTCACCCAAAAGAGCTTTGAAAATGCGATCATGGTGCATGCAGCCATCAGTGGTTCGACAAATGCCACCATGCATATTCCCGCAATCGCGCACGAGTTCGGTTTTGACTTTGATGCCAACGTGTTCGACAAGATGCACCGCGGCGCGCATTATCTGCTCAACATCCGTCCCTCGGGTGACTGGCCGGCTGAGTATTTCTATTACGCCGGCGGCGTGCCGCGCGTGATGGAGGAGATCAAGTCCATGCTGCATCTGGACGTGATGACCGTCACGGGCAAAACACTGGGCGAAAACCTCGAGGAACTCAAGAATAACGGCTTTTACGAGCACTGCGACGCGCTGCTCGCGCAAAAGACTCGCACGCTTGGCCGTCCGGTCAGCCGCACGGACATCATCCACACCTTTGCCGACGCCAAGGGCACGAACGGTTCGATCTCGGTGCTGCGCGGCAATCTCGCGCCCGAGGGCTGCGTCATCAAGCACACGGCTTGCCCGCAGGAGATGATGCGCGCGACGCTGACCGCCCGTCCGTTCGACAGCGAGGAGGCTTGTATCGACGCGGTGCTGCATGGCCGCGTCAAGCCGGGCGACGCGATTTTCATCCGTTACGAAGGCCCCAAGGGCAGCGGCATGCCCGAGATGTTCTACACGGGCGAGGCGATCTGCTCCGATCCGGAGCTGGCGCGCAGCGTCGCGCTGATCACGGACGGGCGCTTTTCCGGCGCCTCGCGTGGTCCGGTCATCGGCCATGTCAGCCCGGAGGCCGCAGCCGGCGGGCCGATCGCACTGGTCGAGGAGGGCGACCTGATCGAGCTGGACGTCGAGCAGCGCGCGCTCAACATCGTCGGCGTCAAGGGGGAGCGCAAAACCCCGGAAGAGATGGACGCCATCCTCGCCGAACGGAAGGCGAATTGGAAAGGGTTCACCCCGAAGTATACCAAGGGACTGCTGAAATTGTACAGCGAACATGCGGTCAGCCCGATCAAGGGCGGTTATATGCTGTAAAACTGCAAAGGAGAAATAGGAGGTAATCCACATGGATGCTACTGCTGTTATGCTTGACCCTACCAGGCTGGTTTTAGCCGCTGTTATCGGCCTGATCCTCTTGCTTGTTTTAATCATTAAATTTAAGGTGCATGCGATGATTTCAATTTTGGTCGGCGCCATTGCAATCGGTTTGATTGCAGGAATGCCGTTGACCTCGATCGTCGATTCGGTAAACGAAGGCATCGGCAATACGCTCAAAGGCATCGCGCTATTGGTCGGCCTGGGTTCAATGTTTGGCGCAATCCTTGAAGTTTCAGGCGGTGCACAAACGTTGGCAATCACGATGGTACGCCGCTTTGGTGATGAAAAAGCCGCGTGGGCGCTTGGTATCACCGGTCTGATCATTGCAATGCCGGTATTTTTTGACGCGGGTCTGATCATTCTGATTCCGCTGGCCTTTTCGCTGGCCAAACGCACCAACCGTTCCACCCTGTTTTATGCCATCCCGCTGCTGGCCGGTCTGGCAGTCGGCCACGCCTTCATTCCGCCCACGCCCGGCCCCGTGCTGGTGGCGACCATGCTCGGCGTCGACCTCGGATGGGTCATTATGATCGGTATTTTCTGCGGTATTTTTGCCATGATCGTAGCCGGCCCGATCTGGGGCGGCATCTGCGGCAAGAAGTACATGGTACCAGTGCCCGAACATATTGCCAATCAGGCTGATATCGATGAGAGCAAGCTTCCTAAGTTCGGCACAATCGTTAGCATTATCATGATTCCGCTTGTGCTGATCATCCTCAACTCCATCAGCAAAGTCATCCCTGCAATGGCTGGTATCCAGCCGGTTCTGGCTTTCCTCGGCGAACCGTTTGTCGCCTTGATTATCGCTGTCATCGCCGCTATGTTTCTGCTTGGTTATAAGCACGGCTACACGGGCGAAGAACTGGAAAAAATCATGACCAAGTCGCTCGAGCCGACCGGCCTGATCCTGCTGGTTACGGCCTGCGGCGGTGTGCTGCGCTATGTACTGCAGAACTCCGGCCTGGGCGAGGTGATCGGTAATGCCGTCGGCAGCGCCAACCTGCCGATTGTACTGGTTGCATTCATCGTGGCGGCACTGGTTCGTATTTCGGTTGGCTCGGCGACGGTTGCAATGACTATGGCAGCTGGTATTATCGCAGCGCTGCCTGGCATTTCGGCGCTCAGCCCGCTGCATCTGGCCTGTGTGACCGCTGCGATCGCAGGTGGTTCGACCGTATGCTCGCACTTCAACGACTCCGGCTTCTGGCTGGTAAAGTCGCTGGTCGGTCTGGATGAAAAGACTACACTCAAGACTTGGACCATCATGGAAACGTTGGTTGGCGGTGTGGGATTCCTGGTGGCGTTGGTGATTTCGTTCTTCGCATAACCTGAACCGCTGCAATCGAAACCATATATTGAACGCGAAAAGGCTCAACGATCTTTCGGTATCGTTGAGCCTTTTGTGCGAATTTGATGGCGGTGTTGATTTATGCCCCAAGCCTTGCAAAAATGATGGTAAAGTTCATAAAATGTTTACAAAAAGTTACGAAGCGTAGACTGAAAACTACCAACTGTAAACAGAATTTTGCTACAATGGTTTCAGCAGGACTGCTGCATAGCCGGGACTCGGCATAAGTGGCAGCGCCGTTTCGCGGATGCAGAGGAGAAAAGTACGAAAAATGAAGTTTTTTGTCGAAAACTCTACTCTATGTGAAGCGATAGTTACTCCCCACAGACTAGAAATGTGGTATGCTTATAGCAGGAGGGAAAACGTGGAAAGGCATCGCGTAAAGGACTCCCACGCAGCCCGGGCGGCAGATGTATTATGCCGCGTTTGCAAAAATTATTGAACTTTATTTGAACAAGGAATTCGGCATCTTTGCATTTGTAGCGTATATTGCTATAATAGACCTGCCAATAATCAGAAATTTGCAGCAGGGAGGCGTATAGCGGTTTGTGCAGTGCATGGGTGCTGCCACAGGAGGGACAGATATGAATAACAACATGGTACAGGATCAGGACGTGGAGAAGAAAACCTACTCTGTTGTGGAGATCGCAAAGATCCTCGGGATCAGCGAACGAAGTGCTTATTATTTTTGCAGCCATACGACGGATTTCCGCGTGCTGCATCTGGGAAGGCTTGTTCGTATCCCCAAAGAGTCTTTCGACCAATGGTTTTCCGGTTGCTCCTGATCCACCCGTTCTGTGGAGGCAACTATGGCAACAATTAAAAAAAGAGGTTCCAAGTATGCGGTGATCTATGATTACCGGGACGCGCAGGGACAACGGCATCAAAAGTGGGAGTCCTTCGCGAGCAAATCGGATGCCGAAAAGTTTAGGCGGAAAGTGGAATACAAAAAATCATGTGATTCTTTGCTGACGCCGTGCTCGCAAACCGTGGCGGAGTACCTGATGCAGTGGGTAAATGTCTACGGCAAAGCCAAATGGTCATTCAGTATGTATACCTCCTCTTTGGCTTTGATCCGCAATCACATCCTGCCGGAAATCGGGCAGATCCCGCTGCAGAAGCTGCAGCCGATCCATATCGAGATGCTGTACAACACACTGCGCGGCAAAAAGTGCGGCGGTGCCAAAGGGCATGCGTCAAGTGGGACGAAAACGCCCTGCCTTTCTTCTACGACGATCCGTCATGTCCATACCTTGCTGAAAACGGCATTCGATAAAGCGGTGGACTGGAGGTTGATCGAAGAAAGTCCGGTCGTGTGCGATGCGCCCAAAAAGAATAAGACCGAGCGC
>ENA-OWPN01001849-OWPN01001849.1-human-gut-metagenome-genome-assembly--contig:-NODE-1849-length-15910-cov-5.299338_pt1 | contig 15910 bp, 15 predicted proteins | sample MGYA00248266_ERZ651850 | MGnify/ENA primary metagenome ERZ651850 (study PRJEB26924, sample SAMEA4378296) | human gut metagenome | biome: human gut; feature: human-associated habitat; material: faeces... | reverse complement strand
TCGATGGTACTGCGTAAAAGTGGGAGAGTAGATAGCCGCCGTTTTATTCAGGCGAGAGCTGAAAGACAGAAGGAGTTCACTCGAAAGAGTGGACTCCTTTTTTTATTAAATATAGCATGGTGGTGTGCCAAAACTCCGTTTTGTCATGGCGGACTTGATCCGCCATCTCCTAAGCACTGGTTATCAGTGTAGGATGCGATCCCGGGCAAGCCCGGGATGACAGGACAGTGCATTATGACACACCTCCACTCTTTGATAATATAGGAGATAGGGGGATTGTTAGTCGAAAGACAGTTTTATAATCTCTCCGTAGGAAGGAACGTTCTTGAAAGCATCCTGGATATCATATTCTCCGGCATATACGCGGGCACAGGTTAAAACTCCTCCGTGGGCGAATATGCAGACATCTTGTAGCCCGCTCTTTCTTATTTCATCAAGAAATGAACTGACACGTTCATATTGGTCCTTTAAGGATTCCCCTCCCGGAGTCCTGGTTTCTATCCAGTCGGCAAACCAAGCTTCAGAACGTGGATCGGCTGATAACTCCTCCCATGACTTCATCTCCCATTCTCCGAAATGAAGCTCTTTTACCCGATCTTCCCGGGTAGCCTCCGGATAACCGCAGTAAGAGGCGAGCCGTACACAACGGGTTAACGGGCTGCACCAGACTTTATCGAACGTTAGTCCGGAGAGCGATTCTTTTACTTTTTCGGCCTCTTCTTCAAAAGACGGACGTAATGCTACATCTGTCTGCCCGTAAGCATAGCCTGCAGGAACATCGACAGAGGTGTGTCTGATCAAATAGATATTCATATAGTAACTTCTAAAGTGTTGTTGTATATATAACAGCAATCCCGAGGTAAAAGCTCAATTCGCAAAGCAAAAATGTGGCTCCGCAACAATCGCCGGTATACCCTTGTATCTTCTTTTTCATAAACGTTGTCAGCATATACCAGGTGGCAACCGGAAGAAGGCCTGCCAGAAAATAAACCGGTTCCGGCAACCAGCATAAAGGAACTAACAGGCAAATCAGACTGAACAGATATTCTCCTGTCGTCATGCGGCTGTATACCGTCTTGCTCTTGGCTTCTTCCTCTTTCCGGGCATACGGCAGGCGGTTGATGATCATACCAGCCACTCCCTTACTATAAGGATCGCCCGCCAGGATCGCGCAGCCTGCCAATTCAACAGGAAGGCTGCTGAGTAATAAATAGTAAAGCCCAAAGTAACAGATCAAGCCGATCACCCCGTAGCTTCCTATGTGAGAATCCTTCATGATCGCCAATACCCGTTCCCGGTTCGTACCCCCTCCGAATCCATCGAAGAAATCCGCCAGTCCGTCTTCATGCAGGCAACCTGTAATCAGTAACCGGGTGACCATGGCCAGTGCCAAAGCCACCCCTGCCGGTAGAATAAGAGAACCAGCATACAATACAATTACCATCAATCCGGCAGTAAACCAGCCTACTAGTGCCCACCGGCTGACTATATTTTTGAAATATTCGGCAGGAACCTCTGCCAGTTTCCAGAAAGGCAGACGGGTAAAGAATATGAATGCAGCCAGTATACGTAACATCATATCTGTAAATGTTAGGAATGGAAAACCATCCGGTTAGAAATATTTCGTTACCGCTGCCTGACGGAAAGTATGCATTTCATTGATCATGCGTACGGCTGAGTCGATGATCGGGTATGCACATACAGAGCCGGAACCTTCCCCTAAACGTAATCCCAGGTTTAAGACCGGATTAGCCTGAAGGGCATCCAGTACTTTTCTGTGTCCGGCTTCATCTCCGCAATGTCCGAATATGCAATAAGGAAGCATTTCCGGATACAAGCGCGAAGCTGCCAACACACAATTGGTCATAATAAAACCGTCGACCAGGATAACCATTTTTAGTTCAGCCGCCCGGAGCATGCCACCTACTGCCATGACCATTTCATAACCTCCGAAATAACTGATCACATCCAATGGGCTGTTGTCACCTTTATAGTTTTCGAGCGCCGCTTTCAATACATTGTATTTATGTTGTACGCCACTGCTGTCCAAACCACTTCCGGCACCCACACATTCGATCAGCGGAATCCCCGTGAGACAAGTCATCCACATGCTGGATGCTGCCGTGTTGCCTATGCCCATCTCTCCGAAACTGATCACGTTGCAGCCTTCTTTGTGACAGTCTGAAACGATCCCGGCTCCGTACTGAAGTGCCAGCTCCATCTCTTCACGTGTCATAGCCGCCTCATGGAGGAAGTTACGGGTCCCTTTTCTGATTTTACGATCTATTAACTGCGGTATCGAAGGAAAATCGAAATCGACTCCCCCATCGACAATCTTTATATCGAAACCATGCTGGCGTGCCAGGAAGCAGACGCCGGCCCCTCCGTTCAGGAAGTTGTGGATCACCTGGCGGGTGACTTCCTTGGGGGATTTACTTACACCTTCATCGGCAATGCCGTGATCGGAGGCGTATATAACATTGACCGGATGATTTAGAGCAGGAGTGAGTGTCTGCTGGATCAGTCCGACCTGAAGAGCTATTTCCTCCAGTCTGCCTAACGAACCTTTGGGTTTGGTCAGGTCATTTATTTTCTCTTGTAGTGCTTCCGCAATAGCAGTATCCGGTTTTTCAATATGAAAGGTAATCATTGTTTAATTATTTTGTTATTGTTTTATTTTCATGGGTATTCCGCTTATCATCAGTACGACTTCATCGGCGCGGGAGGCAATGTATTGGTTTAGCCATCCCTGCAGGTCAGTGAATTTTCGCTGTATCGGATCGGGGGAGACACCTCCTAATCCTATTTCATTGGTCACGAATATGAGATAAGCCTGCTGCTCAACCAACCGGTTGAATTCCTCTTTCAGTTCCTTGAGTGACAGTTCGACATTGCTGTCGTTGTCAAAAAAGAAATTAGTGCCCCACAGGGTGACACAATCTATGATAACTATCCGCCCGTCCAGGTTGTGGCGGCTCAGGTATTTTTCTTCTTCGATATTGGTCCATTCCGGACCGCGGTCGGCCTGGTGACGGAGAACACGTTGGCGAAACTCTTCATCCCAGACACGGGACGTAGCCAGATAAACCGGGTTAGCGCTTAACGATAAGGCTAACTTTTGTGCGTATCCGCTTTTACCGGAGCGCTGTCCTCCTGTTACCAGTACGATATGTTTGTCAGGCATCGCTTTATTCTCCTTTCGGCTTGTTGCGGGTGGCAGCTCGTTTCGTTTTATTTATCGGGTTGTTCTTACTCGTTTTCCGTAAACTGGCAGATTTCGGAGAGGCGGCCAGACGTTGTGCAACGGCGGCTCTTCCCAAAGATTTACCGAACTTCGGACGCATAGCCTCTTTGAGTGCCTTTTCTTCCTGGCTTAGTCTCTCTTTGGGCTTTTCTCCGCTTTTGGCTGCTTTTCTGGCTGCAGCATATTTGTTGTATTTGACATACTTGCCAGGTCTTAGCTTACTGCCGGAACCGGATGATTTCTTTTTTTCCGTAGCAGGAGCACTGGCGGCCGGCACATCGGTTTCTGCCGGTTTTGTTTTTTTCTCCACTTTGGCTGTTGCTTCGCCGAAGATGAGATTTAGAGTTTTACCGGCACCCGTACGGGCATGTTCCTGCGCCTGTTTGAAATTTACCTGGATATCATCAAGCATGATGATGTCGGACTTGCTTACTTTTTGTCCGACTTCCGGCAGGTTGCCATTGACGGTAACACGCCCCATTTCGATAAACTTGTCTGCCTCCCTGCGGGAGCAAAAACCTGCGTCACTGAGCAGTTTGTTTAGTCTTATTTCCATATTCATATAATTTTCTTTATTGTAATAATAATGATAGAAGACAAACAAGCAATCCCATAGCTAGTTCTGTATTGCTGTTTATTTTAGTTGCTATTAACATATCTTCTGTTGTGAAAGGGCGGTCGTTGACTCCGATGTGGGGCTTTTCTACCGCTTGTCCGAAATAGTCGTGCGTACCTCCGAAACGGCAATCTAGAATAGCAGCTAGTGCCGCTTCGGGGTAGCCTGAGTTCGGGCTGAGATGTGCGCGACCGAAACGGGTCAGAAAGTCCCTTTTATGCCAGTTGCCGGAAACCAGCAACATCAGCCAGGCGGTCAACCGTGCGGGCAGGTAGTTGGCAACATCGTCCAACCGGGCAGCTGCCTGTCCGAAATCCTTATACCGTTCATTTTTGTAGCCGATCATTGAATCGAGCGTATTGATCATTTTATAAGCCATCATTCCGGGCAGCCCCAGAAAGCCGAACCAAAACATCGGGGCGATCACTCCGTCGCTTAGGTTCTCAGCCAATGTTTCGAGGGCAGCAGCTCTGATCTCCTGCGGGGATAAGTTGGAGGTATCGCGTCCGACGATGCGTCCGACCTGTATACGGCCCTCCTCCACGCTGCGGTCTACGGCTTCGAAAACGGCTTTGACCTCTGTGATCAGGGTTTTTCCGGCCAGACAATAAAAAACACCGATCCCGACAAGGATAGCATACAATTGCGTATGGATGGCACCTGCCCAAAAAAGTAACAAATGGGTCAGAGAATAAATGCCGGCGACGAGGACCAGTGTCAGCAAACCTCCTTTATAAAAACGGTTCTCACCCCAGTTGAGCTTTTTTTCTCCGAAGGAAATCAATTTTCCGAACCATACAATGGGATGGGGCCAGCCTTCCGGGTCGCCTAGCAGACGATCTGCCAGCCATCCGCCCAGAAAAGGGATCACCTTGAGCAAATATATCGATTGAGTTGACCAGTACATATTATTTGTTTGAGATACAAAGGTAGAAAATTGTACCGTTTTTTGTTTTGTAAATTCACTAATAAATATCTACCTTTGTCTTATGCTTAGGATAATAACACATATAGAACGATTATTACTGGTACATGACTGCGTGATTGTGCCGGGTTGGGGTGGGTTTGTACTTCAGACAGTATCTGCTGTATGCAATGAAAAGGAACACTTGTTCAGCCCTCAACGAAAGGAAATCGTTTTTAATATCACATTGCAACATAACGACGGGCTGCTTTCGGAATCATACATGCAAATGTATGATGTCAATTACCGGAAAGCACAATTGATGCTGGAAGAAGATGTTGCGGATATGAAAGCTGCTTTGCAGGAAGAGAAAACATTGTCTTTAGGTGTGTTAGGTTCCTTTAGTTTGGGACAGGAGGGGCAGGTTATTTTCCATCCGGGAGAATCGGATGCATTCAGTGTCGGTTCTTATGGTCTGGTTTCTTTCAACTTCCCGTTGCTTCAGCCTGTTTTGGCAGAACGCGAAGAAGTGGCTCTGCTTACCCGTAAGAGAAAGAAAGATATCTTATATATTCCGGTTAGCCGGAAATTCCTTCGTGTCGCAGCGGCTTCGGCAGCAACAGTCGCCTTGTTCCTGTTGATATCGACTCCGGTAAAGGATGTCAATCAGGCTGCTTATACGGCAAGTTTTGTTCCGACCGAGATGGTTGTAAAAAGTGCTCCTGAAATAAAGCCCGCAGAGGAAGTTGTTTTGGAAGAAAAGGCGGTGCCCGAAATCAAGGCAGTGAAAGCTGAAAAGAAAGTGGTTGCCGAGACTCCTGCTCCAAAAGTAAAGAAACAGGAAGCGGCTCCCAAACCGGTAGCTTCCAAGCCCAATCAGAAAATGTATCACATCGTGATCGCCAGTTTTCCGACCGAAGATCAGGCTGACAAATATATAGCAGAAGTCGACCGTAAGGATTGCAAGCATGTTAGTAAAGTCGTTCGTGATGGAAAGTACCGTATTTATGCCGATAAATTCGATAATCGCGAACAGGCGGAAAGTTACATGGCTACGTTACGTATGAATGATAAATACAAGGATGCGTGGTTGTTTATCAGCCGCTAAATACTTTTGTTTGTATTTGATCTCCATTTCCATATCCGCGGTATAAAGTTTTTGCAAAGTAACTATCATACTATCATTATTGACTGTATCTGTTTGTAAACCAGTTGCATATCTTATGATAGTTGCTGCTTTTAACTATCATTCAACTATCATAACTATCATACAAAACGATCTTTTTCTCCGTTATATTGCTGATAAATAACAGTTTGAGCTTTTTGGAGCATTCGGGCGGATCGATGGAATGGTTGTCATTTTTTGCTTCTTCCTTGACTTTTTTTTGATAGCTTCTTTTTTATTTTCACGAAAATGCTTACTAATTGTATTCGAGACCCCGGTTTTACCCCTTTTTAGACCCGGATGTTGACGATGCTCACACCCGGGTGTCAGGTTATTTTAGACCCGGGTCTCAAATAGTATAAATCGTTATGTTGCTGAAAATAAGTCATATATCTGTCGGAAATAGAAGGTGGCTTATCGGGATTTTAAATAGGTCTATGATGGTTGATGATAGATGAATGATGGTTGAAAATACTAACTATCATAATATAAAATGTTGATTTGTAAAATGATATGATGAATAATGATAGTATGATAGTTGTTTATGATATTGAAATAGTATCCATATTTATTCCTCCTCTTGTTTGGGTTGTCTTTTCTTTTTCAACCGGCCTGCTTTTCGTAGTGCCTGGTCCAGGATGTACTGGATCTGGCCATTGGTGCTGCGGAATTCATCCGCAGCCCAGGTTTCGATAGCATCCATCATCTCTGCATCTATCCGCAGAACAAAGTTTTTGGTTGCATTCTCTTTTTTGGCCATCACTTATATTAATATTAAAAATTTAGAATCATTGATATAATGTACCTGTGTTAATAACAGGCTGAGCAGATTCGTCAGCACAAAGCACAACGAGCAGGTTGCTGACCATGGCCGCTTTTCTTTCTTCGTCGAGTTCGACTATGCTCTCTTTCTGGAGTTTTTCCAATGCTAGGTGAACCATACTGACCGCTCCTTCTACAATACGTTCCCGGGCAGCAATGATGGCATCAGCCTGTTGACGACGAAGCATAACGCCTGCAATTTCGGAAGCATAAGCCAGATAGTTGATACGTGCTTCTACGACTTCGATTCCGGCAAGTGTGAGACGGCTGTTCAGTTCGTCTTCGAGACGCAGGGTTACTTCCCCGTCATTATCGGAACGCAATGTAACTTTATCGGTTGTTTCGTTCGTATCATAGGCATACATTCCGGCAACCTGGCGTAAAGCGGCATCGCTTTGGATTTGGACGAATGATTTTACATCTCCTGAAATATCAAAGGTCGCTTTATAGGTGTCTTTGATTCTCCATACCACTACAGCACCGATCATTACCGGATTACCAACTTTGTCGTTTACTTTGATTGGCTCCAGGTTTAGATTGAAGATACGCAGGGTTACTTTGGTCTTCAAAAAAAGAGGGTTTACCCAGAAAAAGCCGTTTTCAATGATTGTGCCGACGTATTTTCCGAAGAATGTCATAACCCGTGAGTTATTCGGTTGAATAATGACTAATCCGTAACACATGAAAATAGCACATAGTGCACTGATAATGCCTATGGCAATACTCCAGGGTTGTTTCAGTGTGAACATGAAAATGGAAGCGCCCAGTATGATCAGGATAAATAATATAGCCAGGAAACCTGAAATCCTGATACCGTCAAATGCTTTTTCTAGTGCTTTCATAATAATTTGTATTTGATATTATTTTGATATCACAAATTAAAGCAATAATCTGGATATAACCAAATAAAATATCCCCTTTTTATAAGAGGATATTTAAAATATTATTTAGCTTTGTCTACTCAAAAATTACACGATTGGAATTTCAACTCGACACGGACAATAGAGAGTTTCAGGATGCCCTGCAACTGATCACTCATACTCGTCAGTCTGTTTTCCTGACAGGGAAAGCAGGGACGGGTAAATCGACTTTTCTTAAATATATCTGTTCACATACCAAAAAGAAGCATGTCGTGCTGGCGCCTACCGGAATTGCTGCGATCAATGCGGAAGGGGTGACTTTGCATTCGTTCTTTAAGTTGCCGTTTCGTCCGATGCTTCCGGATGATCCCGACCTGAGTTTGAAAGATGGCCGGATTTTCGAGTTCTTCAAATATAGGAAAGAACACCGGAAGATCATTTCGGAGGTCGAACTGATCATTATCGATGAGATTTCGATGGTAAGGGCGGATATTATCGATTGTGTGGATCGTATTTTGCGGGTCTTTTCCGGGAATATGCGTTTGCCGTTCGGTGGGAAACAGTTGTTATTCGTGGGCGATGTGTTCCAGCTGGAGCCGGTTGTGCCGTCCGACCAGAAAGAGATATTGAGCCTGTTCTATGCCAGTCCGTTTTTCTTCTCGGCGAGAGTATTCCAGTCGATCAACCTGGTGCCGATAGAATTGCAGAAAGTGTACCGCCAGACCGATCCGGTGTTTATCAATGTATTGGACCGGATACGGAGCAATGCCGCGAGGAAGCAGGAGCTGGATGTTTTGAATGCCCGTTACTTCCCGGAGTTTGTGCCGAACAATGAGGATATGTATATCACGCTTGCCACCCGTCGTGATCAGGTCGATTTTATCAATGAGAAGAGACTGGCGGAGCTTCCCGGAGATGAGTTCATCTCTACCGGACGTATAGACGGCGACTTTCCGGAATCTTCTTTGCCTACCCAGCTGAACCTGGCGATCAAGGAACAGGCACAGGTGATCTTTATCGATAATGACCACGAGCGCCGTTGGGTAAACGGAACGATCGGCATGGTTTCGGGTATCGATGAAAACGGAAATGTGTATGTCCTGCTGGAAAACGGAATCGAGCATTTGGTCGAACCTACCTCCTGGCGCAATTACAAATATAAATATAACGAAAAGGAAAAGAGGATAGAGGAGGAAATTGTCGGAACTTTCGAACAGTTGCCGATCCGCCTTGCCTGGGCGATCACGGTGCATAAGAGCCAGGGGCTTACCTTCAACCGGGTCGTTGTCGATCTGACGGGAGGCGTATTTGCCGGGGGACAGACATATGTGGCTCTGAGCCGTTCTACTTCGCTCGAAGGACTGGTGCTGAAAAGCCGGGTGACACCTCACGATATTTTTGTCCGCAAGGAGATCGTTCAGTTCAGCCAGATATTTAACAGTAAGGAACTGATCGAAAAGAGCCTTCGTGAAAGTGAAGCAGAACTTTTGTACGCCCGTGCCGCCCATGAATTCAATCGGGGGAATATGAAAGAGGCGGTGGAGTCGTTGGCACAGGCTGTCGGGAAACGCAATGAGCTGGATAAACCGTTGGTGCAACGTCTCCTCCGCTCCAAGCTCCAGCGAATCAATACGCAACGGGCGGAGATTAAGAAATTGAAAGACGAACTGCATGCCCAGCGTGAAATCCTCAAAGAGTACGCCCATGAGTATTATCTGATGGGAAATGAATGTGTCACGAAAGCCAATGATCCGAATGCGGCTCTCCGCTCGTTCGACAAAGCCTTGAAGCTATACCCCGAATATGTGGATGCCTGGGTGCGAAAGGGCGTTACCTTATTGGATATTGGTGAAATATACGATGCGCAGGTTGCTTTGAACGAAGCGGTCCGGCTGAGTCCCCTTTCATTCAAAGCCCGTTATAATCGTGGGAAATGTTACCTGCGCATGAAATATTATGAAGAAGCGGTTGCCGACCTTCAGAAGGCAGTATCCATCAAACCGAAACATGCATCGGCACACGAGTATTTGGCAGAAGCTTACCGGTTTGTCGGCGAAGAAGAGCTGGCGCAACAACATCAGGATATAGCAGATAGTTTGCGGGAAAATCGAAATATTTAAGAAAGTCTATAAAAATCAAACGTATTCGTAATGTTTGGGTAATATAGATTATATATCTTTGTGGCGTTATATAAAAAGTGTTTCGATTGTTTTATTTTAAATACCATCTAGTATGAAGAACTTATCTGTGTTTGTTCTTTTCCTTTTTTGTCTGACGTTTGCTGTGAATGCACAGGTTACAACTTCCGGGATCAGTGGTAAAGTAACGGCGGAAGGAGAGCTTCTGATCGGCGCGACCGTGCAGGCTGTTCATGAACCTTCCGGTACGACGTACGGTACTGTGACCAATGTGGACGGACGTTATAATTTGCAGGGCATGCGTATCGGCGGTCCTTATACCGTAGAAGTATCGTATGTCGGATTTCAGAAAGCCGTATATAAAAATATTACCCTTCAGTTGGGGGAAACGTATCAGTTGGATGTGAATCTGACGGAGTCGTTATCGCTGGATGAAGTGGTTGTCACAGCCTCGAAGGCGGCTTTGTTCAATTCCCAAAAGACAGGGGCTGCCCAGAACTTCAACCAGGAACAGATCATGTCGACCCCTTCCGTTAGCCGGAGTGTTTTCGATATTACGAAAATGAATCCTATGGGAGTGAATACGGGAAGCGGCATGTCGTTTGCCGGTTCTAGTAATAAATATAATTCATTCCAGATCGACGGAACCGTGAACAATGATGTATTCGGACTCTCTTCCAGCGGGACCAACGGTGACCAGGCGGGTGCCAATCCGATTTCTTTGGAAGCCATTGAAGAATTGCAGGTGGTTGTCGCTCCGTTTGACGTCCGTCAGAGTGGTTTTACGGGAGGCGGGATCAATGCGATCACCAAATCGGGAACCAACACTTTCCACGGTTCGGGTTACTGGTATTATAATAATGAAAACTTCTACGGGAAAACTCCGGGAAAGAATGTGACCAACCGAACTAAGCTGGATGATCAGAGCAGCGGTACTTACGGGTTGACACTGGGCGGACCGATCATCAAAAACAAACTGTTCTTTTTTGCAAATTATGAACGGGTGAAAGAAACCTATCCGTCTTCCAATAATATCGGGGAGGATGCTTCCAAGTTGAGTACCAGTGAAGTGGAACAGGTTATTAATAAAATATCGGAACTGACCGGCGGTTATGACGGCGGCGGTTATGGTCTGCAGGATATCGATACCCGTTCGGATAAAGTCCTGGCACGTATCGACTGGAATATTAATCAGAAAAATAAATTCACTTTGCGTTACAGCTGGCTGGATGCCCGCAGGATGGTTTTCACGAACGGAACGGCGGTTGCCAACCTGAATGATTACGGTTATTATATGAACAATACCACTCATTCGCTGGTCGCAGAATTGAATACGCAGTTTAATTCAGCCTGGTCCAATGAAGTTCGTTTCGGCTGGACAAGTGTGAGTGACAGTCGTGATCCGATAGGACGGGCATTGCCTGCCGTACAGATCGACAACATGACGAACGGGACGACGCTCAAATTCGGAATGGAACCTTTCTCTGCGGCTAATGGGCTGGACCAGCGTATCTTTACTTTGGAAGATAATGTAACATGGAACAAAGGAAATCATGCCCTGACCTTTGGTACACATAACGAGTTCTTCCATATGGAAAATCTGTTTATCGCTAATAATTACGGTTCGTATGTCTATAGTTCACTGGACGATTTCCTTTCTGTGGGTACGGCTAATGAAGCGATGCCGAAACGTTATACATATGCTTATTCACGTGAGGATATAACCGGGACGAATCGTTGGGCTCCGGCTTTTGGTGCTGCCCAGTTGGGTTTTTATGCACAGGACGAATGGAGGGTGACCAATGATTTCCGTCTGACATACGGTTTGCGTCTGGATATTCCTGTCTTTTTTGATACACCGAGGGCCAATGACCTGTTCAATAGTTCATCGGTCGCTTCTACTTTGGATTTGAAGACGAACCGGATGCCGGCAAGTAAAATATTATGGTCGCCGCGTATCGGTTTCCGATGGAATCTGAATGAGGATCATACGACTTTATTGCGTGGTGGTGCCGGTATATTCACGGGGCGTGTTCCTTTCGTCTGGTTGTCGAACAGTATCTCAAAAGCCGGTATCGAGTTAAGTGAAACAGCCTTGTCTAGTAAGGAAAGCTTTGATGCGGCGATGGCGGATGGATTCAAGTTCAATGCGGATCCTTCCAAACAATATTATAACCGTAATGCTGTTATACGAACAGCAGAGATCAATGTGGCGGATAAAAACTTTAAATTCCCCTCGGTTGCCCGTGTCAACTTGGCCTTGGAGCATACGTTCCCCTTTGGTGTGAAAGCTACTTTGGAAGGTCTGTACTCCAAGACGCTGAATAATATCCTGTATGAAAATGCGAATTATCAGTGGACCGGAAAGACCCTGAATAACGGCGGCGATAACCGTCCTGTTTATGAAAAACAGGATAAGAACTTTACCCAGATCATGTATCTGAAGAATACCAGCGAAGGGTATACATATAACCTGTCGGCTAAACTGGAAAAGAATTTCGATTTCGGTTTGAGTACGATGGTTGCCTATACCTACGGACAAGCCAAGTCGCTGACTGACGGTAATTCATCGCAGGCTTATTCCGGATGGAAATACAACCCGACCTATTACGGGGATATTAACCCTGAATTAACCTGGTCGAGCTTCGATGTCCGTAACCGTATTATTGCCTCTGTCTCTTACCGCAAGGAATATGCGAAACATTTTGCTACTACTGTCAGCCTGTTCTATAACGGACAAACCGGCGGCCGTTATTCCCTGCTCGATTATTCGGATCTCAATCATGACGGTTATAACAACGATCTGCTGTATGTTCCGACCGATGCCGAGTTTGATAAGATGACTTTTACCGAGTATACCAAGACGGTAGGAAAAGAAAAAGTCGTAGTTTCTCCTGCCGAGCAGAGAGAGGCAATGGCTAAATGGATAAACGGCAATGAAGAACTGAAAGATTCTAAAGGTACGCATATGAAACGGTATCAGATGGTAATGCCTTTCGAACATCATTTCGATTTCCATATCGCACAGGATTTCTTTGTCGATATTGCCGGCAAGCGGAATACGATCCAGGTTAATTTCGACATTATAAATGTGGGTAACTTATTCAATAAGAGCTGGGGATTGTACAACCAGACTTCTACCGGACATGACCTGGCTCCTCTGACGACCAAGATTGTGGATGGTGAAGCATCTTATCAGTTCCATGATCCGGGCGAGATGGTAAAGAATGAGGAGATACTTTCCCGCTGGCATGCACAAGTCGGTTTGAAGTATATTTTCTAACGGGTATTTTGTGATTGGAATTAAATAATCGGAAGAGGTTCACTATCTTTGTGAACCTCTTTCTTTTTGAGGGAATATGGATATGAAAAGATATTTTAGTTTGCTTTTAGGATGTGTGATAGGACTCGGTATCCTTTTTTCCGGTTGTTCTTCGTCAAAACGTCATGACCGTTACGTCGTGGTCCTTTCCATGGATGGTTTCCGGTCCGATTATCCGGACCGCGCTTATACTCCGACGTTAGATTCTTTGGCGGAAGTCGGGATACGTGCCGCTTTCCGTCCTTCTTTTCCCAGTGTTACTTTTCCCAACCATTATAGTATGGCGACCGGTTTACATCCGGATCATCATGGCTTGATCAATAATTTTTTCTATGCGCCGGACCTGGATAGTATTTATCGTATGGCGGATCCGACACCGGGCTTTTACGGAGGTGAACCGATTTGGAATACGGCAGAGAAGCAGGGTGTGCATGCGGCTTCTTTCTTTTGGGTAGGCAGTGAATATCCGATTCAGGGGCGGCAACCTTCTATTTGGAAACCTTTTGATAAGCAGGTTCCTTATTCGGATCGTGCCGACTCTGTCGTGGCCTGGTTGCGTCTGCCTGAAGATATACGTCCTCATCTGATTATGTGGTATATAGAAGAACCGGATGCGATCGGACATGTCTGTACGCCTGACTCTTCAGCTACCTTGCGGAAGGTAGAGGAGCTGGACCGGGTGCTGGCACATTTCTTTGAGGAAGCCCGCCGACTGGATATTTTTGATAAGATCGATTTCATTGTCCTTTCCGATCATGGAATGGCTACCTGTGTACCGGAGAAATATGTTAATCTGAATGACTACTTGCCCCGCGATAGTTTCGATTACATTTTTGACGGTGTCCCGACTTTACTTTATCCGAAGAAAAGTTATACGGAGACTGCTTACAATATTCTGAAAAAGGTCCCGAATGTCACCGTCTGGAAGAAAGACGAAATACCGGCGGAATATGTCTATGGAAGTAATCCCCGCATAGGCGACTTGGTGGTCTTGCCGCATATCGGAACCTATCTGCATTTTCGTGATAGGTCTTATCCTTATTTGGGGGCAACTCATGGCTATGATAATTTTACTCCGGAGATGGAGGCTATCTTTTATGCGGCAGGACCGTCCTTTAAAAAGAATGTGGAATTGCCGGTAATGGCTAATGTCAATTTATATCTGATCATTTGCCGCCTGCTGGGGCTGGAACCTGCGCCGAATGATGGTGACAGTGAGGTTGTAAACACCCTGTTTCGTTAAACAATAAAAAAAGCGATCTGATACAGATCGCTTTTTAATTTTATCAAAGGGCTTCTTTTAATAACTGAAATTCATCCCCGGACAAAAAGCTATCTGACTACTGGCACTTTTGATCTGAATCTTGTTTTCGCGGGCTAGCCAACCGATTGCAGACCATAAATCAGCTTCACACAAAGATGTTGCTTTCTTCAACTCCTCAAAACTCCAGCATCCACCATCCAGCAACAGATTCCAGATGGTACCTGCATTTAATCCAATTGTTCCTTTTGTCATGACAAACTCTCTTTTATGTTTATGGTATGTAGTATTTAAACTGAATTGGGAGGAGAAATGATATATTCCGGCTGTTATTTTAGTGTGTTTTATAAAAAGGACGGTCCTGCAAAAGATTTTTTTTATAAATCAGGACAATGGATATCCAGGGGCTTAAAAAAAATGATTGTTTGTTTATAAGCGTTTTGGAGGAAAAAATTGTTGAAAAAGATTGTTATAAAGTACGGTAGTGTCAAATTAAATCTTACATTTGCGGTGTATTGAGATTGATTTAAACTTGTATTTGAAGTTTTACTCGCAATTTAGATTTGTAAAGTATATTCATTCAACTATTATTCTATTCATCCCTCAATAAACAATTAACTAAATAAGTTTTTATAAATGAATCTTTACATTTCAAATTTGAGTTACAACGTCACAGACGCTGACTTAAACGATTTATTTGCAGATTATGGTGAAATCCTTTCTGCTAGAGTTATTACAGACAGAGAAACAGGCCGTTCAAGAGGATTCGGTTTCGTAGAATTGAAGGATGACGAAATGGGCCGTAAGGCTATCGAGGAATTAAACCAGGCTACTTATGATGAAAAAGTAATCAACGTAACAGAAGCACGTCCGAGAGAAGATCGTGGTGGAAGCCGTGGCGGTTTCGGCGGCGGTAATCGTGGCGGTGGTTTCGGCGGTGGCAATCGTGGCGGTGGCTACGGTGGCGGTAATCGCGGAGGCTACGGTAACAACGGTGGCGGAAGAAGATATTAATCCGAATTTATAGCAAAAGGAAAGCGACTCGATAAGGGGCGCTTTTTTTGTTTAAGATAGATTTAGAAACATAGGATCCAAGCTAGTCCTATTTTGTAATTCCCCATCAAGGTGGGGGAAAATCCCCTTGGGGATGGGGATAATATTTCTTTGCTGTGGAAATGTCTGTGGAGAATGAGGAAAACAAAAAAGCCAGCCGAAATGAATCAGCAGGCTTCTTCTGTAGTGCGTCCGGGGATCGAACCCGAGTTTCCGCCGTGAGAGGGCGGCGTCCTAGGCCACTAGACGAATGCACCGTTTCGTGTCATAGTTTTCATTGTTTGACGCTGCAAAATTAAGTATTATTTCTTTTCGATGTTCTCTTTATGCGGAAAAAATATAAATAAATTTCATCAGTCCTGTCAGAATGATACAGGAATGGCCCTTATACCACTAAAAGGCGTTAAAAGGACGAGCAATTTCGTTTATTTTTCATTGTTCTTCCTGTTTATTTATTCTACCTTTGCCTCCTGTTATTGAACAATATACTATTGAACAATTACTAATACCAGTATTAAAATAACT
>ENA-OWPN01001830-OWPN01001830.1-human-gut-metagenome-genome-assembly--contig:-NODE-1830-length-16196-cov-3.467133_pt1 | contig 16196 bp, 12 predicted proteins | sample MGYA00248266_ERZ651850 | MGnify/ENA primary metagenome ERZ651850 (study PRJEB26924, sample SAMEA4378296) | human gut metagenome | biome: human gut; feature: human-associated habitat; material: faeces... | reverse complement strand
TAACAACACCTTCTTTATTTACAGTAACTGTAGATTCTTCCATAGTTACTTCTAATGAAGATGTATCACGAACTTGTAATGAAATAGTTTTTGTTAAAACACCATTTACTCTAAATTCAATAGAAACATTTTCTAAAGAAATAGGTGTACATTTTAATGCAGCTAATTCAATATTTATATCAGCTAATGTATGTACTGGTAATTCATATACCATATCAGCTGGAACTTTTTGATTTGAATCTGTAGCAAAACCAGATAAATTACAATTTCTTGGTGTTATAGTTACATCTAAAGAACCAGTTACATCACCAGAAAAAACAATTGGGGATAATACATTTTCAATATTGTATTCAAGAGATGTATTTTGCGTAAATGAAATAACAACTTTGTCTTCACCATCTTCACCATCACCACCAGAGCCACCATGATCTAATGAGGCATCTTTATTTTTGTAATATATGTCAATGCATGTAGACAAACGTTTTGTAGCATCAAGAGCTGCATCCATATAGCAATTATTTACTATATCAACAGCTAAATCAGCAATAGATTGAAATTTGACAATATTAATACCATAAACAACAGCTATTTCATCAGTAGATTCACCAGTTAAATTAGCTATAGCTTTACAGGTACATTCAACAGCTTTAATATCAATAGCATTGGAACAACATCTTCCATATTTATCTAAAAATCTTCTTCTAAAATCCAAATGTTGCATAGACACATGTCTCATGCCATGAGGTTCTACAACAACATTAGTTAAATCTTCAGAAGGTGATATATTTGTAGCTGTAGCCATCATATATACCTCCACGATATATATAAATAATGAATTTATTAGTTAATAATTTAAATACTAATTATCAAATAATAAATTCAGAAAAAATTATACTCTCAAATTATTACCAGGACGATTATAACCTGTTGTGCTTTCATAAACACTTACAGGTACACCATATAAAATTTTATATTCTTCACCAACAAGTTTTAAAAATTCTACAAGAACTTGACTACCAACTAATTGATTTTTATTCCCATTTCTAACTATATTCCATACTTGTGAATATTCTTCAACATTTATTGGGGTTGTAATTAAAACATTTAAATCATCTAAACCACGTATTGTAAAATGTGTTGGTTCTTCAGGACCAATGCTCAAATTTTCATCATAAGGTGGTCTAGAAAGCGTATAAAATGCTTCAATAAATGCTTCTTTATTTTTAAATACTGATGTAGGAATAAAATATTGTTCTAATGTAGTATCAAAATGTATAACAGGTCTTTTATATGTACTTGATTCTACACCAAATGCAAATTCATCATTTTTAGAATCTTTAATAATGTATGCTTCAAATGTACCAGGTGCTCTTAATGTTATCCACCATGACTGTTGATACATTGTAATGACATTATTATTAAAAATTTCATTAGAATCAAATATTACTTTTAAATATTGTTCTTCATTATAATTATCAAATTCAAAATCTTCATTTATTGTACAATATGGAGTAACATCATACACATGCTCTCGTTCTTCAGTATATGCAATAAATTTAAAATCATAACGTGATGTTGTACTATTATACATTGGAATAACAGACAATTTTAATGAATATTCTGTATTATTTTTAACTATATTTATCCATTTTTCACAACTAATAAATCTTTTTGTTTTATCAAATGTATCAATAGTAGTTATTTCTCTAGTTGATAAATACTTTTTTATAAGAATTTTAAATCTTCTTCCAGGGTATGATGGTATATTGTCTTTTTCAAATCCATACATAAAACAAGTTTTATTATCAATCGCTACTGTTAATGTTGAGCCATCTGCATAAGTTATAAATGGAGATATATTCAGTGCTGTTGGACTTTGATTTTCATATAAATAAAATTCATTACCAGACATTTGAGTTGATTCAGCATCAAAATTTACAATTGGGTTACCATCAGAAATTAAATCATTTAAAATAATAGAACGAATAGCTGTTAATGTATATTCTAATGTTTGCTGCCCATGGGCATTAAAAATCTGTAATATTATTTGTTCACCTTCTTGAATAGGGAATAATGTATGACAATTTGTACATAATTTTACAGTACCTATTTTTTCATCAATTAATGATAATGGAATTCTATTTCCACTATATTGTTCATCAGCATTTATATATAAAGAAATTATTTCTTCTGTTCCATCAGATAATTTTCTAAGAAGTCTATATTCTATATTTTGTGAACCTAAAATATATAATTTTCCATCTATTTCTAATTTTGTTGGTTTTACTCTATCATCGTAATATAATACAAAACGAGTATTGCCATAATTAATTACTGATGAAACATCTTCAGATGAAGAATCATCTCTATTCACATAATTTATAGGGACTAAAGTTGATTTATAAACTTCATTTACTGATGCTACACGATATAAAATATTAGTGCTCTCATCTGTTACTAAGCTATTTACAGCTGGAATTATTTTACCAGATGCTGCAGGATCGTTACCATGTATATCAGGATCATATAACTGTGAAAGACCAAACGCATCTGGTCTTTTATCTCCGAATAAAATCAATGTATTTGTAGAATCTTTGGATTTAATTGTTGACATTTATTATTTCTCCTGAGCTGAAATCATCTTCAGGTAATAATTGTTCTATTAAAGAATGAATAAGACGATATGTTTCTTCATCAACATCTTCCCATTCAATATATGTTGGAAAAATATCAATGTAAGTTACATCTAGCGTAGAAATATCATTATAAATTAAATCATACGATTTTAAATAGTTATATGGTGCTACTTGCTTTATTAATCTAGGTATATCAGGATCAAATGCTAATTGTAATTTTCCTAATAAAATGTCTGAAATAATTTCATTTAAATAAATTGAATAAATTTGATGAGAAAATGGCAATATTATTGGTCCATCTATTTTTAATGGCGTTCCATGAAAATAGTCATTAATTATCTGCATACGTTCTCTATCATCATTTTCATGAAATTGATCGATAAAATCTTTTACTATTTTTGGTATATTTGTACATAATTCGTATGGTGCACCTTGTCGATATTTATTTTCTGGAACTTCCATATGTGTAGACATATTTACGATGTCTAATTCCATAAATCCTTCAATATGACAAGTTGATATATTTTCAAACAACATTATAAATGAATCATCTACGGATGGTATAATTTTATTATTTTTAATAAAACCAAATGATGTATCCTCTATTTCAGCAGATGTAACAATACATTCAATAGAATCTTTATTTTCACCAAGAAGATATGATTTATTTTGTATTATTAGCTGATTTCCAGAAATATCTTTATTGTCAAAACCTTGAATTGGCTTAATAAAATAATCTAATTTATTTATCAAATATTTTCCATTTAAAAATACTTGTACTGATTGTGGTTCAAAAATAGGGACTAATAATTGATTATTTGTATATGTTTCTAATTGAAATGCTAATGAATCACCATTGTTTATTTTTTCTTTTAATACTGATGTTAAATTTAAAGGTCTTACACAATATTTATTTTGAAAAATATAAGTTTTTCCAATACTTTTAGTAGAAAAAGTATATGTTGTTTCATTTTGTTCATTATTTATGGATACAGTAGCTAAACCTGTAAAATTAGTTATTTTTCTATATGAAAAAGATGTCGAATAATCTACAGCTGAAACAGTTGAAGGAGAATTATCAATAAGCTCATATACTAACACATCTGTATATGGTATTTTGATTGACAAATTTGATTCAGTTATAGTAAAATCAAATGTCTGTCTATTTCCATCTAAAAACATTTCAACATCTATTTTATCTCCAACTTCAAATACATTATTTAAAAATGTTACATCAAAAGTCGAATTATTTTCATTCGATAACAAATAATCATTCGCATGTATTTTTTTTCCATTATGATATAAAATTGGATAAATTGGTTTATCTGCAAAAAGATATGGCTTATTAAAACTTATAAAATTTCCCCATAAATCACTTACTGTTTCTGTTGTAACTCTTTGACATATTAATGAAATAGTGTGATAATATCCAAGACCTTCTATATAAGTATACATATTTTCTGATGTTATTATATCTGGTATATCGAACATCATATTTACATAAACAGAATTTTCAAGATTAGATGCACTCCAAAATTCAGGAGCACCATTTTTTTTATTCATAAGACAATCTACAATAGTAGCATCATCTTGTGTATACAACATATCGATATAATTTTTATCTCTAATTAAAATATTATCTTTATCATGCTGTCTTATTATAACTCTAACAGTTACTGCTTGTGTTTGTAAGTAATCTCTATAGGCATCTACTATAAATGTAGGAATCGAAAAATCTTGATGAGTAACTTGACCAATTGATCTATCTGCTGTTCTTTGGATATATAATCCTTCTTGTAAAAAGCGTAATGGAGTTTTTCTTCTAAGAAAAAAATCAGCAGTATTATGAGTTAAAACTTTATTAATAGGATTACATTCTTTTGGTGTATGTATAAGAACTTTATCTAATTTATCTTTTTCAGAATAAAAAATATTGTATTGTTTAGAATCAGTTAAATCAACAATATAACTAGTAATAATATTCGTATCATGTATAATATCAATTAAATCACCATAATTCAATAATGTAGAATCAGAAAATTCAACTTCATAGCCATTGTGATAAATAATTGTTCTTTGTTTATCATTTATTTCTTGTAATTTTTTTATAATCGATAATCGATAATTTCCATTTTTATCTGTTGATGGAACGTTGTATGAATAAATAGTTGTTTTATTAGCAATATCAGAATCTTTATAAATAGTAACATAAATCATGTCACTATTTTCATGTTTTATTATTTTATTTAATGCAGTTTTTGAAATCGCTAAAATATAAGCATTTTTACTTGGTAATAACATGAGATAACATTTACCATGATTACACATAAAACCAAATTCAGTGTATACATGCATAAGAACATTATAATTGTTACATAAAGTAACACTATCAACCCATGTCATTTGAGGAAGCCAAAATGCATTTCTAAAACAATCTGTACTTATTGAATATAGGTAGTATGGTTCATTAGTTGTAGGTAATTGAATCAAATTCCCATTTATGCTTATAGAACCTTTTTTTGAATTTTCATTTAACATTATAGGTTTTATATTTACTCTATATTCACTTGTTGGTTCATTCCAAATATTTAAAAAACAAAACATATTTAAAGATTCACATATTAATTTTTCTAAATCAGTCATATAAAGTTACCGCCTTAAATTCTTTATTGGATATAAAATAATACTAGTCATATGATTCAAAAGAAAAAACTAATATATAAGATAGTGAGGTGTAAATACACCTCACTATCTTATTTAAATTTAATTTACATTTTTAAATATTTAAAATACGATATAATTTCTTCATATCTTGTTCAGAAATAGCTGTGTTTATTTTTAAATTTATTACTGGATTTTGTAATGAATCATTATATTCAAAATTTAATGAAATAAATTCACATATGTTATTATATTTTTTAATTGTAGAAAGTATTTTTGCACATATTTTAGATAATGTCAATTCAACTCTTGTATTTTTCATAGTTTTTCCAGTAGTTTCATTTATATCAAAATATGGTTCTGATCCTATATATGTAAATGATATTGGTGAGTAATTTATTTCTATATTTTCAAAAGATTTATATTGTATTTGATAGATAATTTTATTTATAATATCAGAAGTAAATTGATCAATAGAATCTATTTCAATTTGATTTGTGCTTGAATACACTTCTGTTATTAATTTATTTATTTCTAATATACATTTAGGTAATTCTGTATTGTAGAATGTTTTATAATGTTCATAAACATTAAATATTTTTTTCTCATATTCTTCTATAATTGGATTGAGATTATTTTTTATTTCTTCATATTGCCATTGATTATAATTTTTTAATGATAATAATCTTTCTAATAAATTATTATTATCATTAAATACAATATTTTTTTTAAAATTTTCAGTTGAATCAATTATATTGTTTTCATTTGTATTATCAGTTTCATTATCAGTAATGTATCCATCAAAAATAGATACTGTTTTATTTTTTTCAATCTGTTCTGTTTCAATAGTATCATCATCAATTTCATTATTTATCAATGAATCTAAATAAGGAATATTAGTATTATAATAAATTTTATTTGAATTATCTATACTCATTTCTACATAAAGACTACTTTCTTTATATGAAAATTTATACCATTTGTAAAGTGTACCATTTTGGCTAATACGAATTTTATGTAAAGAGTATTTAACATCATTTAAATTTTCATTTGATATATTTAACTTTCTACAGAGAATATTTGAAAATGGGTATTCTATTATTGGTTTTATATTTAATTTGTCTAAATATGTTTTTTTCTGTTTTTTAGTTAATAATGATTCTACAGATGGAGATTCAAATATAATTTTATTATCTAATGATGACCATCCATTGTCTGATTTTGAATATACTAATCTTCCAAATGTATTATATTTTATTACATTTGGAAAATTGTTTAAATTAGACATACCTTTTGTTATATAACCTACACTTGGAATAAATTGACGACATGTACTTAACTGTAAGAAAAATTCACTAGCTGGTTTCATTAATTTTGTTTTTTGTAATAAAAATGATAAGTTTATTTTTATACCTGATAATGCGATTAGCAATTGATATACCCAATATGGTGGATATTCAATTGCTAATCTCATGGTGATAAATGAAGTTCCTGATTTACTCATTAATCTTGTATAAATATCACCATTGAAATTACGCATATTGGATGGACCACAAAGAGATATCAATCTTGATAAATCATTAATATCTTTTATTCCATTATTTCCAATATATTCTTTAAACATTTCAATAGATTGTTTTATTGACATTTTTGAACCAAGAAAGTCACATTGCATTAATAATTCTTCATGATTATCTGTCATACGTTGTAAGAAAAACCAAGCTAAAATAATTGAAATAGTATTTTGTTCAACTAATGTAAGGTTGTATAATCTTTGTATTACAGAAGAAATACATTTAGCATATGTTTCTGTAATAAATTTTATTAAATTTGGATTCAACCATATCGAATCATTTGTGTTATAATAAGATGATACTAATGCACCTCTTACAATTTGTCTATGGAATTCATTGATATCTGTTAAATTTATCATTCCATCTCTATTTTTTCTAATAAATGGAGCAGTATTTATAATTATTTTATTTTTATATTCTTTAATTGAATTTAAGACTACTGTAGCATTATTGAATTGTTTCATATCAACAACTATATCTGGAATAGTCAATAATTCAGGACTAGATTGTGAACTTAATGTAGTATCTATTAAAGCGTATTCATCAATTAAATTATTTTGATAAATATTTTCAAATAATTTTGTAATAGGTGTTGTAGCTAAAGTTTTAGTTTGACATAAAGTTTGTACTTGAGATTGTAACAATACAATATCTCTATTATCAATGAGATATCTTAATGTATTTGATATATCTTGTTGAAGATTAAATTGTGTTGCAAAACTTGTATCTAATAATAAAACTTTATAATTCATAATACTTAGCTCCTTATGAATTTTCTTTTTAGTATTTTCATAAAATCGAATATATTTTGTTTACATGATATTTATGATGTAAATATCTTATAAATATACTAAACATGCTATAGCTACAAGATATTTATTATTCCATTTTATTTTATAACTTCACTAATATATGTAAGTTATGAGGAGTATAAAGATGGCAAAACTGTTATCTTATCCACACTTTGTTATTACAGTAGAAGATCAAAGCAGAAACGATGACGTTGTCGCTGATGATCTGCTTGGTTTGCATGTACCATTATTTTTCGGAAGATATGCTAGAGGTGTAGTAAATAAACCGATTTGGTGTCCAACTACAAACGATTTATATCGTATTTTTGGTAAAGAATGGACTGATAATCTTACATCATATTTTACTCACGAATCTCTTTTTATAGAAAGAAATTTCAGTTCTCAAGGTGCTTTTATTGTAAGACTTGCTTCAGAAGATGCCATGACAGCTTCCATTTTATTAGAAGCTCATGTAACAACTGGTGTTGAAGTTATTCAATATAAACGTGATGAATATGATAAGAAAATTTTAGATGAAAATGGTGATCCAATACCATTAATGAATGAATCAAATCAACCTATTAAAGAAGCTGGTGTTCGTATAAAATGGACATCAAGAGCATTAGATCCTGAAACAGAATCTAATATAAAAACATTAAAACCAACAACAACTGATAATGGTGATGGAACAACAACAGTTGTTTATCCTGTTATTGCAGCTATTTGTAAATATCCTGGATTATTTGGAAATAATTTAGGATTTAGATTCTATTTCAATACTGCTGAACAACAAAATGATAGATTAAATGATAATAAAGCTTTAGAATATAGTTTTTCACCTATTGAATTAGATTATACAGATAATAATCCAAGAGCTCTTCGAGATATTTGGAATAGTACCTATTGTACATTTATGTTAAAACCAAAGCAATATGATTCAAAGGTAATGCAAAATATCTCATGTGAAGAAGTATTACAGAATAATTATCAGACTGATACAAAATCAGAATTACCATTCGAATTTTATCCATTTACAGATTATGTAAAAGAAATTGGTCAAAAAATTATTGATGTTGAAACTAATGATATTAATTTAGTTGATCCGTATTTAGTTAATATATTTAGTTTAACAAATTTAGATGATATTGAATATCATCATATTGAAGTTGATAATTCTGAAGGATCAATTTTCTTTAATAGTAACTATACTATATATTTACAGAATGGAAGTGATGGAGATACATCACAAGAAGCATATGAAGAACTTATTCGTCAATTCTTAGCTTTAGATGTATTCCCAGAATTAAAAGATAGATTTAGATATCCAATAACACACCTTTATGATACTGGATATTCAAATGATACAAAAGAAGCAATGATTGAATTTTTATCATTACGTGATGATGTTAGAGTTGAATTGACAACTCAAGATCTTTCTAATGAAATAAATGATGCTTCTGAAGATCAATCAGTTGGTTTATATCTTAGAACAAGAGCCTTATTGCAACCTGAATCAACATTAAAGGGAACTGATTGTTGTAGAGCTTCAATATACTGTCATTGCGGTAAAGTATATGATACTCGTTACACTGGTTGGGTTCCTGCTACTTTAGATATTTTAGGTAAACGTTGTGAATGGCAAAGTACAACATATATGAAGGGTGAACCAAAAGGTAGACCTCATTCAGAAGTAGATATTTTCAAAAGTTTATCATGGACTGCGTTTGATGAAGATAATAAAAACTTATTTTGGGAATCTGGAATTAATTATATTCAGCATTTTAATAGAACTGGTATATTTTGGCCTGATTTACGTACTGTGTACACATCAGACACCTCAGTATTGAGTGAATGGTCATTTGTAGATGCTGTAGTTTATGCAAAACATATAATCAGACAAGTATGGACAATTTATACTGGTAGTACTACACCTGTTGAAGAATTATATACTTCTATTGAAAATAAAATTAATGATGAATTAAGAAAAGCTTATAATGGAAGATATACCACACGTGTGAAAGCTTGGAGAAGTGAACAGGATGCAAAACTTGGTTATCTTTGTAGAGTAACCTTATATATTACTGGTCGTACTTCTCAACGTGTTTGGGAATGTGAAATTGTCACATTTAAAGATGAAACTGTTATTAGCAATACTACGGAGGCTGCGTAATCTATGGCTACTCTCGTTTGGAAAGATAGAATCAAGGAACATGTTACTGAGTTAGGTGTATCTGAATTAGATGAACGATACCCAAGTAGAGTTGCTAATATTGTTGATGGCGGTCAACTCGGTACAGGTATTCAAATTACAAGATTAGATGCTGCTACACCATTAGTATTTAATCCTGCTGTAGTGGTAGTCACACAAACACCAGCTATGTGGGATCCATACCCATATGCTCAAAAAATGTTAAAATCTCTTGTTGAAGTTCATGCTAAAAGTATTACAAATATTGATGTATCGTATACATTAGAAACTGCTTCAACTCCAGTAGGTTGGGATGGACAAGAAATGAAAGTTCCTACACGTAGCACAAGAGCTGCTGTAGATCCTCAATTTACATGGCAAGAAGTAACTGGAAACTTAGTTTGGAATTTTATAAGAAAATGGATATTTGATATTCAACATCCTGATACGAATGCATCACTTATGAGTGCTACATTAGATTCAAATGAGACAATGCCACCATTCATGATGTCATCATTTAGTATGAGTATGTTAGCTATTCAATTTGATCCAACAATGTTACCTGAAAATGTTATTGACGGATTTTATTATACATGCATGTTTCCAACTGGTACTGGTGATTTTGGTCTTGAACGTAGTCATGGTACAACAAAGGTTATGGATCGTACGATACCATTTACTGGATTAGTACAACATAATGAAAATACTAAATGGTTAGCTCAAGAAATGGCTTCTATTCTTCAATTCCATAAAGTAAACTACAATAAAGCTATTGCTGGTCCTGGTGGTAGTGCTCAACAAATACAAGATAATATTCCAAATTCTGGTGTAAATGCTGAAATGGAAAGAATTTTAAAATATTTTAAAGATAAACAACTTATTGATCCTGATATGGGTGGATTAACTACCTAAAAAATAAAACATAACATTAATGAAAACAGTATGTCTTCTATATAGAAGACATACTGTTTTCATATTTCATGTAGTTTATTTAAATATGTATAATTTGAATTATTGAATATATTTTAGATTAAAAAAAGGAAATTTTTATGAGAAATATTTTACATAAAAAATGGAAAATTGCTAAATACAATACGCATCAATGGATGTTGAGTTTTAATAGATTTATAAATATTACTGCCGGAATAATTATTTCATATATAAATTTAATAATTCCAAAAGATTTAAATATTCAAAGATATTCTACAACAGAATCAGTATCATCACATTTTTATAAATGGCATATTAATGGAGTTGCTTCTTGGCCATATAAATTTCTAAATAAATTTTTTGAAGTTTGTTTTAAACAAAAAAATCATTGTGAAAAAGCATATAGAAATGAAAAAAAATTAAATGATAATAGTAAATAAAAATGAGACTATAATTTATTATGATTTATAACTTTAATATTTTGGAGAATTAAGTATGTCTTATTCGATTAAAAGTGGACACGAATTAACGAATATAATAGTTTCTGATGAATCTTTTATAGATAATTCTCATCATGAATATGTTATTCAAAGATTAACTAATGATAATAAAGTTATAAATGAAACACATATTTTTTTTCAAAAAGGTGCTGTAAATACAAATGAAAATATTCCAGGTATTTTTATAGAAGATTTATTACAAATTTGTAAACATAGATTAGAATGTTTTCAATCTGGTGAATATGCTAATGATTACAATAAAAAAGCTTTGGAAAGTATAGATGATGCATTAATGCATTTGAATAATCGTACAAAAAATAGAAAAAATAAAAATATTGAAGGTACTCAACAAAAATAATAAAGGATAATTAAATGACTATTTATAAAGATAAAACTTCAGCTTTAGAAAGTATAATAAATTTTTATCATTATCCTCGTATAGTGGATATTTGTAAATTTGATTCTGATCAAATTATAAAATCTTTTATTTTAACAAATCCTTATACGAATAATTTGTATAAATCAAAAATAGAAACAAAATTTGGTTCTATAAAAAATTATAAAGAAAAAAATGAAAATGTAGTATTAAATTATGAAAGAATTTTAAATGCTGAAGATGTGACTATTGGATCAATATATAGCACATATATTGAATATTTACCTATTGAAAAAAGATATTATAAAAATAGTTATTTTCTTCAAGCATTGCAAATTTTAGTAATAAAGAAAACAGACCAATATATTATTGGTGCTCCTATATTTCCTTATACACATAAACCATTAGCAGATAAAGGTGATATTTATATATCAGATATATCTGCATATGTAGAAGTTTGGAATTTAATAAAATTAGATTATAAATTCCCAATGTTAAGAAAATTAACAGAAGAAGAAAATAACTTTTTTAATATAAAGAAAAATAATAAAATTTCAAATAAAACATTGCAACGTATAGAAAAAGAATCTGGAAAAAATTATATTATATCAAATCCATTTATTGTAAAATTTAGAACACATATGAATTCATTAAGAGATAGAATATCTACATTATATCGAATTTCAGATGAAAACGATTCAAATTAAATATACTTCAGCTAAAGCAAATGATATCAAGGAGAATAATGTGGATAAAATTAATGATGACGCAGATATTCGAAAAGATTTATGTATTCCAATTGCTGTAAACGATTTTGATATTGAAATTATAATGCAAGATATTTGTCAAGCATTTTCAGATAAATCATGCAAACTTTATGATACACTATATACAAGTCATATTTTTAAACCAACTTATAAAAAATGGTTACCAGAAAAAAAATTATTTAATAGTACAATAGAACTAATAAAAATAATAAAATATTTATTGTATAAATACAGTCAAGAATATCAAATATCAAAACAATATATGATTGATTTGGATTTAGATATATTTTGCGTATTTTTTAGAGAAAATAAAAAACAACCATTATCAACCGCATTATTTACTGTAAGTAACAGTGCTGCATTTGGTGATAGAAATAGTATAAAAGAAATTATTGAAAAAGCTTTTTCAATAATTTATAATCAAGATTTGACTACTATTGAATCATGCATATCGCATTTTTTAACTGATAATGAATTAGGATTACTTCAAAAATATGAAAATTTCATAAATAAACAAACATTACCTTCATATATTTCTACAATATGTTTTGATGTGTTTAATATGTTAAAAAAATATTCTAAAGATTCAATCGATTGTAATTTCCCAAATTATTTTTCAACATATGCAAAATTAGATATTTTTGATTTTGTAAATATTGAAAATATGTGTAAAATTACAGATGCATCGACTGAAACATTACAATAACTAAATAGATAGAGGTAGAAATCCTACCTCTATCTATTTTATAAATAAAGTTTATCCTGCAAATTGAGAATATGAATATTGCCATGGTCCCCATGTAGTATTTGAACAACATCTTACTAACACATGTGAAGGTCCACTAGTCGCACTACTTGTAGTTGTTGTATGCATTCTAGCTTCTTGAAGAATTCTACGACTAGTTTCAGATCCATATACTGATACATCAACCCACCATTCTGCAGTAACATCCATTGGAGCATTTGTTGTAGTTCCTTTTGTACTTGTTACAAAAAATCTTCCAGGATTAACTAAATTATTAAAATTATTATTTAATGTTGTATTTCCATCTTCAGTATCAGATCCTCCACCACCACCTATAAAATTCCAATAAGATCCATCATAAATAAATTCATATAAGCCTATTTTTAAATAGGATGCTGGTATATTTGCATTATTAAATTGTATAGCTTTTGCACCAGTCCCAGATACATTTAATGTTGGATTAGATGCAGTATTAGCTACAGTAAATTTTATATATAATTTAGCTCCAGTAGTTAAAACAAAATTATCTAATGTTACAACTTTAGCAGCTGTTGCAGCTGCTGTTGAACATGTTGTATAATGAACAACATTTTCTTCACCATTAAAATTTATTCCATCAATGGATCTAGCTGTTGTTAATTTATTTGAAGAAGGAGGTGTATAGTTTCGCACCCATTCAGTGGTGGCAATATGATTATTATTTGAATTATTTGATGGAGTAGGAGCTTCTCCCCATCTGTTTCCATCTTTATCTATGCAAGAATAAATTTCAGAATAAACATTTGTTGATACACCATGTGCATATGTTAATATTCCATATTTTGTTATTCCATTAGTATATTTTATATTATATAATCCAGCAACTCTATAACCATTTTTATCATAAACAATATGTGAAAATAAAGTTTTATTCTCAGTCAAGGTTCCTAATCTGTCATATGAAAGTTCAGAGCAACTAAATATAGGTTGTTCTGCTGACAGATTTATAACACCAGAATTATACACAGAAAAACATTTATTTTTATCATATCCATTATTTTGACCATATAAAAATGTGATATTTCCATCACTAGTAAGATATAATCTTTCTGACTCTCCTGAAAGTCCTTCACTTTGTACTAAACTTCGAGCAGTGACTAAAGGAGACTCCCCACATCCAAGTATAAGAAGTCCATTTGTATTTATAACAAGACCTGTTCCATAATTATTTCCAGGAATATAAGAAAATGGATATAAATCTCTTAATGTATTATTTACATCTATTCCACGAATAGCAAAACCAGCATATACAGGATCATTATTTGTTTGAGTTCTGGTATGTACAATTAAATTGCTATTTTCTTCCATTGTACCACCACGAGATGTGATCAATTCTGACCAATTACCCCATGCATTACCAGTATAATATCTACTATAAATAAAATTATTATTATAAACAAAAAAAATTTGTCTAATATATTTTCCATTTTGATAAGAATATACTATAAGATGACCTCCGTTATTAGTTGGAGGTTTATTAGCAGCAGATGTTACTACAGAATTCATTAACATATATATTCCAGAATCAGTAACATCATTAAAATCTGTTATAGAAAGAGCATTTATTATATTACCAATTTGTCCTCTTATAGAAGAAAGATCTGATACATTTCCTCCAATGGCTATATCTTCACTTAATTGAGAAAAATAATTAAATATAGCTGATGATTCTGTTGCCATTTTTATATCCTTATTTATGTACCTGCGTACATATTTGAATAAATGTTGATATTGTTAATGGGTCATAATTATAAAAATTATGCCATGAAATATTTTCATTTATAAAATTTATGTTTCCATATCGAGAAATAAAAGAATGAAAAATTTTATTTTTAATATTATTATAATTACACATACCAGATGAAATAGTACTATATTTTTCAATAGGTGAATCTATCCAATAATACATATTCGTTATTTTAGATTTAGCTATACATGTAGTATAATGAGTTACTTTATTATCAGATATTCCTTTTATATATAAATAAGATATTAATTTTGTATCATATTTATTTGTATTTAATTCATTTGCTATAAAAAAATTGATATCAAAATTTGTTCCACATTGTATTTTTATAAAATCTTTTGGTTTTAAAACAATACATTGTTTTGAAATAAATAAATCATTAAAATATAATTCATTATCTTTTGTTATAATTTTTTTATTAACATTATCATAATAACCATATTTAATATTAGATAATTTAGAGACCAAATTTTTTGTAGATAAGTATTTCATATTTTTTTCCTCTTCATATCAAAATCTGCAAAAATTGGAAAAAAATATATACACGAGAGATGATAATGTTATCATCTCTCGTGTATACAGTGCTTTTTACATTGCCTAAAATTTAATATTTAAAATTTAGGCCTGAAAACAATAATCTTCTATTGCATTTAATACCTCCTTATTGGTTATAAATGATTTGATGGGTATAATATTTTTTAAAATTTTTCCATCAAATCGTTCAATGTTTGTTTCTCCAATATATAAAGAAGAATCTTTTTCTTTTTTTATAATCCATTGTAATAGGCAATTATTATTAGATCCTTTAGGAGGAAACTTTCTTCCAAAAAGAATCATTAATTTAAATTCATTACCATTGACGACTATATTTTGTTTTCCAAAAATTCTATGAAAATATATAAATTTAATGTTATTATCGCAAAATATTCTTTCCCAATTAACATTGTCTTTTTTATAATATTTCATATTAGCATCTATTTTATCTAATAGGCGATAATACGAAACATATTCTTGTTTGATAAATTTTTGGAAAGAAATAATTTGCATTTCAACCTCCAGGGTTATATTGTTACACATTAATGTAATATATATGTTTATATATATTCAAATTATTATAAATTTTCTTCTATCTAGATCAATATTGATCTAGATAGAAGAAATAAATTATATCTTATTTAAATTTATAAGCATTATTTTCGAAATATTCATCATATAAATCTGTTTGAGAATATTGACCACCAA